>Ga0208459_1000079_pt1 | contig 131378 bp, 113 predicted proteins | sample AD_UKC087_MetaG_FD_184433 | JGI IMG/M metagenome (GOLD analysis project Ga0208459, IMG submission 184433) | Active sludge microbial communities of municipal wastewater-treating anaerobic digesters from USA - AD_UKC087_MetaG (SPAdes) (version 2) | ecosystem: Engineered > Bioreactor > Anaerobic... | reverse complement strand
CGGCGTCTTATAAGTTCAGCCGCCGTCATGCCGGTTGCGGCATAATGAAGCTTGTTCTGGATTACGCTGAAGAATTTGTTTGTTTCAGGATCCGAAGGGTCGTAATCGCCCGCCATCGCAAAGATTTCCTTAACGCGCAGGTACATCCGCCGTTCACTGGCGCGAATGTCACGGATGCGCTCCAACATTTCATCAAAATAGTCGGGGATGGTAAAACCACCAACGGGAGGATTCTTCAGCCGTTCGTCATCCATTACAAAGCCCTTGATGATATACTCCTTGAGTCTTTGTGTAGCCCATATGCGAAAACGGGTGGCAACATGGCTCTTTACACGGTAGCCGACGGAAATAATCATATCGAGATTATAGTAATCAAGTTGCCGTTTAATTGACCTTTTACCCTCCGGACGAACTGACAAGTATTTCTTGTGAGTTGCCTCCGGGGTCAACTCACCTTCATCGTATATATTACGAATGTGGAGACTTATGTTCTGCTGGGTTGTTTGAAACAATGCGGCCATGAGTTGCTGGGTGAGCCATACGGTTTCATCTTCCAAACGGACTTCAACCTTGATGCGCCCGTCTTCAGTCTGATAAACAAGAAATTCACTTTTTACCGGAAGGTTATCGTTCATTAATATTCTCCTCGATCTTTGAGTTTAGCAATTGCCTATGAAAAAGTTCTCGAAAGGGTATGTATAATTTGTACCTATCCTTTTGTTAGTTCAGTTTTCAGCCGGTGACAAATTGTCACCGGCTGAATGCCTTCTTGCTTAAACCACCCGCTTCACAAGCATCAAGCCACAGCCAAAGGCTTTGGCGGGGCCGATTCCGCGGACAAGAGTTTCTCGAAAGGCGTCGGGATCGTTAATGCCTAATAGGCCATCGAAACGAACGGTTAAATGAATCATCCGATGCTCGCCCTTCTCGTCCTTTTTATACCCTGTCTGTTTCCCTTCCGGCGTAGTATTTACATGTACGATCCGTCTGATTTCGTCATTCTGTACCTTGGTCTCTTTGGCGAGAATCTCAAAACCACCGGGGCAGCCTTTTTTCCGTTCATCTCCCTTGCGAACAAGCCAGTCAATCTGTTCCTCCTCACGAAGAAGCGCCACGCGCTTGCCCTTCAATATATCGTCGCCCTTTGATGGCTTGGCAATGCGCTTGGTAGGATTCGCACGCAGACTGAACGCTACTGTTTGTCCCTTCCGCAGTCCCAGATATGATAGCGCAACATTTTTATAGGCAGGGTTTGAAATGCCCTCTTCAGAAAGTAGGTAATTCTTGCACGTATCAAGGTAAGACCAGTCGGGTTCGACAACGGATTGAACATAAACGACAGCGCGACCATTCTGGTCGTCCACATCCGCGCGGAAAAGGACATTGAATTTTTCTCGTGGACTTTCCCCGTCGCAAATTGGATACCCATCGAAAGCGTGCATGAGGGTGCGGTGCATCTCGTAAGGCTGGGCTAACTCACTACGCACTTGCCGGCAATTCAAGTCCAGAATCAATCGGGAGAGATACAATGGGGTGTTCGCTTCGCTCATGATTTTATCCCTCCTGTGAAACGAGTCGTCATTGTTCTTGGCTTGAAGCGCCGCTCGCTAAAACAGAGCGGCCAATCATGTTGGGTTCGCTCACCATCCGGCGATTCCAACACCACGCGTTTTTTCTCGTCGTCCGCCAGAAGGTGGTCTTCCAAACATCCCTCTTTGGGCATATCCCCCGGTTTAAGAGGCGGGACAGTTAGTGGAAAAGCCTTCCTTCCGAGAAACAACGGCCATTTCGGATTTTGCAATGCGTCTGCGATGTCTTTGAGAAGCTGCAAATCCTCTGACTGCAAACCTACCGTGAACGAGGCATCGGCCAGATAATCACGGTAGGACACCACTGTATCTGTCCCCTTGCCATCCGCCTTTATGACGTCGAGCGCCGTGTGGTAGTCGCGTTCCGGACGGCCTTCCTTGTCCACACGTACACCCATGCGAATCGAATCAAATCGCAATATATCCTCACCACGGGCAATGCCCACGGCGGCACAGATCAGACCGATCACACCGCTGCGCGTCGGTTCCAGCGCTGTGTCGCGATAATCAAAACGGCTGCGATACCCCCATGACTGCATAGGGCCTTCGAGCCGCAAGAGCAATGTGTAGTCCCGTCTCATGGCTGCCCCCCAACCTCCAAAACGGCTTCGATGGCCTTTTCAACGTTCTTCTTGTCCGCATCCTCAAGTCCATTCAAACGGCCTTCCTGTTGAAGATGGAAACAAGCTGCACTCTTAACACCTTGTTCGCCGTAAACGGCTTTCAGGTCATCCCAATGCTTGGTGAGTGCCGCTACAGACAGGCCGACAAGATCGTCATCGTCCTTTTGGGGGCGTACGGGTTTGGCGAAGGCGTTGGCCAGAGAAATAGGCACGCCTCCTTGACGTCGGACGAACAAACCGAAAGACGGGAGATTCTGGGCGGCAAAGGAGTTCTGTTTTCCGGTCGGAATGGCATAAACCAACGCTTCGAGAAATGCCTTGATGACCTTGTCTGCCTCAGTATAATCCTCTTGCGTGAGGTCTTGAACCCAGTGACCGTTTTTGCGTTCGGTTTTCCGCGCCAGATTGCGGGCAAGCTGGTCACGATCCACCAGCGCATAACGGTAATAGCAGGCGCTGTTAAAGCCGACGACGCCCATCATTCCCGCGCCGGTTTCTTCTTCCGGATTCAGATCGTCCACTGCGGTGTAGAAATCCATCTCCATATCCACCTTGTGCGTAGATATGGGATGGGCGACCTGGCAGGCAGCATCGACACGCATATTGTATTTGCCGAATGGCGTGCTATCTTTCAACTCCAGCATCCGGCCAAACAGGGCAATATCCGGAGCCTTGACTGCCTCGAAAAGAATTTTCCCCACACGATTCCGTGCATCCTCTTGTTTCTGTTTGTTCTCTTTGGTCAAATCCGCCCAGTTTTCCCGAAACACGTCAATCAACTGCGGAAGGGCTTCTTTATCGAGAAACACCAAAATCTTTGTGGTATTCTTGGATGCCTCATTATTCTTCTCAAGCCCCCCGGCCTCGAAAACAGAGGTAACGACTTTGATAGTTGTGTCATCGGGTTTATCCTTCTTATCAATTCCCTTGGCGATCTCCACGATCAGTTGTCGCGTACGAAAGGCTCCGCACTGTTCGAGAAGTTTACCCATCGGCCCTTCTCGCCTTGTGCTTCTTTTACTGCATTGGCTCGATACCCTTGCTCGGCGAAAGCCGCCGAAGGTGGCGCTCTTGGGCTGGCCCGTGTCGTCGCGGTTGAGGTTTGACGGGGCGAAATTCTGAATCAAATGCGCTTCAATTTTAACACCGGAATTATTCATGGTTCTCTATCTCCTTTTTTCTGTGGTTGTACTGGATTGAGAGGTATCACCTCCACTGCTGTTATTGCTTTTGTAAAAATCACGTGCCCATTTTAACTGGACATGACCCTCCGGATGGTCCCATTGAAGCAGGTCATCCAGAAGGCGAAACCAATCAGGTGGTTGCTCGTTGGCCTTCAGCAAACTGACAGCATGGCGCAGATGATCATCGAGATCATCAGAGTGGGCGTTGAGAAGCGCCACAAAGCGCGCCTCCATACTGTCGCTCTTGGCCCGCAACGGCTGAAAAGCGGCGCCCAGCGAACGGCCATTCCGATGTTTTGGGAATGACCCGAACAGCGTCGCGGTCACATAATACCAGCGGTCTTTGTAACGCTGCTCAGGCAGGTACGGCACAACGTGCCTGTGCACGCGTGCCATTTGCCCCGGTTCCTTTCCAAGGCCGCTGCGCAGGTCTGCCAGCGCGCCCCGGTCTTCCTGCCCTTCCTTGGCAAGGTTGAGCAGATAACCAATAAAGGTCTTTTGTTGGTCGTCCAGGCTCATATCTTTTTACCTCCTTTTCTGGTCGATTTTGATTTCTGTTTGACAGTTTTGGCCTTCGGCGGCTGAAGCATCAAATTACTGTCGCTGAAATCCATTTCCACACGGGCAACGGCACTGATCGCGCGCGCGGTCGTGCCGAGGGTGCGGACGCTCTCTTCCAGCGCTCGCTTCGCTTCCTGTTTTATAGCGTCTCGCCATGTCCACGTCGCAATCTGTTGATTGTCTGGTTTCCAATCGCTCGCAGTCCCGTCCCAATCGCCTGGCAGATTTTCCAGCAGATCAAAAAAATGCTTCTCCAGTCTCGCCCAGTAGGCGGGACGTGGATCAATCGCATTAATTACCTTGGTTACCTCATCCTTGTCAGGCTGCTGGCCGTCAGGCGATTCGCTGTCGGGGGAGAGATAGAGTTTGGCGATTCTCCTCACACGATTGTTGAGCGCTATGGCGGCTTGCTCGGCATACTCAAGGAGTCTGCCAAGTCGCTCGCGTTTGCTCAGATTTTCATCACCAAGGAAAGCAGGCGGTGCCGGTAAGCGCTCGTGCCGCCAAAGCAAAAACTTGCCTGCTTTATTTGGTGCTGACGCCAACCCTACAACTTGAGCAAAAAAAGGTTTATCGCTGCTGATCACGCCGCTCGCAGAAGCTCTGGCGAGGAGATTGAAACACTCGGGCCTTCGCTCGTTGCTGTCAGGCGGAGGGATCGTGAGGATTGCATGAGCATCTCGCCATGCCGCTTTGTTGCTGCTTAAAGGCACAGCGGAAATACCTTCTTCTTTAGAAAAACGATAGGCTTTCATCGGATCGCCAGCCGACTTATCGGCTGATCGCCCTTGGGTAAAATACATCTTCGACACGTGCATATCATTGGGAATTAATCGAACCAGTCGGCTTTGCCATGTGAAGCGGTCAACCGTGCCTAGGGATCCTACTGCCTTCCTATCCTTGCCAGAAAGTATATCCCGATGTTTATGCGGATCGCTCAGTTCCCACGGAGGAAGCGACTCATCTTCAGAAGGCGTAAGATTTGTCATGAGCGTCTCGAACAGAGTCGGCCCCTGTATCCATACAGTCATCCCGCGCAGAGCAATCGCGTCAGCTGAATATGGCAAGGTCTCATCCTTCCCGTATATTTTCGCGTTCCCGCTTTTTCCAAATCCCAGTGCAAATGACTGGCATGCCAGCAACTGTCTGGCAACTTTTGCAAATGACAAAGATGCTATTGCGTCATCACTAGAGTGATCAAAGAGAGTAGCGTTATTTCCGCTTGCGCATTCTGTCGCAAGACGATTGACGGAAACAGCGTTGTTCGTTTCAAGTCCGCTCATTTGATAGAATGGATACTTGTCATCCAGAAGGTAAAAACGATTCTTCCCCTTCCATTCCTCCAAATAAACGGTTACGATATTAGGATTGAACTTCCCTTTAGCATATAGCCCCTTCCATCCGCTGAAATCACTTGGGCCGCTATAAGCCCGATATAAAATCGCCAGAAGCAGCCGGTGGATAGCTACTGTCACGAGCGGCGAGTCATCGCAGATTTCGCGGAGCTCGTGCGCCTTCAGCAGAGTATCCTGGATGCCGAATTCCTTGCTGCGCCCATCAAGGGTGATGCAGGGAATCCACTCTTCATCAATTAGATTAAATTCAGCCACGTTTTTAGTCCTCCTCAGTCTTAATCACGAGACCCAATTGTTTATCCAAAGTCAGTTTATAGTTACCCACACACCCCGCGTTCCGCTCATCCAGTCGCATAAGGCGCGCGTGGCGCAGGTGGGAATTCTTTGCCCACTGCTCAGGCGTTTCGCCATTCTGAAGAAACGCCTGGAACAACGCCTTGTAGCTCAGCTTGACAGAACTATCCAGCAAGCGGCGAACTTCGGAAACCGTTGGGGCAGGGGGCAGAACCGTATCCGCCGGCAACATAACGATAGTAATGGAAGGCTCGCCCTCGCGCGTTGCCGCCCTCACCGCCTTATGAACCAGGGGATCCTCTTCATCAATAAATTGGCTATTGAATTCTTCGACAAGATCAGCGGGTTCCTGCGGCTTCGCAATGAGGAGTTGTCGCGCAGCGTCTTTGGAGGCGAAATATTTTCCCTTCATTGCTTCAAATGCCTGGTCCAGGGCAAGCCGCCAGGACTCATCAGCTTTCTCGGATGACTCGTCATAAACGGTTTCCACCAGCGACTCGATTTCGTCAGGTGCCTTGATTTCGTTTCGCCCGCGCAGAGTCAGCCAGGTCCGCAGAAGAATATAACGGTCGTAAACATACTCAATGCTCTTCCCAAAGGATTCCGGCGGCGGGCCTTCCCGGCCAGCGTCACAGAGAACGATCAAACGCGGTGTTTCCAAGCCGGGCGGCCGTTTGCGTGGGTGGCGGTGCAAGCGTCCCGACCGTTGGAGCAACAGGTCAACAGGTGCTATCTCGGAGACCATGAAATCGAAATCGAGATCAAGACTTTGTTCTACGATCTGCGTCGCAACCAGCACGCCTCGATGTGGACGATCGGGATTAATGAAGCGTCCTTCCGCGTCTTTCTCCTGGGGGTCGCGTTTACCGAACTTGCGGAGGACTTCTTCTTCGCGCTCATGCCGCCACATTTGGAGCGTCCGGGCATGAAATAGCAGGCATTCGGTGCCTTTGAGAGAGCCCCGAAGATGCTTGTAAACCTCGATAGAGCGATTGACCGTGTTGCAGATCACGGCGGCGCAGCCACCGTGCTTCAGTCGTTCCGCCAAGGTTGAAGTCATTTCCGCCAAATCGGTGTTGCAAAATTGCAGATCAATGGCGCGCGATTTCTCCATGGGGATCGCAGTACAGACGGACGGTTTGTCTGCCTGAGTTTGGGGATAATGGCGCGGCTTGGCAAGCGTAATTCTCGGATATCGTCTGTCTTCGACATCTTCCCGGCCTGAATAAGCTTTGGCAAGCGCTTTGCGCTTGGCCTCAGGCAGTGTTGCCGAGAGAAGAATCACGGTGCAATCCAGTTCAGCGAGCCATTGCAGCAGCCGTTCGAGGATCGTACTCATGTAAGCGTCATAAGCGTGGACCTCATCGAAGATGATCACTTTGCCCGCCAAACCGAACAACCGCACGAACCAATGTTTGGTTTGCAAGACACTCAGCAAGCTCTGGTCGATCGTTCCGACGCCGAAAGGCGCAAGAAGTGGTCGCTTTTTTGCGGTGAACCACGATTGGGCTTCCACGTCAGCTCCATCCTCGCCAATGTTCTCAGGTTTGAAAACCGGGACTTCTCCCTCTTGCACATCCGCCATTTGCGCCAGAAGCGCATCGCCATGCACGAGTTGGAGGTTCAGCTTCCCTTTATGGCCGCGCTTGCGCAGGTAATTATCCAGCACCCGTTTGAACATCGCATTGCCTGTTGCCTGGGTGGGCATGGCGATATACATGCCGCGGGCAAAGCCCCGGCACATCGCAAGATCCGCCGCGTATAGAGCCGCCTCCGTCTTCCCCTCCCCCATGGGGGCTTCGACAATCATAAGGTAGGGAGTATTTTGTCCTGAAGAGAGGTCGATCGTGGTGGTTTGCAGGGAGTTGGCAGTAAGGGCCACGAAGACCTGATCGAAGGAAGTTTCTCTATCGAAAGTTACGCCGGGAAACCACCCAAGTTTGCCCAGCGCCCGCCGCGCTTTATCTTGCGTTTCTTTCCAATAATTGGTCGGATCAATCTCAATGACTTTGCCGCACTCCGCAAAGCACGGGAAGAAATCCTGATTCGAGCCGATCCAGTCCACAACCGAAATAAAACCGGCTAACACGGGAACAACCAGCGGATCACTTATCTCCGGTGTTGGCTGTTGCCTGAAATCAAAACCAATTATCTCCGCGAATTTGATCAATGTCGCAGTTCGAGCCTCTTGCCATTGCTTGTTACCCAGTGAGTCTCTGCCGAGTTGGAGTTGTGATGAGCGTGGGAATACACCGTGGTGCCCACCGGAAATCTGGCCTAAAAGGCTGAAAGCAGGAGACAGAAATTCTCTTAAGGCAACGGCGGTCACCTGTCCATGCGGGCAGTTGCGATCATTCTCGGAGTAAGGAAATCCTGAGCATTCAGCCAGCCGCCAAACTTTCTTTTGAAATCCAGGACTGGCCTTGCCGATATCGTGTGCACCGGCCAAGAACATGATCAGGGACCTGATATCACTCGCTGGAAAACTACTTTCCAGCCGCTTCCGAAGTCCATCATCCATATTATGTTCCCAAACAAAGCCAGCGACTGCGGCCACATCCAACATATGAAGAATTATTGGCTGCCACAAATCATCATCCGAATCATATTTTGCCCATAAATAGTTAGAAATCATACACTCCACCCTACAGCTGCCACATCCAAACAGTGATAAGGAAACAGATGATAATTAACCGTTTCTTTGTCAGTATTTTCCCAATATTTATAATAATAAGGTGTCGATTTAGTTATTTTCTGGGTCATTTTTCCATCAATCTGGTAATTTGCTGATACAGATACGCCTTCAACTCTGGAACCGTTTGGATATTGAACGGTTTTTGTCACACAATCATCAGGTGGCAGTACTTTTCGGGTTGCCGATGATATATTTTTCGGCTTCATCATTTCAGCTCTCTTATTGCTTTTGACAATAGACCTTGTTGAATGATTTTTGAAATAAGTGGAGCTTTCATATTTTATAAACTCAATTTTGAAATTTATCAATCCCCTCGAAAGAGGGATTCATCTTCCTCGGTCTATGTGTCACCGTTCAGCCATTATAGATAAGCATCATACCGCCTCTGCTTCGGGATTGATGTAGCCAGTTTATGTCGTTCCTTCCTTTGTTTCAATGTCATAACGACAAAGGTAAGTCGCATTATTTTGATCTGAAGGATATTTTTTATGAAAAATCGACTTTATATTGATTCAATTGAATGACGAAGGCGGAAGGGGGCGCCGGTCCGGCATGAAGAATATGCAAGGGAGACTGTCAATAATTATTAACGGTCTCATCATTAAATGTGCATTGGTCATGCCGGACCCCGTATCAGGTACGGGGCAGGCCCGATCCGGCATCCAGTAATTTTCAACTGGTTTGCGGCCTTCGCCGGGAAGATGTCACAACACAGATGTTCTTATTCGTGAATACTATTTTGAGACCGTTAATAACTGTTAACGCTTTGTCGATTCCATCTCCCGGATGGCGGCCGCTATGTCAGCGCTCAATTTCTCCAAAGCCCGACTGTGCGCGGCAACAAGAGCGGCAAAGCCGCTGCCCTGCGCCGGTTCGGAAAGCGTTGTGCGTCCATGCCGGACTTGTCCGTCCTTTGTAGAGGTCACCTTCCACAAAGCATCCAGTGTTGCCGCCTTATCCGGCTCTGAATCGAAACGCAAAATATCAACGATGCAACGGTAGTTTGTATCAGAGGCCTGCGCTCGCGGAAACACGGATATCCGCGTCGTTCCCAGCAGCGCAATCAGGTTTTCGACGATGACCCGGGCAATATCATCCTTCAACGGGGATGCCCATCGGTGAAATTCGTTGATGGAAACCTGGTGAGGCTCTGTTCGCACAACAATCTGCGGCCGGTCAACGGCAGCCGGGATCAATACGGGGCCAACCGAAACAGAGTAGTCGGCCTGTTGCATGGCTTTCGGCGCCGGGGTGGAATTCAGCGTATAGAAATGTTGCGGAGAAGAAGCACATCCTGCGGTTAAAGCAAGGATAGCCGCGAGAATAATAACGGTGACAAATCTATTCATTTTTGGTTTCCTCCTTTTTGCCCCGGATGAGTGCTTCGGGATTTTTCTCAAGATACTCGGCAAGATGACTTATCCCCTGAGCCGCTTTGGTAATTTCGGTCAGAGCCTCGCGCAGTTGGTATTGCGCAGGAGCGTCCTTGCCGATCAGGGTGGTATCGGCATTAGCCAGCACCTGCTCAAGCTGACTCAGCGTTTTTGTCAGTTCTGGAAGCGCCTCTTGATCAACGCGCTTGAGAAGGGTGTTGGTCGTTGCCAGCAGTGTCTTGGCATCCGTGCTGAGTTCATCGATGGGTATTTTTTCTACTTTGGCAAGAATGTCATTCATTTTATCCTGAAGATCCTGCAAGCCGCTGGGCACGACCGGCATTTCCACCGGAGATTTGGCCCAGTCCATTTTCACTTTGGGCGCCTTCGGGAAGATATCCAGGGCAACATACAGTTTTCCGGTCAGCAGATTACCGCTCCTCAGTTGAGCCCGGAGTCCCCGATTCACAGCATTTTGAACAAAGGCATGACGTTCCGCGTCAATGGATACCTTTTCATTTATTGCAGACATTTTTTTAAGGTGGGTAAGAAAGCGACTCGGATACACTATAATATCAACCCGCGGACGCACGTCATTTTTATGGGGGATGAACTCAAGACCGACAGAAGTAACCTCTCCCACGGGTAAGCCGAAATACGTGACCGGAGCACCGACATAGAGTCCATTGAGCGTTTCATTGAAATACAGCACATAAGGGGTAACAATTTTTTCCGGCTTGGCCATGGCTTCCGCGCGGCTGTTGAAAAGGGTAAAGATGGTTTTTTCATCGGCGGTTTTGGCATCTTCGGAGGAGGGCGGTGTTTCAAAGGCAATGCCGCCGATCAGCATAGACAGGACCGACTGGGTGCGCACGGAAAAACCTTCGGCTCCCATGGAAATGTCGATACCGCTGGCCTGCCAGAAACGGGTCTGGTCGTTAACGTATCTGTCATAAGGCGTGCGTACAAAAACCTCAATATTGATGGATTCTCCGTCTCCGGCCAGATCGTAGCCGATGACCTGGCCCACGTTGAACTGGCGGTAATACAGGGGGGAGCCGTTTACAATGGATCCGAGTGTGGTTGTCTTCAGCACGAACCGTTTGCCTTCTTCGTCAAAGGTAATGGAGGGCGGAACTTCCAGTCCGGTGAATGCGTAGCGTTCCTTTTTGGATTTTCCGGGTTCCAGACCAATGTAGTTGCCGGAAAGCAGTGTACTAAAGCCGGACACGCCGCTGAGGCTGGCACGCGGCTGCTCAATCCAGAACTTTGTATCATCAACCAGAAGGCCGGCCGCGCTTTTGTTGATTTTTGCCATGACCACCACTTTCCGGAAATCTTTAGAAAGTTCCACTTTCGTGATGCGGCCGATTTCCACCTCCTTGTATTTCACAAAGGTTTTTCCGGTTTCCAGCCCTTCGGCCTTGATGAAGGTGATGGTGATGGTCGGCCCCTCCATCAGGAGATGCTGAACAGCAATGCCGATAGAGACGATGGCCGCGATGATGGGGATAATCCAGACCACTGAAAATTTACGATGCCGGCGGGGAATGGTGGCCGTTTCCGGTATATGTTTCAGATCGATATTTTCAGTCACGTAAACCTCCTTTTTCATGACGGGAATCCCAGATTAAGCGGGGATCAAAACTTTCGGCCGCGAATAAAGTCAGGACGACCACTGACGCGAAAAAAAGCACACCGGTTCCCGGTTGCACTGCCATGAGCGGTTGAAGCTGGATGAGGGCGACAGTGAAGGTAACCACAAAAACATCAAGCATCGACCAACGCCCCACAAAATTAATCAACCGGTATAATTGCAGACGTTCTCGCTGCTCTTTAACGGAGCGACGCTGAATCGTAATGAGCAGAAAAGCCAATGCCATGATTTTGGCCAGTGGAATAACGACGCTGGCGATCAATACGATCAGCGCCAGATGCCATGATCCTGTCTTGTAGAGCAGGACGACGCCGCTGATGATGGTGTCGTTCTCCGATGACATCATCGTGGTCGATGCCATCACCGGCAGCAGATTGGCCGGAATATAGCAGATGAGCGCGGCAATAATCAGAGCCCAGGTCCGCTGAATGGCATGGTGCTTTCTCATGGCGAGACGTCTGCCGCAACGCGGGCATTGTCCGGGATTATCGACATCTGCCGGTCTGGATAAAAGCCCGCATGACTCGCAGGATACAAGGCCCATACTCATGGCCGAAAAAAGATCATTCTGTTGTGATGAGCTGTCCGCTTTGAGAAGGGCAGGCGGCCGGTTCTGCTCCAGCGGCGGCAGTGAATGGTTGACCCATTCGATGCGCTGCCAGATGTCACGGGGATCAAAGGTGATCGTTATAGCGGTAAGCAGCAGCACGAGCACTCCCGCGGCAAACATACCGATTCCGGGAAGCACTGTTGCCATTTCCGCAATCTTGATCAGCGCCACCAGGATACCGAGGATCATCACCTCCACCATGGCCCATGACTGATGCCATTCCGACCAGTGCAAAAGTCTGCCGACCCACGATGGTATCGGCGTCTGTCGGGAGGCCAGAAGAATGGTGAGCATGATGCCGATATGGATGGCGGGAGCAAAGACCGTGCAGAAGGCGACAAGCGCGGCCGTCAGCGGATCGCCCCTGAGCCACATTTCCTGGGCACCGCCAAGTATGGTGGTACTTGTCTGACGCCCTGAAACAGAAAGTTCCAGCAGCGGCGACACATTGGCAACGACAAGGGCGATGACGGCGGCAATGGTCAATGCCAGGGTGTTTTCCAGATATTCAGGCCTGTCCAGGGCAATCGTGTGACCACAGCGCCTGCATCGGGCAGCGGCACCGTCAGGCAGTTCAGAAACGCGCTGCAGCAGGTCACAATCGAGACAGGCAACAATATGCCCGGAAGGATGAGCCATGGTTCCACCAATCGGATATATATTCTTTTAATATCGGATGTTGAAACTATTAAATTCACCTGAGTATGTTTCTTCTTCCATCAGCACATCTTTGACGTGCGCCGCCGGCGGGCCGACACGGCACCAATCCAGCATGGTATCCACGTTTTTGTCTTCTCCTTCAAACAGCGCTTCCACGCGTCCGTCGGACATATTGCGAACCCAGCCGGTCAGATTAAAACCGTTTGCCATCCGCTGTGTTTCCGCGCGAAAAAAAACTCCCTGCACGCGCCCGGAAATATAAACATGCATCCTTTTCATAAAGCATTACCTGCCGATGAGTTTCAAAAATTCCTCTTCACTGATAATCTTAATGCCGGAGGATTTCGCCTTGTCCAGTTTGGAACCCGGATCGCTTCCCGCGACGACGTACGTGGTTTTCTTGGTGACACTGGAATGAATGGTTCCCCCCAGATTTTCAACGATGGTTTTCGCCTCGTTTCTGCCCATGCTTTCCATTGTTCCGGTGAACACAAATGATTTGCCTTTTAAAGGCGCGTTGTTTTGAATTTCTTTCCGCTGGGGAACGACACCCGCCTTGTTGAATTTATGCATCACGTCAACATTCTTTTGCTGGTGAAAGAATTCCAAAATGCTCGCGGCGATTTCCGGACCGATTTCATTAATGGCCGTCAAATCTTCCTCTTTGGCCGACATGAGATTTTCCATGCTGCCGAAATGATCCGCCAGAAGTTTGGCTGTACGTTCTCCGACATGTCTGATGCCCAGCGCGTAGATGAATTTGTCCAAAGGGGGATTCTTGGCTTTGGCAATCGCGTCGATTAAGTTCTGCGCTGATTTTTCAGCCTGTCTGTCCAGCGCGATGAGTTGTTCTTTGGTCAGAAAGTAAATGTCGGCGGGATCGGCAACTAATCTGGCATCAAAAAGCTGGGCGGAAACCTTTTCCCCCAAACCTTCAATATCCATCGCGCCGCGGGAAGCAAAGTGCCGAATGTGTTCTTTCAACTGCGCGGGGCAGGAAATGTTAACGCAACGGTGTGCTACTTCGCCCTTATAACGAACGATTTCCGAGCCACATTCAGGACAGTTTGATGGCATTTTAAATGATTCCGTCGTCGGGGGCCTTTTTTCAAAAATAACCCGGACAACTTCCGGGATGACATCACCGGCGCGCTGAATAACAACCGTGTCACCGACACGCACATCTTTTTTAAGCACTTCATCTTCATTGTGCATGGTGGCGCGGCTGACCATGACACCTCCGACATTGACCGGTTCCATTATGGCGACGGGTGTCAGGGTTCCCATGCGTCCCACGCCGACCTGAATTTCTTTGACTATTGTAATAGCCTGAGCCGCGGGAAATTTGCAGGCCAACGCCCAGCGGGGATTGCGGGAGATATTGCCCAGATTTTGTTGCAGGGCCAGATTGTCAACTTTCAAAACGACGCCGTCAATTTCGTAGGGCAGTTTTTCCCGCAGGGTACTGATGCGTTCAAAGTATCTGATACAGGCGTTGATGTCCTGCGCCTGCTCAATGTGCGCATTAACCGGAAATCCCCATTCTGAAAGCATTTGCAATACTTCCCAGTGGGTCGAAAAATGAACGCCTTGAACATGACCGATTCCATAAAGATAAATACTGAGGGGACGGCGGGCGGTGATCCTGGAATCGAGCTGACGTAGCGAACCGGCAGCGGCATTGCGGGGATTGGCAAAAGGTTCTTCGCCATCTTCCGTGCGCCGCATATTCAACTTATGAAAAGGTTCTTTCTCAATATAAACTTCCCCCCTTATCTCAATGAAAGAAGGGATCGGATTGTCCGCTGAATGCTTCATTTTCAGGGGCAGGGAAGAGATGGTCTTGAGATTTTGCGTGACGTCTTCGCCCGTGGTACCGTCACCGCGGGTTGCCCCTTGCTTAAAAATGCCGTTTTCATAAATGAGATTAACGGCGAGCCCGTCAAGTTTCGGCTCCGCAATGTACGCGATATCACTGACTGCCGAAAGACGTTTGATACGGTTATCGAATTCGATGATTTCTTCGCTGGAAAAAGCATTGGCCAGACTGAACATCGGTGAGGGATGATTGAACGGCGCAAATTTAGCCAGCGGTGCGGCGCCAACCCGTTGTGTCGGTGATGAGGCCGAATATTCCTCCGGATAGCGTTCTTCCAAATCCTGGAGTTCGCGCATCAGGCGATCATATTCCGCGTCGGATATCTCCGGAGCGTCCTGCTGGTAATATCGCTTATTGTGATATTCGATGACGCGTCGCAGTTCGATGATACGTTTTAAATCAGCTTGTTTATCCATTACTTAACCAGCTTTAAATAATGTTTTTCTTTAGGTATTGTTGACTTTTTTTTGGTTTGATTTGAATCGTTTTTCTTTAATATGTTTTCATTAAAAATGGCATTTTTTACTTTGACGGCGTTGATGATCGAAAAAATAATCACAGCTTTTTCCCATTCGGGAGATTGGGAAAAGTGCTCGGCTTTTCTTTTGTATGCATCCCACAGCGAAGTGAGAGAAGCCTCATCGATATGCAAAATCGTTTCAGCAATATTGTTCAGAGATTTTTCGAGACTGTTCATGCTGAAAATATTAACTTCACTTGAAAGTAAAGTCAATTAAAGCTTGTATTTTTTATGTCTAATCGATAAATAATCAACGGAACTGGTTATATATCATGACGAACCGTAAAGTTAAAATCGGGGTTATTTCCGATACTCATCTGGATGATTACGATGACAAGATGAGAAAAAGCGTCGAAGAGCATTTCAGCGACGTCGATATGATTCTGCATGCCGGTGATATGGTGGATATGCGGGTTTTGAAAATATTCGGCGATAAGGAAGTCCGGGCTGTTTGCGGAAACATGGATAACCACCAGATCCGGGAGACATATCCCGAACATTTGCTTTTTGAAATCAACGGTTTCAGATTTCTGCTGATTCACGGTTGGGGATCGCCCTGGGGGCTGGAGGAAAAGTTGGCCGCCAAATTTAAAGATGTTGATTGCGTGGTTTATGGACACACCCATAAACCGGCCAACCATTTCAAAGACAGGATTCTTTTCTTTAATCCCGGTTCGGCGGCGGACAGATTTTTCAACTCATCCCGCACCGTCGGTATATTAGAAATTGACAAAGAGATAAGAGGTAGGATAGTTAAGTTATAATTTTATTTAAACAGGTGGATTTGAAGATGGAAACAATTTTTGCGCCCTGGCGCATGGATTATATTAAAAGCGAAAAACCTGACGGGTGTGTGTTCTGCAAATGCTCCATCCGGTGCGATGATTATATTATTTACGAAGGTAAAACGTCATACGTGATGATGAATAGATATCCGTACGTCAACGGTCATTTAATGATCATTCCCCAGAGGCACATCGGGAAAATAGAAGACCTCACCCGGGAGGAAAAAATCGAGATATTCGATCTTCTGGAAGTTGCCATCAAAGCGCTCAAGGAAGCGATGAATCCCGGTGGATTCAACATTGGCGCAAATCTCGGCAAGGCGGCCGGCGCGGGCATTGAGGAACATTTTCACGTGCATGTGATTCCCCGCTGGGAAGGCGACACAAACTTTATGAGTGTGGTTACGGATGTCCGTGTGATTCCGGAAGCGATTGAGAAGACAGTCGCCCATCTGACGCCTTTATTTAAAAAATATTGCAGGGAGGAATAAATAATGAGAATTTTTTACATGATTCTTGTTATCGTTTTTTCTTTATTCATCGTTACTTTTTCTCAACAGAATTTAACGACCGTTCAGTTGCATTATAACATTCTGGACTATAAACTTCTGAATAATTTAAAGCCCGTTCCGGTTTATCTACTCATTTTCATTTCCATTCTCATTGGAGTGATTATCACGGGTTTCTGGGGTACGGTGGAACGTTTTCGTTTAAATCGCACCATCAGAAATCTTAACAGACTGGTGCGTGATTTACGCAAGGAACTTAACGCCCGCGAAAATCCGCCTATCATTAATGAGCAGCTCCCCAAAAAATAAATTTTCATCTTCGTCGTCTGAAGATTTGAAATTTCTCACCGATGCCAGTCTGGCCCGGCTGGCCAAATGGCTGCGGCTGTTGGGTTACGATACGGTTGTGTTTCCAAGAGAAGCCGGCCGGGAAATGCTGCGACTGGCGGATAAAGAAGGCAGAATCGTTCTGACCCGAAGGCAGGACATGACCGAACGCCAGTTTGCCGGAATGCTTTTTTTGATTACCGATGTGGTTGCCGGCAGTCAACTGAAGAGCGTTATCGAGAACTTTTCCCTCAAGATCAATCGTCAGAAAATGTTTGGAATTTGCCTGGAGTGCAATGAGAAGTTAAATCCTGTCAGCCGGGAAGAGGTGCGTGATATGGTTCCACCCTATGTCTTTGAAAACTGCGAAAAGTATAATCAGTGCCCGAGCTGCCATAAAATATACTGGATGGGGACCCATTCGCGTAACGCGCTAAGATTTATGGAACGGCACATTCCGAATCATCTCCCTTGATCTTTTCGATGGCGTGTTTCAGGGCCGGGAGAACGACGGCCAGGTTTTCTTTCGCGCCTTTGGGGCTGCCCGGAAGATTGATAATCAAACTTTTTCCGCGAATGCCCGCCACGGCACGGGAAATCATGGCATGCGGGGTAACCTGCATGCTTTTTTGACGCATGGCTTCGGCCATGCCGGGAATCTGTTTGTCAATGACCTCCAGCGTTGCGTCAGGCGTCAAGTCGCGCGGGCTGACACCGGTTCCACCGTTGGTCACAATTAAATCCAGTTTCTTTACATCCGCAAAATCAATAATCGCTTTTTTGATTTCGGTGGTTTCGTCGGGAATGATGATGGTGTGTTTGATTTCGAAAGCGGCGCCCGCCAGCATTTCTGCTATGGCGGGGCCGCTTAAATCTTCACGTTTACCCTGAGAGCCTTTGTCGCTGACTGTGATAATGCCTGCAAATATCATTCAATGTTATTCTTCTTCTTTCTCTTTCTTATACGCGGCAATGATTTTTTCAGCGATAAAAGCCGGAACTTCCTCGTAGTGAGAATGCGTGTAGGTAAAATTACCCCTGCCGCTGGTCATGGAACGAAGATCGGGTGCGTATTTCAGGATTTCCGCCAGCGGAACCTGCCCTTTGATAATCTGATTGGAGCCTTTGGCATCCATGCCCTGAACGCGTCCGCGCCGGCTGTTCAAATCTCCGATTACGTCACCCATGTATTCATCGGGGATTTCGATTTCGATATTCACGATCGGCTCCAGAAGAACCGGCTGGCATTCCATAACGCCTTTCTGGAAGGCCATGGAACCGGCAATTTTGAAAGCCATTTCCGAGGAATCCACGGTGTGGTAAGATCCGAAAGTCAGATTTATTTTAAAATCCACGACAGGATAACCGGCGATCACGCCTTTGGCGGCTGCTTCCACAATGCCTTTTTCAACGGCCGGACGATATTGTGCCGGAATAACGCCACCCACTATTTTGTCATGAAACTCAAAACCGCCGCCGCGGGGAAGGGGTTCGATGTCGATCCAGCAGTCACCGAACTGTCCGCGTCCTCCGGATTGTTTCTTGTATTTGCCCTGCACATTTGTTTTGCCTTTTATGGTTTCCTTATAAGGAATTTTGGGAGTGTTCAGGTTTACTTCAACGCCGAATTTTCTTTTCATCTTTTCAATGGTTACTTCGATATGAACCTGACCCATGCCGGAGAGAATCATTTCCTTGGTTTCTACATTACGGGTGAACTGGATCGTCGGATCTTCTTCCGTTAAACGGTGAATGGAGGTTGCAATCTTGTCCTCGTCACCTCTGGATTTCGGCTCCATCGCGAAAGACATGATCGGTGGCGGTACCGGCACTTTTTCAAAGAGAATCGGAGTTTTCTCGTTACAGAGGGTATCTCCCGTTGTTGTTTCCTTGAGTTTTGCTACGCCGGCAATATCGCCGGGCACAAGAGATTCCGCCGGTTTTTGAGCTTTGCCTTCCAGGAAGAATATATTGCCGAATTTTTCTGTAATTTTTCTGGTCGAATTATAGACAGGAGTATCAGGGGTCAGTTTGCCGGAATAAACACGGAACAGGGTCAATCTTCCGGCGTAGGGATCGGCGATGGTTTTGAAGACAATGGCAGAGAAAGGAGCATCTTCTGTCGGCTGACGTTCTTCGACATCATCCGTTCCGGGTTTCTTTCCTTTGACCGGACCGCGATCAACCGGGGAGGCAAAGGAGGAAACAGCCAGGTCAAGCAGCATGGTGATTCCGATACCTTTGATAGCCGAGCCACAGATGACCGGCACAAGGCTGCCGAAGGAAACGCCTTTTTTCAATCCTGCTTTTAATTCTTCGTCGGAAAGTTCACCGGCTTCCAGATATTTATTCATCAACTCATCATCGGATTCGGCAATGTCTTCCACCATGGAGTCACGCATCAGTTTGACGTCGTCCTTCATTTCTGCCGGAATATCAACCACTTTGCCCACGCCTTTATTATCACTGAAAAGATAGGCTTTCATACTGATCAAATCAACGATGCCGTTGAATTTATCTTCGGAACCGATCGGCAGGCACACAGGAGTGGCTTTTCGCTTGAATTTGTTTTTTATGCTATCGAGCGCGGTGTTAAAGTTGGCTCGTTCACGATCCAGTCTGTTGATAAAAATAATCCGGGGGAGTTTGAATTCATCGGCCATTTCCCAGACTTTTTGTGTCTGGAATTCCACACCACCGACGGCATCGATGACCACAACAGCGTTTTCGACAACGCTCATGGAACATTTTATGTCATAGGCGAAGTTCGAATCGCCCGGTGTGTCGATAAAATTAATTTTATTTTTTTCCCATTCGACAAAATTTGCCGCCGAGCTGATTGAGCCGCGTCTTTTTTGTTCCTCCGGTTCAAAATCCATTACGGAGGTTGCATCATCAACCCGGCCTAATCGTTCACTTTTGCCTGAGACAAATAATAAAGATTCGCACAGGGATGTCTTGCCTGTCCCGCCGTGTCCGACTATCGCTAAATTTCTGAGGGATTTGCTATCATACTTTGCCATGAAAACTCCTTTCAATACTTTAAAAAACAATTAAAAATTTAACTTGCGGTGTTTAGCGTATAAGGCAAGTAAAATCAAGACAAATTTAATACTCGATCATTTCAAATATTAAAAAAGTGATTTGAATTTTGGAGTTCTGAAGACATAATATCGCACTTGGTTTTGAGACGGATATACAAGTCCAATGTTTCCGGAACTCCTCTTGACGGATGTTTCAAAACAGCCTGTTAGGAATCTTTTAATTCAAACTGGAAATAAACATCGTCGTCGCCTGATGCGCGGCTTCTGATCCGTAATGATTGTCGATTTTCCCGTATTGTAAATAATGCCTTTAACATTCATTTCAAAACCTCCCGAAGATATATTGTTAGAGTTAATGACGACTAAATAAAATTACTGCCATGATCAACGGCATATTCATATTAGAGATGATTCAGCCTTGTTTTATTTCATAAGGAATGCATGCGCATCGCGAGCGGTTTCCACCGGGATTTCCTCCATGGGCATGTGCCCGCAATTATCATACATGATAAGTTCAGCATGCGGAAGATCACGCTGCCATTCATGAAGGGTTTCCTTCCAGCGGGACCAGACGTCCTGCTTGCCCCATACCATCAATACAGGTTTCTTGATTTTTTTGACATCGCCAAATATGTTTTTTGATTTACTCAATTCCGCGATCATGGAAAATATCAGCACAAGGGTGTTCCTGTTACCGGCACGCATGATCATTTCCCAGTATAAGTCATACATTTTTTCCTCAATCCGGTCTCGTTTGCCATATAATCGATTGATACTGTTTTGGATGAGAAAACGCGGAAGAACGACATGGGTCACAAGAAATTTTACGCCCGGAATTTTCATCAGCGCGAATTCAAACGGGAGCGATTGATTGTACGCGATCGGATCGAGAAGAATGAGCTTTTGAACTCTTTCGGGATGACGGGTCGTATAATACCACGCGTAAAAGGCCCCCAATGAATTCCCCGCCAGATAAAACCGTTCAATGCCCAGCATGTCTAAAAACTTTTCAAGGAACCGTGCGATCCTTTTACCGCTATAATTTACATTGCCCGTTTTTCCCCAAGGTCCGGTTATCCCCCATCCCGGTAAATCCAGGCGAATGATCCGATACCGTCCTTTCAATTCTTCATACCAGCCGTCCCATGTCTGGAGGAATGAGACAACCCCGTGAAGAAGAACAAGAACGGGTCCTTCGCCCTGGTCCTTATAATGGACCTCGAGTCCATCGATAACGATGAATTTTGAATCATTATCGCAATATTTTTGTTTTAAGGACTCAACCGGTGTTGACCGAAAACCCAACTCACAATAGCATTGCATTTTTTTAAACATTATAAGTCCACCTTAGGGGGCTTCCGTCTTTGTTGTCCATAAATCAGTGAGAGGCATTAATTGATGATTATTAATGAATATGACCTTCCTTTTTTCCTGATGGAGTATAAGGACCGCTCCCTTGAGTGTCAAGGAGATTCTGGGTACTAAATGTATAGAGTGGATTAGATAATGGATTTCGGGATGCGTCGATGGGGACTGACTTGTAATCCTATCAGTCGATGTTAACGGTTAATATTGAAGTCGATATTATGGGAAACATTGATCGTTATTCGCTTGAATATCTGCATTTTTTACCTTATAAACGCTCATCATTTACTGATAATAAATATTAAGGGTGTGCGGCATTGATGATTGATTATGCAAAAGAACTGAATCAGGAACAATATCGCGTTGTCATGGAAGAGGGCGGCCCACTGCTGGTGCTGGCCGGCGCGGGCAGCGGCAAAACCAGAACACTGACCTACCGGGTTGCGCGTCTCTTGGAAAGCGGTGTCGCGCAGGAGAATATTCTTTTGGCCACCTTCACCAATAAAGCATCTCATGCCATGCTCAACCGTGTCGAGGGTCTGATTCATGCCGACACAAAAAGAATCATGGGCGGCACGTTTCATCATGTCGCGCATCTTTTCTTAAGAAGACATGCCCATTATCTCGGTTATAAAACCAATTTTTCGATTGTGGACAGCGAGGATGCCCGTCAGATTATTTCCACCTGCATGGCTGATCTGAAAATCAATCCAAAATTGAGCAAGTTTCCCAAGAGCAATATCATCGCTGAGCTCATCAGTCTGACGGTTAATACACAGACAACGCTGGAAGACATTCTCATGTCACGATATCCTTTTTTCCTGCATCTGATGAATGAACTCATGCAGGTGGCCACTCTTTACGAACAGAAGAAGAGAGAGTTGGCGGTGATGGATTTTGATGATTTATTGAATAATTGCCGCACGCTTCTCAAGGAAAATCCAGATGTTCTAAAAACGCTTTCCGGCCGCTTTGAGCATATTCTGGTGGACGAGTATCAGGATACGAACATCATTCAGGCAGACATCGTTGATTTGCTGGCCTCGACGCACCGGAATCTGATGGTGGTGGGAGATGATTCGCAAAGCATCTATTCCTTCCGGGGAGCGAATTTCAATAACATCATTAATTTCCCCCAACGTTATCCCGATTGCAAAATATTCAAACTGGAGACCAACTATCGCAGCACGCCGGAGATTCTGCATCTGGCCAATCTCAGTATCAATAATAACGAAAAGCAGTTTCCCAAGGAATTGAAAGCCGTACGCAAAAACGGCACAAGGCCGGTGATGGTTTCCGCACAGAACGTCGTGAAACAGGCTGATTTTGTCGCGCAGCGGGTGACGGAACTGATTCGATCCGGCGTACCGCTCAGGGAAATCGCCGTTCTTTATCGCGCGCATTATCATTCGATGGAAATGCAGATGGAATTTGTGCGGCGCGACATTCCGTTTGATATGCGTTCGGGCATTCGTTTTTTTGAACAGGCGCACATTAAGGATGTGACTTCTTATATGCGCATTCTCGTCAATCCGCGCGATGAACTGGCGTGGCGGCGACTGATGATCATGTATCCCAAAGTCGGGAAGGCGACGTTCAACAAGATCTGGCATTATTTGAAAAAGGAAGATAATCCGCTGCATGCTGTTTTGAGTGAGGGATTCATCAAGGCAATGTCGAAATCCGCGAAGCCGGGGCTGGAGGAATGCCGAAAAACGATCGCTCTACTTCTGGAACTTTCCGAAGCCGAGCGTATTCCGGAAAAGATCATTGATGTTTTGTTAAACAGAGGCGGTTACCGTGTTTATTTGCAGGACAATTATTCAGACGCTCCTTCGAGAGAAGAGGATTTAATTCAACTGGGAAATTTTTCCGCCCAGTTCTTAAAAATGGAAGATTTCTTAAACGAACTGGCACTGCTCACCAATATGGCCAAAGAAGAAAGTATCGGCGAAGAAGATGATGAAGACAAGATTGCTTTGAGTACCATCCATCAGGCCAAAGGTCTGGAGTGGTCTTATGTATTCTTAATCTGGTGCGCGGACGGTATGATCCCCCTGCAGCGGGCATTGAAGGAACAGGAAGGAGAGGAGGAGGAAAGAAGGCTCTTTTATGTGGCTGTTACCAGAGCGAAAGATCAACTTTACTTGTGTTATCCGGCGCTCGACTATACCCGCTCTTCGGGTGTTTTGAATCTGGCGCCTTCCCGATTTATCCGGGAAATAGCACCCTTATCAGAATATGACGCCGACCGCCCGTTTGAACAGTGGGTGGTTTATGACTAGGTTCCTTGAATTTCACGTTGACATAAAATTACAATTTTCCTATAGTCCTGCGCCATAAAAGTAACACCATATCAAGTCTCAGGCAATCAAGTGTGTTTATACAATGACGTTTTCAATTGTGTCACATTTCGTGCGCATGTGATAGGATGATACCATGCAACATGGACTCATTATCACTAAAAGCGATCTTAGTATTGTGGATATAACTCCCGGCTGTCGCTGTTTTATAAACAGGAGCATGTCGAAGAAGAAAATGAACCTCTTCGATTGTCTTCCTTCCCTCCGAACAACTCTCACTTCGCAAATTCTGAAGGAAGGAGGAACGGCCGAGGGTATCGTGATGGAGACGGGAAGATATTCCGTCCGTGTGTTTCCCGCGGAGAAACATATCATTTTTTTGTTTCAACCCGAGGATGAACCTCTGTCTGAAAATGCCGCTTTGAGCAAACTTGCCGAGCTGAAGAAACGAAACGAATTTCTGGAAACCATCATAGAAGAGGCACCCATCGGTCTGATTCTCTGTGACGAGAACGGCACCATTGTCTATGTTAATAAAAAGCAGGAGCAGAATTCCCGCCAGGAACGCCAGCAACTTATCGGTCGCGATATAAGAGAAGTCTATCAGAAGGCCTTCGAATATTCCGAAATAACGAATTTGTTTGACCGGGTCATCAATAGTAATATTACCAGCGAGACCCTTATTGTCGATCATTACTATCCGCAATTTTATAAGAAGGACATGATCATCAAGTTTATCGCGACCCGGTTGAGGGAACATGAACGGGTCACCGTTTTCGTCGAGATAGAAGATGAATTATACCGCGAAAAAAGAAAAGCGGAAAAGGCCGGTGAAGATCTGCGGATGTCTCAGAACTACATGTCTCAGTTGCTTGATTCTTCACCCAATATGGTGATTTCGGTGGACAACAAGCGCCGTGTCGTCAGTTTTAACAAAACGGCCGAACGTCTGCTCGGATTTCAAGCGAGCGAGGTCTACAATTCCCCGGTGGACAGATTTTTCCCGAAGGAAGAGCTTCTTAAACTTGATCTGGCTGTTTCCTCCGGCGATCTCTGGTACGGGACGGTTCACATCTACCGGTCGGACAGATCCACTTTTCCCATCGAGCTTTATACCAACAAGGTCAAAGACGAAAAAACCGGCAAGGATATTGCAACGCTTTTTCTTGCGGTGGATATCGAGGAGCGAAGCAAACTCAGGCAGAATCTCATCCAGTCTCAGAAGATGAATTTTATTGGGGAGCTCGTTAACGGCCTCGCCCACCAGATCAATAATCCGCTGGTTGGCGTCATTAATATTGCGGACATTCTGATGCAGATGATCGATGTTGAGGATGAGAGATATGCTTACATAAAAATGATCAGAGAAGCGGGCGAGAGTTGCAAGGAAGTCATCTCGCGGCTGCTCCGGTTTTCCCGGAGGCAGGAAGGGGTGACGCATACGGATATTGATGTCCGAAATGTCCTCGATGCCGGTATCGAAATGCTCATGAAGCATCCGGATTTCAAAAAAGTGAGGGTGGAACGCAGTTATCAGGATGTCTCAATCATCCGTGGAGATCCTGTCCTGCTGCAACAGGCCTTCATGAACATGCTGATTAACAGCGCACAGGCTCTTCAATGTCATGGCGTTATCAAGGTGGGATGCGGTTACGATAATGCAAGAGAAACGCAGATCGTGGTGACCATTCGGGACGGGGGCTGCGGGATTCCTGAGGGAGACATTTCCAAGATATTCGAACCATTTTTCAGTACGAAAAATGTCGATGACGGAACAGGAATCGGATTAAGTCTTACCTACTGGATTATACAAGATCACGGCGGCAGAATCAGTGTGGAAAGTATTGTGGGTAAAGGATCGACTTTTACCACCTATCTGCCGGTTAAGGGAAAAGAATGGTATGAATAAAAAACTGCCCAAGGTGCTGGTGGCGGATGATGAAGAATATACACGGGTATATTTCAAAAGAATTCTCTCGCCGGAATTTTATAATGTAAGCCTGGTCAAAGACGGTACTGAAGCGCTTCAGAAATGGTCGAACGAATCATTTGATCTGATCATCATGGATATACGTATGCCCGGTGTCGACGGCATGGAGGTTTTGAAGCAAATCAGAATGCGGGATACGGAGACCATGATTATCATCATTTCGGCTTATGGCGACATGGACTCCGTCATTGAAGCCATGAGACTCGGCGCGAACGATTTCTTTGCCAAACCGTTCAGCAGCATCGATAAAATCAAACTGGATATCAAAAACTGTCTGGAGCGGCGAAATCTTCTGCGCGAAAACGAACTGCTCAGAGAGCAGATCAGTTCGGGTATCGGCCGTGATTCCATGGTGTATTCCTGCAAGGCCATGGAAACAATGATCGAACAGGCGACGCGAATTGCCCGTCTGGAAATGCCCGTGCTGATTGAGGGAGAGAGCGGGACGGGCAAGGAACTGATTGCCCGGTATCTCCACGCAAAAAGCTTCCGTGCCAAAGGACCGTTCTTTGCGGTCAACTGCGGGGCGTTGAGCGAGACGCTTTTGGAGCCGGCACTGTTCGGTTATGAGAAAGGAGCATTTACGGGCGCGAATGCCAGGACGCTCGGATATTTCGAGGCCGCGGGAGGTGGGACGATTTTTCTGGATGAAATCAGTGAAACCTCGCCCTCGTTTCAGGTTAGGCTCCTCCGTGTTCTTCAGGAAGGCGAGTTTATGCGGGTGGGCGGAACAAAAAACATCAAGGCGGACTTCAGGCTTGTCTCGGCCACCAATATGGATATATCCGCCCTCGTCAAAAAAGGACTTTTTCGTAAAGATCTTCTATATCGCATCAATGTCATCAAAATCGATGTTCCGCCTTTGCGCGAGAGAATTCAGGACGTTCCTCTGCTGCTCGACCATTTCATGAGTCAGGTTTGCGAACATAATAAAATCCGGAAAAAGAATTTTTCGCCGGAGGTACTGACCTGCCTGATGCAGCATACTTGGGAAGGGAATGTGAGGGAGCTGCGCAATCTGGTGGAGAGGCTCGCTGTCTTCTCCAGGCATCAGATGATCACCGTTGAAGACCTTCCGCTCGAATACAAATGCATAGATATGGATCGTGCAAATCAGGAAGCATTCCCGCTGAATTATGAACAGGCGAAAAGTATGTTCGAGTCGAGTTATTATCAGAAACTGTTTTCAGCCGCAGGGGGGGACTTAAAAAAAGCCTCCGTGATGTCCGGGCTCAACCTGTCCACAATCTACCGGAGAAAAAACAAACTCGACGGGTAGAGCTTTTGCACGGACGCAAAATTTTTGCGGAAGTGCAAAACAGTCTACCGCCTTGAAATCCAACGACAAAACCATTTTTTGCCGTCAGGTTTATTTGCGCGGATGCAAAAATAATTTCCTGACTGTTTCCGTAACGAAAATAATTCAAACGATCAAACCCTTTGCCAAAGCCGCTCAGAGCGGATGAGCATGCCTTTTTTCAGCTTTGGCATGCTAGTTGCTGTATGAACGATCAAACACATATTGTTGATGTTCAATAAGTGCCAGAACAAATACTCTTAAAGGGGGATATGGATATGGCGGTTTTTAAGGATACGGAATATTTGTATGAAGTTCTCGGCGGATTCTGGAAGAGTCTTTACGAGAAGCAGGAGTTCAACAGCGCAGTCAAGGAAGCCGATATTCAAATCAAGTTCGAGATTACGGAACCGTCGGCGGTTATCTGGGTTGGTCCGGACGGAGTGGAATTCGGCGAACAGGCGCTCAGGGCCGATGTAACCATGCAGCTCGCCGGCGATGTCTGCCACGCCTTTTGGAAAAAGGATCTGAATCTGCCGGTGGCTTTGGCCATGCGCAAAATAAAGTCCAAGGGCAACATCGCCAAGGTGATGAAACTCCTTCCGATTGTAAAGCCGGCTTATGAATTGTATCCCGTGTACATGAAACAGCACGGGCTTTAACCGTTCACACTCAGAACATCATCAGATTTTTATGAATAAGAAGTAAGGAGACGTTATGTTGGATTATGTGCCCGGGCTGTTTTCTGATGAAGTGGCCATGAAATGTGATAAGCTGCCTGATTTTCCCGTCATCACTTTTGAAAACGGTGAGAATCTGGCGGATGAAATTGTTACCTATAAGGATCTTTTTATCAACGGATGCAAAGTGGCCAAGGCCCTTCAGTTGTCCGGTATCGGAAAGGGGGACCGCTTCAGTCTGGTGATGCGCAATCATCCGGAATTCCTGTATACGATGTTTGCCGCGTCTCTGACCGGTGCCGTCGTGGTTCCCATCGATCCGCGTTCCAAGGGAAACAAATTAAGTTATCAGATCAAGGATTCCAACTCGAAAGGGATCATCTGCACCAGCGAGTTTCTCGATGATGTGGAAAAATCTCTTCATGATCTGTCCGATGTGAAGGTAATAGGTGTGGTTTACAAGGAGGGATTTGACGGAAAAGACAACGGGAAGTATCCCGCTCTCAACGAGGTTTTGGCCGGGCCGGAATGCGGTATCCCCGATAACGCGAACAGGGAACTCAACACGCCTTTGGAAATTATTTATACCTCCGGTACGACCGGAGACCCGAAAGGTGTCGTGATCAAGGCCCACAGAATGCCCATGTTTAAAATGCTCGCCGAGTTCATCTGGCAATACCAGAGTGACGACAAACTCTATACGGGACTTTCGCTCACGCACGGCAACGCCCAGTCGGTCACGCTGGTTCCCTCCATCATGATGGGGATTACTTCAGTCATCAGCCGTAAGTTTACCAAGGGCAGACTCTGGGACATTTGCCGGAAGCACGGTTGCACCACCTTCTCGCTGCTGGGCGGCATGATGATGGGGATTTACAGCGAGCCGAGGAAACCGAACGATGCCGACAACCCGGTAAGAAAGGTGCTGAGCGCCGGCACGCCCCGCAGCATCTGGGAAGATTTTGAAAAACGTTTCGACGTGAAGATCCATGAATGGTACGGCGCGGTGGAGGGTGGTTTCGCTCACAATCCTCCGGGCACCGGTCCCATCGGGTCGTTCGGCAAACCCATCGAAGGGGTCATGGAAATGAAAATCGTCCGGGATGACGATACCGAATGTGATCCAGGCGAAATCGGCGAACTGGTAGTGGCGCAGAAGCAGGGCAAGGTCGAGGTGGAATACCTTGGCAAGAAAAAAGCTTCCGAGGAAAAAACCCGCGGCGGCGTCCTGAGAACGGGTGATATGTGCCACAAGGATGAAAACGGCTGGCTCTTCTTCGATTTCCGTAAAGGCGGCGGATTGCGCCGCCAAGGTGATTTTATTCTTCCTGAGTATGTGGAGAAGGCCCTGGCCGATCTTCCGGATGTAAGTGATGTCTGTGTGTACGGCATTCCCGCAGAATCCGGAGCGCCGGGGGAAAGCGACATTGTGGCCGCCGTCGTTTTGGCTCCCGGGATGAAACTCGATACCAACAAAATCTCCAGGGAGTTGGGCAAAACGCTGGAAAAGAGCTACATCCCGCAGTTTCTCCAGGTGGTGCGCGATATTCCGAAAACCGCTTCCGAGAAAAATCTTGATCGCGTACTGCGTGATGAATTTCGCAAGGATGCGGCGAATGTATACAGATTTTAGAAATTAAACCAATTTAAAAATAAGGAGCAAACACCATGGCGTATGATTTTCTCGACCTACATGTAGCAGACCAGATTTCATTATCCGATGACCACGTGGCCCTCAAGAAGGCGGTCCGAAAGTTCGCCACCGAAGTCGTCAGACCCGCGGCCATCGAGCTGGACAAGATGAGTGCGGAGGACGTGGCTCGGAAGGATTCACCCTATTGGACGGTCATGAGAAAGGTCCACGAGCTTGGTTATCATACTATCTTCATCTCCGAAGAGTACGGCGGACTGGGACTTGATCCCCTGGGAATTCATATATTTTTTGAAGAAATGGCTGCGGCAAGCATCGGAATTGCCGTTGCCTGCGGGGTGGATGTTTTCCCCACTTTCTTTGCCAATATGATCGTGTCCGATTATCCGCAACTGGAGGACATTCTTCTCAAACCTTATGTCAACGACAGGGATTGTTCGATGCTGGGATGCTGGGCCATCACCGAGCCGGAACACGGTTCCGATATTCTCACGCCTTATCAGCCCCACTTCCATAATCCGAAAATCAGCCATCAACTCGTGGGCAAGAAAGATGGCGACGACTGGATATTAAACGGTCAGAAGGCGGCCTGGGTCTCCAACGGCACGACAGCCTCCATGGCGCTGCTCTTCTTCGGTACCGATCCTTCGATGGGACTTGCCGGAGGCGGAATTGCCATTGCGGATTTGAGCGACAAAGGCGTCAGCAGGGGAAAAACGCTGGAGAAGATCGGACAGAGAGATCTGCCCCAGGGCGAAATTTTCTTCGACGATGTCCGGGTACCCAAGGAACGCATTTTCTGCCTGTCCGACTCCTATGAGCAGATGACGGACCTTGTTCTTGGCGCGGCAAACGCTCATATGGCGATCATGTGTCTCGGCGGCGCGCGGGCCGCGTTTGAAGAGACGCTGGCCTACAGCAAGGAAAGAATCCAGGGTGGCAAGTTGCTGTGCGAACATCAGGATGTCCGCAGAAGACTGGCCGAGATGTTTATCAGTATTGAAGCGGCCCGGCAACTCTCCCGGAACGTCATGACGTATAACCTCTGGAACTTCCCGCCGAACACCACATACTCCATGGCTTCAAAAGTTTATTGTTCAAGAGTCGCTTTCGACGTTGCCCAGAATGCGGTTCAGATCTTCGGCGGAAACGGCCTCACCAAGGAGTACGTGATAGAAAAACTCTTCCGCGACATTACGTCGACGCGGATTGAGGACGGGTCGAACGAAACTCTGACGCTGGCGATCGGCCACGAAATTCTCGAAGGGGAAATTCCTTACGGAGTCTAACAAGGACTTTCAAGGTGCAGCGGGATTTTTAATACATCGGATAAGAAGAAAGGAAGATAGCAATGGACAGCGTGTATGTAATCGGCGTCGGTATGATCAGATTTAACAAGTATCCCGACAGGACGGTTCAGAGTATGGCACATGAAGCCATTGAACTGGTTCTGAAGGATGCGGGGTTGAACCGTGGGAACCTGGAAGCGGTATTTTTTTCCAATACCTTCTGGGGGATGTTCGATAACCAGCATTCCATCCGGGGGGAGGTGGTGATGCGTAATATGGGCGTTGGCAATATTCCCGTGTCCAACGTGGAGAATGCCTGTGCCGGCGGTTCCACGGCCCTTCATCTGGCATATACGGGGATCAAAGCGGGGATGTTCGACGTGGCGCTGGCTGTCGGATCGGAAAAAATCACCAATCCCAATAAAGCCCTCTCCCTGGGCGCGTATGCCACCTGCATGGACGTGGCGAATTTTGCCAAGCACATCGAAAATATCATGGAACTGAGCAAGACATTGACCATCAAGATTCCCGAGGATCAATCGGCTCCGGGTGAAGGGCGCAGCATCTTTATGGATGCCTATGCCATGGGCGCCCGGTGGCACATGAGCCGTTTCAATTCAACGCAGCAGCAGCTGGCGGTAATCTGTGCCAAGAATCATTTCCATGGTTCTCTCAATCCCTTGTCCCAGTATCAGGAAGTAATGACTGCGGAAGAGGTCCTGGCGGCGAAGCCGGTCGCCTATCCCCTGACGCGGCCCATGTGCGCCCCTGTCGGCGACGGCGCGGCGGCGGCCATTGTCTGTTCTGAGAAATTTCTCAAAAAATTGACGAACGTCCGACCCGTCCGGATCCGGGCGTCCATCCTCGGGACGGGTTCCGACCGTGACATCGATGCCCCCGATATCGGCGAGCGTCTGGCGAATAAGGCCTACATGGCGGCAGGCGTCGGCCCGAAAGACATCAATCTCGCGGAAGTTCACGATGCCACGTCGTGGGGGGAGCTGCACCAGACGGAATCCATGGGATTCTGTCCGATGGGAGAGGGTGGACCTTTCGCGGAATCGGGCGCGACAAAACTGGGAGGCAAAATGCCGGTGAACACCAGCGGCGGGTTGGAATGCAAGGGACATCCCATCGGTGCCTCAGGCCTTTCTCAGATTCATGAACTGGTCACACAACTCCGGGGAGAAGCCGGGAAACGGCAAGTCGAAGGGGCAAGACTGGCGCTGGCGGAAAACGGCGGCGGGAATATCGGCGTCGAAGAAGCCGCCATGGGCATTCATATACTCGAGAAGGTCAGGAAGTAAATGATTTGAATATTGTGTCTTGACGACTCTGCGATAGGGTTTGTCCTGAATGGTGCAGAAATGAAATTCTCATCATCGGGGCAACCGATCTCCTTGAAAAAATGGCTGGTTTGTTAAATAATGAATGCGCAAGGACCGTGCGCATTTTACCGGGAAAAGATGTATAGATCCGTGCCTGTTCAAGCGGGACAGAATAGGTTTATGAAAAGGGGGTAATGCATATGTCGGAATCTTCCAAAGCGAGCAAGTATAAATATTTGAACGATCCGCCGGTGGTGAACAGTCCTTTCAGTGTCAAAATTGACCGGGACAAATGCATTGGCTGTGGTGTCTGCATCAAGCAATGCCCCTGTCAGACTATCGAAATGGTTCCTAGGGACGAGGCGTCGGGACTGCAACTTCCAGCCTGCCAGTATCAATGTCCCGCCGGCACGGATATCAGAAAATACGCTGGTGTTCTGTCGCGGGGCGGTTCTCTGGAGGAAGCCTGGAAGATCATCACGGAGACGAATCCGCTTCCGGCGGTAACGGGAAGAGTGTGCCCCCATCCCTGCGAGGGAGGCTGTAACCGTGAAGGCGTCGACAATGCGCTGAACATTCACGGTATGGAACGGGCTATCGGTGACTATGGAATCGAAAAAGGTCTTTACTTTGCGAAACCGGAAAAATCGCTTCAACAAAAAGTGGCGGTCGTAGGATCCGGCCCGTCGGGTCTGTCCTGCGCTTATCAGCTTGCCCGTCTGGGATACCATGTTACGGTTTATGAGTCGGACAGCAAGCCGGGCGGTATGCTCTCCTCCATTCCCCGGTATCGTTTGCCCGATTTTATTGTGGATGCCGAGATCAAGAGAATTGTCGATCTCGGCATCGCCATGAAACTTGGTGTTTCCCTAGGCAAAGATGTTTCCCTTGATGAGATCAGGAATGAATTTTCCGCCGTGTATATTGCCCCTGGCGCACAGGGCAATACGGCGCTCGGCATCAAGGGGGAGGCAGACTGTATTTATCCCGGCCTCCCTTTTTTGAAATCGGTTAAGCAGGGTCATCTGCCGGTATTGGGTAAGAAGGTGGTCGTTATCGGGGGCGGCAACACGGCCATCGATACGGCCCGTACAGCCCGCAGAATGGGATCCGATGTGACCATCCTGTATCGCCGGACCATCTCCGAAATGCCGGCGCATAAGGAAGAAATTGACGCTGCCGTGCAGGAAGGGGTAAAAATAAATTTCCTGTGTGCTCCCGCTGCCGTAGCCAATAACGGTGGGAGAACCCTCACCTGTTTGAAGATGGAACTCGGACCGGCCGATGAAAGCGGCAGACCCAGGCCCGTTCCCGTGAGGGGCAGTGAATTCAATGTTGACTTCGACTCGATTATAACGGCTGTTGGTCAGGAACTTCAACCGGAAGGATTTAACCGTTTGCTGGGGTCTTCTTGGATTGCCGCCGATCCGTTGGGACTGACGAAAGAAAAGGGAATCTTTGCGGGCGGGGATGCCGTTACCGGTCCCGGCCTGGTCAGCGAAGCCATCGGAGCCGGCAGAAAAGCCGCCATCGCCATCGATGCTTTCATCAATGGAAAGAAGGCAGAATGGCCGAAGAAGAAAGAAATCAACTATGCCGGTGTGCCGCTAAACGACAGGAAGAAAATCGCCCGCAGCGATGCGACAGAACTCGGCGTGGCCGAAAGACTGAACCGGATCGATGCTGAAGTGAACCTTGCCCTAGATAATAAACAGGTATTTGCTGAAAGCAAGAGATGCCTCGGCTGTGGTCTGCAGGAACCGAAATTCACCGGAATGGACTATTTCGGCAAAATCTGTCTTGCCTGTCATAACTGCGAAGCAGTTTGTCCCCAGCAGGCCCTTGAATTTCCCCATTACTACCGGGTGGCCGGGGGCAGATGGGTTTACGATTTTGATTACCCGAAAACCGGGCAGGGCATTCCCAACCCGCTCATGCTCGATAAACCGGTGCCTTTAAGTGAAATAGAATCCCAACTCACGGACGTCGAGAAGGTGATTTACCGACGCCGCTCCGTGCGCGTGTATAAAAAAGATCCGGTGCCGAAAGAACTGATCAAACGCGTTCTGGAAGCGGGCAGGTTTGCGCCATCGGCGGGAAACTGCCAGGGTTGGAAATTTATCGTGGTCACCGACCGCGACGTCATGAATGAATTGTCGGCATCCACGATAAAATTTCTCAACATCTTCACGAAGCTCTACCAGGGCAAGGATCCGGGCCGCACGGCGCTCAAAAAGATGCTCGCCTTCATCAAGCCCAACTCCATCGACCAGCGCCCCATGGTGGCGATCCAGGCTTTGTCGACCCCCAAATTCGGTGAGGGCAAGCTTGATTGTTTCTTCGGCGCGCCGGTCGCCATTCTGCTGCTGACCCATCATCTGCATATCTCGGAGCCCGAGCTCGGGATGGGCATCTGCGCGCAGAATATGGTTCTTGCGGCGCATTCTCTGGGGCTGGGCACCTGTTATGTCGGCTTCGTTTCCAATGCCCTGAACCTCGATCCGATGACCAAAGCGAAGTTCAGGAAAAAGCTCGGGATTGAGTGGCCCTACGATTCCGTGGCCACGGTTCTTACCCTCGGCTATCCTGCCGTTGATCTGGAAAAACCGGTGGATCGCGAGTTTCCCAAGGTTAAATGGATAGAATAAGATAAAAAAATAGAAAAATATAAAAGACTTTCCGGAAGAATGTGTAGGGTCATGGGTTTCGTTTGCGGAACCCATGAAAAACATGACCGGCGGATGACCGTATTCAGATAATCCGTCGGGCTGTTGTGTGTCTGTGAATAAATGAGGGGAAAGGCTTGTTCCATGGAGCACATTCTCATCACAGGGGTTTCAGGATATTTCGGGCGGAAGCTTGTCCATTTTTTTGAAGGGAAAACCGAAGTAGGCCGTATCACCGGAATCGATATCAAACCGCCCGGGTACAATTTTCCCAAACTAACATTCATAAAATGCGATGTCCGAGACAATTTGGAAGAAGTATTCCGCGGACAAAACATTGACTGTGTTATCCATGCCGCGTATATTCTTCCGCCGATCCATGATGTAAGCCTCATGGAAGACATCAACGTGAAAGGAACAAAAAACGTTCTGAATGCTTCGGCGTCCTGCGGCGTCAAACAGATCCTCGATTGTTCTTCAAGCACGGCTTACGGATTTCATCCCGATAATCCCGAATGCCTTACCGAGGAAAGCCCGCTCCGGGGAAATGATGATTTCACTTATGCCAAAAATAAAAAGGAGATCGAGGCGTGGATAAGGGGTTTTGAAAATGATCATCCGGATATTCTCTTTACCACGATACGGCCTTGTTTCGTGGTGGGACCAGGATTTACCAATCCTCTGGCGCGGCACCTTGCAAAAAAGATATGCGTCCTGCCGCTTGAAAACGCGCCGTTCCAGTACATCCACGAGGATGACCTGGTGGAGATCATGTACATCCTTCTTAAAGAAAGAAAGACGGGCATATTCAACGTCGCCGCCGACGGCACGATGACCTTTGAAGAGATGATCCGCATTCTCGGCGGGTGGCCGTTAAAAATTCCGATATGGCTTTTATGGCCGCTGAACAACCTCATGTGGCGGCTGCGTATCACCTTGATAACGGAATTTCCCAGTCCCTGTCTGAACATGATCCGCTATCCCTGGATAGCGAGCAATGCGAAAATCAAAAAGGAGACAGGCTATCGCTTCAAATATACCACCCGGCAGGCCTTTGAAGATTTTGCCCGGCATGTAAAGACGACAGGTGGAATTCGTCATAAAAAATAAATTCTTGATGATATATTCATGAAAGGGGACAGGAAGTGAAACTGAGTCTTAAGGGGAAAAACGTGCTCGTAACCGGAGCGGCGATGGGAATCGGCAGGGGATTGTCGGAATGTTTTGCGAAAGAAGGCGCAAATCTCATCCTGGTCGATCTTCCGGGGCAGAAGGAACTTCTTGAGCGTTGGACCGCGGAACTTCACAAAAATTTCCGCATCATAACCTGGACTTTTTACCGGGATCTCACGGAATCCGACGGCCCCGAACGACTGTACGAACAGGTTGTCCGGGCTGTGCCGGAAGTTCATGTCCTCGTGAACAACGCCGGCATTTGCTGGTTCGGCAGGTTTTCAGAAATGCCCCTGGAAAAACTCAATGCGATGATTCTGCTGAATTGCCTGGCTTATGCGAAAATGAGCCGCCTCTTTCTTCCGGCCATGATCGGACGCAACGAAGGCGGCATCCTGAATATCTCATCGGTGTCCGCCTTCCAGCCCGTTCCGACGCTCGGATTGTATGCCTCGACCAAGGCTCTGACGCAAAGCCTGACCGAGGCCATCAGAGCGGAACTTCCCGGGAAGAGCAAAGTCGTGGTTTCCACGTTGAATCCCCCGTTTACCAGAACGCATCTCATCGAAGACGCGGGCATTCCTCTGGATTATATCCCGGTCAAAATGTCCTTCATGAGCGTGGAGGATGTTGTCTCGTCCGGCGTAAAGGCCTTCATGCGGGGCAAAGAAAGATATGTGCCCGGTTTCTTCAACAGGATATTCTATCTGGGATTGTCCAAGTTCACGCCTCATACCCTTTTGAACAGGTTCTCCCGGCTCCTGACCCGCAGGCTTTCCGATTTCATTCCTGTTCCGGTCATGGCGTTTTTCAATGGTTTGAAATCGAAATAACGCCGCCCGCCCGTTTGAACAGGGGGTGCTTTACGATTAGATAGACTTCAATTACAAAAGCGAAGCGCATTGAAATTGATTAGTCTATCTAATCCCGCGAAACGAAGTGACGCGGGGCTGGTGAGACTCAAAGACGACCCGTGAACCGCAGTAATCCTTGTTAAAAAAAATCAATCGCCGACGTGTTCAGGTTTAGGCAGATCTTTTATAACCGAGTGACCATACTCTCTGCCGGTATTGAAGGCGTTGAGGTTGTTGTCTTTCGTTGAAGGCGGAACGGAATCCAGAATCGCCTTTTTGAGCGCATCCGCATGGACAAGATGCTCGACAGCGGAAAGAAATCCCAGCATGACAATATTGGCCATCATCTTCGTACCCAGTTCTTCGGCAAAGCGGGTCGCCGGAATGTTGTATGTCTTGCAATTGATGTCTGTTTTCCTAGTATGGACAAGATCCGTATCCCAGATCAGTGTTCCACCCGGACGCAGCGATTTAATGTTTTTGGTATAGGCTTCCTGGCTCATGCAGACCAGAATCTCCGGATTTTCGACGCAGGGGAAAAGAATTTCTTCGTGACTGATAATGACCTGACTGGAACAGGCGCCGCCGCGCGCCTCCGGTCCGTAATTCTGCGTCATGGTCGCGAACTTATGATCGTAAATCGATGCCGCCTTGCCAAGAATATCGCCGGCCAGCACGATTCCCTGGCCTCCGAAACCGGTGATGATGATGTGTATTTCCTTCTGCGTTTTCATGGTATTTACCGTGTTCGATGATTATGAAGTTGAGCGCCAGTGCGGTATCTGCAGGCGATTGAACTTCGCGTAGTTATCCAGAAATGTGGGACGTTCAATATCGACAAACTTGCCCACAACAATTTCCTTATCAATATCCATCGCCGCATCTTTCGGGTCGATATCACCGCGAATGACCGAACGTCCATGATAAAACTTCAACATTTCGAGAGGGCTGCCCATGCGGTTCCGACGTCCGAACGAAGAAGGGCAGGGGGTGATGACTTCCACAAAACTGAAACCGGTTTTTTGCAGCGCTTCGGTAATGGAGCTGCGCAGCGAGCGCACTTGCATGGCCGTCCATCTGGCCACGTAAGTCGCCCCGCAGGAAGAGGCCAGGTAGCAGAAGTTAAAAGGTTCCTCCGGTGAACCGCTGACGGTTGTTGTTGTTTTTGCGCCGAGCGGTGTGCTGGGCGCCTGCTGGCCGCCTGTCATTCCGTAAGTCAGATTGTTGACGCAGATGACGGTGATATCCATATTTCTGCGGGCGGCGTGAATAAAATGATTGCCTCCGATCGCGAAGAGATCTCCGTCCCCCGAGACGACAATGACCTTGGTCTGGGGCCGTGCCAACTTCAAACCGGTGGCAAACGGCAAGGCCCGGCCGTGGGTTGTGTGAAAGGAATCGAGCCGGATATAACCGGCCATGCGACCGGTACAGCCGATGCCGGAAACCATCGCGATGGAATTCGGATCCCATCCCGTGTTTTTAATCGCGGCGAGCACGGCGTTAAACACCGTGCCGATTCCGCACCCCGGACACCAGATGTGAGGAATTCTCTCTGTGCGGAGCAGGGAGTCCATCGGATGCGGTTTAACATTTCTGGGATTTTGATGAGTCGTCATGATTTTCCTTTGATTACTTTATGGATTGAGCTGAGAATCAGGCCGGGATGGATGATAGAGCCGCCAAAATTCGACACCAGATGAACAGGGCAGGCGCCGCCGGCACAACGTTCCAGTTCCAGAACCATCTGGCCGCCGTTGATCTCCGGCATGATGAACGCTTTAAGCTGAGGGGCAAGCGAGCGGATCAATTCATCTGGAAAAGGCCAGACGGTTTCCAGTTTAACAAGACCGGCTTTGATGCCTTCGCTGCGCGCATCCCGAACGGCCTGTAACGCGGAGCGGGCGCTGATCCCGTAAGCAACGATCACCACGTCCGCATCATCGATAAAAAGATTTTTTGTCTTGATTATTTTTTCGCGGTTATTCCGTATTTTACCGACCAGACGGCTGACCATCTGTTCCTGAGTTTTCGCGTCCATGCCAGGATAGCCCCGCTCATCGTGCGTCAAGCCCGTAACGTGAATCCGGTATCCGTCACCGCAGGTGGCCATGGGGGTGATGCCGTTTTCATCCGCTTTGTAGGGGAGATAGTCTTCCCGGGGGACGGTTGGCTTGGGCCGGTTAACGATTTCGATTTCGTCTTCGCGCGGTATGACGACCCGTTCATTCATGTGTCCGATCACCTCATCCGCCAGAATGATCACGGGCAGGCGATACTGTTCACTGAGGTTGAAAGCCCGGATGGTTAAATCAAACATTTCCTGCGGGCTGGAAGGGGCCAGCGCGATGATTTCATAGTGACCGTGAGAGCCCCAGCGCGCCTGCATCATGTCGCCCTGCGCCACCAGGGTCGGCAAACCCGTACTGGGGCCGCCGCGCTGAACGTTACAGACCACACAGGGCGTTTCCGTGCAGATGCCCAGACCGATATTTTCCATCATCAGTGAAAAACCGGGGCCGGATGTGCTGGTCATGGCTTTGACGCCTCCCCAGCTTGCTCCCAGAACGGCTGCCATGGAAGCGATTTCATCTTCCATCTGAATGTAAATGCCACCTAACTGAGGCAGGCGTCTGGAGATGGATTCGGCAATTTCTGTTGCCGGTGTGATCGGGTATCCGGCGAAAAAGCGGCAGCCGGCCGCCAGCGCGCCTTCGCAACACGCCTGATCACCGTTAAAAAAATGTGTTCCTGTTAATACTTCCCTTGCGGACAAAACGCGTCTCCTTTGCGACTTTATTCATAAATATCATTCTGATCCACGCTGTAGATGGCGAATTCGGGACAGAGAATTTCACAGAAATGACAATTGACGCATTTGGATGCATCAACGACTTCCGGTGGGTGATACCCCTTTTTATTAAAAACAGAGGAAACCTTTAAAACCTGCCGGGGACAATTGGCAATACAAAAGGCGCATCCTTTGCAGCGATCTTCGATGATGATGACATGACCGAGCTTTCTTTTTCGCGCCCCGGTTTCGTCTGCTTCGTTAATTTCGTATTTCTTCTTTTTTTGCATACGCAACTCGTATCGACCCGCAACAGTATTTGACGTGCAGATGTTTCTGAGCATGGATTTCGGAAAAACCCGCAAAACAGGACAAAAGAAATATAAAAATAAACCGGCTATGTCAAGGTAAAATGAACACGCGCTTAACACGGCATGGAATCATGAGCCATGATTCGCATCATGACTGTAAAAATTGATTGAATATTGAGATGATAATTGATACTGAAAAAACCGATGTCCGCGACCGGAAAATGCGGATATCCAGATTTTCAAGAAATATGGAAATCAAAAAATGAAGCCGGAGAAACAGGAAATGTTCGACAAAAAGGAAATCGAAAAGATTCAAACCGCCAAAGAAAAATGGGAGAATGAAAAACTGCAAAAATCGTTGGCCCGTGAAAAGGAACGCAAAGAAATATTTACCAGCATTTCCGGTACTCCGATTGAAAGGTTATACACGCCGCTGGATACAGTCGGGCTGGATTATCATGAGAATCTGGGATTCCCCGGAGATTATCCCTTTACCCGCGGTGTGCAGCCCACGATGTATCGGGGGCGTTTCTGGACCATGCGCCAGTATGCCGGATTCGGCAGCGCGCGCGAAAGCAATGAGCGTTACCGTTATCTCTTGAATCAGGGACAGACGGGCCTCAGCGTTGCTTTTGATCTGCCCACCCAGGCCGGCTATGACAGTGATCATCCGCTTTCGATGGGCGAAGTGGGCAAGGTCGGGGTCGCCATCGATTACATTGGGGATATGCGCCTGCTGTTCAAGGATATTCCTCTGGATAAAGTAACGACATCCATGACCATCAACGCTCCGGCGACTGTCCTTCTGGCCATGTATCTGGCGGTCGCGGATGAACAGGGCGTATCGTATGACCAGCTCGGCGGGACAGTGCAGAACGACATTCTCAAAGAAATTACCGTCCGCGGACAGTATATTTATCCTCCCGCGCCCAGCATGAAACTGACGGTCGATTTGATCGAGTATTGTTTTAAAAATGTGCCGAAATGGAATTCCATCAGCATCAGCGGTTATCATATCCGGGAAGCCGGTTCCACCGCGGCGCAGGAAGCGGCCTTCACCATCGCGGACGGCATCGCTTATGTGCAGGCCTGCATTAATCGCGGCCTGGACGTCGATAAATTTGCCCCCCGGCTCAGTTTCTTTTTCAACGCCTTTACCAATGTGCTCGAGGAAACAGCCAAGTTCCGAGCGGCCCGCCGCTACTGGGCGAAGGTGATGAAAGAAAGATTCGGCGCGAAAGATCCCCGCTCCATGATGTTGCGCTACCACGTGCAAACGGGCGGCGTTACGCTCACCGCGCAACAGCCGTTGAACAACATTGTCCGCGTCGGTCTTCAGGCTTACGCGGCGGCCCTGGGCGGATGTCAGTCCCTGCATACCAATTCCTATGATGAAGCGCTGTGTTTGCCCACCCAACAGGCGGTAACGGTTGCTCTGCGGACTCAACAAATCGTGGCCGAAGAAAGCGGCGCCACGGATACGATCGATCCGCTGGCCGGTTCATATTATGTGGAAGCCATGACGGATAAGATCGAGGCACAAATTGACCAGTACATTAAAAAAATAGATCATATGGGCGGCACGCTGGACGCGATCGAGCAGGCTTTTATCCAGCAGGAAATTCAACAAAGCGCTTACCGTTATCAGAAAGAAATTGAGAGCCGCGAGCGCGTCTATGTCGGCATCAATAAATATACCATGGAAGATACGCCACTGGAAAATCTTCTCAGAGTGGATATGAAACTGGGGGATGCCGAAGCAGCCAAACTCAAAGAGATGCGCGCCCGCCGTGATAAGGCAAAATGGGAAAAGGCGCTGGAAAATCTGCGCAGGGTTTCTCTGGCCGAAGAAAACGTGATGCCCGCGGTGATTGAAGCGGTCAAGGCCGACGCGACAATCGGCGAAATCTGTGACGTCTGGCGGGGAATATACGGAGAGTACAAACCCAAACAGTTTTTTTAAAAAGTGTGAAAAATATTTTCTGAATGGGAGAATTCTGGAATGGAAAGCAAAAGGAAGATCAGGATTGTTCTGGCTAAACCCGGTCTTGACGGACATGACCGGGGAGCGAAACTTCTGGCCCGGATATTTATGGAAGCGGGGATGGAAGTTATTTATACCGGACTACGGCAGACACCGGAAATGATCGTCGCCACGGCTCTGCAGGAAGATGCGGATGTGATTGGCTTGAGCAGTTTGTCCGGCGTGCACAATTATTTTTTTCCCAAGGTGATGGAACTACTTGCCCAGAAAGACATGAAAGATGTGCTGGTCATCGGGGGCGGCATCATTCCCAATGAAGATATACCGCAATTAAAAGAAGCCGGCATTGCAGGCATATTCGGGCCGGGAACCGCCACCGGAGATATTGTTCAGTTCATCGAGACGCACGCACGACACCGTGATTAGATAAAGGAGATATTATGAAAGTTCTGAAAATTGATCATATCGGCATCGCCGTGAAAAGTATCGACGCGACAAAACAATTATATACCGGTCTGCTCGGACTGACTGACGCTGGAAGTGAAACAGTTGCTGAGCAGAAAGTAACCACGGCCTTTTTCCCGGTCGGCGATACGGAAATCGAACTTTTGGAATCGACCTCACCGGATGGTCCAATCGCGAAATATCTCGACAAAAAGGGCGAAGGGGTTCAGCATATCGCTTTCCGCGTGGAAAATATCGAAGAGGCGCTTGCCGAGCTGAAAACCAGGGGGGTTCAATTAATTGACGAAAAACCGAGGCGCGGCGCCGGCGGCGCAAAGATCGCGTTTCTCCATCCCAAATCCACTTTCGGCGTATTGGTCGAGCTTTGCGAAAGGGACTCTTAAAATCAGACGTTGGTTAACGGGATTCGCAAACATCTTTTTTAAGCTTTAATGAGACCCAAATTTCAGAAACGAATAACCTAAAGGTCACTATAGGCCGAGCGGGATAAATGTGGGTCTAATTCCCCGCCCATTGGGGCGCAAGTTCTTTTGGATACCCCGCTGTTTGCGGCGGGGTTGTTCATTCAGCTGTCATTTTCTTACGCAATTAGGCGGTTCAAGTTCACAAAATTAAAAACCGGGACAATCATTTTTGTTTAATGCCTTGAAACATCGGCACAGTTTTGGTATGCTCCGCGGCACAAAATTGTCCCAAGAACAATTTTGTATTTTCAGCTTAATAAAAGGACTTATCTCATGAACTATTCCCAACGTATTTTTTGCGGACAGCTTTCCATGGAACATGTCGGCCGGACCGTGCAGCTCTGCGGCTGGGTGGATGCCTACCGCGACCACGGCGGACTGCTGTTTATTCATTTGCGCGACCGCAGCGGCATTATTCAAATCGTTTTCAGTCCGGATTTTACTTCGACGGGTATCTGCCAGGCAGCGACTGCACTGCGTCCCGAATATTGTGTCGCCATTACCGGCAAGGCTAAAAAGAGATTGGAGGGAACGGAGAATCCCAACATCGAAACGGGACAACTGGAAGTATTGGTCGATGATATGACCGTTCTTTCTGAAGCCGATCCGCTGCCGTTTGTCATCACCGATAAGGCGATGGTTGCGGGAGCGGAAACAGCGGGTGGCGATAATGTTTCCGAAGATTTGCGTATGCAGTACCGCTATCTGGATATCCGCCGTCCGGCCATGCAGAACAATTTGATCCTGCGGCATCGCATTTTTCAGTGCGTGCGGCAGTTTCTCGATTCGCGCGGATTTGTGGAGGTGGAAACGCCCGTGCTGACCGCGAGCACGCCGGAAGGCGCGCGCGATTACCTCGTGCCCAGCCGCGTTCATCCGCAGAATTTCTACGCGCTTCCTCAGTCACCGCAGCTTTTCAAACAGCTTTTGATGATCGGCGGACTGGAGCGTTATTTTCAACTGGCGCGCTGTTTCCGTGATGAAGATCTGCGTCCCAACCGTCAGCCGGAATTCACCCAACTGGACGTTGAAGCTTCCTTTATCGACGAGGAATTTCTTTATGATCTGATTGAAGAGCTTGCCGTGAAAATGTTTGCCATCGGCGGCATTGAATTGAAACGTCCCTTTCCGCGCATGACGTACGCGGAAGCGATGGATACGACCGGTTCCGACCGTCCCGATCTTCGTTTCGGCCTGCGTTTTGTTGATGTGACGGATGTGTTTTCTCAAACCCAATATTCTATTTTCCGCCAGATTATGCAGCGCGGCGGTTGTATCAAGGGCATCAATATCAAAGGCCAGTCCGAAAAACTCAGCAAAAACGTTCTGCAGAATGAATACGCCAAGGAAATCGCGCCTTCGTTCGGCGCCAAAGGCATGACCTGGATGCGTGCCGAAAACGGCAGGCTGGAATCCAACATTGTGCAGTTCTTCAGTGAAGCGGAGCTTGGTGAATTAAAACGCCGTTTCGATGTTCACGACGGTGATGTTCTGATCATGGTCGCCGATCCGTCTTACGCCACGGTTACGTCGGCGCTGGGACAGTTACGTCTGCATTTGGCCAACCGGCTGGAACTGATTCCCGAAAACAGCTTTTATCCGGTCTGGGTTACGGAATTTCCATTATTTGAACCCACAGATGAAGGAGGCGTCACCTCCAGCCATCATCCCTTCACGGCGCCGGATCGAACGGATTTCGATCCGAAAAACATCGAAGAACTTTTGTCCCTGAAGTCACGCGCCTATGATCTGGTCATGAACGGCGAGGAACTGGGCGGGGGCAGCATCCGTATCAACAATCGTGATATTCAGCGAAAAATATTTACCGCCCTGGGTTTGACGGAAGACGACATGAAAGAAAAGTTTGGTTTCTTCCTGCGGGCCTTTGACTTCGGTGCGCCGCCGCACGGCGGCCTGGCCCTGGGCATGGACCGCACCGTTTCCATGATTCTGCAGACGGCTTCCATCCGCGAAGTCATCGCGTTCCCCAAAAATCGCAGCGCCGCCTGTCCTCTGACGGGAGCGCCCTCCGCGGTCAAACGCGAACAACTGGTGGAACTGGGGCTCCTGAATCTTGGCGAAAAAGATGTTCTGCCGGGAACCGCCGAAAAGGAAAATCTTCTGGATCGCGTCTCGTGGGTATCGCGCATCGGGATTGATGAAAATGAACGTCCGGTCATGGAAACCGTTCTCGAACAGGCAGAAAATCTGGCCGCATTGGTTCAAGATCTGGCCGTTTCCGAAGAGCCGATTCGTTCTGTGGCCCCGGCGGCCAGTCGAACGCGTCCCGGAGTGGAAGCCAGACGATCGCCACTTGCCGAAACGGGACAACTGCTGAAAAGCGCGCCGGCGGTTAAGGGCAATTATTTCAAAGTTGCCAATATTATCGAATAAGGGGACATCTCAATGGATTCATTTTTTTTCTATCGCAATTCTGAACAAGCAACCAAATCAGCCACAGGAAAGCTAAATGCAATGACGGTAACTGTTCAACCCAACATCTCCGTGAAAGGCTGGCCGATAGAGGCCGGTTCCGCGGCGCTGGCCGGTTTTAAGGCATTGGAAGACGCGATTGTTGTGGAAAGGCTTTCAGAACAAGGCGCGAATATAGTCGGCTCCGTCAGGATGAGCGAATTCGGTTTCGGATTGAAGGACAACATGGCGGGGAACGCCTTGGTGGGAAAAGCGTCTGATGTTGAATTGATGCTGGACATGGCGGGGGAAGCAAGACTGGCTGCCGCACGTGCCGGTGTTTACGGTTTCAAGCCAAGCTTCGGCATTATTTCCCGTTTGGGGCTTATCGGTTTGATTCCATCCATGGAAACCTGCGGCATCCTGGCCCGTGATATAAAATCCATTCGCGATATTATGCAGACAATTTCAGGCGCGGATGAAAGGGATTTTTCACTTCCTGATGAATCGCTGCCGGATTTTTCATCACAAAAAATTGACCCGAAAAAAACGACGCTGGGCGTTATTGAGGAAGTCTTAAAAGCTCTGCCCGCCGATAAGCGTAAAGCATTGGAAAAGGAACTGGATGAACTGAAAAAAGCAGGATTTGCGGTCAAGGAGTTGTCTTTTCCTGATTATTCTCAGTTTATGCTGGTCCATCAGATTGTCGGATCGGTGGAGGCTTCGTCATGCGCGGGACGTTATGATTCCGTGCGTTACGGTCAACGGGCGCCGGGCGCTAAAAACTGGAACGAGATGTATTTGCAATCGCGCGGCGCGGCCTTCGGGACTCTTTTAAAGAGCTATCTGTTTCAAGGAGCGTTTTTCCAGTTTGAGCGATACAGTGCTTATGAAGACGCCTGCCGTCTTCGCGCGCAGCTCGTCTTCGAAATGCGGAAAATTTCAGAGCAGGCGGAATTTCTGGTTCTTCCAACAGTCAATTCCGTCGCATCCGGAATAAGTGATTCCCTGGCTGATCTGTATGAACAACTTGTATATACCGCGTTTGCCAACGTCACCGGTCAGCCCGCCCTGCATGTGCCCGCCGTAAACGGCGCGGGATTTCAACTCGCGTCAAAAAGGCTTGCTGACGGACGGCTGCTTGATTTGGGCGAATATCTGCTTAGCAATCGTCAGGGAGGTAAAGCATAATGGAATTTGAAGCGGTCATTGGATTGGAAATTCATGTTGAACTCAACAGCGCGACTAAATTATTCTGCGATTGCCCCAACAACCCCGGCGATGAGCCCAATGTCAATACCTGTCCGACCTGCCTGTGGTTTCCGGGAGCCGTTCCCCGGTTGAGCCGGTCCGCACTGGAAAAGGCTGCGCTCTTGTGTCTGGGATTAAACGCCGAACTGCAACCCCGAAGCGCTTTTGACCAGAAAGTTTATTATTATCCCGATCTCCCCAAAGGATATCAGCTTTCCCAGGCACATCTCCCTCTGTCACGCGGAGGCTGGATTGACATTGTCGATGAAGACGGAACACCCAAAAGATTGCGCATCCATCACATTCATATGGAGGAAGACGTTGCCAAACTCGTGCATGAAATGGAAGGCCGTTTGCCGATCAGTCTGGTTGATTTCAACCGGGCGGGCGCTCCGCTGGTGGAAATCGTCACCGAGCCTGATTTCCGCTCGCCGCATCACGCGATGGAATTTCTCAAAGCGTTGCGCACTCAGGTGCGTTACGTCGGATCCTCCGAGTGCAGCATGGAGAACGGTACGATGCGCGTTGACGCCAATATTTCCATCCGCCCAAAGGGCACCAATCAGATGAACACCAAAGTAGAAGTCAAGAATATGAATTCCATCCGGCATGTGGGTGATGCCATCGCGCATGAAATCACCCGTCAGAGTATGGCTGTTTCGGCAGGAGAGTCTGTCATATTGCACACGCGCTTGTGGGACCCGGATAAAAAAGTCACCCTGCCGATGCGGGCCAAATTTGAGGGGCCGTGTGTTCCGGATCCGACGGTTCCGGAAATCATTTTATCAAAGCAGGAAATTGAAGATTTGCGCTCACGGCTTCCGGAAATGCCGGCGGTACGGGCTGAACGATTTGTCCGGCAGTATGGGTTTTCTGCCGAAGAAGCGACCTATTTGAGTTCCGATCCGGACGTGGCGGCCTATTTTGAGGCGGTGATCAAAGAGGGTGTGGCGCCGCGCACAGCCATGCACTGGCTCACCACGCAACTGCTTCCCGCCGTTAAAGAACGAGGTCAGGAACTAAACCAGACAAAGGTAACAGCGGGGCGGTTTGCCGCCCTATTGAAGATGCTTTCAAAAGATGAAATCAACGCCAACGCGGTCCGCGATGTGCTTGCCCATCTTTTTGACAGCGATGAAACACCGGAAGCCATCGTCAGCGCCAGAGGATTCAAACAGGTGTCCGATCGCGGCGAGTTGGACGCGATGATCAACAAGGTTCTGGGCGAGCAGGCGTCGGCCGTGGCTGATTTCAAGAGCGGCCAGGGCAAGGCAATGGGCTTTTTGATCGGCCAGGTCATGCAGGCCTCCGGCGGAAAAGCCAATCCAAAAGTGATCAGGGAACTACTGGCTGAAAAACTGAAAAAGTAAAGACCTGTGACACCAGTAAAGGCTCAATGAATTGAACGAATCGCTTCATTGAGCCTTTTTCTTTTGTCCGGATTGTTTCGGGCGGGGCTGTTTTTACAGAAAGATATCTATAAAATCTGCTGCCGAAACTTGATTTCTGTTTTTGATGGTTCTCTTGCCGTCCGCAAAGTCTGTGTTCGTGCATTTCTTGTAAAGCATGCAATCGCCGTTTTTGTCCGGTCTGAAACCGCGGCAGACGCGCAGCACATCCGGAGAGATTTCATCGATGAGTACGATTTTTCCGTCACCGTACTTCAGGCGGCCCAATTCGAATTTTCCGTCAATGACGTGAAGTTTTTTGGACGCGAATTCCTGCGAAACAATCTCGGCGATTTTTTTCACCAGTTTTACGCTGTCGGCGATTTCTTTTTTAGTCAGCGCGCCGGTTTCCTCCAGGGCTTCCGTCGTAATGAGGATATCGCTGTCGCCTTTGGTCCACGCTTCAACGACTTTGTGAAGATTCATGCAGGGCCTGACAAACGGATATCTTCTCCAGAAACTTCCTGTGGCATTGTTCCGCCAGGTGAACTCAAGATTTGTCAGCGGAGCAGAACCCGCGAACTGCGGAGCGGCTTCTTTCATGCTCAAAGGGACAGCGGGCTCGACGATCATTTCATTATCGTTAATGGTGTCAATGTAGTGCGTGGCAACGCCCTTCGCTTTCAGCAGTTTGAAGAAATGGGTGGCGAAACGGCAGGCAATGGCGCCTTTGCCGGGAATTTCACCGACCACGACGTCATAGCCGGGATCGAAAACAACCTTGCCTTTTTCAATATAACCTGTTCCCCTGTCCGTAAAGACAAAACGGTATTTTCCCTTGTATTTTCCGCTGGTGATTTTATAAACGTCTTTTGATTTGCCGCGATAAACCAGATTTTTCTCTGTCATTGCATTTTCGCCTTAAGAATATTTCAAAAACAAAACCGTATCAAATTTCTCTGAATGATCATTGAACAATTTTTAAAGATAGTTCCATCAGTTGCTCAATGCCGACTTTGGAAGGAGCATCGGTCATCAAACACGCAGCTTTCTGCGTCTTGGGGAAGGCAATGACGTCCCGTATCGATTCTGCCCTGGCCATAATCATGGTCAGTCTGTCCAGACCGAAAGCCAGTCCTCCGTGAGGGGGCGCGCCGTATTCGAGGGCATCCAGCAGAAATCCGAATTTCAACCGGGCTTCTTCATCGCTTAATTTCAGCGCGCTAAAGACCTGCGATTGCACATCCTTGTGATGGATACGAATGCTGCCGCCGCCGATTTCCGAACCATTTAACACCAGATCATAGGCCCGGGCACGCACTTTTCCTGGATCCGTGGTCATCAAAGGCAGGTCTTCCAGAAAGGGGGACGTAAATGGATGATGGGTGGAGACAAAGCGTTTTTCCGTTTCCGAATATTCCATTAACGGAAATTCTGTAATCCACGTAAATGCCAGCGCGTCCGGATCGATCAGATTCAGTTTTTTGCCTAAATACAGACGCAGATTGCCCAGTGAATCGGCCACAATCTTACGAGTGTCTGCAACAAAAAAGATGATATCGCCTTCTTTAGCGTTCATCGCTTTAGAGATGCCTTCCACTTCTTCAGGCTTGAGGAATTTAAAAATCGGCGAAGTCCAGTCGGTCGCGTTCACTTTAGCCCAGGCGAGACCCTTGGCACCGTATATGGCCACAACGTCTTTGAGCCCGTCCAGATCCTTGCGGGAAAGGGATGTTGCCTGTTCGGCCTTGATAGCCTTGATAACACCACCGGACGCAGCAACCTCCGCAAAAAGTTTGAATCCGGAATCTTTGACGATATTCGTCAGGTCAACAATTTCCATGCCGAATCGCAGGTCGGGATTGTCCTTGCCATAACGGCTGATGGCGTCGGCGTAAGTCAAGCGGGGAAGGGGAAGGGTGAGTTCCTTATCCAGGCAGGCCTTGAAAATGGCCTTCATCAGACCTTCCATCATCTTCATGATATCTTCTTCCGTAATGAATGACATTTCGACGTCGATCTGTGTAAACTCCGGTTGACGATCGGCACGTAAATCTTCATCGCGGAAGCATTTAACGATCTGATAATAACGGTCGAAACCGGAGACCATCAGCAATTGTTTGAAGATCTGCGGGGACTGTGGCAGAGCGTAGAACATCCCTTTGTAAATCCGGCTGGGGACAAGATAATCGCGCGCGCCTTCGGGAGTGCTTTTGCCCAGAAACGGGGTTTCCACTTCGATAAAACCGTTATCCTCAAAATAACGGCGGGTCGCGGCAGCCATTTTGCTGCGCAGGAAAAGATTTTTCTGGATGGCCGGACGGCGCAAATCCAGATAACGGTATTTGAGACGGATATTTTCGGAAATTTCATCATCGTCAAAAGAGAAGGGCGGTGTCTTGGATTCATTCATGATCTCCAGTTCGGAGACAAGAACTTCGATCTGCCCCGTTTTCAGATCAGGATTATCCATCCCTTCCGGTCTTCTGCGGACCTTGCCTTTCACCGCAAGAACGAATTCAGAGCGGATTTTATGCGCCTCTTTATGGGCGTCAGCGGCATCAGGATTAAAAACAATCTGGACGATGCCTTCACGGTCGCGAAGATCAACAAAAATAACACCGCCATGATCCCGCCTCCGGTGAGTCCAGCCCATCAGAATGACTTCCTGACCGTCAAGGGAAGCATCGACATTTCCACAATAATGAGTTCTCTTGTCTTTTGATAAAAATGCAGCCAAAACCATTTACCTCTCTTTGATAATTTTAAGAATAGACTCCGGCAGGCAATTCAGAGGAATTGCCTGTTGATCTTTCGTTTGCATATTTCTTAACATCGCCTGCTGTTCTTCAATTTCCTTGTCACCAAGAATCAACGCAAAGGATGCGTTCAATTTATCAGCCCGTTTGAGCTGGGATTTCAGGCTTTTATCCGCGTAATCCATTTCCGCTGATATGCCGGCCACTCTCAGTTGATGGGTCAGATGAAAAGCCATTTTTTGAGCTTTTGCACCGAGCGCGGCAATAAATACACCGGTTTTAAAATGATGGTTTCCGTCTTCCGGAAGACAGGAAATCAGCCGTTCGAAACCGACAGCGAATCCAATACCCGGAACGTCCGGTCCGCCAAGGTAACTGACCAGACCGTTGTATCTGCCGCCACCGGCGACGGCATTTTGCGCCCCCAGGACATTCGTTTTGACTTCAAAAGCGGTTCTCGTGTAGTAATCCAGGCCGCGGACCATTCGGGAATTGACGTTATACGTGATGTTCAAGTCACGGAGCAGCGATTTGACCTGCCCGAAATGATCGTTACACTCGGAGCACAAGAAATCGAGAATGGCAGGAGCTTTTACAATGGTAGCCGCACAGGTTTCCACCTTGCAATCAAATACACGCAGGGGATTGGTATGGATCCGTCTCCGGCAGTCGGGACAGAGATGCTCCTCGCTCCCTTTTAAAAAATCAATGACCGATTTGGAAAAGGATGGCCGGCAGGCCGGGCAGCCCAGCGAATTGATTTCCAGATCCAGATTTTTCAAGCCGCAGCTTGTTAAGAAATGCATCAGCATAAAAATGATTTCAGCATCGAATTGCGGTTTATCTTCGCCGAAGAGTTCCACGTCAATCTGATTAAACTGACGGAAACGGCCTTTCTGCGGCCTTTCGCGGCGAAACATCGGACCGATGGTGAATAGTTTCGTTATGGATTCGGCGGCCGACATATTGTGTTCGATATAGGCGCGGATAACGGAAGCGGTCGCCTCCGGCCGCAGCGTGATCAGTTCTTTGTCGCGATCGGCAAACGTGTACATTTCCTTCTCAACAATATCCGTTGTTTCACCGATGCTCCGCTGAAAAAGTTCTGTCTTTTCCATAATGGGGACACGAATTTCCCGAAATCCGAAAGCGTCAAACACCTGGCGGGCCATGGATTCAATCTTCCAAAACAAAAAAGCGTCCCGGGGTAAAATGTCTTTAAATCCGCGAATTGCTGTTATTTTTTCCATAATTTCCGTCCATAAAATTAACCGTGGACCTCTAGCATATTCAATTGTTTTTGGCAATGGAAAAGTCAGGTCGGCAGTTTGATGGAATAATATGTTTATTGTTGCGGTACTTCGTTCATCATCAGCCAGTAGAATCCTAATTCTCTGACCATTTCAGTAAATCGGTTGAAATCCACCGGCTTTCGTAAATAGCTGTTGCAGCCCCGTTGATAACAACTGAGAAGATCGTTAGGCTCTTTGGAAGATGTCAGGATGACGATGGGAATCAGCTTCGTTCTCTCATCCGTTCTCAGGCGTTCCAGGACATCGATGCCGTCAATTTTGGGGATTTTTAAATCAAGCAAAATCAGGATAGGCAGTTCCACGTTATGGTTACCGGCAATTCCGTTCTCACCAAAGAAAAAATCCAGAGCCGCCATGCCATCGGATTTGACGATGATTTCATTCAGGATGTTGTTTTTTTTGAACGCGCGCAGGGTGAGTTCAATGTCATCAGCATTATCCTCAATGAGTAATATTTTTTTGTCCTGAACCATTTTGGAGAATCTCCGAATTAATCGTGCAATGTGAAATAGACAGTGGTTCCCCGGCCGGGTAGTGATTCAACCCAGACGCTGCCTTCGTGACGGCTGACTATGCGATTGACGATGGCCAGCCCGATCCCTGTGCCGGGAAACTCTTCCATCGAATGAAACCGTTGAAAAGGCGCAAACATTTTTTTTGAATGTTCCATATCAAACCCGGCTCCGTTATCACGGATAAAATATACTTTTTTGCCATCCTTGCAGGTTTGGCCAAATTCTATCTCCGTTTTCCCTTTTTTTCCAGTAAATTTCCACGCGTTGCCAAGAATATTTTCGAGCATGATTCGCATCAATCTCGGATCGGCAGAATCCTCCAGACGGTCAGCGATGATGATGCTGGCGTTACGGGGAGGTTGACTGCTCTGTAGTTCTTTCATGATGGCTGTGGCGATTGTGGAAAGATTAACCTTTACAACATCCATTTCCGTGCGATTGATTCTGGATAACTTCAGCATGTCTTCAATCAGATCATTCATGTTTTCTGTCGCTTTTTTGATGCGGAGAAGATAACCTTTGCCCTGTTCATCAATCTGTTTTTCACAATCTTCGAGAAGCGCCTGGCCAAAACCATGAATGGTTCTCAAAGGCGCCCTTAAATCATGAGATACTGAATAAGAAAAAGCCTCCAGTTCGGCAGTGCGTTCTTTCACCTTTTGTTCCAGTGTTTCGTTGAGGCGAATGATTTCTTCTTCCGCCTTTTTTCGTTCGGTTATATCCACACCAATGCCTAAAAGATGGTCCTTGCCGGCAATGGAAACTTTAACTCCGGTGAAATACATAGAAATGCGATCCCCGTTTTTGGTTATCAAACGCCCCTCGGCGGAGGCATATCCCTTGGTCATGGCTTCAGATATGCCTTTTATGATATTCGATGTATCGGGTTCCAAGCCGCCGAACCAATCCAGGATATATTTCCCTCTCATTTCATCATCGGAATAGCCGGTTAAAACGGCGTGCTGCTTGTTCCAACGTACCAAGTGGCCTGTATCATCATAGAGGTAAAGAATGCCCGGAACGGTTTCGAGGATGGCTTCATTGAGTAACTGAATCCGGTTTAATTCTTCCTGGACTTCTTTGCGCTCCGTAATATCAATGCTATTGACGACCATTCCAATATTTTTACCGTCAGGTCCATATATCGGACGGCCGGATGAACGGAGCCAGATATAAGTGCCATCTTTGCGCCGGTAACGTTGCTCGACTTCCTTTTCTGATTCAGTATAAATGCCTTCCATATATTTATTGATCACCCGCTCACGATCTTCAGGATGAACAAAATCAAATGCATTTTTATTATTCAGTTCTTCAGGATCATATCCCAGTATCATTCGAATAGAAGGGCTGTTATAATGGAAAATACCTTGCTCATCCATCTCACTTACGAAACCGCTCATATTCTCAGTGATCCGTTTGTATCTCTCCTCGTTCTCCCGTATTTTTTGTTCCATGAGCTTGCGTTCGGTAATATCCGATATATACCCATGCCACATGATACTGTCGTCCGGGAGTTTCTCAGGGGTTGCGTGTCCAAAAAGCCATTTAAGGGGTTGGCCGGGAATTTGGACTCGACATTCCAATGTCCACAGAGTCATATTTTTTGCCGATGTTTCGATGGAATGAAATAACATCTCAAGATCATCCCGGTGAATAATCTTGAGGATGGGAGAAAAATCATCGCGGACATCGTCGGGAGAACATCCGAACATGCTGTTGATTGATTCAGTAACAAAAGGCAGGCAGTAGGTTCCGTCAGGCCGCTTCATAAACTGATAAATCATGCCGGGAACATGAGCGGACAGTTTTCTGAACCGCTCATCACGCTCTCTTAATGCCTCTTCCGCCTTCCTGTTTTCGGTAATATCCATTACCGAAACAATACCGGCAGGACTTCCGCCAATGGTTATGGTTGCGCCGGAAAGATCAAGCCATTTAAGAGAACCGTCTTTGGCAATAATCCTAAGGGTGTAGCGTCTGCTAACCGGGTCTCCCTGTTGTCGTTTCATTCCCCGTTCCAGTGTCGTCTTCCGGTCATCGGGGTGAACGAAGTCCCAGAAATTCATGTTCAGAAGCTCCTCGTTGCTATAGCCGGAAATTTCCGAGGCGGCAGGATTCGCATAGATCCATTTGTCGTTCTGATAAAGCATGACGGCCGTTGGGGTGTATTCGGTGAGAATGCGAAATTTTTCCTCACTTTCACGAAGAGATGCTTCCGCCTTCTTGCGTTCGGTAATGTCACGGAGATTGACGATAATACCTTCAATTACATGATCATGCACAAGATTGGTTGCACTGACATCAAATGTGCGTATATTCCCGTCTTGATGACGAATCCGTATTTCACCATATTGGGTTGGCGCGTTTTTATTGTTGCGTAAAATATTGAATGCGTCGGCGACAATAGTGAAATCATCAGGATGAAGGTTTTCAAAGAAATCCTTTCCGATTCTTTCTTCAGGAATGATCCCCATAATTTTAGTGACGGCTGGATTTTCATAGACAATTTTTCCTTCTGTATCAATCATAAGAATGATATCGGAGGATTGCTCGGCAAGGGCGCGGAAACGCTTTTCTTCAATTAAAGATTTTTCTTCCGCGATTTTACGTTCGGTAATATTCAGGATAATGCCGTCAAAGACAACCCGATCTTCAAGACGTGTTGGTATAGACATACCATTAATCCAAATCATTTTTCCCGACTTGGTAAAGACCCGACCTTCATAATTCCACCGGGATAATGTATCCACCGATTCCTTGATTGAAACAAGAAATCTGCCCTTGTCCTCTTCATGAATGCGGGAAAAGAATCTAGGAAAGACAGAATTGAGGTCTTCAAATTCCGCCTTGGTCATTATTTCCGCAAATTCATGCATAGGTTCGCTGAGATAGCTGACCCCGTACTCGCCACTGTCCGTCGCATAAAACTGAAAAATAATACCGGGTAAATTTTCTGTAATACCACGCAACCGTTTTTCATTTTCCTGTAACACCGCCTGTGCATGCTTTAAGTCGGTAATGTCCTGGGTCTGGGTGAGGAGATATGATTCACCGGCAATGTTGATGAGCGATGCCGAGGTCAAGCCCCAGATAATTCCACCCTGCCTGTTGCGCAATCTTAATTCAATCGTCCTCGCCAGACCGTTTTCCGACAGCGCGCTGATCATGGCCTCCCGGTCGGCTGCGTCCACCCATAAATCGATGTCTGCCGAGGTACGACCGATCAGTTCTTCACGGGTGTATCCCAGTGTATGGGCATAAACATTGTTTACATCGATGAAACGGCCGTCCGATAAGGAAGAAATGCACATGGCGCTGGGGCTGTCGTGAAAAGCTGATGAAAATTTCCTTTCGGATACTCGCAGAGACTCCTCCGCTTCTTTGCGTTCAGTGATGTTGTGAAGATTGATTATGACACCCTCAATCTGATGATTATGTACCAGACTGCTTCCCGCGATTTCAAACGTGAACCACTTGCCGTTGGGATGAAGAACACGCACTTCAAAACGCTGCGTGGGCGCATGGATATCTTCAATTAACGTCTTGAAAGCGCTGATTGCGAGAGGCAGGTCATCCGGGTGAACTTTTTCAAATACATCTTTCCCTGTTCTTTCCAGCGGATCATAGCCTAAAATGTTCCTGATAGCGGGATTTTCGTAAACGACCTTTCCTGTTTTGTCAACCAGGACAATGATATCCGAAGATTGCTCGGCCAGCGCGCGGAAACGCAGTTGCTCGGCTTGCAGTTTTTCTTCCGCTAGTTTTCTTTCACTGATGTCCTGAAAACTTTCCAGAAGATAATCTTCTCCGGCAAACGTTATGGGCACGACTGTTTTTAAAATCGGCAAACCTTCACCATTCGCTTTCAGGAGAACACGTTCGGCACGGTCCACCGTTTGGCCCAGATCGCATATGGGACATGATTTCTTTTCCGAGGCACAGACAAACTTATGGCAGATTTTCCCGATGACATCTTCTTTGGCACGACCGATCATCTTCAGCCCGGATGCATTGATGTCGGCGATTACGCGTGTCTTTGCGTTGATCAGCATTATTCCGGAAGGATCGTTATTGAAGATTGCCGTTAACCGGAGATCTTTTTCCCTCAATTCCTCTTCCGCCCGTTTGCGTTCGGAAATGTCGATACCGATGCCCAGGATGTGCGTTTTTCCTTCCATGGAGAGCCGGACTCCCGTGAACAACATGGGAATGGGATGACCGTCTTTGGCGATAAGACTGGCTTCCACCCAGGCGTGGCCTTTGGTCATCGTTTCGTTTAAGGCATTTTTGATAATGTCGATATCCGGTCCCCGGAACCAGTCCAGAATATATCGGCCTTTCAATTCTCCGGCTGAGTAGCCGGTCACGTATTCATGGCGCACGTTCCAGCGAATCAAGTGCCCGTTCTCATCATAGACATAAAGAATGCCGGGAATGCTGTCCAGAATGGCCTCGTTGAAAAAACTGGCCTTGATTAGTTCTTCCTCCGTTCTCTTGCGCCCGGTTATATCAATTACAATGGCCTGAAACCCCATGGACGCGTCTTCGGCATCAACCTGACTCAGATACAACAAGCCATCAAATACTTCTCCGTTTTTCCGCCTTAAACGGGCATCTGAAATACCGATTCCATTTCGCGCCACTTGTTCATAAAGATATTTGCCGACACGTTCAAATTCTTCCTGATCTTTGTAGCACATAACGACAGACTGTCCGATCATTTCCTCACGGGAGTATCCTGATATTTCACATAAAACCTGATTTACCTCGGTGATAATCCGATCTTTTAAGAGAAAAATACCCGCGGGACTGTTTTCGAACAGATTCTTGAATCTGGCTTCACTCTTTTTCAAAGATTCCTGAATTTGTTTACGGTCGGTGATGTCATGAACAATTGAATGAAGCACAGGCTTTCCATTCATGACAATGGAACTTGTGTACACTTCTACATCCCTGATCGAACCATCCGCAAGACGATGGCGAAATTCAAAATGCACTCTTTTATTCTTAAGCGCTTTCTCGATTTCAATATTTATTTCTTCAGAACTGATGGTATTGATATCGGATATTTTCATCTGTTGTATTTTTTCGCGTGCCCAGCCGTAATACTCAACCGCTGCTCGATTGGCATCCATAATCCTACCTGTTGACGGATCGATAATTAACTTGACTGCCGCGTGATCTTCAAAAAGTCTTCTGTAGCTTTCGCGGCTTTCTTTCAATTCTTCTTCTGTTTTTTTACGTTCAGTGAAGTCATAAGCTATGCCGCGGAAGCCAATGGGTTTGCCTGATGAATTTTTACATAGCTGGATGGATGCTTCGATATATCTTTTTTCTCCATTTTTTCTTGTGATGTGGTAAGCGATTTCTCTGACGGATTTACCTGTCTTATAAATTTGGCTAAATATTTTTGATACTTTTTCTCTGTCGTTACTATCGATATATTGCAAACCGTTGCTTCCAAGGACTTCTTTTTTTGTATATCCGAGAGCACGACAAACGGCCTTGTTTAAAAGAGTATAATGACCGGCAAGATCCACTTCAAAAATTCCTTCCTGGAGATTTTCGATAATGTCCCGGTATGTATCCGGATTGGATCCTTTTGTTGAATTTACAGCCCGCTTAGTCGCTGGAGTTTTCGGGGCAATTTTACTTTCTGCGGTTTTTTTAGATTTACCGATTGAAGTATTTTTGGGGGATGTCATCGTCTTTTTGGTCTTTTGAGAAAGGTTTTTCCTGACGGGTTTTTTTTTGATGTGATTGTTCATAACCTGAATCCCTCTGAATTAATATTTTTTTTCTCGTTGAATTACTTTTTGTTTTCTGATTTTACCAGGAGAAGAAAGTTTCTTGTGCGGATGTTGTTTGTTGCTTGCGGTTTCGGCAAACGTGCTGTTTTTCATGGCGCCAGATTTCCTGCTGTAAATCAAAAATGAAATGATTTATAAACGCGATGCGCTAATCAACGGATCACTGAATAGCCAAAATATAAAAAACTGCCTGCCACAACGGCATTGTCAAAAATTATGGCAAACACATAATTTGTTTATGGTTAAATTATAATCCCATAAAACATAAAGTCAATGGATTATTTATTGGATTTGAACGAATTTTTGCACGCGCAGATTCTTTCCGTCCGTTATAAAACTTATTGCTCCATCCTGATCGGTACGGAATATTTCCGCTACTGCGTTTTTGTATCTCTCAATGATGGCGGGGTGAGGATGCATGAAAACATTTGCTTTTCCCGCACTGATGACTGCGTAACGACAGGAAACAGCTTCAACGAAATCAGTGCTGCTCGAATGAATTGAACCATGATGCGGCAAAATTAAAATATCACTTTTAAGATTGACGCCTGCTTGTATGAGACGCTGTTCAATGTCGGTCGAAATATCGCCGGGAAAGAGAAAACTTGTTTTGCCGTAAGTTATTTTAAGCACCAGCGAGGAGTCATTGACATCGTCATACGAGAAATCATTTCTTTCCCGCAATAAATTAGCGGGTGGCCATAATACCTTGAAGCGGACTCCGCGAAATATTTGTTCAGGAAAATGATCCGAAAGGAGAATTGTTTTTATTTTATGGGCAGAGAGGGTTCTTTCCCATTGGGGAAAAATATCGGGATCAACCGGCAATTCACTTTTCCAGACATTCCGGACGTTGAAATTGTTCAGAATATAAATCAGGCCGGATAAATGATCGGGATGCGGATGCGTAAGGACCACCGTGTCAATTTTATTGATTCTCTGTGCGTAAAGAAACGGGGCAATCACACTCTTGCCCACGTCAAACGAACCTTTCGAAAATCCGCCGCCATCAATCAGCATGGTTTCTCCGCCGGGAAGCTCTACAAAAGCCGAATGACCCTGTCCAACATCAATGACTGTTATTTTCAGATCAGATGAGAGTTTGTGATGAACTGAAAAGTAAATAATATCGGCGACGGAAATAAAAATGGTCATGATGAGTAAATATTTTACCGCTGAGAAACGAAGAGAAAATATTTTTTGATTCTTCCAATGATCCAGAAGCTGAAAAAAAAGAAAGAGCATCAAATAGAAAAGAGCTATTTCAGCGAGATGGGGTTTGGCAACGGATATGGATGCCAAGGAAAGGTTGGCGAGATGATTAATCACGTTAATGGATATCTGTGTCAAAAAAGATGCCAGTTGAATCAAAAAACCGGAAAGGGTAGGGGAGAAGGAGAATAAAATGAAAAACATCGCCACGGACAGTGTCAGGGTGCCCAGAAGAGGAACCACAATCAGGTTGGCTAAAATGGTCACCAGGGACACCCGGTCAAAATAATAAATGATTAAGGGCAGCGTGCCCAGGGTTGCCGCGATACAGACAACGACAGTCGTGAACACGTAGTGAATGACACTTCTCAACCAGGGTGGAAACGTGAACATCTTATCCGGAAAAGAGAAACTGATTCGGGGAACAATATAGATGATGGATAAGACGGACGCGAAAGAAAGTTGAAAGGAGATATCAAACAACGCTTCCGGTGAAATCGTCAGAATCAATAAACCGGCAATGGCGAGGGTGTTATAAAAATCTTTTTGTTTTCCGAGCATCAGGGCAAGTAAAAAAATAAACGCCATCAAGGTAGCCCGCAAGACGGTAACTCCCATGCCCGCGATGAGCGCATAAAGAAAAACCATTAAAAAAGCCGTTGCCGCCGCAATTTTCATGATATTGAATTTCAGCATCATCCATTCAGACGATTTTAAAATAAAAAAAATGAGAAAGAAAAATGTTGCCGCGACCATTGCGACATGCAGGCCGGAGATGGAAAGGATATGGGATGTTCCGGTTTTGCTGAAATTATCCCTGATTTCATCGGGAATTTCATTTTGATTGCCGAGTGTCATGGCTTCCAGCACTTCCCTTGCCGGCGACGTAGCGTTCTTGGCGATGATTTGTTTTAAATAATACCTGAACGATTCAAGCTTCCGCATCACATTGCCGGCAGTATTTTTTCTGAGGAGGACGATTTCCGAAGCGTCATTGACGAATCCGGAAACGTAAATCCCCTGAAGGTTCATGTAACGTTCATAGTCAAAACGTCCGGGGTTGTTAAAGTTCCTGATCTTTCTTAAATGAGATTGAAAACGAATGAAATCACCATACCGGAAATTTAAATCCGGAGGAATGACCAGACGAATAATCCCCGCTGTTGGAACATATGATTGATCTTTTAAAATTCGCATGCAGCGTATGACTAAAACATCTTTTTCCTGATAACTGACAGGGCTTTCCGTGACAATACCTTCCACGGTAACTTTGCCCTGGTCGACGTGATTCAAAATTCTCAAATCATCTTTGAAAAAATAAATCTGTTTTTGAATGTTGAAAAATCCCAGGAGGAAAATCAGTCCGGCAGTGAAGAGAAATGCGGTCGCTTTCCATTTCTTTCCGATACTGATCGGAATGAACAATAAAACGATGATGACCATCGCCAAAAGCACTCCGGCAGGCAGCTTAAAATAACTGCCGGCAATGATTCCTGCTATAAATACTGTCAGAAGATAGAGCAACGGCCTGCGTATTTTCATAGTGCCTTCAACCGGAATGTTTTAAAATTATTAGCTAAAAGTACCAAAATATTATAATATGTTTCCAAATTAATCTCTTCACAGGATTCCTCATGACTATAGCGCATACGGATAACTCGATAAAAGAAAAAATTTTGCGCCGGACGTTCATTCTGATCATTACCAGAATTATCATTATAACTATTTTCCTCGGCATTACGGTTTTTGTCGATATCAAAAGAGAATTATTCAGTTTATCCTTCATCACCATCAATTATTTTTATTTCATGGTTGCCGTCATTTACATGTTTTCGGCTATTTATATTGTTCTTTACAAATTCAAGGTAAATTATCAACGCAATATCTACCTGCAGATCACGGTGGATATTCTTTCCATCACTTTCCTGATATTCATGTTCGGTAACACGCAGATCGATTATTCCCTTTTTTACACATTGGTCATCATTTATTCTGCGATTTTTACCGGCCGAAAGGGCGGGTTGCTGGTTGCTTCCATCGCCAGTATATTTTATGGTTTTTTTCTCAATCTTGAATCTTATAATTTGATGCCTTCTTTTTCCGCCGTGCACTATAATGAAAAAAATGATTTCGCGGATGCGTTCACCAACCTGATGGTTCGGATTACGTCTTTCTACGTTATGGCTTTTCTCGCCAGTTTTATCGTTGAGCAGGAAAAGAAGACGGCGTCCTTACTGGAAGAGAAGGCATCAGAATTTAATCAGTTGGATCGGCTTTTCCGCAGCATTGTCGAGTCCGTTTATACCGGCGTGATGACGATTAATATGAACAATATCATCAAAACGTTCAACAATGCCGCTGAAGATATCACAGGATTTTCCAGGGATGCTGTCCAGGGGCGTAAACTGGACGATGTATTTCCGGAGTTTTTGCCTTTCATCACAGACGAGATGATTAATCAACAAATGAACAATCGAATTGAAATGACCATCAAGGGTAACACACGGGAGAGGATTCATCTGGGCCTGTCCGTTTCTCCGCTGAAGGGAAAATACGAAAAACGCATCGGAAATATTTTAATCTTTCAGGACATAACGAAAATAAAACAGATGGAAAAGGATCTGGAAAAATCCAGGAATATGGCTTTGATTGGTGAGATGGCGGCAGGCTGGGCACATGAGGTTAGAAATCCGCTGGCGGCCATCACCGGTTCCATTGAGCTTTTAAAACAGGGAATGGAACCGGAAGGAACAAACAGGCGATTAATGGATATTGTCCTGCGCAGCAAAGATCAACTCGAAACGTTCGTCCGCGATTTTCTTTTGTTGGCCAGGCCGGTTCCGGTTAGACGGGAGTCTGTTGATATCAACAGGATTATTGAAGAAATTCTGGAGAGCGTCAAGATCAACAAAGACTGGCATGAAAAAATAGAAATCAAAAAAAATTTTTCCAATGATGCCAGTGCTTTTGCCAATAAAGAGCAGATACGGCAGATTATTCATAATCTGGTACTCAATGCCGTTCAGTCCATGGGGGAAGGCGGCGTTTTAACTATAGAAACACGTAAAGTCCTGCTGGAGGATGGAAATGAATACACTGAAATTATGATTTCAGATACAGGATGCGGAATCGCAGAAGAAGACTTCGAAAAAATATTTGAACCTTTTTTCACAAAAAAAGAAAAAGGCACCGGTTTGGGATTATCCATTGTCAGTCATATCATTGAAGGATATAATGGAAAAATAAACATAGAAAGTGTTATTGATCGGGGAACGACATGCCGGGTATGGCTGCGGGTTGAAGAAAAAGGAAAGACTTGAAGAGGGAGCGGGAGAAGATATGGCAAAGATTTTGGTGGTTGATGATGATCCGAACATGAGGGAAGTCATGGAAATCATGTTGCAGAAAGAAGGACATGATGTCACCAGCGAAGAAGAACCCTTGAAAGCAATTGAGTTATGCAGGAAAAAAGTTTTTGATCTGGTCATCACCGATTTAAAAATGCCCAAAATCAACGGCATTGAGTTTCTGAAGATCATTAAAGACCAAAATCCGGATACACTTGTCATTCTTATCACAGCATATGCCTCGGGAGAAACGGCTATCAATGCCATGAAAGAAGGCGCTTATGATTATGTGGAAAAAGGGGAAAACTGGCAGGAAGAGCTTAAAAGAGTTGTGCGATCTGCTCTCATTAAAAAAGGGTTGATTAAAGATTATCCGTTTAAGGAAGAAATCACAAGAGAAAGCAAAGAAGAAAATTCGTTTTGCGGCATGATTGGAAAAAACCGGGAAATGCGCAAGATATTTGATACCATCAAAAAGGTATCCAATACACCTGCCAATATTTTGATCCTGGGAGAAAGCGGGACAGGCAAAGAACTTGTCGCCAGAGCCATTCATGAAAATTCATCGCGCGCCAAAATGCCCTTTATCGCCATAAACAGCGGCGGAATACCGGAAAATCTTCTGGAAAGTGAACTTTTTGGTTACATGAAGGGTTCTTTTACCGGGGCGTACTCCGACCGGCAGGGATTTTTTGAGATGGCGCGCGGCGGAACCATTTTTCTGGATGAAATCGGCGAGTTATCACCTTCTTTACAGGTCAAGTTGTTGAGAGTTGTTCAGGAAAAAACATTTCGTCGCATTGGCGGAGCTGAGGACATCAAGGTTGACGTGCGCATCATTTCAGCGACGAATAAAAACCTGCAAGAGAAAGTCAGGCAGGCGGAATTCCGTGAAGATCTTTATTATCGTTTGAATGTCATTCCCGTTTTCATTCCGCCGTTAAGAGAAAGAAGGGAAGATATTCCCCTGCTGATCAATAGTTTTATAGAAAAATATTCGAAAATGTTCGGCAAACAAATCACGAATATTTCGTCTTACGCGATGGAGTTACTGATGAATTATGATTTCCCCGGCAACATTCGCGAGTTGCAAAACATTATCGAGCGCGGTGTGGCCATGGAAAGTTCCAATATCATCTTGCCGGAAAGCCTGACATTCGGTACTCATAAATTTGACATGGAGATTTCGGATAACGGCATAGATCTAAATTCTGAGCTCGACAAAATTGAAAAAATGCTGATTGAAAAGGCTTTGCAGAAAACAAAAGGATCCAAAAAGAAAGCCGCGGAATTGTTAAAAATATCATTTGATTCGCTGCGGCATCGCATCGATAAACTGGGCATTGAATTGATGTAAATAATCTTGATGATGAGTCGTGACGAATAAAATGTTCATACAGTAAAATATTTCTTTTTTCTTGACATTTCAGTCATATTTGCTTTATATCCCTCAGCAAAGAAGAGGTTGTAAAATGTTAAAAAACAATTTTTTAAAAAAGGCAGTCTATTTTTATTTTTTTAGCTTTATCGGCTTAAAGGTCTGCCTGATAGATTCATGACCATTAAAAAAGGGAAATGAACCGTGGGCAGATAAATATCCCACGGTTTTTTTTTGCCATTTATGGCATGATATTAAAATTAATGAAAGAAGGGGAGGTTTGGAGTATGAAAAGGAGAATATGGATTGCAATTTTGTCGGCTGTTTTCCTGATGACGGGTGTCGGCAGTTTACAAGCCAAGACCATCAAGGTCGGAGCCGCGATCAATCTGACGGGGCCTGCATCAACCTGGGGACAGTTTCATGAAAAAGGTCAGAGAGATTATTTTAGATATGTCAACGAAGTAAAAGGCGGTGTCTATGGAAACAAAATAGAGATGATCACCGTCGACACGGCTTACAAAGTTCCGGAAGCTCAGGCAGCCGTGAACAAATTTGTATTACAGGATAAAGTGGATATGATTGCCACCTGGGGCGCCGGGGAAGGGTTGGCCGCCAAGCCTATCATTCAAAAATATAAAGTACCGACAATTAACTATTCCACGAGCTGGGAAATTCTGGAGCCTCCGGTGGATTATATGTACCTGCCATTTGGTAGTTACAAAATGGATTGCCATGCCGTCTTGGAATACATCAAAGCCATTCACAAAGGTAAGGACGCTCCCAAAGTCGGTCTTTTAACTTACAATAATGCTTATGGACGTTCCATTCATGCTCCGAGTAAAGAGTATGCGAAGCAGCTGGGCATCAATCTGGTAGCCGTGGAAGAATTCCCCCCGAAGACCGTTGACCTCAACACGGAACTTCTTCGCTTGCAGAAAGCCGGTGCGGAGTATGTGTTCATGCAGATGCTCCCATCCGCGATCATCACCGCTTTCAAAAGCGCCGATCGTATCAATTACAGTCCGGTATTTCTCGGAACCTGGACGTCAACGGATCCTGATTTTTTCAAGATGGGCAAGGGGTTGATTAAAGACCGCCTGACCATTCAATTTCCCGGTGGTTTGCCTTCGGACAAATCCAAGGGAATTGCTGTCATGCAGGATATGTGGAAACGTTATAAAACAGTAAGCAAATTTGACGCTTCCTACTGGGAAGGGGTTGTCATCGGTATGATCATGGAAAGAGCCTTTGCCCGTGCTTATGAAAAGAGTAAGAACATTAATCCGGAAACAGTCAATGCCGCCCTGGAATCTTTTAAAAATGAAGATTTCGGCGGATTGGTGCCGAAAATTACCTACACAAAAGATGACCACGGCGCATCGTTCACGGCCCGCATGGTCAAGGTAAAGGAAGACGGAACATATGTGCCTCTAACCAATTTCTATGTTCCCGGTAAAGACAAGATAAAACTGCTCAAGAAATAATTTGTTATCCGTAAAGGGTGTTGCCGGAAACTTTTCCGGCTACACCCTTTTTCAAAGAGGTTTTAATGAAGGCTTTTCGCAGCCGTCCGTCGATCATGATTAACCGGCGGGAAGAAGATAAAAAAGCTGAGCTGGAAATTCAAAGTTTACGTTTGAATTTTGGTGGCGTCGTTGCCGTTAAAGATGTTGACCTGAAAGTCCATACCGGCGAGCTGATGGCAATTATCGGACCAAACGGTGCGGGCAAGACAAGTCTCCTCAATTGCATTACCGGTTTCTACCGGGCTCAGAAAGGCAAAATCATTTTTAACGGGAAAGATATTACCAGTTTGCATACCCACGAACTGGTCGGTGTCGGTATCGGCAGAACTTTTCAGAACATTGAGCTTTTCCCGGGGATGACCGTTCTGGCGAACATGACTCTGGCGAGGCACATTCACTGTGATTACAGTTTCATAAAATCATTTCTTTTTTCCAAATCCGTCCGGGAGGAGGAAATCCGTCACCGGCAGATTCTTGAAGAGATAATTGATTTTCTGGAAATGCAGTCCATTCGAAAGCAGGCGGTCGGCTCTCTGCCTTACGGGATGCAAAAGAGAGTCGAGCTGGGACGGGCATTGGCTCTGGAACCAAAACTGCTGGTTCTGGACGAACCCTTCGCCGGGATGAATATGGAAGAAAAGGAAGACATGGTGCGCTTCCTTCTGGAGTTGAACAGGCAATGGGGACTCACCATGATTCTGGTGGAACATGACATGTCCATCGTCATGAGTATTTCACAACGCATCATGGTTTTAAATTTCGGAGAGAAACTGGGGGAAGGAAGCGCAGAGGAAATCAGCGCAAATCCCGAAGTGGTCAAGGCGTACCTTGGTGAAGCGGAAGATTTATAAAAGTTTTAAGGCATCGTATTTTGAGCAAGGAAGTACAGCATAGTAGCAAAGACAATATGACACTGCCGCAGGTCTTGATGGAAAATGCCGCTTTGTACGGTGATTCCAAAACAGCCATCAGGGAGAAAGCCTACGGTATCTGGCAGAAATACACATGGGCGGATTACGGCCGCTATGTGAGGACAACGGCGGCCGGTTTCGCCGCGTTGAATCTCAAACGTGGCGAGAATATCTGCATGATTGTTCATAATCATCCGGAATGGCTTTTTTCCGAGCTGGCCGCTCATGCTCTGGGCGCGACAACGCTTAATCTTTTTACCTCCTCTATTGCCGATGAACTGGCTTTCTCCATCAAAAGAATCCATTCACCTGTGGTCGTCGTTCAGGATCAGGAACAGGTGGACAAACTCATAGAAGTTAAGGAAAAATTACCGCAGACCAAAAAGGTTGTTTATATCGATCCCACCGGCATGACGTCCTATGCGGACGATTCCTGGCTGATCAGTTATGCCGACCTTTTAAAACTGGGGGAGAAATACGTCGAAGAGCATCCCGGTTTTATTGAAGAGGAAATCCAAAAGGGCCGTCCTGATGATATCGCAGTCATGATTCAGACATCCGGAACCACCGGGGTTCCCAAACTGGCCATGTTATCGCACCGCAATCTGATGACGATGGCCGGACAGTGGGTGGAGGAAACAAAAATTGAACCAGAAGAGAACTGGCTTTCCATGTCGCCTCCCGCCTGGATTGTCGATCAGATGTGGGGAATGGGTGTCGCCCTCGGCAGCGCCATGTGCATGAATTTTCCGGAGACGGCGGAAACGGTTCTGGAAGATTTCCGGGAAATCGGCCCTTCGATGATTATTACCTCGTCCCGCTTCTGGGAAGACATGGCCTCCCGTATTCGCGTCAAAATATCCGACGCCGGCTGGTTGAAAAAGAAACTGTTTTATTTTGGCGAAAAAATTGGCAAATCCGTCGTGGAAAAACAATCACACAAACAGCCGGTTCCCGCGTCATTAAAAGCTTTATACAAAATAATGTCCGTGGTCGTTTACCGGCCGCTGCTGGATCGTCTGGGGTGCTCCCGTTTCCGCAGCGCGTTCACCGGCGGTCATCCCATCAGCCCGGATGTCATTCACTTTTTCCGTGCCATCGGTTTGAATTTAAAACAATGTTACGGTCTGACGGAATCATGCGGCATCTTTCAGATACAGCCGGATAATGAAGTTAAACTGGAAACCGTCGGAAAGCCCATGTCCCGGAGCGAAGTCAAAATTGCCGAAGATCAGGAAGTGCTGGTAAAATCGGAAGCCAATTTTTCCGGTTACCATAATGATTATGAATCCACGCAGAACGCTTTCGAAAACGGCTGGCTGAAAACCGGTGATGCCGGATACATCGACAGCGACGGTCATCTGCTGATAATCGGGCGCAAGGAGGATATTATCCGTAACAAAAGCGGTGAGGCCTTCTCTCCTGATTTCATCGAGACGCGCCTTAAATTCAGCCCGTATATCAAGGAAGCCGTTACGTTCGGTGAGGCCCGTCCCTACATTACAGCCATGATCAATATTGACATGGGCAATGTCGGCAACTGGGCCGAAGACAGAATGATCCCTTATACAACGTATATGGATCTCTCCCAGCAGCAACCGGTAGAAGAATTAATTTTAAACGAAGTTCGACAGGTTAATGAGCAACTTCCCGAGGTCATGAAAATTAAAAAGTTTGTTCTGCTCTATAAGCTTTTGGACGCGGATGACGAGGAGCTGACCCGCACGGGCAAGGTACGCCGGCGTTTTGTTTACGGCCTGTATCTGAAGATTATTGAGGCAATGTACAACAACCAGAAGGATGTTGAGGTGACCGGCAAGGTCAAGTACCGCGACGGCAGAATCGGTGAGATCGAGACAAAAATAAATATTATCAATGTGAGTTAAGGATATAATCAATGGAATTTTTTCTGCAATTACTGGTGAACGGCGTCTGCGTGGGATTGCTCTACGGCATTTCCGCGATGGGGTTTGTCATGATTTTCAAATCGTCGAGCGTTTTGAATTTCGCCCATGGTGAACTGCTTGCGCTGGGTGCTTTCTTTTTTCTCTCTCTGGTGACTTGGGCGCAACTGCCGGTTTATATCGCCTTTGTCCTGACAATGGTCGGCTGCTTTATGCTGGGATTCCTGATTGAGCGATTTTTCCTGCGCCCGTTGATTGGCGAGAAACTCATTTTCGTGATCATGCTGACGGTGGGGCTGGCTGCCATGTTCAAAGGCTTTATTCTGCTTGTATGGGGCGGCAATCTGCAAACCTATCCTGAATTTCTGCCGGAAACCATGGGCATGCAGTTCGGATCCGTTTATGTCGCGCCTGTATATACGGCAACGCTGATTATCAGCATCCTTTTTCTTGTCGCTTTCGGACTGTTCTTCAAGAAATCAGCACAGGGCATTTACATGCGCTCGGTGGCCGACAATCAGAAGGCGGCGCTGTCACTCGGCGTTCATGTGCGCAGAGTATTCGCGCTCTCCTGGGCCATTGCCGCCCTGGTGGCTGCCATGAGCGGTATTGTGTTGGGGATTATCAACGGCGTCAACGTTCATGACCTCAGTTCAATAGGCCTGAAGGTCTTCCCTGTTGTTATTCTGGGCGGTCTGGACAGCATCGGTGGGGCGATTATCGGCGGCATTATCATCGGTCTTCTGGAAACCTTTACCGGTGGTTATCTGTCGCCGTCCTTGCGCGACGTTGTTCCCTATATCGTTCTGGTGTTTATCTTGATGGTCAAGCCCTACGGATTGTTTGGCCTTGTGGAAATAGAGAGGGTTTAGAAATATAATGAAACTGGATAAATTATCTTTTCATCCCTGCGGCAATTACCGGGAAACCTACGAGCAGGAACTGAATATTTTCGAAACCGATTTCGGCCGCTTATGGATGGGCATATTCCTTGGGCTGCTTTTCTTTGTCGCCCCGTTTGTGCTTAGTTCTTATTTGCTTTACATTGTCAACACTATCGGTATCGCGGCCATTGCGGCTATTGGTCTGAATATCCTCATCGGTTACACTGGACAGATTTCTCTGGGGCACGGCGCTTTCTTCGGTGTGGGAGCTTACGCCGCGGCCATTCTGGCTACAAGGCTGGGGGTCGGATTTTATGTGGCCATTCCCGCGGCCGGTATCATTACCGCCATGATCGGTATGATTTTCGGTATTCCTTCAGGGCGATTGAAAGGACTTTATCTGACCATTGCCACACTGGCCGGTCAGTTTATCATTGAATACGTTTTGATTCAGTGGGAGAGTCTCACCAAAGGGACGATGGGCATTACATTGCCGTCGCCGGAAATTATGGGATGGCAGATATCAGGCGATCGAATGTTCTTCTTCCTGATTTTTATCAGCCTGGTCTGCATGACCTGGTTTGCCGTAAACATTATCCGCAGTAAATACGGCCGGGCCTTTATTGCGATCCGTGACAACGACCGCGCCGCTGAAGGCATGGGCATTCCCATTTTCAAATACAAACTTTTGTCCTTCGGCATCAGTTCTTTCTACGCCGGGTTTGCCGGAGCCCTATGGGCTTATTACATGGTCAGCATTACGACGGAACCCTTTAATCTGGGCTTATCCGTTGAATACATCGCCATGGTCATCATCGGCGGCATGGGCAACATTCCCGGCGCGATTTTCGGCGCGACCTTCATCACGCTGCTTAATGAGCTGCTGCGGTTTGTGACAGGATTATTAATGAATGTTCCCGCCATTGCCAATTGGGGTTTAAACATGGCGCCGCTCAGAGAATTTGTTTTCGGTTTGGCGATTGTTTTATTTATCTTGATTGAACCGAAAGGGCTGGCGGAAATCTGGCGAATCATACGTTCAAGCTTTAGATTATGGCCTTTTTCGTATTAGATAATCTTAGTGTTTGCTGAAGGCAAATGCTTAGATTATTTAGTGAGTTTGAATTTAATTTCTGAAAGAAATTAAATTCATTAACGAACTTATCCCACGTAGGTGGGACTTATCCCGCAAAGCGAAGCGACGCGGGGTTGAGAACAATAATAAGGTGTACAGATGGGAAACATACTTTTACAATTAAACAACATTTCCGTTGTATATTCAGATGTTATCCAGGTATTGAAAGGCGTTTCTTTAAGTGTCGAAAAAGGCCATATCGTGTCGCTTCTGGGCAGTAACGGTGCCGGAAAGACAACCACCCTCAAAGCCATTTCAGGTCTTTTGAAGCCGGAAAACGGCGAAGTTACGGATGGAACCATTATCTACAACGGCGTCAATATCCAAAATCAGGCGCCTGAATTCATCACACGCCAGGGTATTATTCAGGTGCTGGAAGGCAGGCAACCCTTTAAATATCTGACCATTGAAGAAAATCTTAAAGTCGGCACGGCCACCCGATTCGGTAAACCATACAAGCAGGATCTGGAAATGGTTTACAATTATTTTCCAGCTCTGGTCAAAAGGAGAAAAGCTCTGGCTGGATACTGCAGCGGTGGTGAATTGCAGATGCTCGTTATCGGTCGGGCATTGATGGCGCATCCGCAGCTTTTGCTTTTAGACGAACCTTCACTGGGTCTGGCGCCGCTCGTCGTGCAGGAGATATTCCGTATCATCAGAAAAATCAATGAAGAACAGCAGGCGACCATTGTTCTGGTGGAACAAAACGCCCGCATGGCTCTGCAGGTTGCCCATTACGGCTACGTCATGGAGAACGGCAAAATCATGATGGAAGGCACATCCCGGGAATTATCAGACAATCCGGACATCAAGGAATTTTACCTCGGCATGGCGGCATCAGGTGCTGTAAAGTCGTATAAAGATGTGAAATCCTATCGACGCCGCAAACGATGGCTATGATAAGACCCAATCTAAAAGTGGTGTCCCAAACAGGTGATATTACCAAAATCTATGCGCAACAGCGGGCAGGACAAGGAAGATATCGAGTATCTGAGGAGTCGGGAAAATGAAGATTGATCTTAGTCCGGATGCTGTTGCGAAACGATTGAGGCTTGTCAATGAACCAAGAAGAGTATGTCTTTCGCTGGCCAATTCCAGCGGGCCGTGACATCATGAAAAAGAATTCAAGAAATAAAATCGTTCAAAGAACTGCACAGGCGCTTGGTCAAAAATAGTTCTTGCTCATACCAAATAGGGTACGTTATAATGTACGTAATATAGAAGCATGAGAGGTGTACAATGCAAAGATTAAGGATTGATCAGGATATCAAGCCATTGTCCGAGGTGAGGACAGGCATAGCCGGCTGCATCAAACAGGTTCGTGATACAAAAAGGCCTGTGGTGATTACCCAAAATGGAAAAGGCGTTGCTGTCTTGATGGATGCTTCTGAATATGAAATCATGGAGGAGAAAATTGAGCTTTTAACGGATGTTCAGACATCTCTGAATCAAATCTCCAGCGGGAAGGGAATTGCACATCGGGATGCAAAAGATACGGTATTGAAAAGAGTTCATAAATGAAAATTGTCTGGTCGCCGTTGGCTGTTGAGCGTGCTTCGGAAATTGCCGACTATATAGCGCAGGATAAACCGGCAGCAGCCGTAAAATGGATCAATGTCGTCTTTTCAAAAGTCAAGCGCTTGTCATCTTCGCCTGAAATCGGCAGAGTGGTTCCTGAAATTAAGAATGACCATTTCAGAGAGCTGATTTACGGAAATTACCGAATCATATACCGTATAGAAAAGAAGCAAATATCGATTTTGACGATCAGGCATGTCAGACAAATATTACCAATCGAAGATATTATGACACAGATAGCTTAAGCGAAAGGAATATATGAATAACTTGTTTGATAAAAAGGAATCGTGGGGGAAGAGGAAAAGAAAAAATCAGCAGGATAAGGCGCTGGTGGAGATGGTGAAACTGGGCTATGAGAAATCGTCGCGTCTGAAAAAAATGCTTGATGATGCCGGTATCAATCCTGCCGGGATCAAATCCAGGGAAAATCTGGAAAACCTGCCGGTTACGTCGAGAGAGAAATTGGTAGAGATGGAACAGCAGCATCCTCCTTATGCGGAGCTGGAAAATCCGGACATTCATATCGACAGAATTTTTACGTCTCCCGGACCGGTTTATGAACCGCATCTTTGCGAGACCGATTATTTATGGGCACGGGCTTTCTTTGCCGCGGGTATCGGTCCAAAGGATATAGCACTATGCGCCTTTTCGTATCATCTGGTCGCCGCCGGTTTGACGTTTCATAACGGCCTGCGCAGGGTTGGAGCGACAGTGGTTCCTTCCGGCGCGTCTTCGTCACAGATTCAGGTGCAGTTAATCAATGATTTAAAAGTCACCTCTTATGTGGGTACGCCCAGCTTTTTGAAGGCCATCATAGAGAAATCAAAGGAGATGGGGTTTGATTTCAAAAAAGATTTTGGGGTGAAGAAAGCCTGCTTTGCGGCAGAGCCGCTGCTGCCGGATTTGCGCTGGAGTTTTGAGCATGATTACGGCATTGATACCTATCAGATGTATGGCGCGACCGAAGTGGGCGACGTAGCCTACGAATGCTCCGAGAAAAAAGGATGGCATATCTGCGAAGAAACCATCGTGGAAATCGTTGATCCCGCAACCGGGAAAAATGTTCCTGAGGGAGACCTGGGCGAAGTTGTGGTAACCCGGCTTAATAATATTTTCTTTTTGCTGCGTTTCGGCACGGGCGATTTGTCGCGCCTGATTACGGAAGCCTGTCCCTGCGGACGTACGTCGTATCGTCTGGCGGGAATAGCGGGCAGGGTAGGAGATGCCGTAAAAGTTCGCGGATTGTTTGTTGCTCCCAGCCAGCTTAAAATGCTTCAGGCGAAATTCAATAATCTTCCCCTGCAGGCAGTTGTCAGCCGTACCGGTCATGAGGATGTTCTGAAATTGCGGATTGAAAGAATAACGCCGGAAATCGGCAGCGCTTCCTGGGAAGAGAATTTCAAGAAAGTGTTCCGTGAAATCTGCACGGTAGGGATCAATCTTCTGGAATACGTAAATGCCGGTGAAATCAAATCGGAGGATAAGCTGATTGTTGATCAGCGGGCTTATTAGTGAGACAAGCTGAGAGCGAATGGAATGAGCTCGAAGCGTAAGTCGAACTATCCAGCAAAGGGAAGCGGCGCTGGATCAATGAAAATCAGATATGACACAAAAACGGTAAGTTGATTCATTGAGACAGATTACATTTTTGCCATTTCCTTTTTGCCCAGCTGATAAGCATCGATAATGGATAATATCCACAGGACAATGATCAAAAACGTAACCGGCCTGATCTGAGAATAATTTGCCGATTGTAAAGTTTTCATCGTCAAGTCCATGATGATGGCCGGATTAACGGCCCCCTTGGGCACAGGTGTCGTTTTTAAAATTTCAAGAGTGACTTGAGTCATTGACCATACAATAGATAAAAGGCCGACCAAGACACCGATGATGATAAAAATACCTCTCCAGTATTTCTTCAGATAAAGGTGTCCCCATCCCGGGAACAGCAGGGCGTTCAACAGGGCCGCTCTGGTGGACAAGTTCATTTCTGTTTTTTCTCCTCTTAAGTTCAAGAGACGATGTTTATATCTTTAATTTTAAGTTGTATGTCCTGGGAACCGTTCCAGTTGTTGATTTGCGGCGTGAAGACGATGTCAAAGGTCGCGCCGTTGAGTGCATTGATATATTTGCCCATATTGAACCAGATGGAATCACGGGACGCATTGTTGCTGTTCACCCACATTTTCAGATGATTATTACCGACGATAATGGGTGCGGAAGCCTTGACATTGCGGGCATAGAGTAAAGGTTCCGGATTTTTACTGCCGAACGGCGCCAGCAGTTCAAACTGTGTTATCCAATCGGCACGGGTGCTTTCTATGGGACATTCCGCGTCGATGTTAATTTGATACGTCATATCAGACATTTCGGCATTACTCATCGCGATTTGATCAAGCAAGTCTTTGAATTCATCAATGTTCTCTTTTTTAATCGAGATACCGGCGGCGTGATAATGACCGCCGTACGAGACAAGAAGATGCGCGCACTGCTGAATTCCCTTGTAAATATTGAATCCGGAAACACTTCGCCCGGAACCTTTCCCCAAACCGTCTTGGAGGCTGATGACAAAAGCGGGACGATTGTAAAGTTCCACAAGGCGCGATGCGACAATACCGATGATGCCCGGATGCCACTGATCGGAAGCGAATACCAGTGAATTCGTTTTTTCTATGGATTCATTCCTGCTGATGATATCGAGGATATCATTGAGAATTTTCTTTTCCATCAATTGGCGGTGACGGTTGTAGGAGTCGAGCTTTTCAGCCAGCACACGGGCCTCCGAAATATCATCCGTCATCAGTAATTTTACAGCATCGGATGGAGAAGCGATGCGTCCTGCGGCGTTGATTCTCGGAATGAGGGAAAAGGAGGCCTTAAAAGAATCAATCACCTGATTGTCGACGCCGCTGACTTCTTTGAGCGCTTTAATGCCGGGGCGCCTGCCTTCGGTAATTAACTCCAGTCCGATCTTTGTAAAAATTCTGTTTTCATCGATCAAGGGCGCGATGTCCCCGATGGTTCCCAGTGATACGATGTCCAGGTATTCTTTCAAATTGGGATAATTTTTGTTTTTCCAGAAACCTTCTTTGTTCAACGTGCCGCGCAGCGCGATGAGAAAATTATAGGCAATGCCCACGCCGGCCAGCCCTTTAAAAGGGAAAGCGCAGTCTTCACGGTTGGGATTGATGGCCGCAACTGCCGGAGGAAGATCACCCGATATTTCATGATGATCCAGAATAATGGTATCAATCCCGATGGATTGAGCGTAAGCAATCTGCTCCACGTCGGAAATACCGCAATCCACCGTGATGATGAGACCGACTTTATCCTGCTTGAATTTATCGATTGCCGCAATGCTCAGGCCGTATCCTTCCTGAATTCTGTCCGGTATATAATAATCGATGAAAGGGGTCACCTGTCTGATGAATTTTAAAAGAATGACAACGGACGTGATGCCGTCCGCGTCATAGTCGCCGTAAATGACAATTTTTTCCTTGTTATGAATGGCCTTTGTAAGGCGCGCAACGCCTTTTTTAATATCTTTCATTAGAAAAGGACTATGCAGATCATTCAGGGACGGGTACAGATAACGTCGGGCTGATTCAATGTCCCGGAATCCTCTGTTGATAAGAATTTGAGCAATGATGGGATGAATACCAAATTCTCTGCTGAACAATTCTTCTGTATTTTTATTGCCTGAATCATTTAGATTCCATTTGGTAAGCGGCAACTGGTTATTGATGGTCATTACGATGCTTTCTTTCAATCTTTCTTTTTATAATATCAATGATGCCTGTCGTGTCAAGCATTTGCTATTTTTTTTCAAAAATAATGTTTTTGATTGAAGATTCGTGCTTTTGCAGTTCTTCGGCATATTTCTTAAATTCATGAAGATTATCAAGAGGTAAGATATATTCCTCGTTTTTGGATTCCACCGAGATATCAAAAACAGAATCATTGAAGCTGTATTTTTCACTTCTGAACCGGAACGGTTTGTCGAAAACATAGTTCCGTGGCAGCTTCTTGATTTTAAAACCGGCGGGAAATTTATAGGAGTTTTTTTCAATCGCATAAACCGACTGAGTCAGGTTAATCGGATACCGTCTGTCATTTGCGGCCGTGATGTCCTTATAAGCGTCAAAAGACAAAATATTGGATAAAACCATGGTCTCCTCATCCAGAACCTGCGCCAGATTTTTCATCGTACCGGAAAGCCTGATGATGAAAGGATTTCTCGTATCCGTGAAACTTCCAAGTTGGAGGGACTTCACCTCTATGCCACTGTTTTCAAAAAACTTTTTTCTCTGTTCCGGCGGCGCGTATTTGAAAGAATAGCGGATGGATTCCGCCGCCTTGCCGAAAAACTGATACGTATAATCAATATCCGCGTTGCCTTCGCCTTCAATATTATAGCGGATGTCCAGTTGATAGTAATCCTTCTTGTTGTCCAGCGAAGGTGTGGTGATGAAACGATACGAACCGTCTTCGTGAATCAGAAAAACTTTCGTGGGCAGGGTAAAAGGCGGAGAATCAAAAGATGCCGTTTCATTGGTCGCGTCCAGCCAGAAGTATTTATCCTGAAAAGGAACAGCGGCAATAACGTGATTAAATGCGTTGATGGACGGAATGGATTCATCAAAATATTTGCCCGTGGCCGGAACAAGCGCCGGCATCCCCTGAATACCGGCGATTTTCAGCATGGTCAGCAGCAAAACCGTTTTGTCTTTGCAGTCACCATATCTTTTCCGGAAGATTTCAAAGGCCTCGTGGGGCTTGTGTGTATGAGGTCCCAGCAACACGGCAATATATCGGATATTCTGAGACACAAAATTAAAAATAACGTTTATTTTCTCTTCTTCAGTCTTTTTGTCCGCAATCAGTTCTTTTGTGAAACGCTCCAGGTCCTCGTTGGATTTCATCTGTTCCCGGAAAAGTTTATTGTACCATTTGGAAATGATATTCCAGTCTTTCAACGTCCAGTAGGACAGTTGCGGGAAGGTTTCACGATCAAGCAAAGAAGGCATGCGTGATTCGGGAATGATTTCTTTCTGTGATTTGTTGACAAGGATATATCTGGTCTTTTTACCGTCTGTCTGGATTTGTGGGATCATCTCTGTTTTGAATTTTTTGTATTTCAGCTCCGTCCCCGCGGGCAGAACAATCTCGGCAATATCTTCTTCTATCGGAAAGAGATTCTGGCAGAAAAAAGTGTCCGCATAGTCCATATCCAGGATCGGTTTGAGATTTTTCAATTCATAGGCTATTTCGATGACGCAGTCATTTTCGACAGCAGGCATGGTAAATTTTTTAACCTTGATGTCGGTGTAGAATTCATAGCCGGCGTGCTGTGAGGCATCCTGAATGTCTTTCTCGTCAAGGGCGATAATTTTTCCATCCGGTTTGATGGTGTTTGCAAAAATTATTTTAACCTCCTGATACCCCTCGCGGTATGAAATGGATTTCGTGGCGAAATTGCGACCACGCTCGTTGAATATTTTATAGCGTTCCAGTACTCTGGTGACACTGGTGCCGTCTTCAAAAAATTCGACATAACTATAGGAATACAGGAGATCAGCGCCCGCATTGGGGTGTTGCTCGGCTTTGGGGGCTTTTTCCAGAAATGAATAAACATTGCCTTCAGAAATGCTTCTGATATTGGGGTTGCCTGCCGAACACGATAAGATGAAAATTGATAATAAAATTAATATATTTCTGTGAAAGCGCATAAATTATCCTTGCTTTTTTTTCAATCATACAGTCTTTATCTGACGACGTCAAACCTTAACTGATATTTTCATGAAAAATTATCGATGATCAATAAGTATTTTCAAATAGAACGAAAAAATATTGTAACGGTGCAGTTTATTATTGAAGGATACGGGCGCATGGCGACAGTTTCAACAGTGGATATTCAAAAAGCAATTGTCAGGATTTCAATTATGCCTGATTTTTTGCCGGAAATAGATGGACTCCTGAAAGAACTTCAATTAAAATACAGCATGAAAAACGTATCAGACCACCGGGAAAATTAACGATGTTCATGCTCACCCATACATACTTTTTACAGAAAATATTGGAATCTGCCGGTATTCAGGACGTGGAGCCGGATATTTATGTTTACAATGTCGCTCCGGATTTATTGGCCATCCATCCTCAAATAAGTGCCGCCAGAACCCATAATGTGCAGCGATCGCTCAGGGCGCCGGATCAATACCCGAAGTCGGATTATGTGATGTATCATCTTCTGATCGATGACCTTTCTCACCACGGTTACATTTGCTCCGGTTATCAGGAAGAATTCAACATCCATTCCAGAGGCTATTCCTATATCAAAGGGAATCATCTGGTTAATGCCATTATGTCAGTTTATAAAAGTATTGATAAAGACATTTCCGTCAGCGATGCTGTTTATCAATCTCATTTAATTATTGAAATGATTTATGATCTGGTGATTTTAAAACATATCCGCGCATACGGTACCATCGATATTCTTGTAGAGGCCATCCAATTCACCGTTGAGCGCAAAATGGATGAGTTTGTGTCAACGATGCACTGGTTATACGGTCTGCAAGAAAAAGAGATTATCGAGGTAATGAAAAGCGCCTTGTTTTTCATCACCCGGGAATCCATGGTCAGCATTATGAATATGGAAGGCCGGATGAATCTTTATAAAGATAAATTCGGCCTTCGCAGTGATCAAAAATTGTTTGATGATGGTCTGAAAGATTTGTTTCAGCGGGCTGTTGAACTGATTGACGATGACGAATTGTTTTATAAGGACACCGTTAAAGTTATAAAAGAGTACAACACGCTTAATTTTTTTTAAATCGCTTTCTGGACAAATCCCGAACGAATGCAGCGCGTGCAAACCTTGACCCTTTTCACGGATCCTGTTTTCTTATCAATGCATCGCAGACTCTGCAGATTGGGGCGCCACACCGCTTTATTTCTATTGTTCGCATGGCTGACTGTATTACCGATTGACGGTTTCTTTCCACATACTTCACAAATACGAGACATTTTTAAATCCTCCTGAAAATGTGCGACGTTACTAAACTATAAGGCAGCATTTTGCAAGCATTTTTTCACATATCTTCATTTTTTCAGTTTATTTTATGCATTCACGCTTTATGAGCGGACAAGAAACCAAATAAAACATAAGTCTTTGATATTATGAATTAATTTAATTAGTCATCGATGCGGGCTGTCCTGTTGTTGCCAGAACACGAAGCCAGATGTCACTTTTCGGATCAATTTTCCTGTTCGAGGCGACTGCCTGAAGCGGCAAATGAACATATTCGTCCTTCATTAAAGCCACAAGAATTCCGGTTTTTCCCGCCATTCCGGCGTGAACGGCGTATTGCCCCAGCGTATTGCAATAAATATCGTCGGAAGCATTCGATGGAACGGAGCGAATCAGATAACTGGGTTCGATATATTTCAAATTAATTTCCACGCCCAGTTTCTTGAAATATTCGGTGATGGAATTTTTGAGCAACAGTCCGATATCCTGAAGCCGGATGTTTCCCGAGGGATCTCTTTCAACAGCCTTCTTGCCGCTTTCGAACAAATTCTGACCGGCGCCTTCCGCAACCAAAATGACAGCGTGTCCTCTCCTTTGCATCCGTTTTTTCAGCGTTGTTAAAAAGCCGTTTCTGCCTTCCAGGTCGAAAGGCACTTCCGGAATTAAAACAAAATTTGTATCACTTTGCGCCAGAGCGGCGTTGGCGGCAATATGACCGGAATGACGTCCCATGATTTTAATCAAACCGATGCCGTTGAACGATCCTTTCGCTTCAACGTGCGCGCTTTTGATAGCGTCCGCAGCCTTTTCGATGGCTGTGTCGAAACCGAATGACTTTTGAATCAGATTGAGATCGTTATCGATGGTTTTGGGTATGCAGACAATCGCAATCTTCTGTTTTCTTTTATTGACCTCGTCGGTGATTTTTTCAGCCGCCCTGATGGTGCCGTCGCCGCCGATGCAAAAAAGAATATTAATGTTCGTCTTGATGAGATAATCGACGACAATGTCAGCGTCCTGCGGACCGCGGGATGTGGAAAGAATGCTGCCGCCGAGATTGCTGATATCTTTCACCGTATCCGGATAAAGTCTGACCGGTTTGTGTCCGAATCGCGGATTTAATCCTCTCAGACCGTAGCGGATGCCGACAATATTTTTAACCTTATAATTGTAATACAGGGCGATGGTGATGGAACGGATGACATCATTGATGCCGGGGCAGAGTCCGCCGCAGGTAACGATGGCGGCTTTTGTTTTTGACGGATGAAAAAAGATTTTCTCGCGAGGTCCGGCCAGTTCCACGGAGAGAGGCCGTCCCTTTTTATCCGTCATTGAATCAAAATCATCGGTGTGAGTTTTGAATAACAATCGTTTCTTGTCATCTGTAAAGTTACTGATTTTCAAAGGCGACGTGATCGTTGGCCTGCCGAGACTGGCGATGGTGAAATTGTATTGCATATTCATTTCCTTTTGCTGGATACGTGTTTGACGGCGTTGACACCCGATAGAACCTCTCCCGTAAAACCGGCATCCGCCAGTAATGACGCGCCTGTCAGATAAATATTACCGAACCTGGTTGTATTGCTTTTCGCGGCAAAACCGGTAAGGAAAGAGTTCCGAATATTATATTTGGGATTAACGACATTACGCTGTTTTCGGGAAAGACGGATGGATTCGTGGATGTCGAATAATTCGATATTTTCCTTTAAAAAAGGAAGGAAAAAATCCAGATGATCAAGAATGGCATCAGCCCTTTCGGCCAGTTTGTCTTCGCCCCAGACATCCGGATGATCCGGCAGAAAAACGGTGACCGAAAGCGGAGCCACGGATGAGGTGACCGCCTCTTGATTTTGAGATGCTCCGGATTTCAGAAGAATCAGGTTATGATCATCATAGATATCTTTGTTGACATCGCAGACCACGGCAACATGCCGGGCCATTTTTTCAGGAAGACATTGTGGCTTGATGCCCAGATGAAGGGTAAAGGGGTAAAAGGCAATTTTTGCCGGTCTGATAAAATCGCCGAAATTAAATTTCTTTTTGCGATCCAGGATCAAATGCATGTTCTGCCACTTGGTGCTGACAATTAAATTTTCCGACTCGATTTTTACCCCGACACCATTATCGTCTTTGTAAGTCACTTCAATGATCCGGTCTTTTCTGACAGACAGGATTTCACGATTTTTTACATACAAACCGTCAGCCGCATCCAGTTTTCTGATCAGATCGTTAAAAAAAATGTGTTTCCCGTCCGGGAAATAATAAACGCCGCGCAGGGGCGTGGCGCAAATGTAATCAGAAAAAAGAGAATTCGATTGATGATAGTGAAAGGAAAGCAGCGCCTGCTGCGCCTCCATTATTTTTTGAAAACAAGGATTTTGTGCAATGACTTTTTTGAATTTTATGTTGAAAAGGATGCTTTTGATTAACTGCGGAGCAAGTTTCAGAAAATCCAGAAAGTCACGTGAACTTTTCGGCTGTATAACAGGATGACGGGTGAACCAGTTTTCAGCGATTGCCGAGCTTCTTTCAATCTCATCATAAAAAGATTTGATCTCATTGGCCAGCTCCGGAAATTCTCTGATCAGCTCTCGGGTGAGATCATCCTTGTCATTGAAAAAATCAATTCTCTTATCAGGCAGAATGACCTGATAAGCTGGATTTAATGACGTTGTTTTCGGCAAAACCCCCAATTCATACAGCAAGGAGGAAAAGATTTCATGATCACCGACGCCGGTAAAGGGTGTTGAATCGGTATTAAAAGCAAGCTCACCGATCATGCTTTCACACGCTATGCCGCTTTCAGCGATCAGCGCCGTCTTAATTCCCCGGGAAGACGCTGTTGCGGCAGCAACATGGGAAGCAAGATCATCACCTATAACAATAAGTCCGTACATTGGAAAAAGTATTTCCTGGTTAATGATTGAAAAGATTAATCCGGGTGAAAATTACCGGTTTTTAATTATTACTTTACGCCCATTAATTTCCAGCCTGTTGTCGGCAAAAAGCTGGATGGCTTGAGGATAAATTTTGTGTTCTTCCTTTAAAATTCTGGCGGCCAGCGTTTCTTCCGTGTCATCGTCCATTACTGGCACTGCAGCCTGAATAATGATGGGTCCCGTGTCCACGCCTTCATCTACAAAATGAACCGTGCAACCTGAGAATTTCACACCGTAATCCACAGCCTGTTTTTGTCCGTGCAAACCGGGAAAAGAGGGCAGCAGAGCCGGATGAATGTTCATGATACTGCCGGGAAAAGCTTTGAGCAGTGTCGGTGAAATGATACGCATGAAACCCGCGAGAATCACCAGCTCCACTTCGTGATCTTTTAATATCTTCACCAGTGCCGAGTCAAAATCATCTTTGCTTTTAAAATCTCCGTTTTGCAAAACAGCACAAGGAATGCCGTGCTTTTTTGCCCTGGTGAGCCCATAGGCATCAGGATTATTACTGACAACAATTTTGATCACGGCTTTCAGTGATCCGTTTTCAATGTTGTCAATGATGGATTGCAGGTTGGAGCCGTTTCCGGAAATCAGAACCCCCAGTTTCAGTAAGTCAGCCATATTCTTATCTTATTCCTCGGTGATGACAACCTGTTCCTGTTTATCTTCTTTCTTTTCGATAAAGCCAATCTGATAAGCTTTTTCGCCCAAAACCTCGAGACGTTCAAGAACATCACGACTTTCTTTTTCGGCGACAATAATCATCATGCCGATGCCCATGTTGAAAACACGGAACATTTCTTTTTCTGCAACGTTGCCTATTTCTTGGATGACGTTAAAGACAGGTAAGATATTCCAGCTTCCTTTGTTAATGACAGCGCGGCAAGCCTGGGGAATGATTCTCGGAATGTTATCGTAGAATCCACCTCCGGTGATGTGAACCAGTCCCTTAATGTTAAAATTTTTGAAAAGATTGAGCAGAGGCTTAACATAGATTCTGGTCGGTTCCAGCATTTCCAGTCCGACGGATTTTTCCAAACCGGTAACCTTGTCATGGACGCTGAGTTTTCCTTTTTCCAGAAGAACTTTGCGCGCCAGAGAATAGCCGTTGCTGTGCAGGCCGCTGGAGGCAATGCCGATGATGCGGTCATTCACACTGATGGTGGAGCCGGTAATCAGTTTTTCCGATTCCACAACGCCAACGCAGAACCCGGCCAGATCGTATTCTCCCGGTTTGTAGAATCCTGGCATTTCCGCTGTTTCACCGCCCAGAAGCGTGCAGCCAGCCTGACGGCATCCTTCGGTAATCCCTTCGACGATGCTCACACTCTTCTCCAGTTCGATTTTTCCCGTGGCGAGATAATCCAGAAAGAATAAAGGCTCTGCGCCCTGAACGACGACATCATTTACCGACATGGCCACCAGATCGATACCGATGGTGTCGTGCTTGTCCATCATCTGGGCAATGCGCAGTTTGGTGCCCACGCCATCTGTTGAGGAAACCAGAACGGGTTTTTTTAAATCCACCGTGTTTAAGCGAAATAAGCCGCCGAAGCCGCCGATTCCGGAGACAACCTCTTTGCGGGCTGTTGTTTTAATTGAAGCTTTAATGCGTTCCACAAATTCATTAGCGGTATCAATATCGACACCGGCATCTTTGTATGTAATATTGTCAGTCATTTTTCACCTGTATAAATTTTGTTTGAATATGGAATTTCAGCGGCGTTGGTGTAACGTAAATTGAATCTTAAGTCAATCATTCCTTGCGCAAATAACATATATCTGTTAACAAAAAACATCAAATTCATTAATAATCATTGAGGTTTTCCGAACTTATCACGCGGAGAATGCGATGGATTCCAAAAAAGAAATTTTACAAAAAATTGAACAGCCACTGGCCTTTGCATACCGTGATCAATTCAAAAATCTTTCTCACATTAAAGATCTGGGTAAATCTCTTTTACATCTCCTGCCGAAACTCAAAGAATCATTATTGCCTGCTGATCAGACCTTCAATAATCTCATCGACGAAATGATGGAAATATTCACCGATTATGACTGGCAGAAACTCGAGTTAAAAAAAACCAAAATTGAACAGGCAGTCAGTCTGCTGACAAAAATAAAATCCGCTGTCGAGGCGTCCGCTGCGAATATTCCCCCTTATCCTTCCGATTCGAAAATTATCGAAAGAGTTTCCGAATTAAAAGACGATACCGCCAAACTTAACCTGCCCGTTCAGTATCTGAAAGGGGTGGGACCGAAAATGGCCGCTCGTTTTGCCGCCAAGAAAATTGCCACCGTGGAGGATTTGCTCTATTTTCTGCCACGAACTTATGAGGACCGGCGGGAAATCAGAAAAATTAATCGTCTGGAGGCGGAAAAAATTCAGACAGCAACCGGTACGGTTATGAGCTGCCAATACCGCCACTACGGCAGAAAGAAGATTCTGGAAACCATCATCAGTGACGGCACGGGAAATCTGACGGCAAAATGGTTCAAAGGCCAGATGTCTTACCTCACGGGCATTTTTAAAAAAGATACAAAAGTTATATTTACCGGAGAAGTCAGGCCGGATTACGGCGGTAAGCAGATGATTCATCCCGATTACGAAATCCTGGACGAAAAGGACGAAGACAATCTTCTCAATTTTAAGAGAATTGTTCCCATCTATTCGGAGACCGAAGGACTGCATCAGAAATATTTCCGCAAAGTCATGAATTTCGCGCTGGAGAATTATTCCCGATATGTTGCTTCACCGATACCGGAAAATATCTGCGAAAAAAGAAATCTGATGAATATCCACGAAGCGCTTTTATCGGTTCATTTTCCCGGCCATCACGATTCCATGGAACAACTTTTATCTTTTCGTTCTGATGCGCACAAAAGATTAATTTACGATGAATTTTTCTTTTTCCAACTGGGCATGGCTATAAAGAAATCCGGAAGGATTCTGGAAAAGGGAATTCCCTTTAAACTCGGTGGGGAGCTGCTGGGGAAATTTTATTCCATCCTGCATTTTGATCTGACAGATGCTCAAAAAAGAGTCATCGGCGAAATCCATCGGGATATGGCCGAAGGGAAAGCCATGAACCGGCTTTTGCAGGGCGATGTCGGCAGCGGCAAAACCATTGTATCAATGGCGGCGATGATTACCGCCTGCGAAAACTCTTACCAGGCGGCGATCATGGCACCGACGGAAATCCTTGCCAAGCAGCATTTTGAAAATATCCGTCTCTGGGCAGAGCCTTTGGGATTAAAGGCGGTTTTGCTCACCGGCAGCATGAGCAATTCGGCAAAAAGCGAGGTTCTTAACCGGATGCAAAACGGCGATGCGAATATTATCGTCGGCACGCACGCTTTGATTCAGGAGAATGTGGACTTCCACCGGCTGGGAATGGTTGTCATTGACGAACAGCACCGCTTTGGTGTCATGCAGAGAGCGACTCTTCGTTCCAAAGGCATCAACGCCGATGTGCTGGTCATGACGGCAACGCCCATCCCGCGGACACTGGCCATGACCGTTTACGGCGATTTGGATGTCTCCGTCATTGACGAAATGCCTCCCGGAAAAAAGCGGGTGCACACAGTTGTTTTGCCGGAAAGCAAAAGGGACAAGGTTTATCAGACCATCGCCATGGAGCTGGCGAAAGGCCATCAGGCATTTATTGTGTATCCGTTAGTGGAAGAGTCGGAAACGCTGGATTTAAAAGACGCCACGAATATGTCCAAACATCTGCAGGAGAATATTTTTCCCAAATACCGGGTGGGCTTGATTCACGGCAGGATGAAGGAAAAAGAAAAAGACGAGGTCATGAAAGAATTTCTGGACAACAAAATTCAGATTCTTGTTTCGACAACGGTTATTGAAGTCGGCATTGATGTGCCGCGGGCGTCCTTGATGGTCATTGAGCACGCCGAGCGCTTCGGGCTTTCGCAACTGCACCAGTTGCGCGGCAGGGTAGGGAGGCGCGATATTCCCTCAAGCTGTATTTTACTGACGGACTATAAATGCTCCGCAGACGCGCGTAAAAGATTAAAGGTCATGGAAAAAACAACCGATGGTTTTATTATCGCCGAAGAAGACCTTTCCATTCGTGGTCCCGGTGATTTTCTCGGGACAAGGCAATCGGGCCTGCCGGATTTCCGCATTGCCAGCATCATCCGTGACGCCCGGATTTTGAACGATGCCAAGGAAGACGCTTTTGCCCTGGCGGCACGCGATCCGTTTCTGGAAAAACCGGAGCACTTGATTTTAAAAGAAACACTGATTTCAAAGTGGCACGGCAAACTGGATCTAGCCCGAACAGGGTGAAATGAGAATGATGAGGCTGGTTCAGGCTTGCAGCCTGAACCGAAATATTTCGAAGCAATCAAAATGATTGCTCCAGCGGGATTGTTCCAGCTATTCAATTATTGTTTCGGCACCAGTGTCAGCGTCTTTGTATAATGCGCTTTTACATTTTCTTCTTTGAATGGAAAATTCTGGTACTTCCCTTCGAGAAACCCTTTTATGCCGTCATCATAGAAAGGACTGGAAGGATTATCCGACTGGCCGGTACTGTTGATGCCGATGAGCGGTTCATTGCTGCCGAAATCCGCAATGATGCGCATGGCGGGAATCAGCCAGACGTTAAAATCTTTTCCTAAATGATAAGCGGCAACATTTAAGGTAGTATGATCGCCGGGCGCAGGGAAGGGACCTCTGTCTAAATAACCGGAAAGAAGTTTAACCCCTGTCTTATCGATCAAATCCATGTATTCGGAAAAAAGCGTTGCGTCGGTTTTCCAGTAATAGGTGTGCAGTTTTCCCCACTGCCATTTTACAGGATCTTTGCCGCATTGTTTTTCTAGAATATCAATTGCATCCAGAACTGTTTTGGCCAGAATCTGGTGGCGTTCTTCTTTTTGTGGCGTGGTAATATCATCCCAGAAAGGACTTTCCTGGCAACGCCTGGTCAGATGATCATCCAAAGCCGAATAAGACGTTAAATACGATTCCAGAAGCGATTGATAAGCCGGGGAATCCATGCCGCCCAGTTCGTCGGCAAAAAGATTTTTGCTGAGAGAAGACAAAAAGACGCCGCAGAAAGCCGCTCCCGCGGAATCCGTGCGCATGTTGCCGTCGAAGTTGTTTAAAATTTCCAAAGCTTTTTCCGCAGCTTTTTGCTGTTCAGGATTTTTCCATGAGTCTTTCATCTTCTTTAAAGTTTGCTCTTCCAGTAATGCCTCTTTAATGACCTTAACAAAAGGTGAGTGGACATCAAGTTGCATGGCTTTGGCTTCTTCCACCGTATAATTTTTTACTCCCTGCATCATCTGCTCGATGCGCTCGGCTCTTTGCGGATAGTACCAGGATGAGGACAGGATATGCGGAAAATCTGCCGGAACCGTTCGGTGGTTGGCTGTGCCAATGTATCCCCGTTCAGGATTTTTCAAAGACGGATGAAGGGAAGGATCGAGAAAGCCATTCCAGTCGTATTCGCCCGTCCATCCAGGGGAAGGGCAAAGCCCGCGTCCTTTTTTACGCAGCGGAAAACGTCCTGTCACCTGCCAGGCGATGTCTTTTTCATCCGCCATGACCAGATTCAACGGCATCGAAGACGTGTTACTACTCGTAATTTTAAGGATTTCATCAACTGATTTCGAACGCATGATGGCAAAGAATGTGTCCATCGTCCTGTCCGGTTCCTTTCCGGCCCAGTTCAGGGCGATACCCAGCGTTTGATTGACCGGTTGTGGAACAAGTTCATGGCGGGGATCATCAGTCAGAATGCTGTTCAAGAGCACACCGTGCCGTGTTTCAAAGTAAGTCCGCGTAAAGGTTTCCTTCGAGCCTTTAACTCGAAATGTTTCTTCTCTGCTTTTAGCTTTAAGCCACTTATCCTCGTAAAGATAATAAAGGCCATCGGATTCATGTTTCAGCTTCTCCAGGAAAATGTCCTGATCATCCGACATGACCATGGTCATGCCGATTGCCGTATGTCCATTATAGCCGGCAACAATTCCCGGAACTCCCGCAATGGCAATACCGGCGCCTTGAATTTCAGGACATTTCAAATGCATCATGTGCCAGATGGAAGGCATGGTCAGGGGCAGGTGTGTGTCGTTGGCCAGAATCGGTTTACCGGATTTTGTAAGTTTTCCGGATACCACCCAGTTATTCGATGCTGCGGTTTCACGGATCAGAAGACGGTTGGCCGCGGAAACAATTTTTCCGATATGTTCAATGTCCGCGGACGCTTTTTGCAAATCCAGAGCGTCCAGTTTTTGCATTTCTTCAAAGGGAAGGGGTTCGTCTGGATAGACAGGGAAAAGCCAGGCCAATTTTTCCGGTTCAACGACCTGAGCAATATTGAGGATGTTGATTTCTTCATGAAGATTTTGTCCGAGTCCCAGTGTGAGAACAAGATATACATAGACGGAATCAATCGGCTTCCACGGTTCCGGTTTGTGGCCGGCCATCGCGAGCATCATGGGAGTTGGGGAATTGGCCAGATAAGCATTGACGCCATCACTGTAAACTCTCAGCAGGTGATGGATTTCCGGAGAGGCCGACATGTAAAGAGTCTGCGCCGCCTGATTAAGATTTAGCGCTCTCATGTACATATCCATTTCCAGTGTGGCCTTGCCCATAAGTTCGGAGAGCCTGCCTTTACCCACCAGTCTGAATCCCTCCATCTGCGTAAACCGGTCATATGCGCCGATATATCCCATGGCAAAAACAAGGTCATCCATGTCGGCCGCTTCAATCATCGGGATGCCCATATTGTCCCGCCTGACGGTGACTTTTTCTTTCAGGCCGGGAACGATTTGCTCTCCTGCCAGCGGCGGAAGAGAGTTGTCAAAGGCGGTATTCAGAAGCGGGGCGCATCCGCTGATCAACAAAATAATAATGGCGATCAATAGCTTGCGCATGTTGAGGGAAAAGGCACGAACAAAGGAATTTATCTTCATGAGACGCTCCTTTTTGAAAAATGGATTTAGGACTGTTCAGATTTATAGTAACAGACGGTTATGATCGTCAAGAAAAATGTTTGAAGCGGAATAATCGCAACATGGGGTACGCAACTTTTCATCTGAAGACTTGACTTACCAGGCAAGCGGATATAACTTTGCCAAAAATAAAGAAGAATAACCGGAGAATGATTTTGAGAATAGGCGTAATCGGTATAGGCGGAGTAGGGGGCTATTTTGGCGGAAAGCTTGCGCGTGAATATGAAAAATCAGATGAGCATGAAATAATTTTCATCGCACGCGGTGAACATCTGAAAGCGATAAAGCATAACGGTCTGCATTTATTCACAACGGAAGGAAATTATATTGCCCGTCCGAAAATTGCCACAGACCAACCTGCTGAAGCCGGGATTTTCGATTTGGTTTTCTTCTGCACCAAAAGTTATTCACTGGAGGCTTCAGCAAAAGAATTCAGCCCGTGCATCAATGAAAACACGGTGGTGATTCCACTGCTCAATGGTGTCAACAGCGCTGAAAGACTGCGCGCTGTTTTGCCGCAGGCTGATGTCATCGGCGGCAGCGTTTATATCATTTCCCATATTGAAAAGCCGGGGGTCATCAGGCAGGAAGGCGGTTCCTGCAAACTGACTTTCGGAACAGATGATTCTGAAAAGGCAAAAAAATATTCGCACATCCTGGATACTTTATTAAAAGCAAACATTCATGCGATATTGTCGGACAAGATTTCCAAGGCACTGTGGACAAAATATCTGCTCATGTGCCCCATTGGTTCGCTCACATCGGTTACCGGAAAAACCTATGGCGGCCTAATGGAAGATCCTATCCTTCAAAAAAAGGCGAGGGACATGATGATGGAAGTTGTTGCGGTAGCCAACGCTCATCATGTGCATCTACCGGAAGAAGCAGTCGATAAGGCAATGAAAATGATTGCCGGCTTTGATTATCATTCAAAGACCTCCATGCAGATCGACCGCGAGAGGGGCAGGCCAACGGAAATCGACGCTCTGACGGCGCATCTGTGCAAGGCGGGCAGGGAAGCAAGAGTTCCCACACCTCTGCACGATGAGATTTATGAAAAACTGAAATGAAGGAGAAGGGAAGATGAAAAAAATTCTTTGGACAATATTGATTACATCATTTGTTTTTATTTCGGGCTGCGCGAATCACTTGAATCACGTTGAAGTCAAGCAATTGGCGAAATCGACGAAAAGCTGGGACGGGACAAGCCTGCCTCAATATTCACCGGGGCAGCCGGAAGTTACAATTCTGAGAATAAAGATTCCTGCCGGAGCAAAGCTGGAAATTCACAATCATCCGGTCATCAATGCCGGTGTGTTGCTGAAAGGGGAACTTACCGTAGAAGCTGAAGACGGCAAAATTTTGCATCTGAAAGCGGGAGATTCCATCGTGGAACTGGTCAACAAGATGCATTACGGAAAAAATGAAGGCAAGGACGAAGCCGAAATTTTAGTTTTCTATGCCGGTATTGAAAATAAGCCGATAACGGTCAAATAGATAACATTTCTTTTTGATTTCCTGTGTTTCCTTCAGTTTATCATGGAAATTTAATTTATATTTGTTTGACAAAACGGCTGTTTTTGTTATAGGGAATACGCCGTATATAATTGCAGAAAATGAAAAAAATTTAAATAATATCAGGTGTATGTAATGAAAGAAATCAATATCGGGCTAATCGGATTCGGCACCATCGGAACCGGAGTGGTCAAACTGCTGAGGCAAAATGAAGAACTGATTACAAAAAAGCTGGGCGCCCGGCTTAATTTAAAGAAAATCGCCGATATCGATATCACTACGCCTCGCGGCGTCAAGGTCAACAAGGGACTGCTGACGAAAGACGCCCGGGAAATCATCAATGATCAGGACATCTCCATTGTCATTGAACTGATGGGGGGATATGAACCGGCACGCACTTTTGTTCTGGAAGCCATTGCCGCCGGCAAGCACCTGGTTACCGCGAACAAGGCCCTTCTGGCAACACACGGCAATGAAATATTTCCGGCTGCACAGAAAAATAAAACACTTATCGGCTTTGAGGCCAGCGTCGGGGGAACCATTCCGATCATCAAGACTTTGAAGGAAAGCCTGGTGGCCAACAGAATCAATTCGGTCATGGGCATTATGAATGGCACGTGCAATTTCATCCTGACCAAGATGACCGATGAGGATAAGCCCTTTGATGTTGTCCTGAAAGAAGCGCAACGGCTTGGTTTTGCCGAAGCCGATCCGACTTTCGATATAGAAGGCATTGACACGGCACATAAAATGGCAATCATTTTGTCACTGGCTTACGGCAAAAAAGTCAACTGGAAAGATGTTTATCTGGAAGGCATCACGAAAATCAGCCGCGAGGATATCGCTTTTGCGCGGGAACTGGGATACCGGATAAAACTGCTGGCCATCGCCATGTTCAGGAATGGCAAGGTAGAAGCGAGAATTCACCCGACCATGATTCCGTCCGGCCATCTTCTGGCCAACGTGAATCAGAATTACAATGCTTTTCATATTGTCGGCGATGCTTCCGGCCCGGTGTTTCTTTTCGGGCAGGGTGCGGGTATGATGCCTACGGCCAGCGCCGTTTTCAGCGACATCATTGACTGCGCCCGCGATGTCATCAACGGGACCAACAGCCGGGGGCCGTTGCGTTCCATTGATGAAAAGGTCATGACGCCGATTACACTTGTTCCGATGGATGACATCGAAACAAAATATTTCTTCCGGTTTGCCGCACTGGATCGTCCCGGTGTTCTTTCCAAGATATCCGGAATTCTTGGAAAACATAACATCAGCATCGCCGCCTGTATTCAAAAGGCTAGGGGCAAGAAAGGCGCCGTACCGATTGTCATGACCACCTATAAGGCTAGGGAGAAAGATGTGCGGAAGGCGCTGCAAAAGATCGACAAACTGGATGTGGTTCAGGATAAGACTATTCTGATCAGAGTGGAAGATGATTTAAACTGAAACAAAGAAGATTATATCACTATGAAATACGTTATATTGCTCGGCGATGGAATGGCTGATTATCCGACGGATAAACTGGGCGGAAAGACGCCTCTGCAGATTGCCTTTACTCCTTTTATGGATCAGATGGCGGCGGAAGGAACCATCGGCCTTGTGGATACCATTCCTCCGGGAGTTAATCCCGGAAGCGATGTTGCCACTTTGAGTGTGCTGGGTTACGATCCGAGAGAAACTTATACAGGCCGCGGTCCTCTGGAAGCCGCCAGCATGGGCATCGAGCTTGGACCTAATGATATGGTTTACCGCTGTAACCTGGTCAGCATCGGAGACAAGGATACGCCGAATGCGTTTATGGATGATTTTACCGCCGGCCACATTTCCAGCGAAGAAGCCAGGGAAATTATTCTTGATCTCAATAAAGAACTGGGAAAGCCGCCCTATGAGTTTTTTCCGGGTGTGGGTTACCGCCACTTGTTTGTCTGGCGCGAATCTCCCGCTGCCCCCGAGACAACGCCTCCTCATGATATCACCAGCAAGGCGATTGCTGAATATCTGCCTCGGGGAAATTCATTTGAAGAAGTGAATTCCGTCATGCGGCGCGCGGCGGAAATTCTGAAAAATCATCCGGTCAATGCCAGAAGACAGGAAGCAGGCAAGAAGCAGGCTAATTCCATCTGGCTTTGGGGGCAGGGGAAGAAGCCGCAGATTGTTCCGCTCACGCAGAAATATTCCATATCGGGAGGAATGGTTTCCGCAGTCGATTTGCTTAAAGGAATCGGAACCATTGCCGGTTTGAAAGTCTGTAATGTAGAGGGTGCAACCGGCTATATTGATACCAATTACACCGGCAAAGCCAACATGGCTCTGGATATTCTGAATTTCATGGATTTTGTTTTCGTTCATCTGGAAGCACCCGATGAAATGGGACACGAAGGAAATGCCGAAGGTAAAATCAAGGCCATCGAACTTTTTGACGAAAAAATTGTCGGACCGATTTTAAATAAAATCGATTCTTTTGGCGATTACCGGATCATCGTTTTGAGCGATCATCCCACTCCGTTGGATGTCCGGACACACGTCAGCGATCCCAGCCCGTTTGCTGTTTTGTCTTCACGTAAAGACGAAAACAGAACAACCGGCGTTTCTTTTAACGAGATCAACGCCAGGGAAAGCAAACTGATTATCTCACCGGGACATCTGCTGATGGAAAAATTTATCAATGACTGGAGGGCTGTTGCCGGTTCATAATTTATCCCGGGTGCGGGTGCTTTTTGCCGATACCGATGCCATGGGGGTGGTTTATCATCTCAATTATCTCAGATGGTTTGAGCTGGGACGCGGCGAGCTGATGCGCCAGTTGGGCATCCCTTACACGGAGTTGCAAAAAATTAATCTGAATATGCCGTTAATCAAGGTGAGTTGCAATTACTTAAAACCGGCAATCTATGATCAGGTCTTATCCATTGAAACAAGATTTGACTACATCAAAAAAGCGACGGTGAAGTTTAATTCACGCATATGGGATGAAAACAGAGAAAATCTGCTGGTGGAAGGATACAGCATTCATGTTTGCACAAACAATGAAGGCAAAATAAGAAGAATACCTCAACTGATTTTGGGGTTGATCGATCAATACAATATTAACAAAGGGGATTAAAAAATATGGCGGTAAAATTAACAAAAGAAGAATTAGAGGGACCGGATGCTTTTCAATCCACTGTTGAGTTGATCAGCGATTACATTGCTGAAAATAAAAAACGCTTTTATTCCATCGTCACGGCAATTGTTGTGGCGGTGATTATCGCTCTGGGTATCTATATCTATTGGGATAACTATCAAACATCCGCCCGCGAAATTTACGCCCAAGCTCAAAAGAATATAACTCCCGGCGCGGAGACACCGGTAATGGCACAGCAGCAGATAAAAGCGTATCAGGAACTGATTGCGAAATATCCGCACAGCTGGAGCGCGAGGATGGCTCATTATCATCTGGGCAATATTTATTACAATGCGGGCAACTATGATAACGCCATCAATGATTACAAAAAGTTTGTGGCTTCCCGCATCTCCGACAATGCCGGCATCAAATTTCTTGCCTTGACCTCGATCGGCTATTGTTATGAGGCAAAAAAAGATTACAAGGCGGCTCTGGAATACTTTGAGAAAGCGCAAAAAAGCAACCATGTCGGATTTGAAGCCGTCAGTTACAGCAATATCGGCCGTATTTATGAACAAATGAATGATAAGAAAAAAGCATTGGAGAACTATAAGAACGCTCTGGAGAAATCCACGGATCCGGCCAAAGCGGTTCTCATTAAATATAAAATATCATCGCTCAGTTAAGTCTGGAGGTTTAATCTTTTGAAAGTTTTAATGTCAGGAAACGAAGCTATCGCCCGCGGCGCCTATGAAGCGGGCGTTAGATTTGCGGCGGCATATCCGGGAACTCCCAGCACGGAAATTCTGGAACGTTTCTGCAAATATGAAGGCGTTTACGCGGAATGGTCAACGAATGAAAAGGTTGCCGTCGAGGTCGCGATTGGCGCTGCACTGGCCGGCGAAAAGGCGTTGGCAGTGATGAAACATGTCGGTGTCAATGTTGCCGCCGATCCGATCTTTACTGTCAGTTACACGGGAATCAGCGGGGCGCTGGTTATTATAAGCGCCGACGATCCCTCGATGCACAGCTCTCAAAACGAACAGGACAACCGAAACTACGCCCGGTTCGCGAAAATTCCGATGCTGGAACCGGCTGACGCAGCCGAGGCAAAAAAATATATCAAGCTGGCCTTCGCCATCAGCAAAAAGTTCGACACCCCTGTGTTCTTGCGTTCCACAACACGTGTTTCTCATTCCAAATCGGTTGTCGATCTTGAAGATCCCGATCAATGTGAAGATAAGACCGGTTTTACCTATAATGCTGAAAAGTATGTGATGGTACCGATCAACGCGCGCACGCAAAGAGTGGAAGTGGAAAAGCGCGAACGCGCCCTGAAAGAATTTGTGGAAACTTTCCCGGAAAATAAAATGGAAATCAATGATCCTGAAATCGGCATCATTACCGCGGGCATGCCTTATAACTATGCGAAGGACGTGTTCCCCGATTATTCATATCTGAAGTTGGGAATGGTTTATCCTTTGCCGGAAAAAATGATTCTTGATTTTGCCTCCAAAGTAAAGAAGATTTATGTTGTTGAGGAACTTGATCCCTATCTGGAAGAACAGATCAAGGCTCTGGGAATCAGAGTGATCGGCAAGGAAATTTTTCCCTACACCAATGAATTTGATCCCGGTATTATCAAAAACGCCATTAAAAAAAACCTTCAGGGAGCGCTTTCACCCTACAAGGAAAGTCTTGCCGCGCGTCCGCCGAATCTTTGTCCCGGTTGTCCACATCGCGGCTTGTTTTATGCGTTGAGAAAACAAAAGGCATATGTTCACGGCGATATTGGCTGTTACACGCTTTCGTATATGAAGCCGTTGGAAGGATTGCATTCCTGTATCTGCATGGGTGCCAGTATCGGTATGGCGCACGGTATGAGCAAGGCGATGAAAGAAAAAGGGAAAGGCAAGGTGGTCGGTGTCATCGGCGATTCTACTTTTCTGCATTCGGGCATCACGTCTCTTTTAAATATGGCTTATAATCAAAGTGATGCTTTAATCATCATTCTGGACAACAGCACCACAGCCATGACCGGCATGCAGGAGCATCCGGGAACCGGTTATACCCTGATGGGAACCGAAACTAAAAAAGTTAATCTAAAAGATTTAGTTTCCGTTCTGGGTATTGATAATATAAAGGTTATTGACCCTATGGACCAGAAAGCGACCAGAAGTGCCATCAAGGAAGAACTGGGCAAGGACGGTCCTTCAGTTATCATCTCTCAAAGACCGTGTGCGCTGTTCAAGCGCAGTAATATAAAACCTCAACCGGCACTGAAAGTGGATACTGGCAAATGTGAAGGCTGCAGGTCCTGCATTGATTTAAACTGCCCGCCAATTTCGTGGAAAAAAGGCGTGACAAAGGAAGGTTCCAGAAGAAAGGGGGTTGCTTTCATTGATGAATCTTTATGCAACGGTTGCGGTTTATGCGCGCAGGTTTGTAAATTCGGAGCTATAAGTTAATTAAAGGGATAAAGCTAAATGTCTGAAAATGAAGTAAAAAGTATATTGTTTGCCGGAGTAGGGGGCCAGGGTATTCTACGGGCCAGTGATATCACCTGTGAAGTGATTATGGAAGCCGGTTTTGATGTCAAGAAAAGCGAAGTGCACGGCATGGCCCAGCGCGGGGGCTGCGTCACAAGCCATGTCCGCTATGGAAAGAAAGTTTATTCGCCACTCGCTGAGGCGGGCAGCGTGCAAATGCTTGTTTCATTTGAAAAAATGGAGTCTTTGCGTTATTTGAAATTTCTCCGGCAGGATGCTGCTGTTATCGTCAATACTGAAGAAATTTATCCGCCGGCCGTCAACATGGGTGATGCTCCGTATCCTCTCGATTCAATTGATTTTTTGAAGAATAATTACAGGAAAGTCATCCATTTCGACGCTGCTGAACTCGCTCAAAAAGCCGGCAATATCAAGACGGCCAATGTTGTACTTTTAGGCGCGTTATCCAATCTCATGAACATCGATAAGTCCATCTGGCAGGAGATCATTAAGAAATCCTTCCCTGAAAAGCTGATTAAAATGAATTTAGCCGCTTTTCAAATGGGAATTGATGCTTAAATTAACGGCGTTGATTTAAATACTGATTTCAAGGAATGAAGCTATGGCAGAAGACTATTATCAGGTTTTAGGTGTCGATAAAAAAGCGTCAGCGGATGACATCAAGAAAGCTTATCGTAAACTGGCGTTAAAATGGCATCCGGATAAAAATCCCAATAACAAGGTTGCGGAAGAAAAGTTCAAAAAAATTAGTGAAGCCTATGCCGTTTTGAGTGACACGGAAAAACGTCAGCAGTATGATCAGTTCGGTTCAACCGACCGGTTCCGTCAACAATATTCACAGGAAGACATTTTCCGTAATTTCGATTTGGATGAAATACTGAAGAGTTTCGGATTTGGCGGAGTCAGAGGCGGCGGCCGGACAACTTTCCGTAGTTCCAGAAGGGGAGGCGGTACTGCTCGCGATGATTATGACGATCCTTTCGCCGGAATTTTCGGCGGAATGAGAGGAGGTCGTCAGCAATACGCAAACATGCCTGAAAAAGGACAGGATGCCGAATATAACTTATCGATTACCTTGGAAGAATCCGTATTCGGCGCCGAAAAAAAGATTTCCTTTCAACTGGAAAACCGTATCGAGGACATCAGTGTTAAAATACCTGCGGGAATCAGCAGCGGTAAAAAGCTCAGATTACCCGGCAAGGGTTTATCCGGCTATAACGGCGGCCCAAACGGAGACTTGTATTTAAACATCAACGTACTTCCGCATCCTATTTTTGCGCGAGACGGAAATGACCTTTATATTGAGAAAACCATAAAATTCACACAGGCGATTCTCGGAACCACTATCGACGTTCCAACGCTTGACGGAACCACGAAAAGAATAAAGATCGCTCCCGGTACACAAAATAATACGAAAATCCGGATGAAAGGTTTCGGTGTTCCAGGTTTTAAAGGCTCATCCATTAAGGGGGATCAATTCGTAAAAATTAATGTAGAGGTTCCCCGAAAGCTTTCCGATCGACAGATGAAATTAATTCAGCAATTAGCAGATGACGGGATTTGATTTTAAATAATTCGAATAAGACTGCGCATGACTTTTTTTAAATTCTCATTCTACGTCTTATAATATATGTTATGTAAACATGAGTAAGGGATTTAAAATAGAGATCAAAAGATCAGTGGATAAGTTCAACTTTCCCGATAACCCCCATCTGTTTGCCAATGATAATTATTATCCCGATAACTCCTGAAATATTAATCCCATATTCCAAAGCCGGTTCGATGTCTTTTTTACTTTTGACACGATTGCCTATCGCCGAGGCGGCGGCATCCGCCAGTGTTGCCGATGGAGAAATGACACAAACGGCATCCGCTTTCCCGAAGCTTATCGAGGGCCCTACCGTAGCGGATGAAGTGCAGATTCCCAACGGTGTATCATTTGATTTGATGATAAAATTTACTTTGTAGCTTAAAGGAGATTCTCCGGCAAAAACTGAAACGGTGACATCATTTTTTGTTTTTAAAAAAATATCTCCACCGTTTTCTATAATCAGGTTGTCGGTAAGATGAAAAAGATCACGGGCGACGAATTCCGATACGGCACCGGCAACGCCGGCCATTGGACCCACCCCGCAAATCTTGGATTTAGCCAGCATATCGCGAACAATCGGCGGAGCCAAGGGATCATCCGCAACCGGCAACAGAGACTTTTTAAACTCAGGATGTTTTTTAATATAGGTTTCCAGGGAATGACGATGTCCGGCAAGTGACTTGAACGCTGCATTAGCCAGATTAATATCGGAACTGATTAATAAATCACTTTCTTCAATTTTTACATTACAGGAAAGAAGATTGTCCTTATTAATTAAAGATCTGTAGGTTCTTTCTTCATATTGTTTCATGGGAAAAAAGATAATAGCGGCCAAAGATGTTAATTGTAAATGGTAGCGCCCTGCCCCAAGATGGCGTCGGCTTCTTTTTTCATCTTATCATTGATATCCAGGCGGAAACCGTCGCCAAGATAAACGATGGTTTCACTTTTCCCATTTCTGATGTGCATGTAGCTTTCATACCTGCCGCGAAATTTTTTCATGGAGGAAATCAGTGATGCGATATTTTCAGTGGATATTTTACTGGCATCAACCATAAAACGAACCTGCTTGTAAGGATTCTCCAGCGCCTGCGCCAAAGGAATAACTTCCTGGGCGATAATTGAAATTTTTTGATTTTCTTCTCCTCCGCTGATATCAAGAGATCCCTTGATCACCACAGGTTCTTCTTCGTGCAAAACAGCATAATATTTTTGGTAGAGATCAGCAAAGAAAATGGTGTTGATTGAACCGGTTAAATCTTCAACGGTAATGTAACACATGATGTCATTTTTCTTTGTTTTCTTTTCGCTCCTCGAGCTGATAATTCCTGCAATCGTAACGATATCTTTATCGTTTCTTGTATTCAAATTAGCTGAATTAGCGGTCGTGACCAGATTCAGGCGATCCGCGAAACGCAGTAAGGGGTGACCGGTAATGTAAAAACCCAGTGTTTCTTTCTCGATCGACAGAATTTTCTTTTCATCCCATTCGGGAACATCGTCCGGTATTTCGTAAGGTTTTAAACCGATTTCTCCTGATGAAGATCCCGGTGCAAGCTGGTCAAAGAAACTTGACTGATTGCTCTGTCTTTCTTTCTGGCTGCGCTGTGCTTCTTCCATTGCTTTTTCATAATGCAGCATTAACTGACTGCGTTTGTAACCAAGTGAATCAAAAGCGCCACATTGAATCAGGCTTTCAATGACCTTTTTATTAACCTTGCGCAGGTCAACACGGGTCAGAAAATCAATAAAAGTTGAAAATTTTGCCTCTTTTCGCACGGCAATGACCGATTCAATGGCCGCCTCCCCCACATTTTTCACGGCGGTCAGACCGAATCGGATATGATCTCCGGATATACTGAAATCCTTCTCTGATTCATTGATGTCGGGCGGCAGAATGTCAATGCCCATTTCCTTGCAGTTCGACATGTGTTTGATGATCTTGTCGCGGTTGTCTTTTTCACTCGTCAGGAGCGCGGCCATAAATTCAACCGGATAATGCGCTTTGAGATAGGCTGTCTGATACGTGATCATCGCATAGGCAGCGCTGTGCGATTTGTTGAAACCGTACTCGGCAAATTTTTCCATCTGTTCCCAGATGATTTTCGCCTTGTTTTCCGGAATTTTATTTTTCTTCGCGCCCTCAAGGAATCTGGGTTTTTCTTTTTCCATATCGGCGACTTTTTTCTTGCCCATCACTTTACGCAATGTGTCGGCCTGTGACATGGTATAACCGCCAATCACATTGGCGATCTGCATAACCTGTTCCTGATAAAGAATGATTCCGTAGGTCTCTTTCAGAATCGGTTCGAGCTGGGGCAATTCATAAGTGATTTTCTTTGTACCGTGTTTGCCGGCGATAAAATCGGGAATCATCTTCATGGGGCCGGGGCGATATGCCGCGATAAGCGCGATGATATCCTCAATGCAGTCCGGTTTGAACCTCACCAGCAGGTCCTTCATCCCGTCGCTTTCCAACTGGAAAACACCGTCTGTTTCCCCCTTCATCAAAAGCTTGTAGGTTTCTTCATCGTCCAGCGGCAGGTTGTTGATGTCAACGTCCGTTCCCTTGTATTCACGAATAAACTGAAGAGCGTTTTTGATGACGGTCAGTGTCTTGAGACCCAGGAAATCGAATTTGGTCATCCCGACCGCCTCAATGTCCTTCATGGAATATTGAGAAACAATGTTGTCATCCTTTGGCGCAAACAACGGCACTCTTTCCATCAACGGAGCATCCGAAATAACAACGCCAGCCGCATGAACAGAGGAATGGCGGTTCAGCCCTTCCAGCATCAGAGACAATTTTAAAAGCTTGTCAATCTGAGGATTTTTTTTCCGTTCCTCCGCAAAGCGGGGTTCCATTTTAAAAGCATCTTCCAGCCTGATGTTCAAAACATTCGGCACCAGTTTGGCAATCCGGTCCGCTTCACTGTATGAAATGTTTAAGGCACGACCAACATCGCGAATGACGCCCTTGGCCAGCATTTTCCCGAAGGTGCAGATCTGCGTGACCTTGTCCTTGCCGTATTTTTCAGTGACATATTTGATGACCTCGCCTCGTCGCTCCTGACAGAAATCGATATCGATGTCCGGCATGCTGATACGATCGGGATTCAGGAATCGTTCAAAAAACAGACCGTAACGAAGCGGATCGATGTCGGTAATCCGGATGGCGAAAGCGACGAGAGAACCCGCGGCAGAACCACGTCCCGGTCCTACAGGAATATCATTATGCTTGGCATGCTTGATGAAATCGGAAACAATCAGAAAGTAACCGGCAAATCCCATTTTCTTGATGATTTCGAGTTCTTCATAAAGCCGTTTGTTATATTTTTTACGAACGGTTTCCTCATCTTCCTTGGAATATTGCATAATGGCGGGCATTCGCTTTTCCAGACCGCTGATCGCCTTTCTTTCCAGATAAATTTCGAGTGTTTCTTCCGGATGCTTCACCTGAAATTTCGGCAAGTGGAATTTGCCGAATTCAAAAGTCATGTTGCAGCGTTCCGCTATCTTAACGGTGTTTTCAAGCGCCTCCGGTGTCGCGGCAAAAAGGGCCTGCATTTCCTGGGGCGACCGGACATAGAACTGATCGGTGGCCATGGACATACGATCTTTATCTTCGATTGTTTTTCCCGTCTGAATACACAAGAGGACATTGTGGGCTTCGGCGTGATCAGCATTCAGATAATGGCAGTCATTGGTCGCGATCAGTGGAATTGAGAGTTCTTTACTCAACTCAATCAGTCCCCGATTGGCAATTGTCTGTTCGGGGATGCCATTTTCCATGATTTCCAGATAGAAATTGTCTTCGCCGAAAATTTCCAGATACTCCCGGGCTGCCTTTCTGGCTTCTTCCATATTGCCCCGAACAATCCAGGAGGCAATCTCGCCATGCAGGCAGGCACTGGAAGCAATCAGGCCCTCGGAACATTCCCGAAGTAACGCTTTATCCACGCGGGGACGATAATAAAATCCTTCTATATGCGCCAGGGAACTCAATTTCATCAGATTATTATATCCCTGTCTGTTCTTCACTAAAACGACAAGATGCCGTGTCGCCTCCCCGATGGCCGCCGGTGTTTTATCCCGACGGTCTTTGGGAGCGACATAAAGCTCACTGCCGATTATCGGCTTGACTCCGTGCTTAAAGGCCTGCTGATAAAAATCGATGGCTCCGAACATGTTGCCGTGATCCGTAATGGCAACGGCAGGCATCGCGTATTCCTTGACCTTTTTAAAGAGTTCCTCCAGACGAATCATTCCATCCAGAAGGCTGTATTGGGTATGAAGATGCAGATGCACAAAATCAGAGTGTTTCATAAACTCACTTCATTGAAGGAAAAAAAATTATTAACAAACAGAGGATAAGAATTAATCCAGCCAGTAATTGGGCGCTTCTTTGGTAATGATGACGTCATGAACGTGGCTTTCTTTCAGACCCGCCTGCGTAATGCGGACAAAACGCGCCTTTTCGATCATTTCCGGAATGGTTTTGCAACCGACATAGCCCATGCCGGCCTTGAGTCCGCCGATCAGCTGCACGATGCTGGCCGAAAGCGAACCGCGGAAGGGTACCCTTCCCTCAATGCCTTCAGGAACGACTTTGGCCGGACCCTCGATATCATCCTGATAATAGCGGTCACGGCTGCCCATTTTCATGGCTTCCAGAGAGCCCATGCCGCGGTACACTTTATAACTGCGTCCCTGGAACAAAATGGTTTCACCCGGACTTTCTTCTGTCCCGGCAAACAACCCCCCGATCATCACACAACTGGCTCCCGCGCCGATCGCTTTCACGATATCACCGGAATATTTTATCCCACCGTCGGCAATCACGGGAATGCCTTTTTTGGACGCGATCTTGTATGTGTCACGGATGGCCGACATCTGGGGAACACCGACGCCCGCAATAATTCTGGTGGTGCAGATAGAGCCCGGTCCCACGCCGACTTTAATCGCGTCAACACCGGCTTGAATGAGCGCCTTGGCACCCTCCGCTGTGGCGACATTGCCCGCGATCAATTCGCATTTCGGAAAATTCGCTTTGGTTGCCTTGATGGCCTTCAGCACGCCTTCCGAATGTCCATGAGAGGTATCAATGGAAATCACATCAGCGCCGGCTGCCAGAAGCGCTTCAACCCTTGCCTCTCTGTCGATAATTCCAACGGCTGCTCCCACGCGAAGCCTTCCCAGGGAATCCTTGCACGCATTGGGATAACGGCGTATTTTTTCAATATCCTTGATGGTAATTAATCCTTTGAGCCGATACTCATCATCGACAACAAGAAGCTTTTCAATCCTGTGTTGATGGAGAAGTTTCTTGGACTCTTCCAATGAAATGCTGGATGAAACCGTGACGAGATTCTTCTTCGTCATGACATTGGAAACCGGCTGATCCAGATTTTCTTCAAAACGCAAATCGCGATTGGTCAGAATGCCGACCAGCTTCCCTTTTTTGACCACCGGCACTCCGGAAATGGAATACTGATTCATCAAGCTCAGGGCATCGCTGACTTTTCGGTCCGGTTCAATCGTTATCGGATCAACAATCATTCCGCTTTCCGATTTTTTTACTTTATCGACTTCAATCGCCTGTTGCTCGATACTCATGTTGCGGTGAATGATGCCGATTCCGCCTTCCTGAGCCATGCAAATCGCCGTGCGGGACTCGGTGACTGTGTCCATGGCCGCGGAGACGATGGGAATTTTCAAGGATATGTTTTTGGTTAATGACGTGGCCGTGTTGACATCCCTTGGTAAAACATTGGAAGAAGCCGGCACAAGCAGAACATCATCAAAAGTTAAAGATTCTTTTACGGTATCATCAAGCATTTTTCCCTCCGTATTAAATTAAAGCCTGATTTTTGTTCTTATTATACCATGGCGCTTAGCGCCTGGTATAATTCGACTTACAAATTTCTACGCTAAGCTTCTGAAATTTGGGTCTCATTAATAAAATATTTTTCGCCGTTTAACGCAATGAAAAAACCATTTCCATTGTTCGTTTGTTCAATGAATTCAGCAATCTGATAATAACCCTTGCGCGTGAAGCGGGCGACAAACCTCCCCTGCTTGACACGGCAGTACAGAACATTATCTTTCCCGATATATAAAGAATGAAGATCCAATATTTCTGAAAATTCATCGTTCAGAACTATTTCCAATTGTTCCCTGCCGTCCCGAGTATTACAAGTTTTGTAAACAGCCTGCACAACAAAAGCAGTATCTTCCACGTCCAGATAACAGCTTTCTGTTCCGAGTTCAATCAGGTATCGTCCGTTTTCATCGACTTTGAGGTGTTCGAAAAAAATACGCAGTATTTCTTTCCGGAACATATGGTTGCCTTTATAATACCACAGACCTTCTTTATCTATTTTGATATCATAACTGTCCATAATTTTAAAAAATCTTCCTGCTGTCTATCAATATGGTTACAGGGCCGTCGTTCACCAGTTCAATTTTCATCATTTCCTGAAACTTTCCCGTAGCCACCTGTTTCACTTTTTCTCTGGCTTTGCTGACAAAATATTCATAAAGCTTGTTGGCTTTCAGCGGTTCTTCCGCGGCGGTAAAGGAAGGCCTCCTTCCTTTGACGCAGTTTCCCAATAATGTAAACTGCGAAACAACCATCATCGCGCCCTGAATATCCAGCAAGGACTTATTCATCTTATCCTGTTCATCTTCAAAAATACGGAGATTGATCGATTTTTCCAGGATATAATCCGAATCGGCTTCTGTATCATCTTTTTCAACGCCCAGCAGGATCAATACTCCTTTATGGATGGACGATATTTCGTGATGGTGAACCCTGACACTACTACGGTCAACTCTCTGGATAACTGCTCGCATGAATGATTCCGTCAAAAAATTTGTTTACGCTTAGCAACAAATTGTTGCGCATTCAAGTTATTTCTCAAAAAAATAACAAATGGCTTTTATGTTTCAATGATTCAATTTTGCTTGACAGGCCCTGTTTTTGTTGTTAAGGACACGCCGGTTTTAATTGAGGAAAGATTGTGGTCATTTCCGGTTTTTCTTCTTCAATGTCCATAAAAAAACAGAACTATACATACAAGGGGGGTTCTCAATGATTTGTAAAACTGTTAAAGCGGGATTTGAATGCGCTTTTATGACAAAAAACGGATGTGGCTTTGTCAACGGGAAATGCCAGACCATCATTGATAAATGTGAAGGTTGCGGTAAAGTATTTGATTTTGAGTCGGCAAAATACTGCAAGGTCTATCCCGAACCGTCCGCTAAATGGCTGACCGGAAGATGCCCGACAGCAACGCATGTTAAATTGGAAATTAAAGAAACACAGAAAATCAATCCGCTGAAAGCTTCCAAAAGAGCCAGCAAGAAAGCGTAAAATCAATCATTCGCAGGAATTAAAAAAGCCGGCTTTAACAGCCGGCTTTTTTTAACTCATCATTTCTTTTATTTGCTGTAATTCCTGTTTGATACGCATTAAAAACAATTTCTGCTTTTCGTTATCTTTATTTTCCGGTTCTTCATTATTGCGCAATTTCTGGAGCTGCTTTTTTGCTCCATCAATGGTAAATCGCTGAGCGTATAACAGGTTTTTAATCGTTAATAATTCCTGAACATCCTTCTTTCTGTATAAACGCTGAGCCGTTTTCGTCCGGACTGGACTGACGGTCTTGAATTCTGTTTCCCAGTATCGGATGACATAAGGTTCAACATCAAGAATCTTGCTGACTTCACCAATTCTAAAATATGCCTTGTCGGGAATCATTGTTTCCATACATTTCCCTGAAAAACTTGTGACCCAATATAAATGGCGAAAAAGAATTGTCACAATGCGCTCGGCATTGCGCCATTCAGATTTCGAGCTTAATTCAAAGCCTTGCGCAGAACCTGCGAAGATTTAAAAGTCAGAACTCTCCTGGCTGTGATCGATATCTCCTGTCCGGTCTGGGGATTGCGACCACGACGCGCTCTTTTTTCTTTTACCATAAAATTTCCGAAACCGGAAATTTTGACTTTTTCGCCTTTCGCCAGAGAATCCTTAATCAGGTCAAAAACAGATTCGACGATATCTGAAGAATCTTTTTTTGAAAAACCGAGCTTTTCGTGAACGTTCTGAATAATATCAATCTTCGTCATATTTTTACCTCCATTTAACTTTCTGTGAATTTTATGATCTTATTTTGGCACCAGTCAAATTGACGGTTTTCTGTACTATTTTTTCGTGAATAGCGCTGGCTTCTGCATCAGTTAGTGTTCTGTCGGCGGCACGGTATGAAAAACGCAGTCCCAGACTTTTTGTCCCTTCCGGAAGTCCTTTGCCATTATATACATCAAAAATGCTAACATTTTCAAGTAAATCTTCTTTTTGTTCCCATACCGTACTGATCATTTTGTCCGCCTCCATCGACGCAGGAATCACAAAAGCAGCATCTCGCATCACCGCCGGGTATTTCGACAGTTCCTTGTAAAATATGTGGCTATGGATGTATGGTTCGCTCAAAACGTCCAGATTAATTTCAAATATGTAAGCGTTATTCTTAAAATCGAATTTTTCTTTGATATCGGGATGAGTTTCGCCAGCCCACCCTATCTGTTTTTCATTCAAGAAAATTTTGCATGCTTTGCCGGGATGCAGAAAGGGCTCATCCGCTGTTGAAGCAAACCGGTAATGATCAATTTTTAAATCATGGAAAATATTTTCCAGACATCCTTTCAAGTGATAAAAATCTGCGTTGTTCCCGGCGTTCCAGAAATCATCAGTAAGTTTTCCGGTGATCAGTCCGCCCAGAATGTTTCTTTCTTCCGGCAGTTCGCCTTTTTTGCGGGCGATGAAAATCCGGCCTATTTCAAACAGTTTCAAATCAAAAGAACCGTTATTGGCATTTCTTTTCGCCGTATCCAGTAAACCGAAAACGATGGTGGTTCGCATGGCCGAGAGTTCTTCGCCCAGAGGATTTTTAATCCTGACGATGTTTTTCCTCTCATCATCATGGCGTAAAGACAACATATCGGCGGCAAAGGGCGTCCCAAAGCTGAAATTGACGACTTCCGTAAAGCCGCTGCCATTCATGAGCAGCCGGATTCTTTCTTCTAAATTCAGACGGGGAATACTTTCCTGTTCCGATACGGAAACGTCAGGCAAGGTGACAGGCACCCGATCATATCCGTAAAGCCTGATCACTTCTTCGATCAAATCAATTTCCCTTGAAATATCAACCCGGCATGTCGGCGGCGTGACGAGGTAAGTTCCCCTCCGCTGGTTTTTTACATCCATGCCGATGGCGTTTAAAATTTTCACGACATCTTTTGCTTTTATTTCCGTGCCGATGATCCCGTTGACCCGTTCCAAACGCAAGGGGATGTTTTCTGCGGATGGAACTTTCTGAGGATATTCATCGATATAATTTTTACAGATGGAACCGCCGGAAAGATCAGCAATCAGTTGCGCCGCCCGGTTGAGTGCTTTGACCACGCCCTCCGGATCAATGCCTCTTTCAAAACGAAAGGCCGCGTCCGTCGGCATTCCCAATTTACGCGCCGAACGACGGATGGACAACGGATTAAAGTAGGCGCTTTCCAGAAAGACATCTTTTGTGTCTTCCTTGACCTCGGAATTCAGGCCGCCCATGATTCCGCCAATGGCCACCGGTTTAACACCGTCACAGATCAGTAACGTGTCAGAGGGCAGGATCCGTTTTTTTTCATCCAGCGAAATAAATTCTTCATTTTCTTTGGATTTGCGAACGACAATTCTCCCCTCTTCCAGAAAACGAAAATCAAAAGCATGCAGCGGCTGACCCATTTCCAGCATGACAAAATTCGTCACATCTACAATGTTATTGATCGAGCGTAATCCGGCCGCTTCCAGCCTGCTTTTCATCCAGAACGGTGATGGTTTGATTTCAACATTTTTGATCATTCTGGCAGTATAACGGGGACAGGCATCCGCATCGATGATCTTAACGGACGTCATGGCGTTGATATCTTCCGACGATTCTTTCATCTTCACGGAGGGCAGTTTCATTTTCCCGCCGGTAATAGCGGCTACTTCGCGGGCCATGCCAATCATACATAAACAATCGGAACGATTGGGTGTGACGTTGACATCTAAAACCGTGTCTTCAATGTTCAATGCTTTTTCCAGTGACGTGCCCAACACCAGCTCTGCGGGCAGATGCATAATGCCTGATGCATCTTCGCCAATTTCCAGTTCTGCTTCCGAACAGAGCATTCCATCAGATGTCTCGCCGCGTAACACGGAGGATTTAATGGTGTATCCGCCGGGAATGGATGCCCCGACTCTGGCCAGCGGCACCGTATCACCGGCTGTGATATTTTTCGCGCCACAGACGATCTTGTACGTTTCCGTTCCATCCGTGACCTCGCATAAAGACAATCGATCGGCTGACGGATGCGGTCTGACGGATAAAATTTTCGCAACCACCACACCGCTGAAATTGGGACGGATGGTTTTAATATCGTCAACTTCCAGTCCCGCCATGGTGAGCGTGTGAGCAAGCTCCTGAGGCGTTAAACTGATATCAACATAATCTTTAAGCCAATTTAAACTGACCAGCATAAAGAAATGGTTCTCCTAAAATTGTTTGAGGAATCTGATATCGTTTTCAAAAAACAAACGGATATCGGAAATGCCGTATTTCAGCATGGCAATGCGTTCGAGCCCCAGACCGAAGGCGAAGCCGGAAAACACTTCCGGATCATAATTGACATTTTTAAAAACTTCCGGATCCACCATTCCCGAACCCAGGATTTCCAGCCAGCCGCTTTGCCCGCAGACGCGACAGCCGTTTCCGCCGCACATCACGCAGCGGATATCCACTTCCGCCGATGGTTCCGTAAAGGGGAAAAAACTGGGACGAAAGCGTAAAACGGTTCCGTCTCCGAAAATTTTTTTCAGAAACGCGGTAAGAATTCCTTTCAAATCACCAAAGGTCACCCCTTTGTCCACCAGCAATCCTTCAATCTGATGAAACATCGGCGTATGAGACACATCGGAATCCCGGCGGTAAACCTTTCCCGGTGACAGGATGCGCAGGGGCGGTTGAATTTTTTCCATCACCCGGACTTGAACCGGTGACGTATGCGTGCGTAAAACGATATTGTCTTCGATGTAGAAGGTGTCCTGCATATCCCTCGCAGGATGATCCTTGGGAATGTTCAGAGCTTCAAAATTATAATAGTCGAGTTCTATTTCAGGGCCCTCCACAATGGAAAAACCGAAAGAAGCGAAAACAGAGCATATTTCACGGCGGATCTGAACGACTGGATGAAGTCTTCCGTATTTGATGAATTTTCCCGGAAGGGTAATGTCAATCTTTTCTTTTAAAAGAATTTCTTCCCTGTTTCGAGCGGTCTGCCGCCCAATCGCTTCATCAATCTTTGCATTGAGAGAATTCTTCAGCTCGTTGCATAATTTTCCAAACAGAGGTTTTTCTTCATCCGGCACCTGAGCGATATTTCGCAAAAGACCGGTTAAGAGTCCTTTTCTGCCGAGATATTTGGTTTTAATATTCAAAAACTGTTCTTCTGTTCCTGCCGTATTTAATTCAGCAAGAGCATCTTTTTCCAGTTGTTGAAGCTCGTTCATCATGCCGGTTACTTGCCTTTAGCAATGGCTACAACCTGGGCAAAAGCCTGGGGATCATTCACTGCCAGATCCGCCATGATTTTGCGATCCAGTTCAATCCCTGTTTTTTTCATTCCGTCGATTAACCGGCTGTACGTGATATTATTATGACTGGCTTCAGCGCTAATGCGGGCAATCCATAATTGACGAAATTCTCTTTTTCTCGCCCGACGATCACGATAAGCGTATTTCATCGCCTTGTTCACCGCTTCCGTGGCCGTTCTGAGTAAACGGCTGCGCGCCCCAAAGAATCCCTTGGCCAGTTTCAATATCTTTCTTCTACTTTTGCGTGCGTTAACACTCCTCTTTATTCTGGACATTTTCTCTTTTCTCCTAATTTACAAATGTTGCTTTGTGATTCCCTGCTTAGATATAAGGAATCAGCTTTTTAATTTCTTTAGAATTGGCTGAATCCACCAGCGTTGATTTTCTTAAATTCCTTTTTCTTTTGGTTGTCTTTTTCGTGAGAATATGGCTGGCAAAAGCCTTGCTGCGTTTGACCTTTCCTGAGGCAGTAAGCGTAAAACGCTTGGCCGCTCCTCTGTGCGTTTTTAATTTCGGCATTTTTTTATCATCCTTTACTTATTGTTTTTTCGGTGAAAAAATCATCACCATGTTACGTCCTTCCAAACGGGGCTCCTGATCTACAATACAATCATTGGCCAGTTCATTTCTTATTTTTTCCATCAGCTTTCTGCCGATATCGGTGAAAGCAATTTCTCGTCCCCTGAACATCATCGAAACCTTGACTTTGTCATGATTGCTCAAGAACTTTCTGATATGTTTCATCTTGACCTGCACGTCATGATCTTCGGTTTTGGGTTTCAATTTAATTTCTTTAACCTGAATGATCGTCTGGCTCTTTCGGGCATCATGCATCTTCTTGCTCTGTTTGTAACGATACTTCCCGTAATCCATGATCTTGCAGACGGGCGTATCGGTTGATGCTGACACTTCCACCAGATCCAAACCAGCTTCCTCCGCTTTAGCCAGGGCTTCTTCCAGCGACAATACACCAAGCTGCTTTCCATCGTCGCTGATAACTCTGACGTTGGCGGATTTTATTTCTCTGTTGATTCTCAGATCCTTTACTATGGGTCACCTCCTGAAAATGATTTGTTTAATAGTTTATATCTATTGTTTCTTTTCACATTGATCCTGAATCAGGCGGATAAATTCGTCAACCGGCATCGATCCCAGGTTTTGACCGTCGCGGGAACGGGGCGCCACGGCACCGGCTTCCACTTCCTTATCGCCGATGACCAGCATGTATGGAATTTTTTGCATCTGTGCCTGACGGATTTTATATCCCAGTTTTTCATTTTCAAAATATCTTTCCGAGCGGATACCGGATGCGATCAATCTGTCATGAACGGTCTGGGCGTACGGAATGTGTTTGTCGGTGACTGTCAGAAGCATACACTGTGTCGGGGACAACCAGACAGGAAATGCTCCCGCGTAATGCTCAATCAGAACCCCCATGAAACGTTCGATCGCGCCGAGAATAACCCGGTGCAGCATGACCGGCCGGTGCTTTTCTCCATCCGCTCCAATATAACTCAAGTCGAATCTTTCCGGCAGCGTAAAATCACACTGGATGGTTGCGCACTGCCATTTACGTTTTAAAGCATCTTTCAGTTTGAAGTCAATCTTGGGGCCGTAGAAAGCGCCATCCCCCTCATTGACATCGTAACGGATGTTGTTATCCTTGAGCGCGTTTTCCAGCGCCGAGGTAGCCAGATCCCAATCGGCATCGGAACCGATGGATTTTTCAGGTCTGGTGCTCAGTTCCACTTCGTATTCAAAACCAAAAATGCCCATGGCGTAACTGACAAAATCAGCAATGGCGCGAATTTCCGAATTCAACTGTTCCGGCGTACAAAGAATATGCGCGTCATCCTGCGTGAATTGTCTCACTCTCATCAATCCGTGCAAAACACCAGTTTTCTCGTGCCGATGAACCGTGCCCAGTTCAAAATAGCGCAGGGGCAAGTCACGATAACTTCTGATTTTTGATTTGTAAATCAACATATGGGAAAGACAGTTCATCGGTTTTATGCCGTAAACCTGTTCATCCACTTCGGTAAAATACATATTGTCGCGATAATGATCGAAATGACCTGATTTCTTCCAGAGATCAACTTTGAGAATTTGCGGTCCCATCACCATATCGTAACCGCGTTTCAGATGTTCTTTCTTTTCCCAGTCTTCAATGAGATAACGGAGCAGCATTCCCTTGGGATGGAAAATAACCAGACCGGCGCCGGCTTCCTCATTGACCTGGAACAGATCAAGCTCTCTTCCCAGACGGCGATGATCCCTTTTTTTAGCTTCTTCCAACAGATTCAGGTAATCCTGGAGTTCTGCTTCCGTGGCAAAACCGGTGCCATAAATGCGCTGAAGCATTTTGTTGTTTTCATTCCCGCGCCAGTAGGCACCCGCAACGCTCAACAACTTGAAGGCTTTAATCATGCCGGTCGAAGGAATATGCGGACCTCTGCACAAATCAATATAACCGCCCTGCTTGTAAATACTGACTTCTTTGATTTCTGCCGGCAGATCATTGATCAGTTCGACTTTGTAATGCTCGTTTCTTTCTTCAAATAACTTGACAGCAGCCTCGCGCGTCAGTTCTTCCCTGATGAACGGATGATTCGCTGCCGCGATTTCTTTCATCCGATTCTCAATTTTGGTGAAATCATCAACAGTGAACGGTTCTGTATATTCGAAATCATAATAAAATCCATCTTCGATGGAAGGACCGATGCTCACCTTGGCGCCGGAAAAAACGTCCTGTACAGACTGCGCCATGACATGCGAGATGCTGTGACGCAACACAGACAGGCCTTCACCGGACGTGACGTCAATCAAATCAAGTTTCGCATTTTCCTTGATCTGATAAGATAAATCGACCGGTTGTTTGTTGATTTTTACCGCAACAATGCGAGAAAAAATATCCTTGTTCCAGGTTTTCACAGCTTCGGCAGCGGTAATCCCTGAAGGAAAGGGCAATTCTTGATTGTCCGGAAATAAAATTTTAACATCCATAATTCAATTTCTGAAAATCCATTCTAATTTTTAGAGGGCATCACCGGTTTGCTGATGCCCTCCAAGCATATAACTGGAAACCTGTTTCTTTTTTTAAAATGGTAGGCAAGCAGGGATTTGAACCCTGGACATCCACCGCGTCAGGATGGCGCTCTCCCCCTGAGCTACTTGCCTGTGTAAATGCCAGTCATTTTAGGGATGGCTAAATAGCAGCAAATTGGAATCGTGTCAAGCTAAATATCTTATATATTAGCTTATTTTTAAGGTTGGCGGTTCAGAATTTTAATGCCTTTATATATATAAACCAAGCCGGAAAGAATCGTGAAGGAAGCGGTCAGCCAAGAAACGATTTTCACCACCTGGTAGTAATCAATCATCTCGGAAGTAAACGATTTTAAAAACAGCGCAAAGAAAACAGTGCCTATTTGCAACGCCGTGGTCACCTTGCTGACAAAAACCGGTTTAATCTCATAACTTATTGACATCATTGATAATGTCATTATACCCATCAGAATGATAATGTCCCTGCTGATGACAATAACCGTCAGCCAACTGGGTATTAAGCCAAAGATGGACAAAGCGATGAAGCTGGTTGATAAGAGTATTTTATCAGCCAGAGGATCCAAAAACGCCCCCAAATCGGTTTGTTTTTTCAACAACCTGGCCAGTGCGCCGTCGAGAGCATCAGTGAGTCCCGCGACAATAAATGTTATCAATGCTTTAACATGTTCGTTTTGAATTAAGAATATGACGATGGCGGGAACAAGAATAATTCTTAGTAAAGATAAAAAATTAGGAATGTTCATTGTACGTCTTGTTTCAATTTTTTATTCTTGATTCTTTATTTTATACCGGAATGACAAAAATATTATCCGGCTGCTATTGTGAAGCATCCGTCCCTTTTTTTATTTTTTCAATTTCGGCTTTGATTAATTTTTCGGCTATTTCCGGAACCACTTGACGCGCGATTCTTTCCACGATTTCCTCTGAACGTTTCATAATTTCTTTGTATAAATTTTCCCGGGCTTTGGGATCATCAACGACATCCACCAGGTTAAATATTTCTTCTTTATCCGGAGTGTTATTGTCATAACCGCGACCATCGATGATGATGACTTCCTGATCGCTGCCATCGTCGGTTTCGGATGAGATATCAGTCAGATCATATATTTTTTTTTCATCTTTGATGATGGGATTGGAATCCATTAAAAAATCTCCTCAAGCATTTGCCGGCAATGATGAATTTAAGGTTTGGAAAATCCACTACCACAGAGCATTCAACAGTTCAAGGAATATGTCTGAAAAAAAAAGGCGGACGGAAATTAATCATTGACATGTTTGTTGTATTTCATTTAATAAAAAAACATGAAAAGAATATTGATTACCGGCGGAGCCGGTTTCCTGGGTTCTCATCTTTGTGAAAGATTGTTGCAGGAAGGTAATGATATTATCTGTCTGGATAATTTCTTTACGGGCAGCAAAAAAAACATTCTTCATCTCTTAAATACACCGCATTTCGAATTGATCCGCCACGACATCATTAACCCCATCTATCTGGAAGTTGATGAAATATACAACCTGGCCTGTCCGGCATCACCGGTTCATTATCAGTACAATCCGATTAAAACCATCAAGACGAACGTCATGGGCGCCATCAATGTTCTGGGTATTGCCAAAAGAACGAGGGCCAAAATACTCCAGGCTTCGACGTCGGAAATATACGGTGATCCGGAAGTGCATCCGCAAAACGAGGCCTACTGGGGGAAGGTAAACCCCATCGGAATCCGCAGCTGCTATGATGAAGGAAAAAGAGCGGCAGAATGTCTGATGATGGATTATCGCCGGCAGAATGCCGTCAATACAAAAATAGTCCGTATCTTCAATACCTATGGCCCCAGGATGGCCTTAAACGATGGTCGCGTCGTCAGCAATTTTATCGTTCAGGCGCTGGAGAATAAAAAGATTACCATTTACGGCGATGGCACCCATACCCGTTCATTCTGTTACGTGGATGACTTGATCGACGGCTTAATCAGGATGATGAATGCGGATGATGCCTTTTACGGTCCCGTCAACCTTGGCAATCCGGGAGAATTCACGATTCTGCAACTGGCGGAATTGGTCATTAAACTGACCGGAAGCGGTTCGGCAATAGAATTTCTGCCGTTGCCGGCCGATGACCCCGCTCAACGAAAACCGGACATCCGTCTCGCATCGGAAAAACTGGGATGGCACCCCAGAACCAACCTGGACGAGGGATTATCAAAGACCATAGCATATTTTCGCGAAACGCTGAAAAACACATAAATCAATTACGGAGAAATAAAATCGAAATGAAGTTTAAAAAGAAAATTCTTTGTATCGGCGCCGGTTATGTGGGCGGGCCTTCCATGGCCATGATCGCTTTTAAATGTCCTGATTACCGGGTGACGGTAGTGGACATCAACACGGAACGCATCGACGCCTGGAATTCCGCGCAGCTTCCTTTTTACGAACCGGGCCTGGATGAGATTGTAAAAAAAACACGCGGCAGAAATTTATTCTTCAGCAAGGACATAGAAAATCAAATTAAAGAAAACGACGTCATTTTTGTCTGTGTCAATACGCCGACAAAAAATTACGGGGCAGGAGCCCATATGGCCGCCGATTTGCAGTACTGGGAAAAGACGGCGCGGCAGATTCTTGAACATTCCAGATCATCCAAAATCGTCATTGAAAAGTGTACGCTGCCGGTGAAGACCGCGCTGGCGATGGAAAAGATTCTGTCCACGTCAAAAGGGAAAATTAAATTTGAAGTCCTTTCCAATCCTGAATTCATGGCTGAAGGCTCGGCCGTCAGCGACCTGGAAAATCCCGATCGCGTGCTGATTGGTTCGCATGAAACGAAAAGCGGATTAAAGGCCAGGGCTGAGTTAATGGAAATTTATCAACGCTGGATTCCTGCGAACAAAATCATCACCTCCAACATCTGGAGCAGTGAGTTATCCAAACTCGTGGCGAACGCCTTTCTCGCTCAACGCGTTTCCTCTATCAATTCCATTTCCGCTCTGTGTGAGAAAACAGATGCGGATATCACCGAAGTGGCCAGAGCCGTCGGGATGGATGACCGCATCGGTAAAAGGTTTTTGAACGCCGGCATCGGTTTCGGCGGTTCATGTTTCAAAAAAGATATTTTGAACCTTGTCTATTTGTGCCGCTATTACGGTCTGGACGAAGTGGCAGCCTATTGGGAAAATGTCGTCAAAATCAATGAATATCAGCAGCAACGTTTTATAGCCGGCATGCTCAACAGCATGTTCCAGACGCTGGCCGGCAAGCGAATCTGTATTCTTGGCTTCGCATTTAAAGCAGACACGAGTGACACCCGGGAAAGTCCGGCTATTTATATCACTCAGAAACTGCTCGCGGAAAAAGCTGAAATTGTTATTTCCGATCCCCGGGCTCTGAAAAACGCCGCCGTCGATCTTGCTGAAGCGAAAGGCAGGATCAAATATGTTGAAGATCCTTACGAAGCGACAAAAGGATGCCACGCTCTCGTTGTACTGACGGACTGGGATTTATACCGGAATCTGGATTATAAGAAAATTTACCGCTCCATGATCAAACCGGCTTTTCTGTTTGACGGTCGCAATATTATCAACCATCAAAAATGCTTTTCTATCGGCTTTAATGTTTATCCCATTGGCAAGCCGGCTTTGACACATCTGTAAGAGTATTCAAGCAATAAAGTCGAAGGCGTTTTTGATTAATTTCACTTCCATGGAACTTCCGGACATCGTGATCGCGACCACATCAAAGCGTGCCTGGACGTTGGTTAAATCTTTTGTCTGTAAATAATAGGCGGCCAGTTGTGAAATCTTTTTCTGCTTCTTCATGTCAACCGCCTCTTCAGGATAACCCAGGTCTTCAGACCTTCTGGTCTTGACTTCGATAAAAACAAGCCCTTCTTGGTCCCGGGCAATCATGTCTATTTCTCCCAGAGGACAGCGAAAGTTTTTCCCCAAAATCTCATAACCGTTTTTCTTCAGATAATCGGCGGCTACGCTTTCTCCTTTTTTGCCGGTAACGATTCTGGTGACGTTTTTGGGTCTAAACATGGAAATCAAAGCAGGCCTGCTTCAGGTTTTTAACGTGGAAGGATTTGCGATGTATTTTACAGACGCCGAATTCTCTGATGGCTTTGATGTGTTCTTTTGTTCCGTACCCTTTATTTTTACGGAAATTATACTGGGGGAACTGGCGATGATACATTTCCATAATGCGGTCGCGGGTGACCTTGGCGATGATAGACGCGGCGGCAATAGAAACGCTGAGGCTGTCTCCTTTGATGAGCGGTTTTTGCGGCGTGATGATGGGAATACGATGAATACCGTCCACCAGAAGAAAGTCCGGCGATGTGGAAAGTTCTAAAACCGCTTCGCGCATCGCGCCCAGAGAGGCCTGCAAAATATTGACATGGTCAATGACATCAGCGTCAATCACCCGCATTCCGACAGCGACGGCATCCCGCTCAATGATTCCATACAATTTTTCTCTTTTCGATGCCGACAGCCGCTTAGAATCATTGATTTCGGCATTGATATAGTCCGGAGGGAAAATCACCGCCGCGGCGACGACAGGACCGGCCAGAGGTCCCCTGCCCGCCTCATCAACTCCGGCAACAAAATGATAGCCGTCTTCACGGGCAATTTTTTCAAAAGAGTTCATTGAAAAATCTAAGGGGAACTTCCCCGCAATTTCTTTATTCTGAAAGAAAAATTATTACTGCTTGGATGCGTCCTTAATTCTAGCTTTCTTGCCCCGTAATTCACGTAAATAATAAAGACGTGATCTGCGCACCTTGCCTCTGCTGATGACTTCAATCTGGTCAATGATCGGCGAATGGAGCGGGAAGGTTCTCTCGACGCCGACACCGTAGGAAACTTTTCTTACCGTGAAATTCGCACGGCTGTTGGTACTTCTTTTACGGATCACAACGCCTTCAAAAGCCTGAATTCGCTGCTTCTGTCCTTCAATAATGCGCACATAAACCTTAACGGTATCACCGGTTTTGAACCCCGGAATGTCACCTCTCATTTGTTCTTTTTCTACCATTTCTAGGACGTTCATATTTCCTCCTGCAAAAAATGCTTATTTTTTTAATTAACCCCTGTAAGTCTATCCAGAATAATTGCCACTGCCGATCGAACGGACAGATGATTATAATCTTTAATCCCTTTTATCGGTTCCAACCGATAATCGGCTAGTTTGCAAATCTCATCGGCTATTCCCGATCCTGTACCGAAAACAAGAAGGTAAGGCGATGGATCGTTTTGCAAAATCCTTTGAAGCTCGTTGAATTTGACGACTTCACCGGAAAAATTTGCTCCGGTAACAATCATTTTGGGCAAACACTTTTCTTTTGCGCCAATGTCATCGATTACGCCTTGAAGATTTTCTCGAACATGAACCAATTCAAAAGCTGTTCTCCGGTCTTCATTGAAGCTGGCCCCATAGCCATTGCGCCAGTGACGGATAATTTCCCCAGCCATTTTGCGTTGTTCTTCTATGGGATTGACGATGTAAAACCCTTGGACAGCATAGGTTCTAGCCACTCTGGCTATGTCGTGGATATCCATATTGGCGATGGCGGTCGTGACAACCCGGCCTTCCCTGTTATATACAGGATAATGTAAAAGAACGATATAAAGCATCCAGCTTTTCCGAATATTATGACTTACTCGAAATAATACGGTCGATACCCATATATTAATAATTTCTAAAAATCAAGACTTTATATATCTTCTTGTTTAATTTTATTTAGAATTTTTTTGTCCTGCGCGGAGAGTTTAACTTTTTTCAGCAAATCAGGACGCCTTTGGTAGGTTTTCCTCAGCGCTTCCGTTCTTCTCCAAAGGTCAATGTCAGCGTGATGACCGGAGAGCAACACATCCGGCACTGCCCATCCCTTGTATCGGGATGGCCTTGTATATTGTGGATATTCCAGAAGATTGTGAGAAAATGATTCACTTTCCGTTGATTGAGGATTGCCCAGGACATCGGGAATCAATCGTGAAACCGCATCAATCAAAACCATTGCCGCCATTTCTCCACCTGTTAAAATATAATCACCGATGGAAATTTCCCGATCGACGAGATGTTCTCGGATTCTTTCATCAACCCCTTCATAGCGGCCGCAAATAATCACAATTCTTTTTTTTCTGGAAAGTTCCTCCGCGATTTTCTGATTGAAAACCTCGCCCTGTGGCGTCATCAAAATCACCGTCGGCTTCGCTTTTCTTTTTTTTCTGATAGCCGTTAGAGCTTTTTCCACCGGCTCCACCTTCATCACCATTCCGCACCCCCCTCCGTAAGGTGCGTCATCCGTCATCCGGTGTTTGTCTTCCGCCCAGTCCCGTATATCGTGGAGAGCAATCCTGATCAACCCCCTTTCCTGAGCTTTTTTCAAAAGGCTGAAATCAAGAGGCGAAGCGAACATTTCAGGAAAAATGGAGAGGATTTCAAAACTGATCACTATAATAAACCCTCCGGAATGACCACGATCATCATCCGTTGATCAATGTCAATGCGCTTGATGACATCAGAGATGGCCGGAAGAAGAATTTCTCTTCCAGCAGATTTGCAGATATAAACATCATTGCTGCCGGTTGGAAAAACGGATTCAATTGTTCCGATGAAATTTCCTTCCTGGCTGTAAACATTTATACCGATGATGTCGTGGTAGTAATATTCACCCTCAGGAAGTTTTTTTAGAATTTCTCTGGAGAAATATACCTTGCGACCGACAAGATTCTTCGCCGCTTCCACGTCGTCGATTTCTTTCAATTCAATGAAAAACGCCTTGCCGGCCAGGTCAATCTTTTTGAGTTCGTAGCGTTGCTTTTGCCCCTGATCTTCTTCAATATAGATAACATCAGGCCGGGGAGCAATACTTCCGGTCTCCAGGTAAGACAAAACTTTTAAGCAGCCACGGAGACCACGGGTTTTAACAATCTCTCCGGCCTCAAAGAGATTCATTTGTTGCCTATTCAATTATTTCTAATACAGCCCTCTTGTGAGCTTTTGCTGAAGCTGCGCTTAAAATCATCCGGATTGCTTTGGCTGTTCTGCCCTGTTTTCCGATGACTTTGCCTAAATCCTCTTTAGCCACGCGTAATTCGATAACCGATGTCTGCTCGCCGATGATTTCAGTTACTTCAACCTTATCCGGATAATCTACCAAAGCCTGAGAAATATACTTGATCAATTCTTTCATCGCCATAACCTCCGCTGATTTTGATGTATTCTTTTAGAAGTAATTTTTACACAACAAATCGTTTACTAAGAAATGGTGGCCGTCAGTCTTTTATTTAATCTTAGCTTCAATCCCTTTCTTCTTCAGCAAATTAGATACTGTCAGAGTTGCCTTGGCTCCCTTGCTCAACCAGTGATGAACACGCTCTTCCTTTACATTAACTTCCGCCGGATTTTTCTTGGGATCATAATTCCCCAAGATTTCCAGAAATCTGCCGTCTCTTGGATAATCTGTATCAGCCGCTACAATTCGATAATAAGGTTTGCCCTTGGCGCCCATCCGAGTCAGTCTAATTTTAACACCCATTGATTTTTTCTATGACCTCCTTAAAATAATAATTTTTTTAAATTTTTATCATACATTTTTACATTTTAAAAGGGAAATTCCTCATCAATGATTTTATTCCCTCTTTTTTATTGAATTTTTTCATGATTTTTCTGATTTCCACATAGTTTTTCAACAGCAGATTAACATCCTGTACCGTTGTTCCACTGCCCAAAGCGATTCTTTTTCTTCTTCGTCCGTCAATGATCAGGTAATCATAGCGTTCTTCTCTCGTCATCGAATCAATAATGGCGGTGATTTTTACCAGTTCTTTATCGTCAGGTTCCAGATCTTTCAGGGCTTTCATCTTTCCTAATCCCGGAATCATGCCTAGAATATCTTTCATGGATCCCATTTTTTTGATCTGCGCCAGCTGGTTGCGGAAATCTTCCAGCGTGAAGCTGTTCTTTTTGATGCTTTTTTCCAGCTCCAGTGCGGCTTTTTTGTCAATATTCGCCTGGGCTTTTTCCACGAGCGTAAGAATATCGCCCATGCCTAAAATACGCGAAGCCATTCTCTCCGGATGAAAGACTTCCAGATTATCAATTTTTTCGCCCACACCGACAAACTTAATCGGTTTGCCGATCACCGACTTCAAAGACAGGGCGCTGCCGCCGCGAGCGTCACCATCCATTTTGGTCATGATGACGCCATCAATACTGAGGAGTTCATTGAATTTCGCGCCAACATTGACGGCGTCCTGGCCGGTCATGGCATCGGCCACGTATAAAATTTCCGCCGGATTCACCCTGCTCTTGATTTTCTGCAGTTCTTCCATCAGCAGGTTATCAATATGCAATCTTCCGGCTGTATCAATAATCAGAACCTCGTATCCGTTTTTCCGGGCGTCATCCACCGCCTGAGAGCAGATTTCGACGGGATCCTTCAACTTTTTATCTTCAAAAACACCGGCATTGATTTGTTTGCCGAGTATGGCCAACTGTTCGATAGCCGCCGGGCGGTAAACATCAGCGGAGACCAGACAGACTTTTTTCTTTTCTTTGGACAGCAAAAGAGCCATCTTGGCGGCGGTTGTTGTCTTGCCGCAACCCTGCAGCCCGACCAGCATAATCACCGAAGGTATGCGCGATCCGAACTTGATACTGGTGCTGAAGCCTCCCATCAGTTCCACCAGCCGGTCATGAACAATTTTTACAATCTGCTGACCGGGGGTGATGCTTTCGAGAACCTCCTTGCCGATGGCCCGGACCCGGACGTCTTCAATAAAATCTTTGGCAACTTTGAAATTCACATCCGCTTCCAAAAGTGCCATGCGGATTTCTTTCAGCGATGCATTGACGTTTTCCTCGTTCAGGACGCCGCGTCCTTTTAATTTTTTAAAAATGTTGTCCAGTTTTTCAGATAGATTTTCAAACATAATCCAACAACCGTTTCTTTAATTTTTCTTGATATCCGCATCCATTTTTCTAACGATGCAATTCGTTCCTGTTTTTTGAGCAATGACAGCCGCGATCTTTTGTGCTTTGGCCTGGTCATCAAATCCCGAGGCAATCACCCGAAACATGGTTCCCTTCCCTTTTATTTCAGCCTTCACGATTTCCGTGTGATATCCCATACCGGATATTTTTTTATTGATTTCCGCGGCTTTCGATTTTTCTTTTAAGGCGGCAACCTGGACGATGAATCGGCTTCCGGATTTATTTTTGGCATTCTCTTTTTCTTCCGCGGAAACCTTCGTCTCTTTCTTTTCTTTTTTCACATCTTCCTTGGTGATGATCTCTTCAATCGTCTGCGTTGCTTCTTTTTCAATCTTTTTATCGTCTGTCACAACCGGCTGATTATTGGTTTCAATGTTGAATTTCCCCTTTTGCGCTTCTTCCGGATTTTGAACAGGCGTCACCGCCGTTTGTTTCTCCACCGGCGGCTCCATGTCGGATAAACCTTTTTTACTGGTCAGCGCGTTGTGATAGTTGAGATTGATATTTTCTTCCGGAACGCTTTGCGCGATCTGCATTTTAGCCGGACGCCACACCAGAGCCAGCGCTCTTTGTGGAAGGGACGTTATTTTTCCCGGGTATGTGTCAATATTTTTCCCGACATCAATCCCGAATAAAAAAGACGCACACAAAAGGGCTGTCATCCCCGTGATAACGATGATAATTCCCGTTTTGCCAATCTTTAATTCAAAATTCTTTTCGTTGCTTGCAGCCATATTCGAATTAAACTTACATTTTTTCCGGCGCGCTGACGCCTAAAATTTTCAGAGCATTTTGCAGGACAATTTTGATAATTTTGACCAGAAAAATCCTGGCCCGCGTCAATCCGGGGTCGTCGGAAATTACCTTATTTTTATTATAATAGCTATGAAAAATTCCGGCTAATTCATTGAGATAAAAGGTAAGCCGATGCGGCTCCAGAGATCTGGCGGCGCCGTAAAGCATTTCCGGGTAGCGCACCAGTATTTTCATCAGGGTTTTTTCCTCGGGCTCGCCCAGCCGTGATGGATCAATATCCGCGTAAACCGGCACGGCAATACCGCGTTCCTGCGCCATCCTGATAATGCTGCAGATGCGGGCGTACGCATACTGAACATAATAAACAGGATTTTCGTTTGATTGTTTTTTGGCCAGCTCCAGATCAAAATCCAGATGACTGTCGGAGCGGCGCATCAGAAAATTATAGCGCGCCGCGTCCTTGCCCACCTCGTCCAGAACTTCCCGGAGCGTCACAAATTCTCCGGCGCGCGTGGACATGGCTACAGGCACGCCACCGCGCAGCAGATTGACCAGTTGAACCAGGATGATTTTCAAAGAATCCTTCTCGTAACCGAGCGCCTGAATGCCCGCCCACATGCGCGGCATATAACCGTGATGATCCGCCCCCCAGATGTCGATCACCATCTCAAAGCCTCGGGAAAATTTATTCTGATGATAGGCGATATCAGCGGCAAAATAAGTAGGGTCTCCATTCTGGCGTATGACAACCCTGTCCTTTTCATCACCGAAAGCGGTCGTTTTAAACCACAGCGTTTCGCCATCCGAATAAATAAAACCCTGTTTTTGCAGTTCATTTAGAAGATTACTGACGCCGTTGTCTTTGTAAAGCTCTCTTTCACTGAAATATTCATCAAAAATGACGCCGAAATCCTTCAAATCAGTTTTAATTTCTTCCAGAATGGAATTGCCGGCCAGTTGTGTGAAATAACCGATTGTTTTCTGCTCATCACCCCGAAGGTATTGATCCCCTTCCCTGCTGAGAATGTCACGAGCAATATCTTTAATATAATCGCCTCGATAGCAGGTATCGGGAAAGTCTATTTTTTCTCCGGAGAGTTCACGATAACGCAACAAAACCGACTTGCCCAGATTATTCATCTGATTGCCGGCATCGTTGATGTAATATTCTTTGGAAATCTGATAACCGGCTGTCGTCAGCAGGTTGGCAATAACATCGCCGACAACCGCACCGCGCGCATGCCCGATATGCAAAGGCCCTGTGGGATTGGCGCTGACAAATTCCACTTGAACTTTTTTAGCCTGTCCCAAATCAATGCGGCCGTATTGTTCATTTTCGTCTTCGATGTTTTTCAGCGCTCCATGCCAGACGTCGTCCCTGATAAAAAAATTAATGAAACCGGGGCCGGCAATTTGCGTTTTTTCAATAATATTTTCCGGATCGGAAATGTTTTCCTGAATGATTTGCGCGATTTTGCGCGGATTTTGCTTGACCTGGGATGCCAGAATCATTGCCGCGTTCGCGGCATAATCCCCGTGCTGGGCATTGGCCGTCGGTTCCACTTCCAGAGAAGGCAGTTGAAAATCGGGAAGTTGACCTTTTTGCCGGGAAACATTTAAAGCATTTTCCATTATTTTAGTGATTTTATTTTTCATCATGGGCACGACCTGTATAAAATTATAAAAAAATGACAAGCAGCGTTGAATATCACTTGCTGCTTGTCACTGCAATACTTTAAATTTTTTTATAAATATATTAACTTTCTGTCAAGGAAATTTGTTTAAAGCTTTTTTAATACTTTTTCACACTATATTATTATTCCAGCCGTTTGTCTTTCCAGTAAATCATGTTGGTCCTTGTTGCCGGAGATGGAGGAACAAAGTCAGACATTATTGTTCCACCCTCCTGTCCGCCGGCGCCGCTGACGGTAACAAAGATATTCGGCGTCGACGCCCCCGGCCCGTAGGATATGGCTCCTCCGGAGGCAATTCCAGCGCCGATGGTCGTGGATCGTCCTCCTGAGCCGTCAATCAAACCCTGCCCCGCAGTGCAATCAAGCGTACTTGTGCCTGTTTCAATGCTGATTGCATATAAGCTGGACGTTCCTGTCTTGGTGCAGGTCACGTCACTGGATCCTTTCGGGAAAAATGACGTAAAGTACAAAACATTGTTAAATGCCCACGGCGCCGCCAGCACTTTCTCGCTTTGTCCGGCAAGATTCATGGCCCATCCTGCTGGTTTTTCATCTTCATCACAATAATTGCTTGATTGACTTGTTATACTGGATAAATCGTTCCTGAGACATGGCAAGGGGTTTCCGCTGGTATCAACACATTTCAGAGGTTTTACGCCGTAAACCCACGCAGCGGGCGCCATGCCGTTCGGGTCGGTAACATCGCCCGTCGCCCCGTAAATCCATAAATCACCGAGACGATCCCAAACGACAGTGGGTGCCCAGTAAAACGGGTATTTGTCCGAACCGCCCGCTTTATCAAACAGCAATCCGCCTCGCCAGCTTGAGGTGCCGCAATTCGCATCGCTTGCATAATCCACTTTTGTGCAGAATTTGATTTGCCAGACATTACCCTTGACATCTCCAACGTAACCGCGGTCGAGATACCCGTCGTTATCACTGTCCACAACCGAAACCTTGGATGGAATGGCATATTCCATATCCGTAGTATCAGCGTAGGTGTAACTCCAGATGGGCGTGCCGTTTCTTAAATCAAAAACAATAATGCCTTTCCCTCTCAGGTCGCCGGGGGCTTGTGCTCCGTTGTAACCTCCGCCAATGACCCCCACCCAGGTTTCGATGCCGTTAATTTTCACACGGCCGGGACTGACGCCGCCCCAGGGTTCTCCCAAATAAGGCGCCAAGGTAATGCCCGGATTGAGCACCCATTTAAAACTGGGAGCAGTGCCGGGAGCGTCGGTAAAATCAAAAGCCCAGTAACCGCAGTAATCAAGGTGCGAGGCATCATACGTTTCCTGGATGTCAAGGGCCGTACCCGCGGCATTGAGCGAGGAACATGCGGTTCCCGTGGCCCCCCAGTATTTTGTTGATTGGCGCACCGTCGCTTTACTGGTCGTTGAATAATCGCAATCATTCCTGCCCAGGGCAAACATAACCAGTGTTTTCCAATCAGTGGCACTTTTGGGATCGCCGTCATCCCACGCAGAGGGCAGCCAGGTTTCCATGGCGGTTATGCTTCCATCAATAAAAAATTGATGTTCCAGAGTGGACGTGGTGGTGGTATGGTAAATATCCTGCAACTTGGGCAGAAGGTTCGGCGGAATAAAGCTCCAGTATTCCTGACCGGTTAATGTGTTAAAAGCATGAAATTGTCCGTCATTGGCGCCGGTAATGACGGAGCGTGTTCCGGTGGCACTGTCTCTTTGGTGAGCCGCCCTGTAAGTGGCAAACGCATTCGTGGAATCGTGTATGTCACTCCATAACAAGGAGGGCGTTGCCAGTGTAATCGGACTCGAGTGAAAAATATCCCCCAGCTTGTAGGCCGTGGGTTTAAGAGGCGTGCTGTCCGCCGGATCCGTTTGATAGCCCCTGATGTACTTGATGACCTTATCGGCCGTGGTTTGATTGGTCACAATCAAAGGGACATCGGTAGCATATTTCAGATACTGATAAGGAACGGGTGTGCTGCCCGCGATATCGGAGGATTTAAAATCAACCAGCGATCCGCCGATCATGGTTTTGATATTTCTGGTGGCCGGGTCCCTGTTTTTTAATACTTCACCGGCATCCCAAATGGTGGCGCTCATGCTGCCGTCCGTGCCCAAAGACCACTTCTTGAGTTGACCTCTCCAGAACGGTGTTGAAGAAGTGGGAATAAAGGTCGCCTCATAAAGATAATTTTCATCGGCTGTGCGCGACGAGGATATGGATGATGTGGAAAAACTGTAGGTGCGCGCCGTGATATTCGTCATAATGCTGTCCAAAGCGTTATAAACTCCCGTTGCGTCATCAGCATAAATCGCTTTACCGTCTGCTGTTGCCGTCCCGCCGTGAACAGCGATATTATCGATATAGGGTTGAGCCTCCTGACCCAACGCCACACCCACAACAAATGTCAGAATATTAAATGTATAGGTCGTCGTGGTAGAGCCCACGGTTATGGCTTTATCCAGCTTGCGTAATTTGTCAATTTTTTCAATAACCTTGGGCATGAGGTTCTCGGCAGAATTCGGTGTGCCGGATTCATTGACGCTGGGCAGGCCGTCAGTCACAAAAATAACGTAATTTTTCTGGCAATTGCTGACAATCGGGCTGTTTGGTGCCTTATTAAACGGGGTGTTGGCCTTGATGAGATCGCCTTCAAAATAATCAATGGCCGATTGGAATGTCCCGGCGATAGGCGTCAAACCTGCGTTGACAATATGAGCGCATGTATTTTTATTAGTTGCGGAACAGTTACCGATATAATTTGTTTCATCATTTTCATACATATTCAATTTGGTATTCAGTGCAGTTACTTGAGAATTCCCGCCAGCTGCACATTGGACATGAAGAAAGCCGGGGCCGGGAGAACTGGCGGAGTAGAATGTTTTCCCTATGCCGTACGAATAACGGCGCTTGCCGAAATTGAGATACCCCAGGGCGACATCCGAATCGGAGGGCGACGTTTGGAATGTTGATCCGCTGGCGCTTGCATAACCGCTCAAATCATCTGAATTTCCTGTTTTACTGTTGTATCGTTGATACCATACACCGGGAACATTCACGCCCGGTCCGGTGGATTCGCCTATCCCATAAGTTGTTGCATAACGGTATTCCTTGTCCAGTTTTGAATTTTGGTAATAGGGAAGCATTTGTTTATAATAAATGGGATTGCCGGCATCCAGTGGATTGGCGATAGAATATTTTTTGGGCCACGTCAGCTTGCAGTATTTGGCCCGTTTCGTTCCCGTTGATCCCGTGATGATCGTATCAGGAAAATAATTGATATCAAAACTTGCATTGGCGGCTGTGCATGCGGTCTGGCAGACTGTTTTTGCGGCCGCGTCGCCTGTGCTGCAATACTCAAGACATTCGGGCGGTGGATTCGGACAATACGATTTCAATTGATAGGACCCGAAATAAACCGAATTGTGTGTATATTTTACGCTCAATCCTGATGTGGGCAGTTTGTAAGACATCAAGCCGATATTCATGGTGTCCTTGTATTTGGCAATAATCTGCTGCAGGGCTCTTTTGGCCTCCACCATTTTGCTGTTGGTTTTCCAAGGCGCCAGGGCGCCGCCGGTAAAATCTTCATCCATGCTTTGGGAGTTGTCAATGATCAGCAGGACATTGGGCGGATACGCCGAGCCTTCCGTGAACAGCTCCTGTTCATCCGCGCATGCGGCATGGGCATTGACGGGCATCAGGCTTATCGCCAACGCCAATGTTATCAAAACAGAGGCAATTTTTAATGTCTTTTTCATAGAATCCTCCAATGAATTATGCTTAATAATAAATGGTCACTTCTTTTAAAACATCATTGACAAAATACATCTCCGCTTTTCTTTTTTTGCCGGGTTTCGGCTTGCCGGGATCGTACTTGACCTTGGCGCTGCTCAAGTTGTATTTCTGGTTGTTTTCCAGATAAAGCGTATCTCCCTTGATCATCTTGATAATGCCCACCGTTTTCAGTATTTCAACCGTCGATGACGATGCTCCGGACGCTCCGTCAGGGCCTTCTTCAGCCATGCAGATTGATAATAAAGAAAAAACAATTATAATAATCAAACCTGTTATCAGCCTGAATTTTCGCATTTCTTTTACCTCCCGCTATATTCAATAGTTTTTTATAAAAAACGTTTTACTTGTGAATCAGTGACGCGTCGCCCAAATGTCCTATGCCGAGGCCTATGGTCACGTGATCAGGGCCAGGTGTTGTATCAGTACCACCATATTGTTTATTCCATCCCGTCACTTCCACATCATAGGTAGAGAGCTGCCAGTCCATGCTGAAACCGGAAGGATGCATGGTTCCGGTGGGATTGGGAATGGAGATCAGGTAGCAAGAATTCGGATCGACAGCCAAATCAGCCGGCAAAGTCGTTTGGACGTTAGCGGCAATGTTATCAAAATTATATTGCTGAATCAGTCGCTGGACCCCTTTTTCCGCCGCGATCATGGCTCTCTTCTGGCCGAGGATTTGCCCGCTTGTTTTGATATCACTGTTGGAGAGCGTCATAATCAACGCTCCTAGTGAAATGAGAATCATGCAGGCAATCAGAGCCAGAACAAGGGCAAATCCCCTTTCCGATACGTTTAGATGTTCATTCTTGTCTGACATAAAAATCCTTATTGATTCATTAAAATACCGGCGCATGGTTGCGCACAATGGCGCTTGTTGAATAAACCAGTCTTCTGCGCTGACCGGTGGAGGGATCAATATTTTCTGTTTCCACAGCCAACGTAATCAAAATCCTTCTGATTCGCGAAATGGTTGCTACCGGCGACGCTAGTTCAATTCCGTTTCCGTCAAAGTATCGAAACAGAGGCACGTTTAGCGCAGCGTTGATGACTCTTACTGCTCTTTCAGAGGCATCAGGCGCACCAAGAAAGGCCTGGGCCGTTCCGCAATTTACTGACCTGGTGATATAAAGATCGCTGACATAGTTGTAGCGAATGATTTCGTTGGTATCAACAGGATTGGTATTGGGCAAGTTATTCGTATTAATGATTTCCCCATCATCATTAATGTCCATTTGTATGGTAATCGCATTGGCCGTGGCAACTTGAATGCCCTTGTTCGCCATGGTGACGGACACTCCATTGCACGTGCTATTCACCCAGGGCTCTTCTCGCTTGGGATCATAAGACGCCATGGCTATTTCCATGGCCATGAGTTCCAGGGCCGCTTTTTGGTCCTGCTGGGCGACAACACGTCTTTCGATTCCGGCGCTGGTTCTCTGGGACAGATCGATTACCGCGTAAACCGCTGCCATAACAACCGTGCCGACTGCCATTGCCGTCAGGATTTCAATAATGGTAAATCCCTTGTTGCTCATTTTGTGTTCTTGCCTTTCTATGTGTAACCTTTATATGAAACTAAATCTTTCCTGCCTGGTCACGACTATGTTTTCCGTGATACCTTTGCTATTCAACGGCGGCCATGTGACTGTTACCGTCACCCGCCAGATATCAGTTCCAATGCTTTCGATTTTTGTCCTGACGTTATAAACAGCATCTCCTGCCACAGATGCGCCTTGCGAACTAGCCCTTACAGTATCGACAAATGTTCCTGTTTCAACAAAATACCGCGGATTCATGATAAGCGCTTCCTGTCTTTGCAGTTCACCGGCCAGAATTTCGGACGCCCGTCCAAGATAATCTGATTTGGCCACAGTTCGCCATGAAGATGATTGCAGCATAAAAATGGACAGCACGCCAATCATCGTGATGACCACGGCTACCATCATCTCGGTAATCGAAATCCCCCGTTCATTGTGAATAATACGTAAAGTCATAATCCTTCCTGTAATATTAAAATATTAACATAATCCCTGTACGTACCGATCTTTTATCGTTTAATATTTATTAATTTTTTTCTTTATACCATAAACGTTATTTTATCTGGTGAACATGTCTCCTTACACTGCCCATCGTCGTAACACGAACATGAATACATGAATTTATTTTATTACGTATCAATACCTCATAATAGCCCGAAGAAGGGGGCGTTCCCGTAACTAACAATATGCCGCGGCCTTGAAAGACAATTCCTGAAGATGGGAACAGACTGGAATATATCTTAATCGTTTTACCGAAATCACTGATTTTTTTTGTTACATCATACGTTCCGCCTTTAATTCGATATGTATTTTGAGTCGTGTTTACGGTTACCGTGTAATTGACATGCTCCGAAATAGCCCTCATTTTAGCAGAATTAAGATCAACCACCATGGCTCCTACCGCTTCTCGAAGTTGTGCATTTTCCCTAAACTTGGAGAAAGTTGAAGTGCCAATCACACCCACAATACCCATGATTGCGATGACAATTAACAGCTCAATGATGCTGAAACCTTTTGCTGATTTTAATTTCATCATTTCCCTCTGTGGGTCTTTACTAATACTCAATTTATGAACAGCATTTTATGTGCCATTATACTATTTTTACTTTATATTGGTCAACCTCAGCAGCGAGTGCTGTTTTTACCTCTATTTGCGACAAGATCAACTTTTTTTCTTTCTCATCTTTATAAGCTTTTTGGCCTTTTTAACCATACCTCCCGGTTTTTTTCACACTTTATTTTCAGGTCAGCGTACCGGAATCAGGTACCTCATAAACGCCTCTCCCCAAAAGATATAAGCAACGGCGGCAGCGGACAAAAACGGACCAAAAGGAACCGCATATTTTGTATCCTGTTTTTTTATAATCATGGCGGTAATGCCAATGATTGCTCCTGTGAAGGAGCTGAACAAGAGAACGAAAATCAGAGATTGCCAACCAAAAAATCCGCCAATCATCGCCAGAAGCTTGATATCGCCTCCACCCATGCCTTCGATACTGAAAGTGCCGCTGCAGGCTTGCGACAAACCGGGAACCTCGGCGGAGCCCCTAACACAATAGAAGGCATGGGGATCATTGGGATCGACTTGTACCCAATCCCCGGCGTCATCACAGTCATTATCTGCCGACGTATTGTTGGCGGTTGGAGCTGAATCATAATTGGAAGTCACCGCATGCACACCCGCTTCGGCCGCGGACATCGCCTTTCGTTCCCCTATAATGCGGGAAGCAACTTGCATATCGCTGGTGCTGACCGTCAACGCGAAATAGCCGATCGCCATTAAAATCATAATGCCAATCAGAGCCAGAATTAAAACAAATCCGCCCTCTGAATTTTTTCCTACAATCTTTATTTTATGGAGAAAATGCATGATTCCTCACCAATACGTCTGTTGAATAGGTTCTTCGACTCACTTTCAAAGTACCTCTTTTTTCCTCGTTTTCGACATCCGCAATTATATTGATGCGGATGCGCCTGATATCCCTGATACCGCCACTCCCCACAGCAGCATCAGGTGTGGCAATGACGTTTGCAGAAATATCCGTACCGGCAACATTAAAATACTGAAATAATGGCGTTACCGGGTTAGTTGAGTTGTTTCTAACCATGGTGGATGAACTGGTTCCTCCTAAAATGACTTCATTACCTCCACAACTGACGTTGCGCGTAATTGTACTGTTTGTTGAATCGTAATTGTAGACGATGTATTCATTGGCGACATCTCCAATACATGGGTCATTGACTGGATCAGGGCAATTCGTCGTATTACTTCCTAAATCCATGGCCACTCCAATTCGAGTGGCATTGGCCACCTGAATGCCTCTGCGCACCTGAGTCATGGCAATTGCGTTGCAATTGCCAAGCATGTTGCCATTCCAGGTCGAATTAACCATATTCGGATTGAATGACGCCATGCTGATTTCCATGGCCATTAAATCCAGAACCGCTCTGGCATCCTGCTGTGTCAAGACCCGGCGTCCGACATTGCCGGATGTTCCCTGCGCCAAGTTAATCATGGCATAAATAGCAGCCATAATAATCATGCCGACGGCCATGGCGATCAATA
>Ga0208459_1000078_pt1 | contig 131404 bp, 130 predicted proteins | sample AD_UKC087_MetaG_FD_184433 | JGI IMG/M metagenome (GOLD analysis project Ga0208459, IMG submission 184433) | Active sludge microbial communities of municipal wastewater-treating anaerobic digesters from USA - AD_UKC087_MetaG (SPAdes) (version 2) | ecosystem: Engineered > Bioreactor > Anaerobic... | reverse complement strand
CACCACCCTGCTCCCGCTTCCTCAAAACCACTCTTTCAACATCAAAAAAGGCCACTTAAGAGGTAAAATGGCTTCAATAATCGCATAATAATTTGTAATTACAGTTGCCTGGCTTGGTCCGACCCCTAAATCACATGGAACGGATATTTCTTTCAGCTGTTGTTTCCGCTGGAAGATGCATTTGGGCTCGACGTGATGCTTCTGCTGCATCACTGACTGTAAATACATTAAATTCAGCTAATACTCTCGCTAGATATGTACTATTTGTAAGGTTTACACCTATGCCGATTGATGCAATATGTATTCCATCATCATAAGCAGAATTAATATAGCCCTCGAAGGCTTGCATTAATGCTGGAAATTCGTTTGCATCTAAATAGCTGTGCCCCAAGGGATTATAATTGATGCTCATTTTACCTCCTCACTTCACATATTATTTTGGCTCTAATCTATTGGTTTCTCATTACTTTCAGGAAAGGTGCCCTCGTAGGGAATCTTCCATAAGTATTCACATACTTGTTTTGTCTTTTGGCCCTCTCGTTTGAATACCCCTAATGTTCTACTTATATCGGGGGATTTTCTTCTCTTGCCTGAAAAGTCACCCCAACTATCAAAGAATGTGTCAAAATAAGTAGTGCCCTTATATCTAAAGATGCCCATTGACGTGCCAACTGGTCTAAACCCTTTATAAAATCCCTTTTTATCAGATGTTGGGAAGCCGCCAATTGGATGCCCAACAAGTCTTTTTGTGTTAGCTTCATCAACAGCCATTGAATCCGGTGTTAACACCAATACAATAGTTTGACCATGACGAGGAAAGGGATCTCCTCCTTCATAGGAGCCACATCTGTATCTCTTCCAGAGAAGAAGATTATCAGGCTTACCATCATTATCAAAATCAATAGGTGGATCATAGCGACTGGCAGAAAGATCTAAATTTTGAATCTCTTTCTCAATGCAATTGATAGCGTTCCTTTTATTTATGCCATTTACTCTGCTTTTCTTTTCACTCTCATCATTTAATTTTTTATTTCCTGAAAGGAAGCTATCAATTCCATAATATAATGGATATATCTCTTCAGCTGTTAGATTTACACGGTTGAGCTTTTCAAACCCAGGCAAATTGGTATTATCAGGTCGATCACAAAAGGGTAACCGTTCAAACCAAGTCTTATTAAGACGCTCCAGATAAGCTTCGCATACCTCAGTCCCTTTACCTTTTACTAAGGTGAATTTTTGGTAGGATGCTTCAGTACGAATTAATTTATTTTCAACACTGTTCTTTGATGATTTTTTCAATACATTTGTACTTACATCCTTAACTTTTTCATTTTTCCCAAATACAGGTGAAGGTGCTATAAATGATGCAATTACCATAATAAATATAAATGCAAAGAGATTTGTTTTCTTATAATCATATAAAGCATTTTTCCTTGGATTTATTTTCCCATCCTTAACATAGCCGTTTTTTGTTTTCATCATCGCTCCCTTACACTTTCATCCGCATGCTGAATCAGTGGGGACAGGAAAAAATCGATTAGCTTTCTTTTCCCTGTCTTCACTTCCGCAGTGACCGCCATGCCCGGAGAGAGGTTCACCTCCTTGCCGTCGATCATCATGATAGATTTTGCCAGCTTTAACTTCATCTTGAAGGCAAGGGCCTTCTTCTCGTCCATTGCAGAATCTTTCGTTTCCACGGCATCCTTGGTGATATCCGTCACCACTGCATCGATTACACCATAGCGGGTAAACGAGAAGGTGTTCACCTTGATTTCCGCCTTCTGCCCTTCCTTCACGAACCCGATGTCCTTGTTTTCCACGTTCACTTCCGCTTCGAGGTTCTCGCCCCTGGGCACGATGAGCATGAGCGGCTGGGCTTCCGTCACCACCCCGCCGATGGTGTTCACCGCAAGCTGCTGCACCTCGCCGGAAACGGGAGCCATGAGTATCTGCTTGGCGTTGAGCTCGGTCGCCTTGGTGAGCTCCTGCTTCAATGCCTGACTCTGCCGCTCTGCTTCCTGTATGTCCGATAGGGCCTGCCTCAGGGCCTCGGCATCGAGGGCCTGGATCTCCTTTTCAATACTGCGGACCGAGGCAGCAAGCTGCTCCTGATGGGCACGATCAGCAGCCAGGGACTGGCGCTGCTCGATATATGCCTTCTCCTTTTCCATCCGCTCGAAATCCGAGACCATGTTCTTATCGCGCAGCGACTTGTAGGCCACGAACTGCTTGTTAGCCAACGGCAGTGTCTCCTCGAGCTGCTTTATGATCTCCAGGCTGGAGCGCCGCTCTGCGTCCTTTTCTCTCAGCTCGGCGGAGAGGGCTTCCCTCTTCGACTGGTAACTCTTGATCTGCTGGTACAGAAGCTGGACCTGCTCGGAATGATTCCCGGCCTTCGAATCGGTGGGGAAGAGAGAATAAAGGCGGGAGAGGTCCGTAAATTTCCCAGGATTATTCAGGATCTTCACGAACAGCTTCTGCCGGCTGATAGTGGCTTCGGTAAAAGCAAGCTCTTCCGAGAGCTTGGTCTGATCCGCTCCGGTAAGGGTTCGGTCCAGTTCGATGAGGGGAGCGCCTTTCTCGACATACTGGTAGTCCTTGACATGGATGGCCTTGACCACGCCTTTTGAAAGGGGCTGAATGACCTTCACCCGGCCGCTCGGAATGATCTTCCCCTGGGCAGTGGTCACGATATCGATATGCCCGAAGCAGGCCCACATGATGGCGATGAAGAAGAATGCTATGATTGACCAGGTAAGGATTCTGCCGATGGGCGATGGAGGAGTCTCGAGGATTTCGAGGGCAGCGGGGAGGAATTCCCGCTCTATGCTCACAATGTTCCGGTCGCCCATCTTCCCCCTGTCATTCCACGCCTTCCTGATCTGCGGCAAGCCGGCAAGGGACTGGATCTTCATTCTTCATCCTCCCTGCCTGCCTCGTGGTTATCGGCCTCCCCTTTTTTCACGAACCGGAACACTGGTTTCCCATGACCCTGGATAACTGCGGGCCTTGCCGAGGGGGACTGACTCTGGTAGCCGTGAAGCCTGGCATAATAGCCGTTCGACCCGATGAGCTCGTCATGGCTCCCGCTTTCTATTATACGCCCCTTTTCCATGACGATGATGCGGTGGCAGTTCCTGACCGTGCTCAAGCGGTGGGCGATGATGATGACGGTCCGACCCCTGCACATGGCTGCCATGTTGTCCTGGATAATGCGCTCGGATTCATAATCGAGCGCACTTGTCGCTTCATCGAATATCAGGATTGAGGGGTTCGTGATAAGAGCCCGGGCGATGGCGATGCGCTGGCGTTGCCCGCCTGACAGGGTGCAGCCCATTTCGCCCACCATGGTATCGTACCCCTCGGGCAGCTCGCAGATGAAGTCGTGGGCGCCCGACAGGGTTGCGGCGTGAACCACTGTATCCATGGGCAAGCCAGGGTCTGCCAGGGCGATGTTCTCCCGGATGGTACGGTTGTACAGGAAGCTTTCCTGGAGGACACCAAATGCTTCAGGAACTGCTGCTTGTTGGACTTTCGCTGAAATTGAATGTAGATTCTTGATTGATGGAAGATAAGGAACATTTGTGTCCACGTTATATCTCCTCTCATCTTTAATTTATGGCACAACAATATCTAGACTGACAACTAAACGACCCTCGCCTGGAAGGCGAGGGGTTTAACTTGGGTCGATTTGAAATCGACTATCGTCAACTACCGGCTCACCTTCTTGCTCGTCAATGTATTGCTGGATTATTTCATCTGTAACATTGCCTGAGCTTACGGCCAGATATCCTCTCGCCCACAGGTGCCGTCCCCAAAATTGCCTTCTCAAATGCGAATATTCTGAAAGCAAGACCCGGGAACTTATGCCCTTCAGCCACTGCACTATCTTGCTGATATCCTGGCTCGGGTTATACCCGATGAACATGTGCATATGGTCGCTTGCCACCTTCCCGGATATCACTTCCAACTCGTGTTCAATCGCTATCTGTCTCAGCAGGTCCCTCACTCGAATCGCCACGTCCCCAGTCAACACCTTCTTCCGATACTTCGGTACCCAGACAAGGTGCACCTTCAAGTCAGTTTTCGTGTGAGCCCCTACCCTATAACGTCGCATAGCGACATTTATAATCCTCTCTTCGCCTGAAGGCGAGGGATTTCAACCATCCCCGATTGAGACATTAATAGGGGGCGTCTTACGGATGCATCCGAGAAGTCGGACGCTCTTTGACTCTCTGTTCTCATTCCTCTGAAAAAAGCATATCCTGAAGCTGCCTATCTTTTTCATTACATCATCGCAATCTGTATAAGTGGCTAATGAGGGACCTTTTGCGGATAATATTATAAAGCAATAATATTCTATATTGTATTTCCAGTCCAGCAATAAAAATGCAAAAGATCCCATCGAAGAAAACCGGCACCTCTTGAAGGAAGAAAGCAGGCAGACTCGGCTTCGTCCGTGGTGAGGGGTGGGAGGGGGTGCCGACCGCACTGTCATGCGACTTTTTGCGAATGCGGCCCTGGCGGAGTCGGAAGGGCGCTTAGGCCACGCTTGTCTGAGCGCAGCGACAGCGGAGCGAGATTGCAGGCCTGCCCTGGAGACTTAAGCCTTAGCCGCATCAAAAAGGCGCATTCAGGGCGGACGGTGCCCCCTCCCACCCCTTCTCCTCCACACGGAGGGTCACCCCGCTCCCTAGAGCCCCGCATTTGCAGGGATGACAGGAAGAGAAGATGGATGACAGCAGGAGAGCGGCGATGACAGGGGCAGTCCTGCCGGCCAGACTACGACGAGATGCTCTCGAAGAGCGCCTCGGTCCTCGTCCTGATCTGCTCGACGTCCCCGGTGGAGTAGTCCGTGACGATCTTCAGGTAGGGAAGATCGTGCTTGCCCCGCACGTGGCCGCTGATCTTGTGCGCCTCGATGTTGTAGGTGTGGCAGGCGTGGAGCACCACCTCGACCACCGCGTCGGGCCTGAAGCGCTCGATGAGGGCGTCCATGGCGTCGAGCCTGCGCGTGTTCGGGGTCATGCACGAGCACGGGATCTGGAGGTAGCGCTTCGCCAGCGCGGTCATGGGGTCGCTGGTGCCCTCGTCGATCTGCGCCGCGAAGAGCTTCATGCCCGAGCAGGCGTCCAGCGCCACCACGCGGCCGCCCGCCTCCTCGATGATGCGGAACACCTTCGTGGAGTCGCCCCCCACCGGGCACCCGGTGACCAGGACCCTGCGCGCATCCGCAGGCCCGTGGGCAATGCCCTTCCTCTTCCTCTCCTCGAGCCTCTCGATGACGCCCGTAAGAAGGCCCTCGAGCTCGGAGGCCTTTGCAAGCTGGGCCAGCATGATGAGGTCGTACTGCTCCTGCCAGGAGATGAGCGGGGGATGGTGCTCGGCATAGGAAAAGATCGTTTCCATGAGCCTGTTCTTCCGGTTCGTGTCCCTGATCTCGTCCTCAATCGCGTCCTCCTCGATGCGGACGTCGAAGGTCTTCTCCAGGAATGCCGCGAACTTCCTCAGCATGACCGCCCAGGTCCCCACCGCCTCCTCCTCGTCCGGGAGCTGGGGCAGATCCATCATGAATAGGGGCCTGTTCGCCGAAATGAGCTCGAACATCTTCTTCTTGCCGTCGCAGGTGGTCTCCCCCACCACGGCGTCCGAGATGCCGAAGAACGGGCAGGTGTCCTTGAGGATGAACCCGTAGCTCGACTTGATGAGCGGGCAGAGGTTCGCGGGCAGCACGGTCTCCCCGGCCTCGACGGTGGCGTTGGCGTAGGCGCACAGGATCGTCGGGACCGCGCCCGCGGCTCGAATGAGCTCCAGGGGGGCGTAGGAGCAGTAGGCGCCCACGATCTTCGCGCCACGCTCGCGCCTCGACTGAAGGTACGCAATCGCCCTCTTGGTGGGCAGTCCGGTGTATTCGTCGTTCAGGAGCGGCTCGATCCGCGTGTCCATCTCTTCCTCCTTGAGGGTTCGTTTCCGGCGCGCATCCAGGGGAACGCACGCCCGGCCCTGCTCATGCAGGGGATGGGAATGGCTTACCCGATACAGGCGGATCCGGCCAATAGTTTATTTTTCTACGTTCATGGATGATATGCAAGATGTGAATGCACGCATGAAAGGACGGGCCGCAGGCTTGGGCAACCGCCTGCGGCCCGGTGTTCTTTCCTTCAGGCCAGGGGGCTCAGATCTCGAGGCCCGCCCGGTGGCCTTCGTGGATGGCCTCGAGGAGGCGCCTCGGGCTGACCGCGTCTCCCACCACCTTGTATGCTATGCCCAGGCCCTTGAGCACTTCGTCGAGGACGTTGTCCGGCCGGGCGCCCATGGCCGTGATCACCGTTGACGCGGGCTCGCTGCGCTCCTCGCCGTTCAGCTCGTACACCACCGTGTCCGATCCGACGGCCTTGACCTTCGCGCCGAACATCATCCTGCCGCCCCCTGCTCGGTTGCGCTTGTGGAGCCAGTAGCCGTGGGCCGTGAGCTTGGCCACCGGCGGGTACGTCTGCATCTCGATGATGGTGGTCCGTATCCCCTTCGCAAGGAGAAAGTCCGCGGTCTCCATGCCCACGTAGCCCGCTCCCAGGATCACGGCCGGGGCCTTGACCTCGACCTTGCCCACGAGCACGTCGCGGGCGTCGAAGACATGGGCCGAATCGATCCCCGGGATCGGGGCCGCCACCGGGTAGGCGCCGGTGGCCATGACCACGGCGTCGGGCCTGTTCGTCTTCAGGAGCTGCTCCGTGATCACGCTGCCCACGTTCACGGGCACGCCCTTCCTGGCGAGCTGGCGCAGCATCCACTCCACCCAGCCCATGAAGGCCTCCTTGTGGGGCGGCCTGCTGGCCGACTGAAGCTGCCCGCCGGGGACAGGCTCCCGGTCGAAGACCTCCACGTCCATGCCGCGGCCCGCCGCTGCCAGGGCCGCGGAGAGGCCCGCAGGGCCGGCGCCGACCACCCACACCTTCTTCCGCGCGGGCTGGGCCTTCGGAGCGGCATCAGGGTTCACGAGCACGGGCGCCTCCTTGAACTCGCGGCCGCACGCCGGGTTGAAGGTGCAGGTGGCCGACTTCATCTCGAAGCTCAGGCGCTCGATGCACCCCTGGTTGCAGGCGACGCACCAGCAGACCTCGTCGAGGTCGCCGGAGAGCACCTTGTTCATGAAGTCCGGGTCGGCGAGGTGCTGCCTGCCGAAGGAGACGAGGTCCGCGTCCCCCCGGGCGAGCGCCTGTTCGGCCAGGTCCGGGTGATTGATGCGCCCCACGCCGATGACGGGCACGCTCACGACCTCTTTGACGGCCCGGGCGTTCGGGAGGTTGAACCCGGGCTCCGTGTCCATGGAGGCGATGCTCAGGTTCCCCGGGGTCGAGTAGACGCCCACCGAGACGTGGATGGCGTCCACGCCGGCCGAGACGAGCCTCGGGGCGAGCCACTTCATGAACTCGACGCCGTATCCCCCCTTCACCAGCTCGTCGCCGGACACCCGGATGAGCACCGGGAAGTCGGCTCCCACCGCAGCCCTCACGGATTCGACCACCTCGAGCACGAACCGGGCCCTGTTTTCGTCAGAGCCGCCGTAGGCGTCCTGGCGGTGGTTCGAGAAGGGCGAGAGGAACTGCGTGAGGAGGTAGCCATGGGCGCCGTGGATCTCCACCGCGTCGAACCCGGCCTTCTTCGCCCTCAGGGCAGCGGAGCCGAACCCCTCCACCACCTCGAGGATGCGGGCCGTGCTCATCTCCTCGCAGGGCTGCTGCAGGATCACGCTGGGGATGGCCGACGGGGCCTCGGGCATGGCGCCTGCCGCGTACTCGGTGGTCTCCCGGCCCGCGTGGTGGAGCTGGAGCGCGACCCTGGCGCCCCACGGGTGGCAGGCATCGGGGATCCTGGCCAGGGAGGGGATGAAGTCGTCGCTCCAGGCGCCGAGCTCGTTGGGGAAGCCCTTGCCCCGGGGCAGGACCGCGCACACCTCGCTGATGATGAGGCCGACGCCCCCCCTCGCCCGGGAAGCGAGGAAATGGGCGAGCCGGTCGCTCACCGTGTTGTCCATGTTCGCGTACGCCGTGCCCATGGCCGGCATGACGGAGCGGTTTCTGAGCTCCATGCCGTTGATGGTCACCGGTGAAAAGAGATGGGGATAGTTCATGCAACCTCCGTATCGTGCGTATTCTGGTCCCGGACGGGCCGGGCCCCGGGTTCGTCCCGGTACCCCAGGAGGCGCAGCAGCGTGGCCTTCATCTCCTCCCGGAAGCGCTCCGAGGCGTTCTCATCCACATACAGGTGCTTGAAATGGCGATACCCCTCCAGCAGCGTGATGACCACCTGGGCCGCCGTTACGGGGTCCTGCTCCCTGACGATCCCGGCCTCCACGTACGACGTGAGCTCCCGGGAGAGGAACTTCCGGAAGAGCGCGTAGAGGTGCCGCACCTTTTCGTCGATCTCCCGGTTCCTGAAGCTCAGCGAGATCATGGCGAAATCCGCGGCGATCTTCGTCATGCCGTACCACTCCTCGCTCCAGAGCAGGTCGTTGAGGAGCAGGAGCCTCGCGCGAGCGTCGCCCCGGTCCACCCGGATGTTCGACAGCAGGCCCGCGTACTCCGAGATCACGGAGTCCACCAGCTCGAGGGTCATGTTCTCCTTGGTGGAGAAGTAGTGCATGATGAGGCTCGGGTGGATGCCCATGCGCCTTGCCACCTTGCCGATGGATGCACCCTCGATGCCCTCCTCCACGATGGTCTCGTAGAAGGCCTTGAGGATCTCGGGCTTTCTCAGATGGGCGTTCTTCCGAACCTTATCGGGCACAGGGCCTCCCTTTTATTAACCGAATGTTCAATTAATGAATGTTTTCATTCGTATGTCAAGCCGATTGTTGGGTTTTCAGATCAGCCTGGACCGGATAGCGAACGGGCGCCCCACAGCTAAGACAGATGACGCGAGGTAAAGGACGGGAAGGGACGCCCGGGACAGGGCCATGCCGACCCGCGCCCGGCCGGCAGGCTCACACGGCTTCCCTCTTCTGCACCGGCTGAAACACGGGCCTCCTCCCGGGGCGCAGCGGCCACAGCCAGCGGGGGACCCTCGTCTCCCTGATGCGGAAGGGCGTGACGCACTCGCTCACGAACCGCACGTCCTCGATGGTGTAGAAGGCCTTGGGGTCGAAGCGCTCGATGAGCGAGACGATGCGGTGTATGTCGTGCGGCTCCACGATGGAGAAGACCAGCTTCACCGGCCCGGTGGCGCCCCTGGCGTCGGTGCTCGTGAGGCCGAACCCGGCGGCCCTCAGCGAGCTCTCCAGCTCCCCGGAGTCGGCCTTGGTGATGACGCGGATGACGACCTTCCCGATGGACAGGAGGTTTTCGAGGCACATGCCCACGAAGGTGCCGAAGGCAAACCCTGCGGAGTAGCCGATGAAGCAGGCGAGGTTGAGCTTGTCCCCCTGCATGATCTGCCTCACCGCCAGCAGCCAGATCATGACCTCGACGAAGCCGATGAACGGGGCGATGTAGCGCAGGTTCCTGGCGATGAAGATGATCCGTATGGTGCCCAGGCTCACGTCCAGGATCCTGGCCAGAAAGATCATGGCAGGCAGGATGACCCAGGCGTACAGGTTCATGTCCCCGAGAGAAGATAAGCCCATAATGCCTCCCCAGCAGGCCTATAGGACAAGTGCCTGCCCGCAGGCAATAGGAAATGTTCCTCCGTTCCCCGCAGACAGATGAACGCCTATCGAGTACCATGGCTTTGTCGGGGTCGGTATCGGTATCGGGGTCGATACCGATATTCCCTTTCGACCCCGATACCGATACCGACCCCGATGAAAATGGGGAGGGCCTTGGGCTAACCAGGGGGCACGAGGCTGTCAGCGGCCGCTCTTCGCGTCGGAGGGAACGGCTTCCACCTCGAGGAGGTCCGTCCTCCGGAGGATGCCTATCCTGACGGGCTCGCCGATGGGCCAGTCGGAGAGGAACCGGTGGAGGTCGTCGACGCTGCCCACCCTGACGTCGTTCATGGAGACGATGAAGTCGCCCAGGTGCAGGCCGGCCCTCCTGGCCGGGCTGTCCGGGTCCACGGATACGATCTCGACGACGCTCTCGCCGTCGAGGTTGTGAAAGCGGGCGAGCCTCCGTGTGATGGGCCTGGTGGTGCCCGCGATGCCCAGATACCCCCTCCTCACCCGGCCGTGGGTCAGGATCTCGGACACGACCCACCGGGCCGTGTTCGAGGGGATGGCGAACCCGATGCCCTGGGCCTGGAAGATGATGGCCGTGTTGATCCCGATGACCAGCCCGGAGGAGTTCACCAGCGGGCCGCCCGAGTTGCCGGGATTGAGCGGCGCGGTGTGCTGGATGACGTTCTCGATGAGCCTCCCGTCCCTGCTCCTGAGCGCCCTGCCCAGAGCGCTCACCACCCCGGTGGACACCGTGGACTGGAAGCCCAGGGGGTTGCCGATGGCGATAGTGAGCTGGCCCGCCTTGAGCAGGAGGGAGTCGCCCAGGGAGGAGTACGGCAGGTTCGAGCCGTCCGCCCTGATCACGGCGAGGTCCGTTGCCGGGTCGGTCCCCACGAGGGTCGCGGTGGTGATCGATCCGTCCGTGAGGGTGAGCTGGTATCTCCGGGCGCCGCTCACCACGTGGTCGTTGGTGAGGACGTACCCGTCCGGGGTGAGGATGACCCCGGAGCCTGCGCCCTGCTGCTCAAGCGCCCCTTCCCTGTCCACGCCCCCGGCGAATATGCCCACCACGGTGGGGCCGACCTTCTCCACCACCGATATCACGGCCTTCGAGTAGGCGTCCAGGAGATGGGCGTCGTCGTCCGCCTTCCTGGAGCCCCCCGGTTCGGGGCCCCGGGCCCTGCCCAAAGGCGGCGCGCCGGTGATGAACTGCAGCACGTGCTCGATATCCTTGCGCATCGCGTTCCTTGCCTCGCTGTCTGTGGATCTGAAGGGGGACGTCGGCAACCGGCCCCCATGCATGACATTATTGTAGGGTCACGGCATCTCTGATGACAGGAGGCCTTTCCGGGAATTCAGGGGTTGCCATTGCATCGCGCTTTGGTTACAGTAGCGTGACAGAACAACATCACGGAAGGAAACAATGACCTGCAGGAAATCCATACCAAACAGCGAAGACCTTCTCCGTGCTGAAAAGCAGGTGCTTGCCGGAATGTACGGCAGGCTCCTGGCGCGGTACATCATGCGCTTCGGGGAACACTATGCATCACGCCTTGCCGTGGCCGTCACGAAAGTCGTCCTCTCCCAGACCGACAGCGAGGAGGAGGCCAGGACCTTTCTCGAGCAGAACAGGGACCAGGTCATGACGGAGGTAGCGGCGCTCAAGGACGACCGGGACCTCCGCAGGATCGTCACGGACACCCTGGTGCTCAAGGCCGTGTTCGGCCACCGCACGAGGGGCTGCTCAAAGGACGAGTCCATGCAGTCCATCCAGAGGCTCAAGGACCTCGGGATCTACCTGGAGGGCACCGAGCCCCCCACCCCTGCGGCCTTTGTCCGCATGGCGAGCAGGTTCTTCTCCGAAACCCCGCTGAGGGGACCCGCCCCTGCCTCCTGCGCCTGAGGCCGGGAGCGCTTCCGGGCGCCCGCCGGTCCCCGGGGCCTTCGAAGACCGCAAATACGGGTTTCCTTTTCTGCCCGGATTACGCTAAGGTAGCTCGCCAGAAGACCTGCCGCGGGACCGTGGGCCAGCAGCCCCGGCGGCCGGAATGCGAGAGAGGAGACGCCTGCCAGGCCTTGACCCCATGAATACGCGCACCCTGCGATCCGACGTCCTGCTCTTCACCGCCGCCCTCATCTGGGGCTTCGCCTTCGTGGCGCAGCGCCTGGGCATGGAGGCGGTCGGCCCCTTCATCTTCAACGGCGTGCGCTTTGCCCTGGGCGCGCTGGTCCTGCTTCCGGTCATCTGGCTTACCGGCAGGAGCAGACCTCCCCTTTCGCGGCGAGAGCGGGACCGTCAGAGATCAGACCTCCTGAAGTCGGGCCTCCTGGCGGGCGTCCTGCTGTTCTCCGGGGCGTCGCTCCAGCAGATGGGCATGGTCACCACCACCGCGGGCAACGCGGGGTTCATCACCGGGCTCTACGTGGTGCTCGTGCCCATCCTCGGCCTGTTCATGAGCCAGAAGACCTCCGCCGGCACCTGGATCGGCGCGGTGCTCGCCTCCCTGGGGCTCTACCTCCTGAGCGTGAGCGCATCCTTCACCATCTCCCCCGGCGATATCCTGGTGCTCCTCGGCGCCTTTTTCTGGGCAGGCCACGTGCTCGTCATCGGCCGGTTTTCCCCGAACATGGACTCCTACCGGCTCGCCTTCATCCAGTACGCCGCCTGCTCCCTCATGAGCCTCGCGGTCGCGGGCATCTGGGAGACCACCACCATCGAGGCCCTTTCCCGGGCAGCCCTGCCCATCCTCTACGGCGGCGTCTGCTCCGTGGGCATCGCCTACACCCTCCAGATCGTGGGGCAGAAGGAGGCGCCCAGCGCGCACGCGGCGATCCTGCTGAGCCTCGAGTCCGTGTTCGCGGCCATCGGGGGCTGGATCATCCTCGACGAGCTGCTCACTCCCCGCCAGCTCGCCGGCTGCTCGCTCATGCTGCTGGGCATGCTCCTCTCGCAGCTCTGGGGGATCGGCAGGGCAGCGCCGACGGCAGGGGACGCCGGGAAGGCACCGGAGGAACGCCGGGAAGGCGGCGGCACGGGCATGGGGTGACAATAAATTTTACCTGATAAGTTCATGTGATATTAAACATCTCGCAGCGCCCGGCCGATAGAACGGATATCTTACAACCAGAGGGGATATCATGGATGTAAAGTTGGTCAATCCATTCATCGAGGCGACTGCGCACGTGCTGTCGAGCATGGCCTTCACCAAGGCCAAGGCCGGCGCGCCATACCTGAAGAAAGACAACATCGCCCGGGGCGATGTGACGGGCATCGTAGGCCTCATCGGCGAGGCCAGGGGGACCATCTCGGTGAGCTTCACGGAAGAGTGCATCCTCTCCATCGTGAGCAGCATGTTCGGCGAAGAGATGACCTCCATCAACGACGAGGTGAAGGACGCCGTGGGCGAGATCCTGAACATCGTGTCAGGGCAGGCCAGGCAGAAGCTCGAGGCCATGGGCAGGGTGCTCAAGGGGGCCATCCCCACGGTCATATCCGGCAAGGACCACACCATCACCCACATCACCAAACAGCCCATCATCGCGGTCCCCTTCGAGACGGACAACGGCAAGTTCACCATCGAGATCTGCATCGAGGAATAAGGGCTGCCCATCAGCACGCAACCAACGCCGTGATCAGGAGGCCGGGAAAACACCCGGCCTCCTTCGTTTTTCCTTCCCTGGAGGGAAACCCTGTTTGCGTTTGCCCGGACGAACGGGTCTGTGATAAGTCCTCCCCCATGGACGGGCTCATCAGGCACATCACCCTGGAATGCACGAACCCCTTATGCAGGATGCGCTTTCCGATCCCTGCCAGGGTCGAGCGCATCCCGAAATGCCCCCTGTGCGGCTCCCCCACGGAGCAGGACGGAGAGCCCTACGAAGAGCTCCAGGTGAGGAGCACGCGCCCCGCGGCGCCGGGCACGCGCATCGAAGCGCTCCTCGACAACATCCGCAGCACCTACAACGTAGGCTCCATGTTCAGGACCTCGGACGGCGCGGGGATCTCCCACATCCACCTCTGCGGCATGACCCCCACTCCGAGGAACCCGAGACTGGCCAAGACCGCCCTGAGCGCCCAGGAAAGCGTGCCCTGGTCCTACTCGAGGAACGGGCTCGCCACGGCGAGCGACCTGCGCGAGTCGGGCAGGCGCCTCTGGGCCCTGGAGGGGGGGAGCCTTTCGAGGCCGCTGGGGGAGGCCCTCGCCGACCTCGACGGACCCCCCATCGTGCTCGTGGTGGGCAACGAGGTCTCAGGCGTGGACCCCAGGATCCTCTCCCTGTGCCACAAGGTCGTCCACATCCCCATGCAGGGAGTCAAGACCTCGCTCAATGCCTCCGTAGCCTTCGGCATCGCGGCATACGCGCTCTGCACGGCCAACGGGCACCGACGCGCCCGGTAGGGCCGGCCTCGGATTTCCTAATATTACGTATTCATTATTTTTTGAGGCGTGTCCGATAGAAAGGGGTAAGACCAACAAAGGCACCACAACGGGGACAGTATGGATGTTCAGATCGTGAATCCGTTCATCGACGCAACCATTCATGTGTTGTCATCGCTCGCCTTCACCCAGGCCCACGTGGGCAAGCCCTATGTGAAAAAGGACCCCGTGGCCCAGGGCGACGTCTCGGGCGTTGTGGGGCTGACCGGCGAGGCCAAGGGCACGATCTCGGTCACCTTCACCAGGAAATGCATCCTCACCATCGTCTCGAAGATGTTCGGGGAGGAGGTCACCGAGATCAACGACGAGGTCAAGGACGCGGTGGGGGAGATCCTGAACATCGTGTCCGGCCATGGACGCCAGAAGCTCCAGGGCATGGGGAAGACGCTGAAGGGCGCCATACCCACGGTGATCACGGGCAAGAACCACGTCATCACGCACATCACGACCAAGCCCATCATCGCCATCCCCTTCAACACGGAAAACGGCGACTTCACCTTCGAGTTCTGCCTCGAATAGCTCGTCCCGAAAGGGATTGAGGAGATACGCATGAAAGAGCTTGAACGCTTCGATACCCTGGATTTCCTCGGACAGGTGAACCTGCTGGACTCCCTCGTGCAGAACGGAAGCCTCGAGGCCCTGCCCGACGTCATACAGCTCATGGAAAGGATACCGCGGAGCGATGCCATCGGCCTCGTCATCCGGAACACCCTCAAGGGGCTGCTCTCTTCGGGCGAAGACCAGACCGCTCAATGCATCGCTTCGGACAACCGGGAGGTGAAGACCATCGCCATCGAGGTTGCCGGGCAGAAACGCTTCGCCGGCGCTGCCGGGGCCCTTCTGGAAGAGGCGAGAAAGGCGGCGGGCAGGCAGGAGTACGGGGTGCTCTTCGCCGCTATCTCCGCCCTGTCCGCCATCGGGACGGCCGAGGCGTTCGACCTGTTCAGGGAGTGCATGGACAGTGAAGACCCCCTCATCTCGTCGCAATGCATCGAGATCCTGGGAGAGCTGAGAGACGAGGCCTCCGTGGGCCGCCTGTGCGGGATCGTCTCCCGGTCGGACGCTCAGGGCGCAAGCGGGGAATGCGACCTGCCCACGGCGAGCGCCATCACGGCGCTGGGCAGGATCAGGGGGAGCGAGGCCGTCTCCTTCCTCGTCTCCAAGCTCCACCACAGGAGCCCTGCAGCGCGCAGGCTCATCCACGAGGCCCTCGCCGCTGCCGGTGCCGAATCCGTCGGCCCCCTGGCAGAGGTCTTCCAGGAGGACGATGTCGACAAGAAGATCTTAGCAGCCAACATCCTGGGCCTCATCGGCTCCCGGGAGGCGGGGGACGTGCTCGTACGGGCCCTGGACAAGGGGCAGGCGCTCCACCCCAACATCCGGTTCGCCGTCTACGAGGCCATGGGCAGGACACCGGGCATGAAGACCCTGGTCTGCCTCGCCGACGGCCTGGAAGAGACGGATCAGATGGTGCTCATGGCGGTGATCTCCTCCCTGGACGTGCAGCTCAACCCCTGGATCAGGGACAGGATGGCCGAGAGCATCCGGAAGGGCACGGCGCACAGCTCAGCCCTCGTCAAGGCCATCGCCGCATCCCGGTCCCTGAACATCTTCGAGGCCCTCTTCGGACTGGACGAGGCCATCGGCGCCCTCATCGCGGACGCGGTCAGGGATTCCGGCGACGGCGAGCTTACGGAGCAGTTTCGCGGGAAGCTCAAGGAGATGGGGACGAACAAGGCCCTGGCCATCGCTGCGGGCCTGGAGGGCAAGGCCGGGAACACGGGCGGGCGAAAGATCCTGGCCGTGGACGATTCGAAAGCCATGCTGAACTACTACCAGAGCATCACGGCGTCCATGGGGCTCACCATCGCCACCGCGGAGAACGGCAGGCAGGGCCTCGACGTGCTCGCGGCCGGAGAGCCCTTCTGCCTCGTCATCACGGACATGAACATGCCGGTCATGGACGGCATCGAGTTCACCAGGCAGGTCAGGGATTTCCCGGATTTCGAAGGCCTGCCCGTCATCATGATCACCACCGAGTCGGAGCGTTCCCAGCAGGTCATCGCCCGGGAGGCGGGCGTCACGGAGTTCCTCCAGAAGCCCTTCAGCATGGAGAAGCTGCGGGAGCTCATCGGCAGGTACCTGTAGAACTCGGAAAGACACCCGCGCACCTGGTTAGCTTAATTTCATCGGGGTCGGGGTCGGTATCGGTATCGGGGTCGAACACTCCGAAAGCATTGTTCTCAATCGGACGCTCCGCCCTCTCCCTGCCGAACATCAGCGAAACCGCCCGGCCTCACCGGTTCCGCCCCGCATGCCCGCCCATCCTGCCCGGATGAAGGCAGCGGCAAAGAGCAGATGGATCACCGCGAACACCTGCGTCGCCTGACGGGCGCCTGCGAACAGGCCCCACACGTCCAGGGCGGCTATGGCGGAAAACCCGACGATGTTGCCCAGGATGACGGCGTTCAGCGCAGCAGACGGCTCCGCGTTCCGCGCCGCCCAGTTCAGGACTGCAATCCCAAGGAAGGGGCTTCCGAAAATCCGGAGATAGGCAATGAGCGCTGCGGAGGGATCTGCGGGCACGGCTCCGGCACCGGCGGACTGCGGTGCGAAGATGAAGCCGAGGCCTGCAAAGGCCATATAGACGGCGGAAATGCCGAGCAGAAGATCGAGCTTCATGGGCAAAGGCCTCCTTCAGGAAGAACGGACAACCCTCAGCCGCGCGATGCCTGGCAGATACAGGGGATCACCGGCGAGAAGGATGAGCACACTGGGCGCCGGCCTGGCAGGATCCCGATCCCGATCATCCAGGCAAAAAGCCGTGCCGACTTGGCATCCGTTCCTGCATATCTAATACAATTTATAACCGCCTGCGTAAGGAGGGTCACATGGGTCATGACACACACATTGCGCTGTTCATTGCCATCGGGCTGGTTTCCGGGCTCGGCTCGGGTGCCTTCGGCATCGGGGGCGGCGTGCTCATCGTCCCTGCCCTCGTCCTGCTCGCCGGGTTCTCCCAGCACACGGCCACGGGCACGAGCCTGGCGGTCCTGCTGCCGCCGGTGGGCCTCGGGGCCGTGCTGGAGTACTACCGCCACGGGGCCGTGGACCTGCGCGCCGGGTTGATCATCGCCGTGTCCCTGTTCCTGGGCGCATGGATCAGCGCACACATCGCGGCCAGGGTCCCGGACGCCGTCATGAAGCTCTCCTTCGGGGTCTTCCTCTCCCTGCTGGGGATCTACCTCATCATCAGCGCGTTCAGGAACCTGCCCGTCTAAGGAAGGTCGAGCCCAAGCTGGCCCCCGGGGTTCATGATGCCCGCCGGGTCGAAGTGCCGCTTGAGGGCCCTCAAGACCTCCATCTGCTCGCGGCCGAGATACTCGTCCATGTACGGGGCCATCATCCTGCCCACGCCGTGGTGGTGGCTGAGCGACCCCCCGCTCTTCATGATGGCCTCGATGACGCCCCGCTGGAACGATACGAACTCCTTGGTGTCAGAGGTCCTCATGATGAAGATGAAGTAGAGGTTCGTGCCCTGGGGGTAGAAGTGCGAGGCGTGGGTCATGCACATGGTCGCCGGCCTGGTCTTGATGCAGGCCCGCACGCCCTCGTGGACCCTGTGGAGGTTGTCCCAGGTCACGCTCGCCTCCAGCGTGTCGATCTGGATGCCGAAGTCCTGCAGGTCCTCGCGCATGTAGGGCTCGGTGAACCTCGTCTTTTCCCACTTCTTCGAGGCATAGCCCGTGAGGTACATGGCCCCGAAGCCTTTCGCGATCTTCATGATCTTTTTCTTGACGAGCTTCGTGTAGTCACCATCGCCTTCCACGGTCCCCAGACACAGGCAGCGCTGCATGGGCAGGAAGCCCCGCTTGACGAGGTATGCGTCCACCACCCCGGGTATGCCATAGAGCTTGAGCCCCCGGTCGGTCTCCTCGGGGTCCGATATCCGGTACACCGCGGGCCTGCCGAACTCGCCCTGCATGATCTCCCGGCTCGCCTGGACCGCGCTCTCCCAGGAGGGAAACATGAAGGAGAAGTAGCGCCTGTTTTCGGGCATGTGCCGGAAGATCTTCATGGTCACTTCCACGAGGATGCCGAAGGTCCCTTCCGAGCCCTTCATGATGTCGTTGACCTTGGGGCCCGTGGCCGAGGCCGGGAACTCGCGGGTCGCGAAGGTGCCCGCGGGCGTCACGTACTCCTGGCTGATGACGATGTCGCCGGCGTCGCCGTAATAGGTCGAGGCCTGCCCCGAGCCCAGGGTGACCACCCAGCCGCCCACCGTGGAGTACTCGAAGGACTGGGGGAAGTGGCCGCAGGTGTAGCGTCTCGCACAGCCGAAGAGCTCGGGGGCGCTGTTGAGCGCGTCCTCGTAGGCGGGGCCGAACATGCCCGCCTGCACCCGGGCGGTCTGGTTCGCCTCGTTGATCTCGAGGACCCGGTTCATGTGCGTGCTGATGACCAGGGACACGCCCCCCTTCGCGGGCCGCACCCCGAAGTTCACCGAGGACCCGGCGGCGAAGACGTACATGGGGATCCTGTGCTCGCTGCAGTAGGCCACGAGGTTCTTCACGTCCTGTTTGTCCCGCGGGTGCACCACCACGTCCGCCACCTCCCGGATGATCCCCTTCCTGAGCTCCATGAGCTCCTCGGTGGTCTTCCCATAGGCGTACTTCACCCTGCTGTAGGGGTCGGTGGTGACGTTCTCCTTCCCCACCATGTCCATGAAACGCTCGATGTGGACCCCCTCGATGCCCACCGGCCTCTCGAGGGACACGGCCACGTTGCCCTCCTCCCTCTTGGTGCCGAAGTCGGCAGGGCCCATGCCGAACTCCTCCATCATCATGTGCACCCAGCCGTGGCTCGGGTGCTTGAACGCCGTGGGGCTTCCGTACTTCACGATGGACCTGATCGTCCCCGGAGCCGGCGCTTCTTCCGTCCACCGGGGCATGAATCCCTTCTTCTTCAGCATGACGCCCTCCCCTAGTCCCTGCCCGGGATCTTCAGCTCTTCGGCGGTCCGGCAAAGCTCGTCTTCGGTCTTCCGGTCGTCCCAGCCCAGCTCGCGGGCCGCCACCGCGGCCACCTTCCTCAGGATGTCCTCCCCGGGATTGCCCAGCGTGGCGATGCCGGTCCTCCTGAGCACGATGTCGCTCAAGGTCCTGGCCATCTCGTTCCTCACCGCGAACACCGCCTCGGCCAGGATCTCGCCGTCCGTGCTCACGACCTCACCGAACTCCCCGGACTCGCGTGCGATCTCGAGGACCTTGCCGTACTCGGTGCCGTAGTGTCTGCCCAGGTATTCGAGGGTCGCTTCGGGGACGTCCGGGTTCTTACCCTTGATGCTCTCCATGAAGGCGTTCACGTTCCTGATCTCGCACCCGTAGAGGTAGCGCCGGTCGGTGATCACCAGGTTCATGGGCTTGTCCACCTTGTCCCGCACGAGATCGATGACCTTCTGGGCCAGGCCCCTGCTGGTGGTGTACTTGCCGCCCTCCACGGTGATGAGGCCGTCGAGCCCCTCGGAGGCGTTGTCGAATATCTCGTACTTCCTCGAGGACTCGTAGGTCCCCTCGGTCTGCTCCTCCACGAGAGGCCTCAGGCCGCCGTAGGTGTGTATGACGTCCTCGAACTTCACGAACCCGTCGCCGAAGGTGGAGTTCACGTCCGCGATGAGCTCCATGATGCTCTCCTTCGTCACGCGGTACTCGTCGGGGCTGCCGACGTACTCCTTGTCCGTGGTGCCTATGAGGGTGTGGCCGCGCCAGGGGATGAGGAAGAAGTGCTTGCCCTTCGGGGTCATGCTCGCCAGCACGCTGCTCTCGGAGGTTTTCTTCGCCGTGATGATGTGGATGCCCTCGGAGCGGCGCAGGGTCTCGTTCACCGTGCCCCCCTGCTTGGCCAGTCCCAGGAGGATGTCCGCCCAGGGCCCGCCGCAGTTGATGGTGACGTCTCCCCTGACTTCGACCTGGCGGCCGGTCAGGACGTCGGTCACCTTCACTCCGGCCACCCTGTCCGGTCCGTTCATGATGAAGCTGTCGATCCGGGCGTAGTTCGCGACTTTGGCGCCGAAGGCGACGGCGGACTTGATGAAGGCCAGCGTGAGCCGCTCGGGGAAGATGCTCATGCAGTCGTAGAATATCGATGCACCCGTGAGCGCCTGGCCCTTGAGGCTGGGCTGCATCTCGAACGCCTTCTCGATGGACACGGTCTTGTGCAGGGGGATCTTCTTGCTCTGGTCCCAGGTGGCGCCCCGGTCGTAGGACAGGATGTCGTAGAGGGTGAGCCCCGCCTTCATGGCCCACTTGCTCTTCTTCAGGGAGAGCTTGTAGTGGGTCATGAGCATGGGGAACGGGTACACGAAGTTCGGCGCGATGTCCTCGAGCACCTTCCTCTCCCTGAGCGACTCCCTCACCAGGGAGAACTCGAGGTTCGCCAGGTACCGCAAGCCCCCGTGGATGAGCTTCGAGGTGGCTGCCGAGGTGGCGCCCGAGAAATCCCTCTTCTCCAGCAGGGCGACCTTGAGCCCCCTGCTCGCCGCGTCATAGGCCACCGTGGCCCCGGTGATCCCGCCCCCGATCACGACTACATCGAACTGCTCATCGGTATGGGTCTCGATAAATCTCTGCATGGTTCTACCTCCTTGCATGGTTCTCTTGCTTCAGATAGGCTGCCACGGCGTCCTCGGCGAACTTCATGACCTCTTCCATGATCCGCTTTGCCTTTTTGTCGTTCCTGTCCCTGATGGCCCCGAAGATATCCTCGTGAAACCTCTTCGAGCGCTCGGCGTTCACCGGGTCGTCGAAATAGAGGTATGCGAATTCCTCGGTGAACTTGTTGAAGAAGTTGAGCAGGACGAGATACAGGATGTTGGTGCTGGCAAGCGCTATGACGTGGTGCACGTGGAGATCCTTTTCGAGCACCGAGAGCCCGTCGTCCCGGATCACCTCCTCCAGGGACGCGAGGTGTTCGTCCGTCCTGTTCCTGGCCGCGAGGGAGGCCATCTCAGGGGCGATGACGGTCCGGAACCGGAGCAGGGTCTTGATGACGTTGTCCCGCTGGCCCTCGTCGAGGCGGATGAGGGACCTGATGAGCTCGAGGCTGCCGCTCTTGAGGTAGTCCTTCACGTAGACGCCGTCGCCATGGCGGATCTCCACGAGGTCCAGGGACTCGAGCTTGCCCAGGGCCTCCCGGACCGTGGACCGGTTGACGTCCAGCTCCCGGGCGAGTTCCCGTTCGGTGGGGAGCTTCTCCCCCACCTTGAGCTGACCCTTGATGATGCCGTTGAGGAGCATGTTTTCGATCTCGCCGGAGAGCTTGTTCCTGGCGATGGGCCGCGAAAAGATCGACACTGTCATAACCTGCCTCCATTGGTTCGGTGGTCCGACCACTCGATCATTGTACCTGTTTTCCCTGCCCTGTCAAGGGTTTTATCGGGTTATGGGAAGGCCCTATTCCCTGCTTGCCAAATGGCGCCGTTCGTGGTGTTATGCGACTTAAGGGACACTCCGCGTTCACCAGAAAGAGGAAACCATGATCACCGTAAGATCTTCAGCAAGTGACATTACTACGTACCAGATTTTCGAAGACGACAATCTCATCGGATTCGTCCGTCTGCTCAAGGACACGACCAGCGACAAATATCAGGCTTCGGTCTTTCCCAAGGAAGAGGATAACAGCGGCAAGATATTCGACTCCCCGCAGGATGCGCTCCAGTGGGTGGTGAAAATCAAGAAGAGCAGGGCCAAGGTGAAGAGCAACTGACCGGCCCTGCCTCGAGTCGAGCTCAGTTGCCCCATGCGCCGACAAGTCCGGAAGAGTGGTTCAGTAGCTCGAGAGGGAATAACCATAAGGACGCGGAGTGCCCCGCTCTTTTCAGCACGCATAAAGGGGACGGATTTATTTATTGAAGAAAAATAAATCCGTCCCCTTAATGCTTATTTCCTAGAAACTGTAGGTCACCTTTGCCGCATACAGGTACCAGTCCTCCTCGTAGCGCGGCTGGGCAGGGTCGGAGGGCGGCGGGTTGTCCGCACCCAAGAGGATGGCGGCCCCGTCCATCTTGTGGCCTTCGAGCTTGAGGATCCAGTTCGGTGTAATGTCGAAGCGGGCGGTGACGCAGGTGTCCTTGAGCCAGGCCCGGTACTTCTCCGTGTCGATCCCCCTGACGTTCACGCGCTTGTCGCCGTTCTTGTCGTCCTTGTCCGGGTAATACACCGAGTAGTACGTCCCCAGCTCGAACCATGGCGTGAACCGGTAGGTGAGGCTCGCATAGTAGCCCTCGGAGGTGAACTTCGGCACCTTGATCCTCCCGGAGGCGTCCACGTCGGCCCCGGCCGCCACGATGGCATCGCGGAACACGGCGCCCTGGGCGAACAGCTCGTTGGACATCTCTATGTCGTACCTCGTCTGCATGTACTCCGCGGCGAAGACCAGGTTCCTCCAGGTGTACTCCACCGATCCGGTGAAGGAGTACACGTCCAGGTCGAAGCGGGATTCGGGCACGGTGAGTTGGGTCCCGAACTGGTCGAGGACTCCGAAGATCGCGCTGACCGCGGGATTCGTGGTGTCAAGGGCGGTGGTGTCGAGGATGGTGGTGCCGTCGGCTGAGAAGGAGTATCCCCAGCCGGACACGCCGAGGACCAGCCCTTCGAGGCTGGTGATCCACTTCAGGCTGCCCGCGTACGTCTGGTCCACGTCGATGTCGTTCACGTCCACCGTCAGCCCGATGCCCGCCAAGGGCCACTGGTCTTCGAGCAGCCGGTCGGCCCCCTTGTCGTCGCTCATGTTGACCGCGCCGTACTGGGCGTCATAGCTCAGGGTGCCCAGAGAGCTCAGGGGGATGTCGCCATAGAGGCCCGCCCCCTGGATGGATGAGCTGGAGTCCCTCCACCCCTCGTTGTAGACGCTCTGGGGTAGGAAGATGAAGGTCCTGAGCATGTCCAGGTCCCGGGTCTCGTTGTAGAGCCCCATGACGAGCTTCATGTTGCCCGCCATGATGCCCAGTTCGTCCCTCCAGCGATAGTCGGCAACGGCCCAGTCGAGGACCACCTCGTTGTTCCCCACCGATCCCAGGTCCCTGGCGAGGAGCTGGAGACCGATGCGGAGCCTGTCAGACACGTTCGCGGAAAAGTTGATGGCGGCCTCGTCGAACTGGGTGGTGCCGTCCTCGGTGTCCGCGAAGAAATTGTTGTCGCTCGACTTCAGATAACCCTGGGAGACGAAGCCCCTGATGTCGATGCCCATGTATTCGTAGGCCTCCACCTGCGACCAGGCGGGAACCGTGACAAGCAGAGCCAATACGGCCAGTACCCTCATGACATTCTTCATCCTCAAACCTCCTACTCGATGGAAACGCTCTTGACCTGACCCTGGTACACATCGGCCGGGACATACCCGATGGCTCCGGGCGTGTTCTTCACGAACTCGATGAGATCCCCGGGCTCGGCGAACAGATCCGGCCCTCTGCCCTTGCCGGTAAAGGTCTGCCTGTTCCAGTGTCGGGAAAACTGCTGAGGGGTCTTGCCCACGTACTCCCTCAGGAAAAGCTCGGAGGCTCCCCCTTCCCTGAGCGCCGCGAGGACGACCCTGCTGCCGTCGGCCCACCGGGTCTTCCTCCCCAGAAACATCTCCTTGATCTCGCCCCTGCTCAGCGAGGACGCCTTCACGGAATCGTTGCAGACCACCACGATGCCTCCGGGGGCCTCCGATGCGGACCATGCCTCGCTGCCATCCTGCACCAGGAGCACGACCGCCAGGATCGCAGCCAGCGCAGGGAGAATCCTCCACTTCATGCCATGCCTCTCCTTTCCCAGTTTCCTCAAATTTACTGGAGCTTAAGGCTTATGCTGGCTTTATCGGGGATTCACCTGCAACTCTTGAATCAGGCTATGCGTGGAAGAGCCCTTCGATCTCCTCCTTGTCCATCTTCTCCTTCTCCAGGAGGAGCCGGGCGCCTTTTTCGAGCACGTCCCTGCGGGTGCTCAGGATCGACAGGGCTATCTCGTACTGGTCCTGGATGATCTGCCGGATCTCTTCGTCCACGGTCCTGGCGGTCTCCTCGCTGTAGTCGCTGAGGCCGCTGTCGCCCACGTCGATGAACTGGGCGCGCTTTTCGGGCGCCAGGTAGATCTGGCCCAGTTTCTCGCTCATCCCGTACTCCCTCACCATGCTCCTGGCGATGTCCGTGGCACGGAAGAGGTCGTTGTGAGCGCCGGTGGAGATGTCGCCGAAGACGATCTCCTCTGCCGCCCTGCCGCCCAAGAGCGAGGCGATGCGGTTGAGGAGCTCCGACCTGCTGAGCAGGAACCGGTCCTGGGTGGGCACGTGCATGGTATAGCCCAGCGCGGCGATGCCCCGGGGTATGATGGAGATCTTGTGCACCGGGTCGGTCCCGGGCAGGCTCAGGCCCACGATGGCATGGCCCATCTCGTGGTGCGCCACGATCTCCCGCTCTTTGGCGTTGATGAGCCGGCTCTTCTTCTCGAGCCCGGCCACGACGCGCTCCACCGATTCTTCGAACTCCGGCATGCCCACCATGTTTTTCTTTCTCCTCACCGCCAGGAGCGCGGCCTCGTTCACGAGGTTGGCGAGGTCGGCCCCCACCATGCCCGGGGTCATGTTGGCTATGCGCTCGACATCGACGTCCGGACCTGCCTTCACGTTCTTCAGGTGCACCCCGAGGATCGCGATCCGGCCCGCCTTGTCGGGGCGGTCCACGAGGACGTTCCGGTCGAACCTGCCTGCCCTCAGCAGGGCGGGGTCGAGGATCTCCGGCCGGTTGGTGGCGGCCATGATGATTACGCCCGTCCGCGCGTCGAACCCGTCCATCTCGGTGAGGAGCTGGTTCAAGGTCTGCTCGCGCTCGTCGTGCCCGCCAGTGCTGCCGAGCCCCCTGGCCTTGCCCAGGGCGTCGAGCTCATCGATGAAGATGATGCAGGGCGCCTTTTTCCTGGCGTTGAGGAAGAGGTCCCTCACGCGGGAGGCCCCCACGCCCACGAACATTTCCACGAAGTCGGACCCGGAGAGGCTGAAGAACGGGACCCCGCTCTCCCCGGCCACCGCCTTGGCGAGCATGGTCTTCCCGGTCCCCGGGGGGCCCACCAGGAGCACGCCCTTGGGGACCCTGCCCCCGAGGTGCGCGAATACGGAGGGGTCCTTCAGGAAGTCGATGATCTCCACCAGCTCCTGCTTGGCTTCGTCCACCCCGGCCACCTCGTCGAACCTGATCTTGAGGTCGTCCTCCATGTAGATCTTGGCCTTGTTCTTGCCCAGGGACATGAACCCGGGCTGCTGTCCCCCCATGCGGTGGATCACGAAGAACCAGATGCCCACGAAGAGCAGCAGCGGGATGACCCAGGACACGACCTGCTGCACGGAGGAGCTGCCGTCCTCCCCCTTGAACGTGACCCGGTGGTTTTCCAGCAGGGCAGAGATCTCCGGATCCACCCGGACGGTCTTGAACCTGACCTCCCTGCCATCCCTGTTCAGGAGCATGCCATGGACTTCGTTCTGCGATATGGAGATCTCCCTGACCTTGTCGGTTTTCACGAGGTTCAGGAAGGAACTGTACGGAATGGTTTCGACCGCGAACATCGATGAGATGTAGCTCTGGGCGATCAGGACTATCCAGATGCCGATCAGGATGTACCACAGGGAAAATTTGTAGCGCCTTTCCAATATTATCCTCCTGGAGCGGTTTTCCTCCACGTTTCAGGCGTGAGTTGCGTGTGTTCCTTCTATCAAGCCGATTGGATAAATTCAAGCCTAATCCACGCCGCCCGCAAACCCTGGCCCCCTGGCCCGGTGCCGCTTTCCAACAGGCCGGTTTTGCTCCTGAATCGTTCCTGTTCCCCATCCGTCTAATCATGCATGAGTGAACAGAAAAGGAGACATCCATGACCGGGAGATTTTCACAGTGGTTCCTCCTGCCGGTGTTCTCTTTTGCCGAAGGCCCCGCAGGCGGGAGCCCGGATGGCGTCGAGACAGCCACCTTTGCCGGGGGCTGCTTCTGGTGCATCGAGTCCGCGTTCGACCAGATGGACGGCGTCGTGTCCGCGGTGTCCGGCTACACGGGCGGCCGCACGGAGAACCCCACCTACGAGGAGGTGTCCTCGGGCAGGACAGGCCACTTCGAGGCCGTGCAGGTGACCTATGACCCGTCCCGGGTGAGCTACTCCGAGATTTTGAACGTGTTCTGGAAGAACATCGACCCCACGGACCGCGGCGGGCAGTTCGCTGACCGGGGCTCCCAGTACAGGACCGCAATCTTTTATCACAACGGCGAGCAGAAGCGCATCGCGACTGCATCGAAGGAGGCCTTCGACAGGTCGGGCCTCTTCGACGGGCCCATCGCCACGGAGATCCTGGAAGCGTCACGGTTCTACCCGGCAGAGGAGTACCACCAGGGCTATTACCGGAAGAACGCCCAGAGATACGAATTCTACAAGAGCCACTCGGGCAGGGAGCGGTACGTGAGCCCCTGCGCCAGGGGCCTCTGCCCGGTGCCGGAGACCCGGAAGGAACCGGGGGATGCAGGGCGCAGCACCGAGGACCTCAGGCTTCGCCTGAGCCCGCTCCAGTACCGGGTCACGCAGGAGTGCGGGACGGAAGTACCCTTTGACAACGAGTACTGGGACAACAAGCGCGAAGGCATCTATGTAGACGTGGTGTCCGGGGAGGTCCTTTTCTCCTCCCGGGACAAGTTCGATTCGGGCACGGGCTGGCCCAGCTTCACGAAGCCCCTCGTTCCGGAAAACGTCGAGCAGAAAAGGGACCTGAGCCACGGCATGGTCAGGACCGAGGTGAGGAGCGTTCGCGGCAGCTCACACCTTGGCCACGTCTTCGACGACGGCCCTGCTCCCACGGGCGAGCGCTACTGCATCAACTCCGCCGCCCTGCGGTTCATCCCCAGGGAGGACCTCGAAAAGGAGGGTTACGGACAGTACCTGAAATCGTTCGAGAAGTGATGCCGACCTTCTCGTGTTTTTTCTCCTTTCCCCCGCTTGTGGTCTCACGAGAGGGGCTTATTTCTCCATTACAGGGAGAGATGTTATGTGCGGTATTGCTGGCATTTACAATCACGTGGCAGGCGGATTCCCCATATCCGCCATCGAGCGGGGGCTTTCCCTCATGGACTACCGGGGGCCGGACGGCTCGGGCCTGTATCGCGACGCCCATGTGATCATGGGCCACCGGCGCCTGGCCGTCATCGACCTCGCGACCGGCGACCAGCCCCTGGCGAACGAGGACAAGAGCATCTGGGTGGTCTGCAACGGCGAGATCTTCAACTACGTTGAGCTCAGGCAGGAGCTAAGGAAGAAGGGTCACCTGTTTTCCACCACCTGCGATACCGAGGTCCTGGTCCACCTCTACGAGGAACACGGCACCGGCTTCCTCCAGCACCTGAACGGCCAGTTCGCCCTGGCGCTGTGGGACGCGAAAAGGCACCGGCTCATCCTCGCCCGGGACCGGTTCGGCATATCGCCCCTCTTCTACACCTGCCGGGGGAAGAGCCTGGTGTTCTCGTCCACCGTCAAGGCCATGCTCCCGCTCATCGGGAGGCCGGCCATCGATGTCCGGGGCTTAAGCCAGGTCTTCACCTTCTGGAGCACGCTGGCACCCAGGACCGTGTTCAGGAACATCTCCCAGCTCAGGCCCGGCGAATGCATGGTTCAGGAGCCGGGCATCCGGAAGACATTCCTGTACTGGGACATGGCCTTTCCTCCCTCGGGCGGGCACGACATCACCTCGCCGGACGAGGCGGAGCAGGGCATCCGGGAGATCCTCGACGACGCGGTCTCCCTGAGGCTGCGGGCCGACGTCCCGGTGGGCGCATACCTGAGCGGAGGGCTCGATTCGAGCATCCTCACCACCCTGGTGAAGCGGCACACCCCCCTCATGGAGACCTTTTCCGTGAGCTTCGCCGACCCGGCGTACGACGAATCCGCGTTCCAGCTCGCCATGGGGGAGAAGCTCGGCACGCGCCACCACGTCACCCGGGTGTGCCCCGGGGACATCTCGGACGTGTTCCCGCAGGTTGTCTGGCACACGGAGACCCCGGTCCTGAGGGCTGCCCCGGCACCCATGTACCTGCTCTCGAAGCTCACCCGGGACAGCGGCATCAAGGTTGTGCTCACCGGGGAAGGCTCGGACGAGGTCTTCGGCGGGTACGACATCTTCAAGGAGGCCAAGATCCGCAGGTTCTGGTCCCGCCTGCCCTCCTCCAAGCTGCGGCCCCGGCTCCTGTTCAGGCTCTACCCCTATTCGCCGGTGCAGATGAAGAGGTCCGGGGCCCTCCTCATCTCCTTTTACCGGACCGACCTGACGAAGACCGACCACTTCGGGTACTCGCACCTGCCTACCTGGAGGAACACCTCCTCCATGGTGGAGTACCTCCGGCAAGACATGCGGGAGGAGCTTAACGGCTACGACCCGGTCGAAGAGATGCGGTCCCAGCTCAACCCGGACTTCCCCTCCTGGCATCCCCTGAACCAGGCCCAGTACCTGGAGATGAAGCTCCTCCTGGCGGGCTACCTTCTCTCCTCCCAGGGCGAGCGCATGGCCATGGCCAACAGCGTGGAGGGCAGATACCCCTTCCTCGACCACCGCCTGGCCCAGTATGCGGCCCGGATACACCCCACGCTCAAGCTCAGGGGGCTCAAGGAAAAGCACGTGCTGAAAAAGGCCTTCATGGACAGGCTTCCGGCCGAGATCTTCAACCGGACGAAGCAGCCCTATGGCGCGCCGAACCGGGACTCCTTCTTCGAGGACGGCCGTCTGAAGGGGATCTGCTCGGGGTATCTCCACGAACGGGCGCTTCAGGATGCCGGCATCTTCGCCCCGGATACCGTTGGCCGCCTGGTGGAGAAATGCGCCTCTTCGAAGAGCCTCGGCTTCCGCGACAGCAGCGCCCTCATCGGCATCCTCTCCACCCAGATCCTCGCGAGCCAGTTCTGCTGATCCGGCGCCTTCCCCGCATGCCTGGGCAGCTCCGACAGGACGGTCAGACCGCAGCGCCCTCCGCTCCCGTGGCCCCTGCCCCCTCCCGTTTCCTGCGGTCGAGCTCCTTGAGCTCGCGGCGCAGGATCTTGCCCACGGCGCTCTTGGGGAGCTCGCCGATGAACTCCACCTGCCTGGGCACCTTGTATGCGGCGAGCCGCTCCCTGCAGAAGGAAATGATCTCCTCGGCCTTGAGCTCCTGGCCGGCCTTGAGCACGACGTACGATTTCGGCGTCTCACCCCGGTACGGGTCGGGCACGCCGATGGTGCAGGCTTCAAGGATCTTCGGGTGCTCGGCGAGGGTATCGTCGATCTCCCTGGGGAAGACGTTGAACCCGCTCGCCACGATTATGTCCTTTTTCCGGTCGATGATGGTGAGGTATCCGTCCTCGTCCAGGAACCCGATGTCACCGGTGTGGAGCCAGCCGTCCCTGATGACCGCCCCGGTCTCTTCGGGCTTCTTGTAGTAGCCCTTCATGACCTGGGGCCCCTTGAACAGGATCTCCCCTTCCTCGCCGAGGTTCTTTTCCTTCGCCGGGTCCTCCACGTCCACGATCTTCACGTCGGTGCTCGGCAGGGGCACGCCCACGGTCCCTGGCTTGATGTCCCCCTTCCAGGGCGAGGCAGTGCCCATGGGCGAGGTCTCGGTGAGCCCGTAGACGTTGATGATGTCCCCCCCGGTGAGGTCCCTGAGCGCCGTGATGGTGTCCAGGTTCAGGGGGGCTGCCCCGGCGATGAAGCCCTTGATGAACCTCAGGTTCATGGAGCGGAACGCGGGGTCGCTCAACAGGCCCACGAAGATGGTGGGGACCCCGGGCAGGAAGGTGGGCTTGAATTTCCTGAGCATCTCGATGATGACCTTGTTCTCGGGCCGGGGCACGAGCACGTCGGTGGTGCCCGTGTAAATGCAGAGGTTCTGTATGCCCGTGAAACCTGCGGAGTGGAAGAACGGGAAGATCCCGAGCATGCTTTCCCTGCCTTCCACGAGGTCATGGAACCATGCCCTGAGCTGCTGCACGTTGCACGACAGGTTCTCGTGGGTGAGCATGGCGCCCTTGCCCGTGCCCGTGGTGCCCCCGGTGTAGATGAGCGCGCCGGTCTCTTCCCAGCGGGCGCTGTCCGGCACCGGGGACGAGGGATACCTGTCCACCAGGTCCATGAACTCGTATACCCCGGGCTGCGGGTGTACGGCCGCGTACATGGCCTTCTTCACATAGGGGAAGAGCTGCTTCTTGGGGAACGGCAGGTAGTCGCTGATGTGGCAGGTGACGATGTGCTCGATCTTTGTGGAGGGCTTGACCTTGAGTGCCCGGGGGAGGAGGAGGTCGAGGGTGACGAGCACCTTGGCGTCGGAGTCGGCGAGCTGGGCCTTGAGCTCGCCCTCGGTGTACAGGGGGTTGTTCTGCGCCGCCACCGCCCCGATGCGGAACGCGGCATAGTTGGCGATCACCACCTGCGGGATGTTGGGCAGCAGCATGGCGACCACGTCTCCCTCCCTGACCCCCAGGTCCGTCAGGGCATGGGCAAACCTGTTCACCAGGCTGTCGAGCTCCCGGTAGGATATCCTCTTCCCCATGAAGATAAGGGCGTCAACATCGGGGAATGCGCGGGCGGTACGGGAAAGCATCTCGGGCATGGTGATCTTCTCGAAGTCGAGGTTCGCCGGGACCGCGGGGTGATAGTGCCTGTGCCATATCCTTTCAAACGTCATGATCCACCTCCTGGTATGACAGCATGAAAACGATAAGGTCCAGGGTGAGGCTGCTGTGTATTATAATAATAAATGCATAACGACTGAGTGCAAGCCTACCTCACCGGAAGAACCGGACGGTCCTGCCTCCCGATTGCGGTCAGGCCAGCCCGGTGAGCTTCGCGAAGTTACCGCCCAGGATCCTGCCATGCACCTCCTGCCGGGGGAAGAGGCTCATGATCCTGTTCTTGATGAAGCCATAGTCGTACCTGCCCTCGCGGTCGTGGAACCCGTAGGGGCCGTCCGTCCCGAAGAGGAGCCGGTCAGCGCCGAGGAGGCTCACGGAATCCCTGGTGGCCTTCTCGCTCACGTACGAGGTCTGGGAGACGTCGAGGTACACGTTCCGCCTGTCCGCGACGGCACGCCAGGTGTCCGAGTATTCGGGGAAGCCGGTGTGGGCGAGGATGAGCTTCAGGTCAGGGACGGCGTCGATGAGGGCTGAGAAGTTGCCCTCCTTCCCGAACCCGCAGTGGATGAGCAGGGGCTTGCCCAGCTCGGCGAGCCTGCGTGCCGCCGGCAGGAGCTCGATGGGGGTGAAGTGGTGCCAGAAGGGGTGCGCCTTGACCCCGATGAAGCCCGGCTCGTTCTCGTACTTCTTCAGCTCCGCCAGTTGGTTCTCGCCGCTGCGGGGGTTGATGAAGACCCACCCGAGGAAGCGGTCCGGATGCTCCCTGACAGCCTCGAACACGGATGCGTTGTCAGGGCTGACGATGATGGGGAACGGCTTGCCGAGTATCTTCACCTCCCCCCGGGAGGTGAAGTTCGCCACGAGCAGCCTGCCCAGGATCCGCGTCGCCCGCTGCTCCAGAATCGCCTGAAAGATCCTCAGGAGAATCCTCGGGGGCTCGGGGACGGGCTCTATTATGGAGCCCATGAGCGCGACCCTGTCCACCCCGGCCCTGTCCATCTCCCTGAGGAGATCCGCCCTGCTGAGGGCCCTCTCTTCCAGATGGTAATGACAGTCGATGACCATGGGAAACCCCCTCTCTCATTCAATAATATTGACTAATATAACCGTCGCGGCGAAAAAAGGAACCTCCATGACCTATCTCTTCCCTTTACACACTTCACGTATTTTTGGTATGAAATCCCAGGACTCGAGACATGATAGATAAAAGCAGACCCGATTGGAACCCTTCCCTGCAGCGGATGTTCAGCTCCATCTCTCGGCACTACGACCTCCTCAACACCCTGATGAGCTTCGGGCAGGACAGAAGGTGGAGGAAGAGCTTCTTCGAGCTCGCGGACGTTCCTCCCCGCGGCGCCCTCCTTGACGTGGGCGCAGGCACCGGGGAGATCGCCCTCGACGCGAAGCGGGCCAACCCGGACCTCGTGGTGGCAGCCCTCGATCTCACCCCGGACATGATGAAGGTGGGGAGGGAAAAGGAATCCGGGGACCGCATCCTGTGGGTACGGGGCGATGCCCTCGAGCTCCCCTTTCCCGATGAGAGCTTCGACGTCGTGACCTCCGGCTATCTCATGCGGAACGTCCCGGACGTCTCACGCGCCTTCCGGGAGCAGCTCAGGGTCGTGAGAAAAGGAGGCAGGGTGGTATGCCTGGACACCTGCCCCCCGAGGCACCACTTCCTCAGGCCCCTGACCGACCTCTACATGAAGACGGTCATCCCCGTCCTGGGAGGGCTCGTGAGCGGGCAGTGGGATGCCTACCGCTATCTGCCTGCGTCCATCAGCGCCTTCAAGACGCCCCAGGAGATTGCCGGCATCATGGAGGCCGCAGGGCTCACCGGGGTGGTGTACCGCAAGTTCATGCTCGACACGGTGGCCATCCTCGCAGGGACGCGCCCGGGGGCTGCGTGAGCGCATCGGCTGACCTCAGGCCCCTCGATGCGTGGACCCTGGCCGTACGGCCCAGGACCCTGCCGGCATCGCTGGCACCCGTCATCGTGGGGAGCGCGGCGGCCTACGCGGACGGCGGCTTCAGCCCGTGGCTCGCACTGGCCGCCCTTGCCTGCAGCATGCTCCTGCAGGTCAGCGTGAACCTCGCCAACGACTACTTCGACACACGGGGCGGCCACGACCTGACGTACCGCCAGGGCCCGCCCCTGGGGATGCAGACCGGGCTGATACCGGCCGCACGGATGAAGGGGGCCATGGCCCTCACCGGGGCCCTGTGCATCCTGTCCGGAACTCCCCTCGTCCTGGCGGGCGGGCTGCCCATCCTCCTCATCGGAGCCGCCTCCATCCTGGTCGCCTTCGCATACAGTGCAGGGCCCTTCCCTCTGGGCTCCCACTGTCTGGGAGAGCTCGTGGTGTTCCTCTTCTTCGGGCTCGTCGGGGTGTGCGGGACGTACTACGTGCAGACGCTCGGGCTCACATGGCTGCCGGTGGTCTCAGCCGTGCCGGTGGGGCTGCTCATCACGGCCATCCTCGTGGTGAACAACATCAGGGATGTGAGGTCCGATGCCCACATCGGCAAGAAGACCCTGGCTGTGATGCTCGGAGACAGGCGCAGCAGGCAGGCGTACGCTATCCTGGTGACGCTTCCCTATCTCTTCCCCTTCGTCCTGCTGGCCATAAACGGGCTGTCGCCCTGGGCCCTGCTTCCCCTGGTCACCTTCCCCAATGCCGCCCGGGCGATCAGGCTCGTGGTGAACGAGTCGGGCCCGACGCTGAACCAGGGGCTCGCCCTGACGGCGAAGCTCGCGCTGCTCTACAGCCTCTTCCTCTCCGCAGGGATCATCCTCACATCGAATTGAAATAGTCCCGCTTTTTGTATATCATGAGGGGTGGATACGACCACGCTCAGGACGGGGAGAGCATGCCGGCCAACCTGACACCCATGTACATGGAGGCGGAAAGGCGCTACCGGGAGGCGAAGACCCAGGAGGAGAAGATCGCCGCCCTGGAAGAGATGCTCGCCGTCATACCCAAGCACAAGGGCACGGACAAGCTCCAGGCCGACCTCAAGAAGAGGCTCTCGAAGCACAGGGAAGAGGCGCACAAGAAGAAGGGGGCCGCGGTCCAGAAGAGCGTGTTCAGCATCGACAAGGAGGGCGCGGCCCAGGTCATGGTCATCGGACCCCCGAACACGGGCAAGTCCTCCCTGGTGGCCAGGCTCACGAAGGCTGCCCCCGAGGTAGCCCCCTTTCCCCACACCACGCACAAGCCCACTCCGGGCATGGCCCCCTACGAGAACATCCAGTTCCAGCTCGTGGACACCCCTCCCATCACGGGCGAGTACGTCGACCCGTCCCTGGCCGACCTGCTCCGCAGGGCCGACATCCTGGCTATCGTGCTCGACCTGGCGGACGATCCCTTGAGCCAGTACGAGGACACCCTTGCCCAGCTTGAGTCCTTCCGCATCTTTCCGGAAGGCGCAGCGGTCCCCGAGGGGGTGAGGAAGCCGCAGTTCTTCAAGAAGATGATCATCCTCGCCAACAAGATGGACACGGACAGGGAGCAGGAGGACTTCGAGACCTTCCTCGACCTCACGGGGGTCACGCTCCCCGCCCTGGGGATCTCCGTCACGGGCGAAAAGAACCTCCGGGAGTTCCTCCACAAGGTCTACGAGCTTTCCGGGGTCATCCGGGTCTACTCGAAGAACCCGGGCAAGGAGCCGGACCTCGAGGAGCCCTTCGTCATGCCCGGAAACAGCACCTTGGAGGAGCTCGCCGAGAAGATCCACCGGGATATCGCCAGGAAGATGAAGTACGCCAGGATCTGGGGCACGTCGGTCCACGACGGCCAGATGGTCCAGCGGGACTATGTGCTCCACGACGGGGACATCGTGGAGATCCACATCTGAGCGCCTGCTCACCGGCGGGCACGACAGGCAAAGGAAGGCACAGTGGCTGAAGAAGTCGAGCTCACCCTCAGGGTGGCTTCACAGGATCCGGAAGGGCTCTTCCGGGACATTACGGCACGCCCTTCCCTGGGGAGAACAATCCTCGTCCCGCGGGGGGTCGGATCGATGCACGACAGGTACTTCGACACCCCGGACAGCTCCCTCATGAAAGGGGGCTACGCGCTCCGGCTCCGTACGAAGGGGGGCAGGACGCTGCTGGCCCTCAAGGGCAGGGAGAAAAGGGACGAACAGGGCGGGATCAGCCGCCTCGAGATCGAGGGGCCCTGGGCACGGGAAACCATAAGCCGGGTGGATCGGGAGCTGGGCACGGCCCTCGGTCAGGCCTTCGACCCTGGCGACCCGGCCGGATCACTCAGGGCCATGGGGTTCGTGCCCATCCAGTCCCGGGAGACCACCCGAACCCTGCTCGATGTTGTCTCAGGACCGGGGAGCGAGCCCGTGTGCGAGCTCGCCCTCGACAGGGTGCGCTATGAGGCGGCCGGGAAAGCGTACCTCCATTACGAGGTCGAGATCGAGCTGAAGGCGCACGGCAGGCAGGGGCTCCTGCAGGGGATGCGGGACTGTCTCCGTCAGGCCTACCCGGGAGCGCTGGAGCCATGGGACTACAACAAGCTCGTCACCGGGTTCGCCCTCGAGGCGCTCATCAGGCAGGGAGAGCCGGACCCTGGAGACGGGGTCATCCCCCCTTCCTGGTACGACAAGATGGCGGTATGGATCAGAGAGCGGAGAACCTGTGCCTGAAGACGGCCGGCCTGTTCTCTCATGTCTGTCTCTGTCAGGCAAGCGGGCGCACCGAGGGGGAGGATGCCGGTGCAGTCGGGCTGCGTGTTCAAACCCGCAGGACCCGGGGGCTTCTATTCGGCGAGCGCAGCCTCTGTCAGCTGAGCGACCTCTCCAAACAACACTTTCATCTGGTTCAGCTTTTCCGTAATGAGCATGAAGAGGATCTCGAGCCTCACATGAGGGTCGAGCGTGGTGCCCAGAAGCCTGTCGATCTCATCCTGTGTCGACTGGAGCTGAGGATGAGCCATGAGAAACCGGTTTCTCTGCTCGATGAGCTCCTGAACCTCAGGTGTTTCCCGGGTGTCGCTCCGTGCCTCGCATGTTATGAAATCATCCGTGAACATTGATCCATCCCGCTTTCGTATGAAATTCTGTGTTCCTGAAACACCGCCCTGCTCCTGGAAAGGAAGGGGGGATCAGGTACGCCGAGCAAGGCCCATGCCACCAAACTTATCTCAAAATATCATAGAGTTATCAGCATGAACTATAACGGAAGTTATAACAGGGTTAACTTAATTTGCCCATTGTATGTACTTTTGTTCCATTTCTGCCGGAAATCCTGGAAGGTTGAAGACTGCCGACATCGGCCTTAAGAACCTGTCCACAGGAAGCCGCCGAGGCGCTGAAGCGCTGTATGCCAAGAACGGGATTGACTTTGCCTCCCTGATTTTACATTATAAAATCCTGCAGCCGAGGAAGGCTGCCGTGTCGTGCTCAGAGCGTTCGGGGGGATCCATGGGAGAAGATGTCCGCCTTTCTGCATACCCTGCTCCGTGGGAGCTTGCTGGCTCGGGGTACATCCTCCTCTACTGGTTCAGCAGAGAGTTCTGCCGGACCGGCGGCTTCATCCCCGAGGGGCTCCTGTCCTCCTTTAAGGGGGGTCTGGGGACCGTCATGTACGTGGATTACCGCTCCTCGAACATAGGCCCCTATCAGGAGCTGCTGTTCATACCGGGCAGGTTCGACTTCTCGGGGAAGAGGTTCTTTTCCATCACCAGGATCTACGTCTCCACCCGGGAAAGCGTCGAAGGCGGGAGGGCCAACTGGGGGATCCCCAAGGGCTTGGCCTCCTTCGAGAAGACGGCCGAGGGAGACGGGGTCGAGCGGATCACGGTCCGGGCTGACGGTGCGCCGGTAGCCCAGCTCCTCTTCAGCGCAAGGCGCATGAGCGTGCCCGTGACCACGGCCCTGGTGCCCCGGGGGTTCCGCACCCTTGCCCATGTGAAGGAGGGGAACACCCTGCTCACCACGCCGGAATCGAGCGGGGCCCTTGCACCGGCACGCCTCCTCGAGTGCCGCATCAACCGGGAGCTCTTCCCGCCCATCGACGAGGTGAGGCCCCTGTGCGCCGTGCACGTTCCGCGTTTCACCATGGTCTTTCCCCGGGCGAAGCACCTGTGAATGAACTGCCCGGATCAAGAAAAGGAGGTGTAATGGAGATCCCCATCTATCAGGTCGACGCGTTCACCGGCAGGCTGTTCGCAGGCAATCCGGCAGCGGTGTGCCCGCTGGGCTCGTGGCTGCCCGACAGTCTCATGCAGGCCATCGCCATGGAAAACAACCTCTCTGAAACCGCGTTCTTCGTCCCCGAGGGGGATGGGTACCGGATCAGGTGGTTCACCCCGGAGACCGAGGTGGATCTCTGCGGCCATGCAACCCTGGCGTCCGCCTTCGTGGTCTTCCGTTTCCTGGACCCGTCGCGTCTCGAGGTCAGTTTTTCTTCGAGAAGCGGCGTGCTCACGGTGGCGAAGAAGGGGGATCTGCTCGCCATTGATTTCCCCGCCCAGGCACCTGTGCCCTGCGAGGCGCCGGTGGACCTCATCGCGGGCCTCGGGAAAGAGCCCTCCCTCGTGCTGTGCTCTGAAGACTTCTTTGTCGTCTACGGGGACGAAGACGACATCCGGAACCTCGCCCCGGACATGCCTTCCCTGTGCAGGATCGGCATGAGGGGGGTCATCGTCACCGCGCCGGGAAGGGACGTGGACTTCGTGTCACGGTTCTTCGGCCCCAGGGTCGGCATCCCGGAAGATCCTGTCACCGGGTCAGCCCACTGCACGCTGATCCCGTACTGGTCGCAGGAGCTCGGCAAGAAGGAGCTTTGCGCCCGCCAGCTCTCGAAGAGGGGCGGCGAGGTCTTCTGCAGGGACCTGGGCGAACGGGTCGAGATATCGGGCCGTGCGGCCCTCTACCTGACAGGGACCATCCGTGTGGAGGACCAGGCAGGATAAACAGGGAGGCACCATGAAGACACCGGAAATCATCAGGAAGCAGCGAGGGGGCGGTCCATCCACAAAGGCCGGAGAGGCCGTCGGCAGGGAGACCTTCCAGGGAAGCCGGGGTCGGGGCACGTGCGGCACGGCGTGGAAGGCCGGGGTCCTCCCGGTTGTCCTGCTCATCCTCCTCCTGACCGCGTCCTGCACCCGTATGCTCACCTCCCACTACGGGAAGAGCCTCATGCCGAAGGAAGGGAAGATGGCCGTCGAGGGGCTCACCCAGCCGGTCACCGTGAGCCGCGACAACCTGGGCATCCCCTTCATCGAGGCAGCGACCATGACTGACCTCGCCTTTGCCATCGGCTACGTCAACGCCTCCGACAGGCTCACCCAGATGATCGGCCTCAAGCTCGTATCCCAGGGGAGGCTCTCCGAGATGGCCGGCACACCTGCCCTGGACCTGGACATCTTCATGCGCACCGTCAACCTCGCCAAGTCGGCCCAGGTGCTCTATGACGAGCTCTCGCCAGAGCGGAAGGAGCTCCTCGAGTGGTACGCCCGCGGCGTCAACGCCTACCTGGACAGCCACCGCTCGAAGCTTCCCCCCGAGCTCGACATGAGCGCCTACACACCCGACAGGTGGGAGGTCATGGACTCCATCTGCATCATGGCCCTGGTGAACTTCGCCCTCTCGTTCAATCTGCACGAGGAGATCAGCAGCCTGTCACTGGCCCAGGCCATCGGGTCCCGCAAGGCCGCGTGGCTCCACCCCATCCACCCCGACGAGCCCCTGCCCTTCGATGAAGGGCAGAAGCTCGAGGGCGTGGATCTAAAAGGCACGCTCCCCCAGCTCAAGCGGGTGAGCTCAGTCGGGCAGATCCTTGCCGGCCTCGGCCTGACCGGGATCGCGGCATCGAACAACTGGGCCGTGGCCAAGGAGAGGACAGCCAGGGGTGCGAGCATACTTGCCAACGACACCCACCTCTACCTGACCTTCCCTTCCCTGTGGAACATGATGCACGTCCGCTGCGGAGACCTCGATGCGGCAGGGGTTGGCGTGGCAGGCCTGCCCACCATCGTTGCCGGCTACAACGGGCACATCGCCTGGGGCATGACCATGGTCATGGCGGACAACCAGGACGTCTTTCTGGAGAGGATGAAGGTGGTGGACGGGAGGTTGTGCTACCTGTACAAGGACGCCTGGTTTCCGGTCAAGGAACGGGAAGAAGTCTTCAGGGTCAAGGGCAAGGGCGAGGTACGTGTCGTGGTCCGTGAGACCGCCCACGGCCCCCTGCTCAACGACGTGGTGAAAAACGATCCCACGAACATGTTCCTCCCTGATGCTGTGGAGCTGCCGCTGGGCATCGCCCTGTCCTGGGGTGTGTTCGAGCGGGGGGACAAGAGCCTCGACTCCTTCTTCTCCCTCTCCCGGGCCCGATCGGTGCAGGAGGCCATCCCCCTGGTGCGCGGCTTCGAGGCCATGGCCCTGAACATGGTGATCGCCGACAGGGACAACATCGCCTGGCAGGTGACGGGCCGATACCCCGTCAGGGCAAAAGGCCGGGGCCTCCTGCCCTCCCCGGGGTGGACGGGCGAATACGACTGGAAGGGCTTCCTGCCGGTGGATCAGTTCCCCGGCTCGTTCAATCCTCCCGAGGGCTACATCGGAACCGCGAACAACAAGAGCGTCCCGTCCACATACCCGTACATCCTCTCCTCATCCTGGTACTGGCCCGACCGGGCGAACCGGATCAGGGACATGATCACCTCCACGCAGAAGCACACGATCGAAAGCAGCAAGGCCATGCAGCTCGATGCCGTCTCCATCACCGGGCTTCAGCTCAGGAAGCTCCTGCTCGAGGGCGACTTCTCCGCGTCCATCAGGCGCGAGATCGACTCCTGGTCCAACGGGGAGGATCGGGAGCTGGCACGGCAGGCGCTGGCCATACTCCAGGGGTTTGACGGCAACATGCAGACCTCCTCGACGGGTGCATCCCTCGTCGGCGCATTCACCCACGCGCTGACCCGCGACCTCTTCCTCGACGAGCTCGGCCCCGAGGACTCGCGCACCTGGAGGGCGTTCGTCTCATGCAACTCCATGAGCTACAACGCCACCTCGGACCACCTCTTCCTCAGGGGAGACGAGAGCCCGTTCTGGGACAATACGGCAACCCCTCAAAAGGAGACCAAGGTCCGCATAGTCGCCAAATCCCTTGCGCACGCCATGGACCTCCTCGAAGACAGGCTCGGCACGGACAGCTCGAACTGGGGCTGGGGCCGGCTCCACACCTATCATTTCATCACCGAGTCCACGAGGATGTCCCCCCATCTCGGCCTGCTCGAGAGGACGGCTCTTAAGGTCATGAGCCCGTATTTCAACCGGGGCCCCTTCCCCGCCCCCGGAGACTACACGACCCTGAACGTGTCGGGGACCATGATCGGCAAGGATTTCGACACCTGGCTCATCCCGGCCATGCGCCTGGTGGTCGATTTCGGCCTCGAAGAGCCTTTCTACGGTATAAACAGCACGGGACAGAGCGACAACCCGTCGAGCCCGAACTATGACGACGGCGTCCACGCCTGGCTCGAAGGGAGGTATCAGCCCTTCCCCTTCAAGGATGAGCTGATTCGGAAGCAGTATGACAAGGTGCTGATCATGGAGCCGAAATGAATGCGCCTTAAGGAAGGGAAATGAAAAGAAAGAAGCTCCTAAAAATCATTTTCCCCTGTCTTTCCAATCCATTTCCAGGTAAAAAAAGGGTGATCCCCAGGCCGGGAGACACGGGAGAGGGTGTGGGGTTGCACGCCTTTTTGAGCCCTTTCCCGGCGAATATCAACCTTATAAGGAGCGATGCTATGATCCATAAAAATGTTGTCACCGATTTTTCCCAGAAGGAATCCATGCCTGTCATCGACGAGAGCGCTTACATCCACCCCCTTGCCGCCGTTATCGGGAACGTGACCGTGGGCAAGCGGGTGATGGTGTCCCCCTTTGCATCCATCCGCGGCGACGAAGGCCAGTCCATCATGGTGTCGGACGATGCCAACGTGCAGGACGGCGTGATACTTCATGGCCTCGAGACCGAGCACAACGGCCATGCGATCGAAAAGAACCTCGTGGAGGCGGACGGGAAAAAGTACGCGGTCTACGTGGGCAAGAGGGTGTCGCTGGCGCACCAGGTGCAGATCCACGGGCCCGCGTACGTGGGTGACGACACCTTTGTGGGCATGCAGTCCCTGGTGTTCAAGGCGTACGTCGGGACCGGCTGCGTGGTGGAGCCGGGGTGCATCGTCATGGGCGTGAAGGTCCCGGACGGGCGCTGCGTACCCGCAGGGACCGTGCTCAAGAAGCAGGAGGACGCGGACAATCTCCCGGTCATCACAGATGACTACCCCCTCAGGGGCCTGAACAAAGAGGTCGTGCACGTGAACACCTCGCTGGCTGACGGCTACAACAAGATCAACCTCAAGTAGGCAAGAAGGAGACACCCATGCTGTTCGATGACATCGGGCTCCTCGCGCCCGAGATCCTGCTGCCCGAGAAGGGCACAGATTATACGAAATGGGCAGTGGTGGCGTGCGACCAGTACACCTCCCAGCCCGACTACTGGGAAAGGGTCAGGGATCTTGTGGGCAAGAGTCCTTCGACCTTCCACATCATCCTCCCCGAGGCCTACCTCGAGGAATGCGACAACGAAGAGGCTTCCCGGAAGATCAACGCCTGCATGAAGGACTACCTCGACTGGCGGGTCCTTGTCGCCCTGAAGCCTGGGTTCATCCTGGTGGACAGGATGACCGCCCGGGGAACCTGGCGCAAGGGGCTCGTCGTGGCACTGGACCTCGAGCGCTACGATTTCCGTCAGGGATCGAAGAGCCTCATCAGGGCGACCGAGGGAACGGTCATCGAACGGCTCCCCCCGAGGATAAAGATACGCCAGGACGCACCCATCGAATCTCCCCACATCATGGTCCTCATCGACGACCCCGGCAGGACAGTCATCGAGCCCCTGTTCGAGAAGGATCTGGACATGGTCTATGATTTCGATCTCATGGAGGGGAGCGGTCACATCAGGGGGTATCTGGTGGACGACGCAGGCGCGGTGGGCCAGGTCGCAGCGGCCCTCCGGGCGCTGGCGGATGCCGATGCCTACAGGAAGAAATACCAGGTGAACGACGAAAACGTCATGCTCTACGCCATGGGGGACGGCAACCACTCCCTGGCGACGGCAAAGGAGATCTGGGAAAGCATCAAGAAGGCCGCGACCGACCGGGAGGCGATCATGAAGCATCCGGCACGGTACGCCCTGGTGGAGCTGGTGAACCTCCACGACGATTCGCTCACCTTCGAGCCCATCGACCGGGTAGTGTTCAACTGCAGGCTCGAAGACATGCTCGAACGCATGGAGGCGTACTTCAGAAGCCAGGGCTCGTCCTTCTCGTACAGCACCTGCGCCCCGGGAGAGGCATTCACCGCCATCCCGCCGCGCCTCCCCGACACGCATCTGATCTCCTTCTTCACCGGGGGCCCGTGCGGCACGATCTCCATCGGCAAGCCCAGGCACAGCCTCGAGGTAGGCTCCCTCCAGATGTTCCTCGACGACTACATGAAAAGCAGGCCTGAGGTGAAGATCGATTACATCCACGGGGAGGAGATCGTGAAAGGGCTTGCGTCGAAGCCCGACACCGTGGGCTTCTTCCTCCCCGCCATATCGAAGTTCGACTTCTTCAGGACCATCATCGTCGACGGCGTGTTGCCGAGAAAGACCTTCTCCATGGGCCATGCCGATGAGAAGCGGTTCTACCTGGAGTGCAGGAAGATCACCGGATAAGGCGTCATCCTCTCTTTGAACGTCAGGAAGAGGCCCCTGGTCAGCCAGGACCGGAGGGCCTCTTCTTTTCGCTTCGAGCCCAGATGATCCCCCTTCCCGGCAAACCACGGAGATATGCGCATTCCCCTCATTTTTCCCGGGGAGAAAACCGAAAAAGAGATTAACTTGTGGGAAGATGGAACGAACGGAGGGGGCAATGCAGGAGTCACAGTATCTGAAAGGCCGGGACGACCTCATCGAGTCGATGAGAAGGATCCCGTTCCTCCAGTCCTATGCCGACAAGTTCCTCCGGAAGATCCTCGAATTGAGCAAGCTCCGCAGATACCGGGACGGCGAGGTGATCACAAGGCAGGGAGAGTATGACCACTGGCTGTACGTCATCCTCTCCGGCGAGGTGAAGGTGGTGAAGAACGAGGAGGAGATCGCACGGCTCGACGCCCGGGGAGGTACCTTCGGAGAGCTGGCCATGATCGACGGCGAGGCCAGGTCGGCTACGGTGTACGCCTCCCAGGACAATACCGCTTGCCTTGCCATCGACAGCTCCTTCATCGAGCGTCTCGAACCCCAGGACCGCAAGGAGTTCGAGGCTGTCTACTACCGCCTCCTTGCCGAGATCCTGGCCCACAGGCTGCGCGCAACGAGCAGCGAACTGTCCCGCCTGAAGCAGGAAATGGAGTTTCTCAATAAAAGCTGAATCAACGCACGCGATGTTCTCCAGCAGATAAAAGGCAATAAAAAAGGCCGTCCCGGCTAAGCACCGGGACGGCCTTTGACGTGCTTCTGAAAACAGCCTTACTTAGTGGCTTGCCACCTTGAGGCCCTTTTCCTGCGAGTTGGCTTCTTCTTTCACGCCGGTGATCCTCATGCTGTAGAAGGAGCGGTACACGAAGATCAGGGCGATGACGAAGAACACTGCACCCAGACCGGTCTTGAGGCCTGCATCGGTCATGGTGACCGCGATCTCGGTTGCCAGCAGACCGAACAGGGTGGTGAACTTGATGACCGGGTTCATGGAAACCGAGGAGGTATCCTTGAACGGGTCGCCAACGGTGTCGCCCACAACGGTTGCCTCGTGGATCGGGGTGTTCTTCTCTTTGAGGTCGACCTCGACGATCTTCTTGGCATTGTCCCATGCGCCGCCCGCGTTGGCCATGAAGATGGCCTGGAACAGGCCGAAGAAGGCCATGGCGACGAGGTAGCCCACGAAGAAGTACGGGTTGAAGAAGGCCAGGCCAAGAGCCATGAAGAAGATCACGATGAAGATGTTGATCATACCCAGCTGGGCATACTTGGTGCAGATCTTCACGACTTCCTTGGAGTCTTCGATGGAAGCGGAGGCCTTGTCAAGGTTGATGTTCTTCTTGATGTACACAACCGCACTGTAGGAGCCGGCAACGACCGCCTGGGTCGAGGCACCGGTGAACCAGTAGATCACGCAGCCGCCCATGAGGAGGCCGATGATGATCTCTGGCTGCACGAGGCTCAGGTTCGCCTGGACGTTGCCGAAGAGGCGCTCGAGCAGGATGATGATGCCGAACACCATGGTGGTGGCGCCCACGACCGCTGTACCGATGAGCACGGGCTTCGCAGTTGCCTTGAAGGTGTTGCCTGCGCCGTCGCAGGACTCGAGGTAGTGTTTGGAGTTCTCGAAGTCCGGGGTGAACCCGAAGTCCTTCTTGATCTCTTCGCCCACGTTCGGGATGGACTCAATCATGGAGAGCTCGTAGATGGACTGTGCGTTGTCGGAGACCGGGCCGAAGCTGTCGACCGCGATGGTCACCGGACCCATGCCCAGGAAACCGAAGGCCACCAGACCGAACGCGAACACCGGCGCGGCGAACGCGAACTCGATAGGCATCATGTTCATGATGGACGGGTTCTTGGAGACCAGGTAGGCGATGAGCATGAGGGCCAGGATGGTGAGGCCTTCCCAGAACGCCGAGAAGTTACCGGCAACGAAGCCGGACAGGATGTTCAGCGATGCACCGCCCTGGCGGGAAGAGTTCACGACCTCTTCGCAGTGGCGGCTCTTGGTGGAGGTGAAGACCTTGGTGAACTCGGGGATCAGTGCGCCGGCGATGGTGCCGCAGGAGATGATCACTGCAAGCGCCCACCAGAGGTCGCCGTACTTGACCGGGTCGAGGTCGGACAGAAGGATGTAGCTGGCTGCAAAGGTCACAGCGATGGAGACGATGGAGGTGACCCATACGAGGTTGGTGAGAGGATGCTCGAAGTCGAAGTCCTTCTTGCCTGACCACATGGACTTGCTGAGCACGTCATTGATCGCGTAGGACACGATGGAGGTGAGGATCATAAGGATACGCATTGCGAAGATCCACACGATGAGCTTGCCGGCTATGAAGGCGTTGTCGGCAAGGGCAAGGGCGATGAAGGCGATGAGCGCAACGCCCGTAACACCGTAGGTCTCGAAGCCGTCAGCCGTGGGGCCAACGCTGTCGCCGGCGTTGTCGCCGGTGCAGTCAGCGATAACACCAGGGTTCTTCGGGTCGTCTTCGGGAAGGTGGAACACGATCTTCATGAGGTCGGAGCCGATGTCGGCGATCTTGGTGAAGATACCGCCGCAGATACGGAGCGCGCTGGCGCCAAGGGATTCGCCGATGGCGAAGCCGATAAAGCAGGGACCGGACAGCTCAGCCGGGATGTAGGCCAGGATGAGGATCATGAAGAAGAGCTCGACGCTCACGAGCAGGAGGCCAACGCTCATGCCGGAACGCAGGCAGATGTTCACGATGTCCAGCGGGTTCGACTTGAGCGATGCGAAAGCGGCCCTGGAGTTGGCCACTGTGTTGATCCTGATGCCGAACCATGCAACACCGTAGGAGCCCAAGATGCCCAGGATCGATGCAAAAAGGATAACGATGACGTTCCCTACGGGCATGTGGCTGAGACCGCCGAAGTAGTACATGATACACAGGGCGATCAGGATCCAGAGGGCGACGAGGAACTTGCCCTGCTGAAGAACGTAGGTCTTGCAGGTCTCCCAGATGGTGTTGGAAACGGACAGCATCTGGTTGTGTGCCGGCAGGTTCTTGGTCTGGATGTACTGGATGTAGCCGAAGACCATGCCGATGATGCACACTAAAAGCCCGAAGTTGAGAATGGCCACACCGCTGACAGCCGCGCCGCCGATGGAGAATCCCACCGAGGACAGGTCAGGCAGCTTCAGGTCCGCTTCTCCCGCAAAGGCCACGGATGCCATGCCAAAGAGCACGATGCCCACGGCCAACAATAAAGACCATAAACTCAGCTTTGCTTTACCCATCATTCAATCTCCTTGTTTATTGGTCGATTGATACATTAGTAGCCTGTACTGGGGCAATCGGTCTCCTCAATACAGGCAACGACTAGTATCTTTTACCTTCCCATTTTAGCTGCCTTGGAAAAATCCTGAGCAGGGAGTGCATCAACCTCACTCACCCAATTCACTCTATTGTCAATCAAAAACAACATCACCACGCCCACCTAAAAAAGTCCAAGATGATTAAACGCACGAGTCATGAGTGAATCATCATTCAGCCTACAAAACAATACAATAGGTCCCTACCCCTGTCAAGAAATATATTCTGCCGGAATTCATACCGGAAACAGAAAATCCTCACTGGATGGGCATCAGTGGGGATTTTCTCCAGCAATAATGATTTTCATGGAAAGGTACTGGCCGTCGTGTGAGCCCACACCCGAATTCCGTCAAAGGCCTGCAGCCTCTCTCCTCCCGATATGCTTGAGTTATAATAAATTAATAGAATTTTATTGTATACATCAAAGGTAAAGAGTGTATGCCCTCTTACCGATAGTTTAAGCTATGGAACATGATTGATGTTACCCCCGGCTTTATCAAGAGCCGCTGATCGCTCATCAATGTCGAGGGGATAGAATGTTGAGGTCTCAGCACAGCACATGACTGGAAAAGGTGACATACCCAGGGAAACAGGCAATACCGCACCAAGAGAACCAGCAACCGACGAGATTCCAGCCCCCGCCCCAGTACAACCACGCCCGGAACAAACAGGCGACAGCCCCCGGCCTGCTGTTGAAGAAAGCTTCAAGTCCCTGGCGGACCTGCTTCCGGAAATCGTTTACTTGACGGATTCCCAGGGCACCATCACTTTTTTGAATCATACGGGGATGGAGGTCTTCTGCTCTTCCTCCCAGGTCCTTCCCGGGGGGCTCACTCCGGAAGGACTCTTCGTTCCCGAAGACCGTAAGCGCATGCAGTACAATGTCAAGAGATGCCTCGACGGTCTGCCCGGAGAACCGGGTGAATACAGGATCCTGAAGAAAGATGGAAGCGTGCGTGTGGTCCTGGCCCAGGGAAGCCCGGTCTTCAAATACGGCCGCTGCACAGGCACCATCGGCGTGCTGACCGACCTTTCGCACCGGAAAGAGGTTGAGGCAAAGCTCCGGACCGCAGAGGAGAAGTACAGGAACATATTGGAAAATATATCCGATTTCTGGTTTTTCCATGATATTGAGGGCTTCTTCAAGGAAACCAACTTTGCTTTTAAAAAAGAGCTGCGGATCCCGGAGAAGAACCTGTCCAGCCTGCACATCCGTAACCTCGTGCGTGAGGAGGACAGGCCAGAGGTGGAGCTCTATCTTAAGGAGATCCTGCGGAAAGGGAAAGCGAACGGGGTCGTCCGTATACCGGCTCATGACGGCGCCACGAGGATCTATGAGTACAAGGCCACCCTGGTGAGCGACGGGAACGGTCCCGTGGGTGTCCGTGGATCTGCATGGGACATCACCGACCGCATCAAGGCTCAGATGGCGCTGAAGTCCAGCCAGGAAATGTATCGCAGTGTTTTCGAAAACACCGGCCTGCCTACGATCATCATCGAAGACAACCTGGTCATTTCCATGGTGAATGCAAAATTCGCCCAGATGACCGGGTATGAGAAAAGCGATATCCAGGGAAAGATGACGTTTGGGGACATCATGGCGGAAGAGGAAAGAACCCGGGCGGCTGACCACCTCGCCACTCTGAAAGGCAGGCTTCCCGCAGAGTTTGAGTGCCGTATCAGGCACCGGAACGGGGATATATACGATGTCATTGTCCGACTGGGCACCATACAGAAAACCGGGCAGGTCATCGCGTCGTTCCTTGACATCACCAGGAGGAAACAGGCCGAGACAGCCCTGAGGGAGAGCCGGGAGCATCTCCAGAAGGAGAACACCCTCCTGAAGTCATCCATAAAGGAGCGTTACCGGTTCGGGAATATCATCGGGAAGAGCACCGCCATGCAGGAGGTGTATGAATTCATCATCAAGGCGGCTGCCAACCCTGCGAATGTCATCATCTATGGAGAGTCGGGTACCGGCAAGGAACTGGTCGCCAGGGCAATCCACAAGATGAGCGACCGCAGCGCCAAGAGATTCGTTACCGTCAACTGCGGCGCGATCCCGGAAAACATCCTCGAGAGCGAGTTCTTCGGATACCGGAAAGGGGCTTTCACCGGGGCTCACGCCAACAAGCCCGGTTATCTCGATTATGCTGACGGGGGCACCCTGTTCCTTGATGAAGTGGGAGAGATAGGACTCAACATGCAGGTCAAGCTTTTGAGGGCCATCGAGGGGGGCGGGTATATGCCGGTGGGAAGCAACCAGACGAAAACCGCTGATGTGAGGATCATCGCGGCCACGAACAGAAACCTGAAAGACTTGGTGAAGAAGGGGCTCATGCGGGAAGACTTCTTTTACCGGATCCATATCCTGCCTATATACCTGCCCTCGCTGCGCGAAAGAAAGGAAGACATACCCCTCCTGGTCGATCATTTCATGAACCTGTACGACAAGCTCCAAGCCCCCATCCCTGGCAAGGTCATGGTAACTCTCAGCGGCTATGACTGGCCCGGGAACGTGAGGGAGCTCCAGAATGTCCTGCACCGGTACCTGACCCTGAAGAAGCTCGATTTCATGGGGTCGAAAAGGACTGAGCACGAGCCCCATGCAAAGGAATACGGGTCAGGTACCGACATACAGACAGCAAAAGACTCCATGGAAAAGGAGCTCATCCAGAAAACTCTGCACCGGCACCAGTGGCACAGGGGCCGGACTGCTGCTGCCCTGAAAATCAACCGCAAAACACTGTTCATGAAAATGAAGAAATACGGGTTGGTCAAACCCTAATATGGGTCATCATCACCCCAATATCATTTTCTATTGTTAAATCAGTTGGTTAATCTTCAATCACAATCCCTTTTGGGGCATAGCCACCCCTCCTCTCCATGCGAATGGCTGACAACAAGTAAGAAATTATTATTTAATTTCAATTTATTGCTTGAAGATACGATCTTGGCACCTTCCTTGTACATATTAAATATCAATGTATTGGTGCGAAGCACGACGTAACCTTACGCGTGTATGTCTCAGACAGGAACCTGGGGCGATCGCTTTTGTATTGAGGAGAACGATGCAGAGACATACTATCTTCATTTTCATCCTTCTTTTCCTGGTCCCCGAACCCGTGCAGGCGCTGACGCCCCTGAGCGACACTGAGATGTGCACGGTGACGGGCCGTTCCGGCGTCTCCATGGTCATCGACGATATGACCATATTCCAGAGCATCACCCGTCTCGACTACATCGACAGGGACGGAGAGAACTACGATTGGTATGACGAAGACCTGGTGGGTCAGGCAGGCCCGGCACGGATCAGGCTGATGGGCCTGGCGATCGACGGTTTCCATGTCGAGGCCCTGTCCTCCACAGGCCAGATAGGCGCCACGGCCCCCCACCTCGATCCCTCTCAGATACAGGACATCACTGATATCCAGTTCCGACCCATGACCTTCGACATCGCAACCGGTCTGGATTCGGTGTTCTGGAACTCGCAGACGGGCTCGAGAACAGGGCTGCTCATAGGCCTGCCTTCTCTGGGCATCTATATCGAACAGCTCAAGGTAGAAGGGATCTACCTTGACAGCATCAACCGGGATGTATGGGACAACCACAGAAGTCTCACACAGATAGTCATGAAGGGAACGGATATCGCCATCCTGGACGGCCGCATCGGCCTGATGGCGCACCCCGGCTGCGGGATCGACATCGGCATGGACGACATCCAAGTCTATATAAAGATAGCAGAGCTCAGGTTCAACGACAACGATGGCCTCTGGAACCCCATCAACGATGTCTACCAGAACCTCCCCCAGATAATGAGTCCGAACGACCGTGCCATCCCCTACAGCATATCCATCAGAGACATCGAATTCGACACCCTGAGGATCAACAGTCTGGTGTTCACGTCCATCCCGGCATCAGGTGACGACACGACCTCTCCCGAGATCCACAGCCCCGGCAAGACGGATGCCCATGCAGGGCTCCGGGAAATGAAGAATTTCAAGAGAAGGGACATTCCGCCTCTTGCCAGAGGCTTTGCCGGGTGCCCGCTCCAGATCGATATCGGCAGCGGCATCCCGACGGCAACGGCCCTGGACCGTGCAAACGGGGGAACGAAGAACATTACCGGCATGCTCGTTTCACTCCCCACCCTGGAGATCTTTACGAAAGAGATCTCCATCGAGGGGATCTATGTTGACGATCCTCTGAACGATCCGACCCTGGTCCCGGTTTACAACGAAGACACTTCATTCACCCAGGTCCGCATTGAAGACAGCCTCACGGCGGTCATGTCCGGCAAGCTGGAAATCTTTGCCCACTGATGGGAGATGCAATGAAACTGACAATAATATCCCTTTTGATCTGCCTCATGTGGTTCCCCACCCTGGCCTCCGGCATGGAAGCGATCTCGGACGAGGACTTGAGCACCATTTCGGCTCAAGCCGGCATCACCGTGGCAGTCGACGACGTCATTCTTTATCAGTCCTTCGGCAAGATATCCTTCATCGATTCCGATGGCGGCAACCAGGCAAAGAACCCCTTCCCGTATGAAGCAGTTCCGAGGAAGCCCCTGCTCGACCTCGCCGGGCCCGCTGCACTCAATCTTGAGGGTGTCAGGATGGACGTGATCAGGGTGAACGCCATCACCCCCCAGGGGACCTTGATCAACAACCAGGATTCCCATTTCAAAATCTCTGACTCGCAGGTGATCAGCACATTCAAGGCAAAGCCGATGACCATAGACCTCGTTGACGAGCTCCCCGCTCTGAGTCCCGGGTACAACTACATGCTGTCCGCGAAGAACTCCCTCCTTCCGCTCCCGGTCACTGACGGTGAGACGTACAATAGAACAGGCATAGCCATCGGGCTGCCCACCATCGATATTTATATAGACGAATTGAGCATCAGAGGCCTTACCGTAACCACGCTCAATCGCGAGGCCGTCAACGACGGCAGCAGCATGGGCCAGTTCGGGATCAAAGGCCTCGATCTCGCTATCCTGTCAGGCATCAGCGAAACCGCCGCCCACAAGGACACAGGTATTGATATGGCCGTCGACGACGTCAGGCTTTACCTGAAGATCGACGAGCTTGCCTTCAGGGATACGGACGGTCTCAATATACCCGCTGCCACGGGCGGCCCTGCAAATCTGGTGATCAAAGACATGGAAGCGGATCTGATCAGCCTGAATGCACTGACGCACACTGACTTCAACATCCTCAACCTGCTGGGAATCCTGGCGGGAACCATCAAGTTGAACGTCCAGAGCCCGGGCGAATACAATTGTAACCTGTACGAGATGGACAACTACCTCATGCTCGACCTCCTGGACAGGCTGAAGAGCTTCCACGGGCAGCCGATACTCATCGACACCCCCAGGTGCCTCGGACTTACCGCAACCATCATAGGGGGGAACATCGGTCTGAGCTATTATGATCAGGTCCCCTATGCGGTAGCGGGTGTATTCATGGCCCTCGGAACCGTTGAAGTGTATACCGACAATCTGAACATCGGGAAAGTCACGATAGAAGACCCCTCACATATGGCAGTCAATGACGGAGCATCGTTCTTCCCCATTACAATGAAAGGGGCACAAGTCGACTTCCTCGCAGGATATTTAGAAATATCGTCTCATTGATCGCAGAGGAACACGGAATGATACGAGCCCTGCTGTTATGCATTGACAGGAGAATGTACATGGATCGAGGCCAGAAACAGACGCACGCTTGTATGTTGCGGTGCTTTTTGCTTACAGCACTGGTCTTTTATTCATCGCCATGCCTGTGCCTGGAAGAGCTCTCGGATACGGAGCTGGGATCCGTGAGCGCCCAGAGCGGTGTCGGGATAACCATGGATCACGTCTACACCTACATGAAGATAGACCAGATCTCCTTCGAGGATCCCGACGGCCTGGCCGGTGTCAGCAGCGACCAGGCCTCATTGAACATGAACCGCCTGGAGATCGATATCCTCCGAATTGAAGCCCTTGCTCCCCCCGACCCCCTGAACCCGGATAAAGGAATATACGATGAGGACGATTTTCACTGTCCCTTCGATGCGGTATTCGAACTCGGCGACTCGAACGCAGTGCCCCATTTCTACGGATCCATTCTCACCTTCGACGTTGTTGACAGGCTCCCCATCATGAGCACTGCCTCGAATTACCACACATCGAGGAACATCAGTGATAATGCAGCAAACGTGGCCGGGTTGAACATCGGGCTGCCCACTCTGGAATTCTACATCACCGAGACGGAGCTGGACTCAGTCACGGTGAGCAGCACCGAGACCAGCCCCTACAACAACGGCAAGAGCTTCGGTCACTATTACATGAAGGGGCTGCAGCTCGACTTTTTCGACGGTGTCATGGAAATGGCCCCGCACAACAGCTGCGGCCTGGACATCGCCATTGACGACATCGTTTTCTACGCCAAGCTCCCCACCTTCACCTATTATCATGAAGACACGCCCGAAGAGACCGATACCCAGTACCGCATCACGGATGTGCTGATCGATGCAGCCCATATCAATGCCCTGACCGATCTGGATGCCAGCGGGCAGCCCCACAGCCCGGGCAACAATGTGTTTCTGAAGGCAGGGAACCAGCATGGCGTCTGCAACGCACTCCAGGTCGATAATTACGACTTCAGCGCAGGCAGGTGGGAAAACAGGTTCCTGAGCATCGATATCTCCAGTGCGCTGCCCACCATGAGCGCCCTTGCTCGGACAAGGACCGTTGCCGGGATTCACATCGGCTTGCCTGCGCTCGAATTCTACATGGATCACATGGAGTACGTCTCCACCTTCGGCCATCAGGATGGAGAGCTCCTGGGGAAATGGAGACGGGAGGGCGCTGAAGTCATGCTTCTCGAAGGCAGGCTCGAGCTTGCCCCTCATAACTCCTACGGCATGGACATCGCTTTGGACGACTTCGTGGCATACATGAGCGTAAACCAGCTCGCGTATGTGGATATCGATGACAAAGCAGAATATTGCATCAACAACATGGAGATGGACACCCTCCAGGTAAACGCCATCACCCTCGATCCTGACGGCAACCTGACCAGCCCGGGCACAAACGGCCTGCATTTTGCCCACCTGAACGCGGCGAACGCCCCCGCAGGCTTCACCCCTTCCCCTCTCAGCATCGACGTGTCTGGCCGCCTGCCCCTCATGAGCCAGGGCACCGGCCGCACCATGGCCGGCATCTCTGTCGGGCTGCCGACCGTGGAGATCTATTGTAACGAATCAGGGATAGGCTCCATCTCTCTCCATGACTTAAACAATACCGCCAGCAACAACAATGCCCCCTTCTTCCGGAACATCCGCTACCAGGACGAAAGGCACGCATTTCTCGGCGGCACGGTGGAGATTGCTCCGCACTAAGCGAGGAGGATGAACAGTGAAAACCAGGACAGCGTCCAAACTCTTATTCATGATCCTGATATGCTGGGGTGCGCCTCTGAACGCAGAGCTCCTGACCATGGAAGACAGCCAGATGGGAGACGTCACTGCCCAGGCCGGCATATCCATCTCCCTGGACAACGCAACATTCTACGACGAATACGGCCGGATAGAAATCCACGGCAGCGACGCAGGTTCTCTGGCCCTCGAGGACGTGGTCGTGGACAACGGCAACGGCTGGGGGTATTCGTTCACCACCCCGACGCCCCTCCTCATCGACCTCGTAGACTACAATTCAGGGACCCTGCTCTTTCCGGAGAGGAACGTCGCCCTGAACATCTATGCCGCCTCATGGACCCAGAATCTGCAGTTCACCGCAAACCACCTCGTATTCTGCGATCAGGACCTCGGGAAGTATCAGGTGGGGCCGATCAATATCCCGACCTTCCAGTTCATGCTCACCACACCGGACAACGATGTCCTCTATTCCACAAAGAGCGGGCTGTATTTCAGATACCTCTTCCAATCTAATGTAAACCGGTTGAGCCTTACCTACAATTCGCTGGATGAGGCCCTGCTCTTTCAGGGCATCAGGTTTGCCAGGAGCTTCACCGGCTCCGCGCAGACTCCCTCTGCCTGGGCATCCCAAGGCAGCTTCCTGGTGGGCAAAAACGACACCATATCAGGGGATGAGAGCTTCGCCAGCATCAACGTGATCAAGGAAAACAACACCCTCAAGCTCGACATGGACATCCCCATGAGGGGGAGCGTCAGGATCGACAACGTGCAACTGGGCTCTCGAAACTGCGGGCCTGTAGCTGTTGACAACATAAGGGTCAACAACATGTCGGTCCAGTTCATCCCCTGAACCTGACGGGTTCCCTCATTGGGAACCGCTCGCTTCAGGGGGAAAAGGCTTACAGGAATTCATTCCATACACCCGTAACACAGGTTATGCTGTAAACTTTCCCCCTTGACCTATGCTATTTTTTCAAATATTTCCAGTACAAGCCTGGTTACCTGGCCTGAAAGAAGGATGAGCATGAGCAAACTGGGTTCCATGCAGGGATCGACCGGGGTTGCCTTTATCGTCCTGATCGCATGCGTGTACGTGTCCTTTCCCGCAGTATCGTCTGCACAAGAGGGCGGGAGCACCAAAACCCTCACGGAAAAGGAAACGTTTCTGAGCTCGCCCCCGGCAGGTTTCCATGTTCTGGCGGAATCCACCCTCCTGCACCCGGACACCCTGCGGATAGCGTACGTGGCCAAACGGGACAAAAAGTATGTCTGCGTCGTAGATGGACAGACAACCCCTCACTATGAAGGCATCCAGAAGGGCAGCCTTATCTTCAGCCCCGATGGGAGCCGATTTGCGTATGTGGCTTATAAAAAAGGCCTCTCCCACCTGGTCCTGGATGGAAGGGAGAAGAAGGGGTACGACGGTATAACGAATCTCTGTTTCAGCCCTGACAGCGCCCGCACAGCTTTTCTTGCAGAACAGGGGGATAAGCAGTTCGTCGTGGTCGATGATGCGGAAGGGCCGCCCTACAAGCGCATATCTCGCCTCGGCTGCCCGAGGTTCAGCCCGGATTCGAAGCACATCGCCTATGCAGCCTTGAAAGACAAGAAGTCCGTGTTCGTGCTGGACGGCAGTGAAGGAAAGGAGTACGACATGTTCCTGGCTCCCATGTTCAGCCCGGACAGTCTCCATCTGGCTTATGCCGCAAAGTCGAACGGGACCTGGAAGGTCGTTCTGGATGGGAAGGAGAAGGCATCCTATCAGAAGATCACCCAGATCCTGTACAGCCCCGACTCGAAGCGCCTGGTCTACGCTGCCCAGAAGAAGGGCGCCTGGGTCGCGAACCTCGACGACAAAGAGGTCTTCGAAGGCAAGAACCTCGGCCCCGCCATGTTCAGCCCCGATTCTTCGCGCCTGGCGTACGGTGTGGAGCAGGACGGCCTGTGGCACGTGGTCATCGATGGCAAGAAAGAACCTGGATATCCCCAGTTGGGCATCTTCCTCTTCAGCCCGGATTCGAAGCGGTATGCCTACATGGCTGTCGAAAAGAACAGCAAGGCCCGCATGGTCATTGATGGCAACAGGGGCAATACCTACGATTCCATTGGAAATCCCGAGTTCAGCCCGGACTCAAGGCATGTCGCATTCAGGGCCAGGAGGGGAGACGCGTGGCACATCGTCCTGGACGGGACAGAAGGAAAGGGCTACGACTTCGTCCAACACCCCTACTTCAGCCCGGACTCCAAGCATATGGCATATACCGCCGTCAGAAAGGACAAAATGCTCATCGTGTCGGACACTCATGAGAGCAAGGCCTATGCCGGCGTGAGCAGCCCGTATTTTTCCAAGAAAGATGGCCATCTCGCTTATGCGGCAAGCTCTGACGGGGAGGCGTGGTTCATCGTGGTCGACGGGATCGAGGGCAAGACCAGGGTGAACGGTTTTGTCAAAGGGGCCCCCCTGGTGTTCCTTGAGGAGCATAAGGTAAGAGCCCTCACCATGAGAATACCCGGGCCCTACTTCTTCCACCTCGATGCCGAGATCAGATGATGCACCAGGGCATGAGCCCTCTTCCCGCAGAGGGAAGAAGGCTTCACCCGCACATGCCCCATGAGTCCAACCGACAAGGTCAATGTGAAGTGGCAGGACAGTTGCCCACACAGCCCTTGTCCTTGTGGACATACCTGTGGGATAATCGCTGTTGAGCCCGGGACACTGAATATCAGGGCGTCCCTTTCACCCCATTCAGGAGGTTCATTGCGATGTTTCGGTCCGTGCACAGCAGAAGGTCTTTCCTCAGGAAAGGGTGTGCCGCTCTCGCCGTCTCCATGGCCGGCTGCTCACCCCCTCTGATTGCGGCCAGGGGAGACCTTGAAGAAAAGAACGATATCCTCCCACCCCCTGAGTACCTCATGCGCGATCACGGTGTTCTCAGCCGGATCCTGCTTGTCTATGAAGAGTCGATACGTCGCATGGGCGCTGGTGAAAGCCTTCCAGTAGAATCGCTTGCCCAAGCATCGAGGATGGCCCGCAACTTCGTTGAAGACTTCCACCAGAGGCTCGAGGAGGATCTTCTCTTCCCCCGTTTCAGGAAGGCAGGCAGGTTCGTGGATCTCGTGACCACCCTCGTCCAGCAGCACAATAGCGGAAGGAAGCTCACCGATGCCATCATCCAGACTGCAACGGCAAAAGGGCTCAAAGACCCTGAGGGCAGGCGCGTGCTGATTGAGTCCATGCAGCAGTACATCCGCATATACAGGGCTCATGCCGCACGGGAGGATACCGTGCTCTTTCCGGGGGTCAGGGGGATCATGACACCCCGCGAGTTTGCCCTGATGGGTGAGGAGTTCGAGAACAGGGGCGAAGAACGGTACGGGTATACCGGCTATTTCCGGATCGTCGAACAGGTGACGGATATCGAGAAGAGGCTGGGCATTGCGGACCTTGCAAAGCTCACGCCCTCACCTTAGGGGACATATGGCCCCCTCCCCCTGCGAGGGACAGATCAGCGCGAGTAGTAGACCGTGATGGACGCCTTTGCCAGGGCGTGCTGATTCAGGTTGAAGCCAACCATGGCTCCCGGAGCACTGGCGTCGAGAGGGAGCCTCTCCACATCCAGGGCGTATACCGTGAACACGTAGCGGTGGGGCTTGTCTCCCGGGGGGGGACAGGGGCCTCCGTAGCCTGTTGTGCCGTAGTCGGTCCTGCTCTGCACGCTCCCCGCAGGGGCAGAGCCCGCTGAAGGGTTGCCTGCATTCTGCGGCAGCCCGCGGACATCCGGCGGGATATTGAAGATGACCCAGTGCCACCAGCCGTTCCCTGTCGGGGCGTCGGGATCATAGACGGTCACCGCGAAGCTCTTGGTGTTTTCTGGTGCGCCTTCCCACTGAAGCGCGGGCGAGATGTTCTTTCCCGTGCAGCCCATGCCGGAATACACCTGCTCCTCGTGCACCCTCTTGCCCTGCTTGAGCTGAGGGCTCTTCATCGTGAAGGCCCCGGCGGATGCCGCAGCGGAAAACAGCAGTATCACGATCGCTCCACATATCCTTTTCATACCCTTCCCCCTGTCAATCACCGGTTCATTCTGCACGCATCGACCCGGGGAGGACCGGTTTTTTGCCTGGAAGATAACAATATGCCCCCAGCCGGCCAAGTCAAGACATGCTCACGTCCGATCAGGTTTGCGCGGCATGCGTTCAGTATTAATAGTATAGTAGGGGCCACCCTTCACAGGAGGGCTCTCCGCCAGGTCGAACAGGGGGCCTGAAAAGGAGCGGGCACGAGCTTTCATTATGAGAATGAGGGTCTTTTCCGGCATTCAGCCCACAGGCACGATTCACATCGGCAACTACCTCGCAGCGATACAGCGCTGGGTTGCATCCCAGGAAGAATACGACAACATCTTCTCCATCGTGGACCTGCACGCCATCACCGTCCCCCAGGACCCCGCGGTACTGCGGGCAAAGGTCCGGGAGGTGGCGGGCATCCTCTTTGCCGCAGGGATAAACCCTGCACGCTCGGCGGTCTTCATCCAATCCCACGTCAGTGCCCACGCGGAGATGACCTGGATCCTCAACTGCACCATCCCCATGGGCTGGATGCTCCGCATGACCCAGTTCAAGGAAAAGTCCGCCCGGCAGAGGGAGCAGGTCAGCACCGGGCTCTTCGACTATCCCGCGCTCATGGCGGCTGACATCCTCCTGTACCGCACAGACCTCGTGCCCGTGGGTGAAGACCAGAAGCAGCACGTGGAGCTGACCCGTGACGCTGCGCAGCGGTTCAACGCAATCTATGGTGAAACCCTGAAGCTGCCCGAGGCGGTCATTCCCGAACGGGGCGCACGGATCATGGGCCTGGACGATCCCACGAGGAAGATGAGCAAGACGGAAACCGGACAGGGCCATGCCATCGGCCTGCTCGATTCCGCCGACGAGATACGAAGAAAGATCATGAGGGCGACAACGGACTCCCTGCGGGAGATCCGGTATGACGAAGCGCGGCCCGGCATCAGCAACCTCCTCACCATCTTCGAGCTCTTCACCGCCACGAGCAGGGGGGAACTCGAGAAACGATACGAAGGGAAAGGATACGCCGAGTTCAAGAAGGATCTGGCGGAGGTGGTCATAGAGGGCCTCAAGCCAGTGCAGGCCCGGTATCGTGAGCTGGAAGGCGACCCGGCCTACCTTGACCGCCTCCTGGCGGAAGGCAGGGCAAAGGTCGAACCCATAGCCGAGGACACCCTCACGATGGTAAAGGAGCGAATAGGGCTCGCGTGACGGGATCAAGGCCAATGGGACTCGGATAAGGAGCAGACCATGAGCGACAAGATGGATTTCCGCCATTTCAACCTCTGGCGGCCTCACCCCTGGCATGGGCTCGAGGTGGGCCCGGATCCGCCACGGATCGTCAATGCCTATGTGGAGATAACGCCCTTCGACCTCGTGAAGTACGAGGTGGACAAGACCACAGGCTATCTGCGCGTCGACCGCCCGCACCGCACCTCGTCCCAGCCCCCCGCCCTCTACGGGTTCATCCCCCGCACGCTGTGCGGCGAACGGCTCCGGGTGCTCTCTCCCAGTTCCCTGAGCGGGGACGGGGACCCCCTGGATCTCTGCATCGTGAGCGAACGGCCCATTACGAAATCGGAGATCGTGCTCGTTGCAAAGATCGTGGGCGGTCTCCAGATGATTGATGACGACGAGGCCGACGACAAGATCATCGCCGTGCTCCAGAACGATTACATCTGGAACTGGGTCGAAGACATCGACTCCCTTCCCTCGGTTCTCATCGAGCGGCTCGAGCACTATTTCAGCACCTACAAGCTCGTGGCAGGCGAAGAGCCGAAGATCACCATCGACCGGGTGTACGGCCACCGGCATGCCCAGCAGGTGGTTCAGGCCGCCATGGACGATTACCGCGAGGTATACGGATAGTGACACCTCGCCCCGCTGCCGGAAAACCACAGGCGGGATATCCGTCAGTGAGGTTGTGCACGCACCTTGCCTGAAAAAAACACGCCGACCTCTTTCCCGTTGACAATTATTAGACGACCGGTCTATTATTTTTTTCACGAAAGGGATAGGACACATGCCGAAGGAAGACACCAGGCTCGCCATCATCAGGGAAGGGGCGCGTCTCATTCACACCAAAGGCTTCAACAACACGGGCCTTTCCGACATCCTCAAGGCAGCAGGGGTACCCAAGGGCTCTTTCTATTTTTACTTCAAAAACAAGGAAGCCTTCGGCCTGGCCGTGATCGACCACTTTGCCGACGCCATCGTGAACGTGGGGGAAAAGTTCCTCCTGAACAAGGACTATCCCCCGCTCGAAAGGCTCAACCGCTTTCTCGATTTCTTCCAGAAGGCCTTCCAGGCGGCGGACATGCAGGGGGGCTGCCCCGTGGGCAACCTGACCCAGGAGATGAGCGATCTCAGCGAGTCGTTCAGGGGCAAGATTGCCGAGGTCTACTCCCGTATCACGTCCCTCATCGCCGGATGCCTGGAGGAGGCCCGCGAGCTGGGGGACGTGTCACGGTCCCTGGATGCCCGGAAGACCGCGGAATTCATCTTCAACAGCTGGGAGGGGTCGATCATGCACATGAAGCTCACCAAGAACCTGCAGCCCCTCTTCACCTGCAGGGACATGATTTATTCCTTCATCCTGAAGAAGGACGCTGAGTAATAAGGGCGCGGGCCGGCAAGGCCCGCAAAGCTGGAACGAACCCACCATGAATGGAGGAGGCTATGGGACAGTGGCACAAGACCGGCTGCGTACTCTGCGCGCAGAACTGCGGGCTGGAGGTCGAGGTGGAGAACAACCGCATCGTGAAGGTGCGGGGCGACAAGAGCAACGTGAGAAGTGAGGGGTACGTCTGCCGGAAGGGCATGAACATCGCCAACCATCAGCACAATGCCGACCGTCTGAAGCATCCCCTGAAAAAGGTCGGGAACACCTTCGAGCGGATCTCCTGGGATCAGGCCATCGACGAGATCGCTGCAAAGCTCAGGGAGATCGTCGACCGCCACGGCCCCAGGTCCTTCGCCTACATGGGAGGAGGCGGCCAGGGGTGCCACTTCGAGGCGGCCTTCGGCGTACGACTGATGCGGGGCCTGGGGTCACGCTACCACTACAGCCCCCTCTGCCAGGAATTCTCCGGCATGTTCTGGGTCTTCGGCAGGATGTACGGCCGACAGCCCGTCTACCCGGAGATCGACGCCGAGGAGACGGACTACCTCCTGGTTTTCGGATGGAACGGCATGCAGAGCCACCAGATACCCCAGGCGCCGAGGCAGCTCCAGCGGATCTCGAAAGACCCGGACAAGATGCTCGTCGTCATCGACCCCCGCCTTTCAGAGACCGCGAAGATCGCCAATGTCCACCTGCCCATCCGTCCGGGCACGGATGCCCTGCTCATGCGCGCCATGATCGCCATCATCCTCCAGGAAGGCTGGGAGAACAGGGAGTACATCGAGAAGCACACCTCCGGCCTCGACGAGATCAGGGGCCTGTTCATGAATTTCGATGCCCGAAAGGCGGTGAGCACCTGCAACCTGGATTTCGCACAGGTCCGCGAGATCTGCCGCCAGTTCGCCACACGGAAGTCCTGTCTGCGCTACGACCTGGGTCTCCTCATGAACCGCCACAGCGCCGTATCCTCCTACCTGGCAGGGACGCTCCTCGCCATCTGCGGGCGGACAGGCGTCCGCGGGGGCAACGTCTTCCACGGTGAGCTGATGCCCATGGGAAGCCACTCCGATGAGCGGAACCCGAAGACCTGGCGGACCGTGGCCACGAATTTCCCCGCCATCATGGGCTGTTTCCCGCCCAATGCCATGCCGGAGGAGATCCTCTCCGATCACCCCGATCGCCTCAGGGCGGTCTTCGTATCCGGGTCGAACCCCTTGAGGTCCTACGCCGACACGACGGCTTATGAAAACGCCTTCAAGCGTCTGGACCTGCTCGTCACGGCGGAGCTGGCCATGACGGAAACGGCGGCCCTCTCCCACTACGTCCTGCCGTCCCGGTCGGGCTACGAGTCATGGGACGGAACCTTCTTCCCCATGACCTTCCCTGGGATCTTCTTCCAGATGCGCCGCCCCATCGTCGAGCCCGAAGGTGAGCCCCTGGAGCTGGGTGAGATCCACCTGCGCCTTGCGGACAAGCTGGGCTTGATCCCGTCCATCGCCGACAGCCTGTACGCAGCGGCCGAAGAAGGCCGTGCCGCCTTCGGGGCAGCGCTCATGGAATATGCCATGAAGGAGCCTGCGGCCCTGGGGGCCATGCCGTTCATCCTCGGCAAGACCCTGGGCAGGGTGATGGGCTCTGCCCACCTGGCAGCCCTGTGGGGTATGCTGCAGGTCGTCCCCAAACCCTTCCGCAAAAACGCCGCACGCGCGGGCTTCACCCCGGGCATGGGCATGGGGGAAGAGCTGTTCCAGAAGATCATGGACCACCCGGAAGGCCTCTGGGTCGGTCAGGTCGATCCGGACGAGAACTTTGCCGTCATCAGAACAGAGGACGGGAAGATCAACCTGGTGATCCCCGAGCTCCTGGAGGAGCTGGGGCTCATCGATGCGGAGCACGAGGAGGCGGACCTGGCGCAGGATCCAAATTATCCCCTCGTCCTCATGGCTGGCCGGCACTTCAACATGAACGCCAACACCCTGATGCGCAACCCTGCGTGGAACGACGGGAAACGCGCCTGCACCATCATGATGCACAGCGAGGATGCCCGGTCCCTGGGGGTCAGGGACGGCCAGGTTGTGCGGGTGACGACCGAAGCCGGCTCCGTGGAGATCGAGGCGGAGATAACCGAGATGGCCCAGCGGGGCCACGTGGTCATTCCCCACGGGTTCGGCATGACCTACGACGGCAAGGAATACGGGGTGAACGTGAACCGTCTCACCAAGAACACGCATCGGGACTGGCTGGGCACACCGCTGCACCGGTATGTGAGGTGCCGGGTCGAAGCCGTCTGACCGGTTATATTGAAAGGGATGCACAGCCCTTCACTCAGAGGAGGAACCAGCATGGACGTGTATGAAAGCTTGTGACAGCTCCTCGACGCGAGCCCCACGGGCGCTCCTGCGTCGCAGACCTTCGACCGGATCCTCAGGATCCTCTTTACGCCGGAAGAGGCGGCCATGGCAACGCACATGGCCCTCATGCCCAGGTCCCTGAAAAATATCGCCAGCCGGGCAGGCGTGGACGAAGCCGAGGCAGAGAAAATCCTCGAGGCCATGGCCGAAAAGGCCGTCATCTTCTCCAAGGAAAAGGACGGCAGGAAATCCTATGGCCTGCTCCCCACCATCCCCGGTCTCTTCGAGTTCCCCCTGATGCGTGGGGCCGGCACGCCGGAGCTCGAAGGGCTGGGCAAGCTCTGGGACGACTACCACCGCGAGGCCCTGGGGGCATCCTTTTCCGGGAACCCCACGCCGCTCGTCAGGGTGATCCCTGTTGAGCAGTCTCTGGAAGGGCTCACACGGGTCCACCCCCATGAAGAGGTTGCCCGCCTCATCGATGCCGTGGACTACATCGCCCTGGCGGGATGCGCCTGCAGGATCAGCATCAAAGCCTGCGGCCACCCCACGGAGATGTGCCTCATCTTCGACGGGCCTGCACGATTCCTCACGGCGCGGGGATTTGCCCGGGAGATAACCCGGGACGAGGCGCACGCCGTGCTCACCAAGGCCGAGGAGGCCGGTCTCGTGCACACGAGCAACAACAGCAAGGACAGGCCTTCCATCATCTGCAACTGCTGCAGGTGCTGCTGCACCATCCTCACCTGCCGCACCCAGCTTGGACTGCCCCATGCCTTTGCCGAGAGCGCATACCAGGCCAGCATCGATGCGCAATCCTGCACGGGCTGCGGGCTGTGCGCTGAAGGACGCTGCCCCATGGAGGCCATCACGCTTTCAGGCGCTTCAGCAGAGGTGGATGCTGGAAAGTGCATCGGCTGCGGCCTGTGCGTTTCCTCCTGTCCGGAGGGGGCAATAGCGCTGGCGAACAGGGCCGAGCCCAGGGAGGTCCTGCCCACCGTGCAGGACCTCGGCATGAAGGTGCTGACCGAAAAAGGCAGGCTCGAGCGCTTCCTGAACCAGATGAAATGACTCTTCAAGCCTCCCCGGGGCTTGAAGAGTCAGGCCGATGCACTCCCGCCCGTCCCCTGGTGCCGGGTTTCCCTGCCCGACCGGCCGGCGGCCCTGGTCCGGGTCCCGGACCCTGCGACCGCCGGTCCCTGCCCTCTCGGGGATGCGCTGCAGGACAGACAATCTTTCACTGAAAAATATGAATGGTTGCCAAGGGCAAACTCTTTGCTATAATTATTCCATGGGGTAGGGGCAGGTCTGCCCGAGGGTGGTGAAATGATCTTCCGGTTATCGCAGAAACTGGCAAAAAAGATAAAGGTCCAGCCCGTCGTCCACGCCGACCCATCGCCCAACCCCTACCTCGACTGGACAGGCCACCTCTTCACCGCCGAGCGCTCGCAGTACATCATCCTCACCAACACGTTCTCCCTGCTGTCCGTCATCTTCCACGGCCGGGGGGTGACCGACGACAACCTCTTCGTGCTCAGGGCGCTGACGCTCATGAAGGAGTACCTGTCCGAGGACCCGTTCACCTTCTTTTTCCCCAGGGTGATCGAGCCCTACACGAACCGGGTCTTCTTCTCAAAGTCCGCGGACAGGAGGGTGATCGGCTCCATGAACGACCTCATCTCCAACGCCAGGCATCACCTCGTGCAGGACAGTCTCACCCCCTTCAGGGCTGCCCAGAGGATCAACGGGATGCCCATGTCCTTCCTCGGGATGGATACGCCGGAAAGGGCGTTCAGAAGGCTCAGGGTGTAAGTGCTTCGGGCCCTTCTCAGACGAGGTCCCGGACGAGCTCCTTCACGTAGATGATCTTGCTGTCGCCCGGGGCGTAAAAGTCCTTGAGCCGGGCTTCCCGGATGTAGCCCGACCTGGCGTAGAAGGCCCGGGTGTGCGTGTAGAGGTCTCGCGACGAGGTCTCCACATAGATGCGGGCGCCGCCTTTGAGAGCGATGTCGTGCTCGGTCTTCTCGAGCAGCCTCCTCCCGATGCCGGAGCCCTGGTGCCCCCTGTCCACGACGATCCAGTAGAGGTCGAAGCTCCCCTTCGTGCCGGGAACCTGTCCGTAGCAGGTGTAGCCGAGCACGGCGCCTTCATCGTCCTCGCAGAAGAGGAAGAGGTAGCCGCTCCGCTCCCCCTTCTGGAGATGCTCGTCCACGAGCTCCACGGCAACGAGCACCTCTTCGGCATTGAAGAAGCCGGTGGAATCCGTGATCTTCAACACGGCGTCCCGGTCCGACTGCCTGACCCGGTGGCGGAAACGGACCTTCACGACGCTCTCCTGTCCAGGGTGTCGGAGACGATGCACTCGATGACCTCGGGGTAGGTCAGCCCCGCCATCTCGGATGCAGCCACGAATCCGCTGTCCGGCGATATGCACGGGTTGGCGTTGATCTCCAGCACCCAGGGCCTCCCCTGCCCGTCCACCCGGAAGTCCACCCGGGCATACCCCCTGAGGTCGAAGGCCTCCCAGCACGACAACGCAACCGCGCGGAGCGCTTCGAGGAGGGGGGCGTCCTCGGCCTCGAACCTAAAGGACCGCCCGGTGCACCGGTACTCGACCGATGCCTCGTCCCACTTGGCCTTGTAGTCAACCAGCCTGGGCCTGTCGTCCGGGAAGGAGAAGATGATCTCGGCGGGCGGGAGCACCCGGGGCCCGTGAGTGCCTCCGAGGATGGACAGGTTGAACTCCCTGCCGTCCACGAAGCGCTCGGCAAAGCATGGCTTTCCGAGAATGCGGGACCTCTCGTCCAGGGCCGCTGTGAGCTCCGGGAGGCTGGCGGCATCTCTGACCGAGCCCCTGTCGATGCCGATGGAGGCCTCCTCCCAGAGGGTCTTCACGATGTAGGCAGCCGGAAAGGGGAGCGCGGCTTCGGGGGTACGGCCCGCAGCGATCCACTCCGGCGTGGGGATGCCTGCGCCCCTCATCCACTCCTTGGCCAGCACCTTGTTCGAGGTGAGGAACATGGCCTCTGTGCCGGCCCCGGTATAGGGGATCCCCAGGTGGTCGAGGATCGAGCAGGCCAGGTGGATGAGTCTGCCGTCGCCATCGAGGGACTCCACGAGATTGAAGACGATCACGGGCCTGAGCCGGCCCAGCCTGGTGGCAAGCGCCGTGATATCGAGCCCGAGAGACACGGTGTGCGTCTCGTACCCGAGGGTTTTCAGCGCCTCGGATACTGCTTTCGTCTGGACCAGGACGTCTGTCTCGTCCGGCAGGGCATCGGGTGAAAGGGCATGGTGCAGGATGACCGCCGTATTGCCCATGGACCTTGCTCAGCCGATCCTCTTCAGGGCGCTCCTGAGGATGTCCCTGACGAGGTGATCGAACGACATGCCGTTCAGCCTGCAGAGGATGGGCAGGTCAGAGTGAACCGGGTTGAGCCCTGCCAGGGGATTGACCTCGATGAAGTTGGGGAGCCCGTCCCCATCCATGCGGATGTCCACCCTGCCCCCGTCCCTGCATCCGAGGACCCTCCAGGAGGCGAGCGCCAGCTCGGAGCAGGCATGGACCACCCCCGCCTCCGGGACGGAGTACACGATCATCTCTTCATAGTGGGCCTTGTTGTGATACGAGTAGATGGTCCCGCCGTCGTGCTTGCCGCGGAAGAGCACCTCCATGACGCCCACAACATGGGCTTCCGCCCCGGTCCCCACGACACCCGCCGTGAACTCGCGCCCCGGGAGATACGTCTCCACGATCACAGGCTGCCGGAACTCCTCCAGCAGCCGGGAGCACACCACGCGCAGTCCTTCGGGCGAGTCGACCTTCGAGGCGTCGGAAATGCCCTTGCCCGTGCCTTCGGCCACCGGCTTTGCGAACAGGGGGTACGGCAGGTCGACCCGATCGACTTCAGCGATGTCCTTGATCACGGTAAAAGCTGCAGTCCTGAGGCCCGCATCACGGAGGATGGTCTTGGTCATGCCCTTGTCCAGGGTCAGCGCCAGGACGAGCGGGTCGGAGAAGGTATACGGGATCCGGTAGGCGTCCAGCAGGGCCGGCACGAGCGCCTCCCTGCCGCTTCCATACATGCCCTCCGCGATGTTGAAGACGAGGTCCCAGGTGTGGCCGGCGGCGAGCCTTGCCACGAGGCTCTTGACGTTTCCGATGCGGTCGACCTCGTGGTCGAGAGCGGAGATGGCCTCGGCAAGGGCGTCGATGGTGTCCAGCCGGTCGAACTCGGCGGTCTCCTCGATGCCGTAGCCTTCCTTCAGGTAGTCGTCCCTGAGGTCATAGGTGAAGCCCACCTTCATGTCACAGGCTCTCGGCACGGCCTTCGGGATAGGAGAAGAACCTGCCCTCGTAGTTTCTCAGCATGACCTTGCCCTCGCAGCGGCCCTGGAAATAATCGGGCAGGAGCGGGATCTTGCCCCCGCCGCCGGGCGCGTCGACCACGTACTGGGGCACGGCGTAGCCTGAGGTGTGCCCCCGGATGCCTTCGATCATCTCGAGGCCCTTATCCACCGTGGTCCTGAAGTGGGCGGAACCCAGGATGGGATCGCACTGATAGAGGTAGTACGGCCGCACACGTATCTTGAGAAGCCCGTGGAACAGGGCCTTGAGGGTGGCCACGTCATCGTTGATGCCCTTGAGGAGGACGGTCTGGCTCCCCAGGGGGATGCCTGCGTCGGCGAGCAGGGTGCACGCGGCGATCGTTTCCGGCGTCAGCTCGTCCGGGTGGGTGAAATGGATGCTCATCCAGACGGGCTGGTATTTTTTGAGCGTCCTGATGAGCCTGGGTGTTATCCGCTGGGGCAACACCGTCGGCACCTTGGTGCCGATGCGCACGATCTCCACGTGGGGGATGCGCCTGATGCTCGAGAGGATGTAGTCGAGATGGCTGTCGGGCAGCGTCAGGGGGTCGCCTCCCGAGAGGAGGACATCCCGCACCTCGGGATGCGACTCGATGTAGGACATGGCCTGCTGCCACTGGGTGATGCCGCTCCTGAACCTGCCGTTGTTGCCCACCATGCGCGACCGGGTGCAGTAGCGGCAGTACGTGGAGCAGAACCCGGTGGTCAGGAACAGGACACGGTCAGGATAACGGTGGACCAGGCCGGGCACCGGACTCTGGTGCTCCTCGGCCAGGGGGTCCTGGGCCTCGCCCGGGCTCACGAGGTACTCGTCCGTCACCGGGACCACGGTTCTCCTGATGGCCTGGGTGTGGTCAGTGCTGCTCATGAGGCTCGCATAGTAGGGGGTGATCCTGAAGGGAAGCGCTGTAGTACGCTTCAGGATGGCCTCATACTCTTCAGGGACCAGCCCGATGATGCGCTGGATCGCCTCGATGCTCGAGATGCTGTTGCGGATCTGCCAGTGCCAGCTAGCCCATTCAGCCTCCGAGGCGTTGGGGAAGTGCGTGCGCAGAAAACTCCTCGATCTGGGGCTGATGGGGATACGGCTCGATAAGGGGAACTTCCGTATGGGATCTGTTGGAAACAGCAGATCCTGGGTCAAGGCCGGCGATATCGATGGGGGTTCTTCGGGGGCCTCGGTACCCAGGTGGTCCGGGTCTTCGGGTGAAACAGACACTGCGGGACCGGCGTTCTTCATCTCAAGTCTCCTCCTTGGCTCAAGTATCGGCATGAACCTTCTCGCGTATAAGTACAAGTCTGACGTACAGGTTTACAATGGTGGGGAGGGATGAGGTGAGTGGGAGGGAGTATCATCGATCGGTATTCAATACCGGCAGGCTGTGTTGATACGTGCCCGGATGATGCCTGCTGCTGCCTCTGTCACTGTATCACTCTCTCCCGTTTTCAGTTGTGTTTCCAAGCCTTTCTCTCTTCCCCAAGAGAGATCACTTTTGAGTTCTACATAATACTTCCCGGAAAAATTGCAAGTGATAATTGGCCGCCGGAAATATTTTTTTCAAGCATTGAGAAACACGTGGCAACATGCCCGTCCGCGGCCTGCTTCGCGGTGTGTCCGGGGCTTTGTGAAAATGTCATGTGAGCCTATTTTAATTCGTAGCTCCATTGCCCGGAGATGAGCGCATGAACGGCGGGAAGGCGCCCTTCGATATCGACACGGTCATGAACCGCATACGGGAGGCTGTGCGCCCTTTTCCCCGGGCGGCTCAGTCGCAGCTCGCGGAGGAAGGCTACTCATCGGTGTTCGAGCAGGTCGTGGGCTGCATCCTGTCCACCCGCACCCTCGACGAGGTGTCCATCGAATGCGCCCGCAACCTGTTCAGGCTGGGCCGCACCCCGGAGGCGCTGGTCCGCGCCGGTCGCGACCGCATCGATGAGGCCGTCTCCTCCTGCCGGTTCCACGAGGCCAAGTCCCGCGACATCCTCCAGACGGCCCGGATCGCCCTGGAAAGGTATGGAGGAGAGCTCCCGTGCCGGGACGACGTGCTCATGAGCCTGCCGGGTGTGGGACGCAAGTGCACGAACCTGGTCTTGAGCACTGCGTGCGGACAGGCCTGCATCACCGTGGACGTGCACGTCCACCGCATCACGAACAGGTGGGGCTACATCCGGGCGAAAACCCCTGAAAAAAGCCTGCAGGAGCTCGAAGGGGTTCTGCCCCTGGAGTACTGGTCCGAGATCAACAGGCTCCTCGTTCCCTTCGGCAAGCATGTCTGTACGCCGCGCTTCCCCAAGTGCTCTACCTGCCCGGTGGTCGAGATGTGCCGGCAGGTCGAGGTCACCAGCCATCGGTGAAAAGCCCCCTGTCGTGGCATCGGCCGAAGGGGGCTGTGGTGTTTGAGATTGTGGCAGGACCGCCTGTGTGCTAGTGAGATTCCGTATCCATCTGAAGAAGACAGGGGCGTGCAATGCACATCGAACGTGTGGTCCTCCATCCCGATGCCTTCCCGGTGAGAGACGCGTATCCCTTCAACCTGGCAGTCTTCCACACCACGCCCTGCGTCGAGCTCAGCACGGGGATTACCTTCTTCATCGGGGAGAACGGGTCCGGCAAGTCGACCTTCCTGAAGGCCGTTGCCCGGCGCTGCGGGGTCTACATCTGGGAGGAGGAGCGGGGGCGCTTCGGGAACAACCCGTACGAGGAGGACCTGTTCAAATACCTCGACGTGACCTGGACGGCAGGGAGAAAGCCAGGTGCATTCTTTTCCGCCGAGCGCTACGGGCACCTCTCGAAGGTCATCGACGAGCTCGCCTGCTCCGACCCGGGACTGCTGGATTACTTCGGCGGCAAGTCCCTTCTGTCCCAGTCGCACGGCGAGTCGTTCATGTCGTTCTTCAAGGCCCGCTACGCCATCGAGGGCGTCTATTTTCTCGACGAGCCCGAGACCGCGCTCTCTCCCCGGAGGCAGATCGAGTTCATCAGGCTGCTCCAGGAGCAGAGCTCGGACGGACATGCCCAGTTCCTCATCGCCACCCATTCGCCCATCATCCTCAGCTGCCCGGGCGCGCGGATCCTCTCCTTCGACACCGGCGCGCTGAAGGAGGTGGCCTACGAAGACACCGACTACTTTCTCATCTACCGGGATTTCCTCCTGAACAGGGAACGCAGCGGAGGGCCTGCAGGATAGGCCCGGCCCTCACGAGGGGCCCGCTCCAGCCGTGAACGAAGCCTAGTGCGAAAGGTGACCTGTCCCCCGGAACCTCGACGGAGGGGGAAATCAGATGCTCCCGCTCGGGAGCATGAGGACCTTCCCCTCTTCCTCTCCCTTTTCCCGGGCCCCCGGGTACAGGACCACGAGCCGCGCATCCACGGTCCCCTTGAGCGACCGGTTCGACACCACGATGCGGTATTCTCCCCTCCCCCTCTCCAGCTCGAAGGCGTCTATGCCGTAGGAGAAGGTGCCGCCGCCCGGCCCGAAGTCCACCTGCCTGAGCACGATCTCGTTGCGGTTCCTGACGAGGGAGACGCTCAGGAGCTGTCCGGCTTCCCCGTTGCCAGGCTCCATGCCGGTCACCTCGACACCCACGCTGACCAGGCCCGGGGAGACGAGGGTGATGTCGTAGTAGAGGGAATAGGCGCTGTACTGTTTCGGGGCAGGATACAGCCTCACGTTCATGTCCATGGCCACCCGGTCCTGCCCGGACGCGCCCCCCGAGGAGACCCCCATGAACACCACGGCAACGGTCACGACAAAAACCTTGAGCCCTGCGGCTGCCACAGCCTTCATACGTTCACCTCCCTTGAATAGTGCCAGCACGGGATTGCATGATCCCTCAAGCGGTGCACCGGTGGTTCCTATATATTTGAATAAGATGTGACCGAACCATACCAAGGGACCCGGGAAAGCCCTGAGCACGGTGGGTCCGGTCTCGGGACGGCTGTTTTCCCTTGACAAGCCCTTGCCTTGGGTGATGTTGAATAATTCGATACATGAAGGGAGCGTATTCTCGTATGGAACAGGCCGTCTATGAAAGGATGAAAAGATTTTTCTCCCCGCGGCACATCGCGGTGGTGGGTGCTTCCACGAAGAACCAGTGGTTCTCGAATCTCGCCAGGTACGCCCAGGGTATAGGCTTCGAGGGGAACCTCTACCCGGTCAACCCCCATGCTTCGGAGGTGTGCGGCGTCCGTGCATATCCCTCCATCAGCGCCCTGCCTGAGGGCGTGATCGACTTTGCCGTGGTCATGGTGAAGAGCGCCCTGGTGCTGCCCACTCTGGGCGAGCTCAAGGAAGCGGGCATCAGGGATGTCCTCCTCATCACCTCGGGCTATGCGGAGGTGGGAAGCGAGGGGTCGAAAAAGCAGGAAGAGCTCAGGCAGTACTGTCTCGAGCACGACATCATGCTCATGGGCCCCAACTGCCTCGGGTTCATGAGCATGCCGGACAAGGTGAGCACCTTCACGGGGGGGTCGGTCGAAGGCGAGCTCATGCCCGGGTCGGTGGCGCTGATCGGCCAGAGCGGGGCGAGCTCCGAGATCATCGCCACCAAGCTCCTGAAAAAATCGCTGGGCATCTCGCTCTTCGCGGCCACGGGCAACGAGGCCGTGCTCACCGCCGAGGACTGCCTCGAGTATCTCATCGAAGACCCCAGTACCCGGGTCATCACGGGCTTCATAGAAGGCTTCCGGGACATCCCCCGGATCAGGCGCATCGCTGATGCGGCCGTGGAAAAGGGGATTCCCCTCATCTTCCTCAAGGTGGGACGCTCGGAAAAGGGCGTGCAGGCCGCCAGGTCCCACACCGGGGCAATGGCCGGAAACGACGCCATCGTGAGCGGCTTCTTCAGGCAGCACGGGATCATCCGCGTGGACACCATCGAGGAGCTCGCGGAAACCGCCAGCATCTTCGCGCGCTGCAGGCTGCCGAAGGGGAACCGTCTGGGGATCTGCACCTTTTCCGGCGGGCTCTGCGGACTCTATGCCGACCTGTGCAGCACCTACGGGATCGAGCTCCCCAGGCTCTCGGAGGCGACGAAGGCCCGGCTCAAGCCGCTCCTGCCCGAGTTCGCCCAGCCGGACAATCCGCTGGACATCACCGGCTCGGGTTTCCTGGGCGGGCTCGAGGCCATTGTGTCGGCCCTGCTCGACGACGAGAACCTGGACATGGTGGCGCCGGTGTCGTTCTCCCCTGCGGCCGGCTCCACCCCCCTGTACAAGATGTTCAACGACACCTTCTTCCCCTTCGCCCGCACCTCGGAAAAACCGGTGATCACCCTGGCCTTCCGGGAGGTGACCGACTACGGACGGAAGTACTACCACGAGCAGGGCTTATACCACATCGAGCACGCGGAAGACTCCTTCAAGGCCATCGCCCACTTCATGCGCTATGCCCGGTTCCGGGAGGCGTTCCTTAAGGAGAGGAACCCCTGAGCCCGCACATCCTGCAGAGGTCCTGAAGCCGAGCGGCGGCTGCCAACCCTGGCCCGCCCGGAGCCTCCTCCCGGGCGGAAGCTCTTCTTCCCTGCCCCTTTCCGGCTGACCGCGGTTTGAGGGACCTTCCCCTCGCTGTATTATTATGTGATAGGGCAAACTCCCTGTTTGCCCCGGGCAATCAATCACAAGGAGGAACTCATGGCCCTCAACCTCTTGCAGGAAAAAGGTATCCCCATGGAGAAGCAGTTCAAGTCCTGGGCAGACCTGAACTCGAAGCCCTACGACAAGGAATCGGTCCATCCCTATACGAGGACGCGCGGCATCCTCATGAACGGCATCGAGGTGGACGCAACGCTCTTCAAGCACGAGTTTGCCAGGCACACCGACGACATGGACCTCAAGCGCAGCCTCGGCCTCTCCCGCAGGGTCGAACAGCAGCAGCAGAAGGCCATCAACTGGATGATCCCGGGCAACGAGTCGAACATCGAGGTGACGCTCGGGTACGAGCAGGTGGCGGTCGATCTCACCGCCTACCTCGCCCAGACCGAGCCGGATGACTACGTCAGGCAGGCCCTCGACTTCGCCCTCCTCGAGGACTTCGACCACCTCTACCGCTATGCGAACTACATGAAGATGATCATGGACAAGGACCCGTCCTCGGTCACGAAGCAGTACACCGAGATCACCCTGGGCAGGCCGACCGCCTTCCACCACCGCCACCCCATCGACGAGGTCAGGAACTTCGTGGATTACTCCACCGCGGACCCCCTCACCAAGCTCCACATCCAGACCATCACGGCTGCCGAGCAGCAGACCATGAACTTCTACATGAACGTGGGAGACCGGGCCGCCGACATGATCGGCCGCGGTCTCTACCTGGAGATCGGCCAGGTGGAAGAGCAGCACGTGTCTCACTACGAGTCCCTTGCAGACCCGAGGATCTCCTGGTTCGAGATGCTCCTCAACCACGAGCTCAACGAGTGCTGGCTGTACTATTCCCTCATGAACGACGAGCCGAACGCGGACGCCCGGAAGCTCTGGGAGGACAACTTCGCCATGGAGATCGAGCACCTGAAGCATGCAGCCGAGCTCATGAAAATGTACGAGAAACGCGACCCCGCACAGTTTGTCCCCGCGGACATGAGCACGGTCCCGATGTTCAAGTTCCAGTCGAACATCGACTACATCCGCGGCATCATTGAAAGCCAGCTCGACTACACCGCATCAGAAACCCGGTTCATGCCCCTCGACGAGGCGCCGGGCAAGGATCGCTTCATCTCCTTCCAGGCCATGGTCAACGCCAAAGGCAACCCCTCCGAGACCGTGGTGGACGAGCTCATCATGAAGACTGGCAACGACTACCGCAACGAGATCGCAGGCGCATATCCCATCGAGAAGTACCGCAGGAAGGAGGCGGTGGCCGCGGTCCGGCAGAGGATACGGGAGATCCAGGCCTGAGCCCGACGGCCTGAAGGCATCCGGATCCTTACCTGCCCGAATCCTGCCGGAAGGGTTCCCTCTTCCGGCAGCTCATCACCCCTGCGCACGCTTCCTGCCCCTTGAGGTCGTTCGTCCCGGTTCCCCCTTGCCGCTGTCTTTGCCCGGCCGTGTCTCTCTTTCCATCCGGGGATATCCTGTACAGAGGGATCTGTTCTGCCTGGGGGCTCCGGCGGCGGCATCACCCGCTCTCCCGGGCCCCTGAAGGCCTGCGCTCAGCCTTGTGGTTGACACGGCGGCTGAAGGATATTATCAGGAAGGAAATGTGAGGAGGTGTGATCATGATATCGTTGATGCGCAATCGGGTTCTGGCTCTCGTGGTGACCATTCACATGATCGGATTGGCCACTTCACCTGCCTGGGCAGCCCTGATCCCTTCGAAGACCTCTCCCCAAGGCACGGAGAGCATCCAGGTCCAGCAGGACATGGAGAAGGTCCAGCTTGCCCTCGAGAACAAGCTGGTGCAGGAGAAGCTCAGGGCGAACGGGCTCTCCCCCGAAGAGGTCAAGGCCAGGCTCGGGTCCATGACCCCGGCCCAGATCCACCTGCTCGCCCAGGCCTCCGACGATGTGCTCGCAGGGGGTGACGGCCTCGGCACCGTCATCGCGGTGCTGATCATCGTCATCCTGTTCATCGTCATCCTGAAACTGCTCAACAAGGAAATCATCATCAGGATGTCGGCCCTTGAAGATCCTGCTTCTGCTCTGTACGCTCCTGTCGGTTAGGGCCGAGGCCTTCGAGATACAAGGCGTGCCCTTCGTGAAGCAGGCCTCGAATTTCTGCGGGCCTGCTTCCCTCGAGTCCGTCATGTCGTACTACGGCGTCAGCGAAGACCAGGACACCATCGCCCGGTCCGTCTACTGCCAGGGGCTCGAGGGCTCCCTCATCACGGACCTGGAGAACTACGCCAGGCTCAAGGGCTTCAAGACGAAGCTCGCTCAGGGGGGGCTGGACGATATCGAAGGGCTCGTCAGGGAAAACAGGCCCGTCATCGTGCTCGTGGACATGGGGTTCTGGGTCGTATCGAAACCCCACTACCTCGTGGTCACGGGCGTCACCGACAGCGACGTCGTGGCGCACACGGGGCACGAACCCTCCCGCCGCTTCAGCCGTGAGGACTTCACGAAGATATGGAAAAAGAAAGGCTCGGTATATCTCGTCATCCATCACTGAGGTGGGCGGTAATCTTCCTCCTGCTCCTCGCCGCCTCCTGCTCCATGCCCCGCGTGGTGGTGCTCAAGGACCCGCTCACCGCCACTGAGCACAACGACCTGGGGGTGGCCTACGAACGCAAGGGACTCTACGACCTGGCCCGGAAGGAATACCTCCTCGCTGCGGAAAAGGAGCCCACGTGGGACCTCCCCCTCTTCAACCTCGGGAACCTGAGCTACGGGAGATCCGACCTCGTCTCGGCCGAAGGCTACTATCGAAGGGCCCTGGCGCTGGACGGAAATAACCCGGATGTCATGAACAACCTCGCGAACCTCCTGCACGACATCAGCCTGGACCACGAGGCCTCCCTGCTCATCTCGAGAGCCCTGGAGATCGAGTGCAGGCCCGAGTACCTCGACACCTACAAAAAGATCATGGGGTACTTCCCGGACGAAGGGGAGCCAGACGAGCCGCAGCCCTGAGCAGGAGCCCCTTTCCGGCTTTCCCGCGGGACCCGGATCCACCCGCCGACACGGGGACCCGATGCCGAACCTCTTCATGCCGATGTTCACAAGACTCTGATATTTTGAAAATTTTCGTTGACTGAGAGGTCAGCATTGGGGTTACCATATCCCCGGGGAGCGGGATCGCCCAGGGTATCCTGCTCCGAGGAGCGTGAAAGCGAGGAGGGGTGATGGCAAAGAAGACAGAAGAGACCTTTGGCAGGAAGATCCGGACACTGCGGGAGGAAAAGGGCCTCACCGTCGAGGCCCTGTCCCGGGACACGGGCTATCCGGTGGACGTTCTGCAGGACGTGGAGGAGGGGCGCATCGCCGCGCCCGTTGCCCTGGTGCTCCAGCTCGGACGCACGTTCAAGATGGACATCGATCAGATCGGGGAGAGCCAGGCCAAAGAGGCGACGAAGCGGCGGACCAGGAGCCACAGGAAGCGGGTCGCTTCCTACGCCTACACCCCGCTGACCAGACCCGGGGAGGAGAAGCACCTGCGTGCGTACCGGGTGACCATCGACGCCCAGACCGAGCACAAGGGCGTCGAGTACCACCACGAGGGTGAGGAATTCGTCTACGTCCTGAGCGGAGGCCTCAAGATCCAGGTGGGCCAGAACGTGAGCACGCTGAAGAAAGGCGAGAGCATCACCTTCGATTCCTCTCTCCACCACGCCCTGAGCAACCCCACCAGGGAAAAGGCGGAGCTTCTCGTCGTCATCTACGTACCTTGAGGAGGGCGTATGTCTTTCACCCTGAACGCTGAACAGAAGATGGTCAGTCTCATGGCAAGGGATTTTGCCCGGAAGGAGCTCGAGCCCTTTGCCTCCGAGTGGGAGAAAAACGGGATCTTCCCCGTCGAAGCGGTGAGGAAAATGGGCGGGCTGGGCCTCCTGGGCATGATGGTGCCCACGGAGTACGGCGGCTCGGCCGCCGGCGCGGTGAGCTACTGCCTGGCGCTCCAGGAGATCGCCTACGCGTGCGCCTCCACGGCGGTCACCATGTCGGTGGCGAACCTCTCCACCGAGCCCCTCCTGAAGTTCGGCAATCCTGCCCAGAAGGAGAAGTATCTCACCCGGCTCGCCAGCGGCGAGTGGCTCGGCTGCTTCGCGCTCACCGAGCCCTCTGCGGGGTCGGACCCCGGAGGCCTCCAGATCAGGGCGATCGACAGGGGCGACCACTTCCTGGTGAACGGCACCAAGATCTTCATCACCCACGGCGGCTACGCCGACCTCGTCAACCTCATCGTCAGGACCGGCCAGGACAAGGGGAACAAGGATCTCTCCGCCATCATCGTGGAGAAGGGGACCCCGGGCTTCTCCGTGGGTTCGAAGGAAGACAAGATGGGCCTGAGGGCCTCGAACACGGTGGAGCTCATCTTCGAGGACTGCCGGGTCCCGAAGGAAAACCTGCTGGGGAAGCTCGGCCAGGGGTTCAAGATCGCCATGACCGCGCTGGACAGCGGCCGCATCGGGATCGCGTCCCAGGCCTTGGGCATCGCGCGGGCCTGCCTGGACGAGGCCGTGCGCTATGCGAAGGAGAGGAGGCAGTTCGGCCGGGCCATCAGCTCCTTCCAGGCCATCCAGTGGATGATCGCGGACATGGCCACCGGCATCGAGGCCGCCCACCTGCTCACCTTGTCCGCGGCCCACAGAAAGGACCAGGGCGTGGCCTTCACGAGGGAGGCCTCCATGGCGAAGCTCTTCTCCTCGGAGATCGCCAACAAGGTCGCCTACCACGCGCTCCAGATCCACGGCGGCTACGGGTACACCAAGGAGTTCAAGATCGAGCGGCTTGCCCGGGACGCCCGGGCGACGACCATCTACGAGGGCACCTCCGAGGTGCAGCGGATCGTCATCGCCCGGGAGGTGCTCAAGGTCTGATGCTGGCCGGGCTCATCCCCCTGCCGGCCTTGATGCCCTTGGAAACAGGAATATTATGTATGAATATAGCTATTCCTTTTGCAGGAGACGGGCAAGCGCCTTCTCCTGCACATGAATGAACGTATGGAGGAGGACGATCATGAATGGAAGATCCCCGAGCAAGGCCGATATCCGGATGGCCCAGGTGTGCGTGAACTGCCCCGTGTGCCGCCGTGCCCGCTCCACGCAGCACGGGATCGCCTACTCGTTCGTCAAGGGCATCAAGGGATCGCTGTGCCCGTTCTGCAAGGCCTATGAACGGGTCTACGGGAAGAAGGCCCACGAGCCGAGGCAAGGCTGAACACGCTCGTCTTCTCGAAGAAAGAGAGATCCGGCTCAAAGCAACCAGGACCGGACATGAGGGTCGGCCCTCACCCGCCTGTCAGCTCTCCGCAACTCTGCGGCTCCCAATTCCCTTGACTTAAGCAGCCTCTCTATGGCAAGAATTGCCAGAATTAAAAGGGTTCGGCTTCGCGCCGGAGGATTGAGATGGTCGGGCCGCCATCCGGATACACGGGTGGCGGCTTTCTGCATTGACGGGATCCGGTATCCACACACCTATCTCATGTGCGGGGAGGAAACATCATGAGCCCTGAGGCTCCATTCTGGATCGCAACGAGCATCTTCATACTGGCATACGTCCTGATCGTTTCCGAAAAGATCCACAAGACCATCATCGCGCTTGCCGGGGCGTCCCTCATGATCCTGCTGGGCATCGTGACCCAGGAGGAGGCATTCTCCAACATCGAGCTCGGCGTGGACTGGAACGTGATCTTCCTGCTCTTTTCCATGATGGTCATCATCAACATCATGAAACCATCAGGGCTCTTCGAATACATCGCCATCCGGAGCGCCAAGTTCGCCAAGGGCGAGCCCTTCAGGATCATGGTGGTGTTTTCCGTGGTCACCGCGGTGCTGTCCGCGCTCCTGGACAACGTGACCACCGTGCTCCTGATCGCGCCCGTGACCCTGCTCGTCTGCCAGGCCCTCGAGCTGGACGTGGTGCCCTACCTCATCACCGAGGCCCTGGCCTCCAACATCGGCGGCACCGCCACCCTCATCGGCGACCCGCCCAACATCATGATCGCCTCGAAAGCAGGCCTGGACTTCATGGCCTTCATCTACAACCTCGCCCCGGTCGTCGTGGTCATGATGGTGGTCTACCTCCTCACTCTCAAGCTCGTGTTCGGCAGGAGGCTGACCGTGAAGGAGGAGCTCAGGCAGCGCATCATGGCCATGGACGAGAGAAAAGCCATCAAGGACCCCGTGCTCATCAAGAAGTCGCTCTTCGTGCTGGGCCTCACCATGACCGGCTTCGTGCTCCACGGCGTGCTCCACATGGAGCCGGCCACCATCGCCCTGGCCGGAGCGGCCACGCTCCTGGTGGTTTCCCGGGTCAAGGAGCCCCACCACATCCTCTCCGAGGTGGAGTGGACCACGCTCTTCTTCTTCATCGGGCTCTTCATCGTCATCGGCGGCGTGGTAAAGGTGGGGCTCATCACCTGGATGTCTTCCAAGATGCTGGAGCTCACCCAGGGCGACCTCTTCGCCACGAGCATGCTGCTCATGTGGTTCTCGGCCTTTGCCTCGGCCTTCATCGACAACATCCCCTACGTGGCCACCATGAACCCGCTCATCATCGACATGGCCAGACAGCTCTGGCCGAACCTCCAGGGCACGGCCCTCCTGCACCACCCCGACCTCATGCCCCTGTGGTGGTCGCTGGCCCTGGGCGCCTGCCTGGGCGGGAACGGCACCGCCATCGGCGCCTCGGCCAACGTCATCGTTGTGGGCTTGTCGGAGAAGATGGGCAGGCCCATCTCCTTCCTGAAGTTCATGCTCTACGGCATGCCGTTCATGATCGAGACGGTGATCGTCTCTACGGTCTATGTCTGGCTGAGGTACTACGTGCTTCAGATATGATCGGATCGATCAGGCATCCCCGGAGCTGATCTTCCCTGCGAGCTTCAGGGTGGCCTCTCTCAGGCAGGACGGACTGATCCCCTGTTCCCGGAGAAAGGCCTCGTAGAGGATTCTGGCCCCGGGCTCGATGCCCGGAATGGGGTGCTCGGAAAGCCCTCTTGCCAGGTCGAAGACGCCGCCCGACCGGACCACGATCGTCCCCTGCTCGATGGCCACGATCTCGTCTGCCCCGTCGAGGTCGTCGAGCCTGTGGGAGATGTGGAGGATGGTCTTCCCGAGGTCCCTGTTCAGCTCCCGGACGGTGGCGAGCAGGGTTGCACGGTTCACCGGGTCGAGCATGACCGTGCCCTCGTCCAGGACCAGGACGTCCGCGTCGAGGGCGAGCTGGCCGGCAAAGACCACCTTCGCGAGCTCCCCCCCCGACAGGGCCGTGGTCAGGGACTGCCTCATGTACTCGCCGTGGACGGCCCTGAGCGCGCAGCCGATGCGGTCGCTGATCTCGGAGCTTGAGAGCCTGAGGTTCTCCGGACCGAAGGCGATGTCCTCCTCCACGACGAGGCTCACCACCTGGTTTTCCGGATTGGCCAGCACGAGCCCCACACGGTTGCCGTGGGTGTCGATCGTCCCGGTGGTAGGGGGCAGGATGCCCGAGATGAGGTAGGCGAGCGTGGTCTTCCCGCTCCCGTTGGGGCCCACCACCCCAAAATAAGAACCGCGGGGTATCGTCATGTCGATACCCCGCAGTACGGTTTTCGTCCCGTAGGAAAAGCCTGCCTGAGTGAGGCTGACAGCCAGCTGCACGCTCTCCCTTGCTATGCCTTCTCTTCAGCGGCCTTCTTCCTGGGAGCCGCCTTCTTTGCCGCAGGCTTCTTCTCGGCAGGTGCCTTCTTCTCTGCGGCCTTCTTCGGGGCCGCCTTCTTTTCCGAAGCCTTCTTCTCCGTGGCAACGGCCTTCACCTCGGCCGACTCAACCCACTCGATGATGGCCGTGGGGGCCCCGTCGCCCTTGCGGGTCCGGTACTTCAGCACCCGGGTGTACCCGCCGTTGCGGGCCGTGAACCTGGGAGCCAGGTCCTTGAAGAGCTTGCCGAGCGCTTCCTTGGTCTGAATGTTCCTGGAGGCGAGCCTGACTGCCGCGACGTCGCCCTTCTTTCCCAGGGTGATCATCTTGTCCGCGAGCATCTTGAGCTCTTTTGCCTTGGCGACCGTGGTCTCGATGCGCTCATGGACGATGAGCGACGTGACCAGGTTCTTCATCAACGCCTCTTTGTGATCCGCTTTCCGCCCGAGTTTTCTTCCAGCAATGCGATGATACATCATTCCACCCCGTTTCTACTTGCTTTCCTCTTCTTCCATCCTCTTTCTTCTCTCTTCGATCTCCTCGGGAGAAGGCAGATTCGGTATCTTCATGCCGATGTGGAGCCCCATCTTCGCGAGCTTCTCCTTGATCTCTTCAAGGGACTTGCGGCCGAAGTTCTTGGTCTTCAGGAGCTCGGCCTCGCTCTTTTGCACGAGCTCGTAGATGTAGGTCATGTTGGCGTTCTTCAGGCAGTTCGCCGACCTGACCGAGAGCTCGAGCTCCTCGACCGTCCTGAACAGGTTGTTGTTGAGCTCCCGCTCCTTTTCCTCATCCATGCCCTGACGCTCGAGCTCTTCCTCGTGGAAGTTGATGAAGGTGTCCATGTATTCCTTGTTGATCTTCGCGGCATAGGCGAGCGCATCGTCGGGCGCCACCACGCCGTTGGTCCAGACCTCCAGGGAGAGCCTGTCGTAGTCGGTCCTTCTCCCGACGATGGTGGGGGTCACGTTGAAGGAAACCCTGCGCACCGGGGAGAAGATGGCGTCGATGGCGATCCACCCGTGGGTGTCGATTTTCTCCTTGTTGATCTCGGCCGGGACATATCCCCTGCCCCAGTCCACCCGCATCTCCATCTTGAGCGTCATGCCGTTCTCGATGGTGGCGATATGCTGCTCAGGGTTGATCACGTCGATGTTGCCGCCCGTGTGGATGTCCCCTGCCACGACCTCGCACGGCCCCTGCTTCTCCAGGGTGACGATCTGAGGCTTGTCCGTATGCATCTTGAGCACTACCTTCTTGAGGTTGAGGATAATGTCCGTAACATCCTCATAGATTCCAGGGATGCTTGAAAATTCGTGAAGTACGCCCAGGGACTCGTCAAACTTGACCCCGATGATGGCTGATCCATAGAGGGATGATAAGAGAATTCTCCTCAGCGAGTTGCCTATAGTGACGCCGAACCCCCGCTCCAGCGGCTGAGCATTGAAGCGTGCATACGTACTCGTGAACGTACCTTCCACTATCTCCAACTTGCCGGGTTTTATGATTTCTTTCCAGTTCTTCTCAATCATTCTATTCCCTTGTTTTTTATTTTATTTTGAATAGAACTCAACAATCAGTGTTTCCTCTACTGCCATGGGCATGTCTTTCCTCTCAGGCAGTGCCTTGACGATCGCAGCCTTTGCATCGGTATCGACCTCGATCCAGCTCACGAGCCCGCGCTGCTCCCTGAGCTCCAGGGAGTGGACGATGGATTCGAGGGTCTTGCTCTTGTCCTTGACCTTGACCTCGTCCCCGGCCTTCACGAGGAAGGAGGGGGTGCCGGTCTTGCGTCCGTTCACCATGATGTGCCCGTGGTCCACGAGCTGCCGCGCCTCGGCGCGGGAATTGGCGAATCCGCTGCGGTACACGATGTTGTCGAGTCTTCTCTCGAGAAGCACGAGGAGGTTCTCGCCCGTTGCCCCGCGCTGGGCCTTGGCCATGTCGTAGTACTTGCGGAACTGGGACTCGGAGACCCCGTAGGTCCTCCTGACCTTCTGCTTCTCTCTCAGGTGGGTGCGGTACTCACTGGCGCGCACCCTCCCCTGTCCATGCTGCCCCGGGGGATACTCCCTCGTCACGACGGCGCATTTGTCGGTATAGCAACGTTGTCCTTTCAGAAAGAGCTTGACTCCCTCTCTCCGGCAAATCTTGCAAACAGGGCCTGTATATCTAGCCAAGGTTCTTCCTCCTTATACCCTTCTTTTCTTCGGCGGCCTGCACCCGTTGTGAGGTATAGGAGTCACATCCTTGATACCGGTGATGCGGATGCCGCTTGCATTCACGGCCCTCAGGGCAGACTCGCGCCCGCTGCCGGGGCCCTTGATGTAGGCAAATGCGCTCTTCAGACCCTGCTCCTGCGCCTTCCTGCAGGCTTCCTGTGCGGCCATCTGAGCGGCGAACGGGGTGGATTTCCTCGAACCCTTGAAGCCCTGCGCGCCGGCCGTGGACCAGGAAAGGGTGTTCCCCGCCGGGTCGGTAATGGTGATTATGGTGTTGTTGAAGGTGGCCTGGATGTGGACGACACCTTCGGTAATGTCGCGTTTCGTCTTCTTCCTGCCGGTTTTAGCTCTTGTCGCTTTTGCCATGAACTGTTTCTCCTCGTGTTATTTCTTCTTGCCTACCACCAACCGCCTGGGACCTTTCCTCGTCCGGGCGTTGTTGTGGGTATGCTGACCGCGAACCGGCAGGCCTTTCCGGTGTCTCAGGCCGCGATAGCTTGCGATGTCCATGAGCCGCCTGATGTTCATGGTGGTCTCACGCCGCAGGTCGCCTTCAACGGTGAAGTTCTTGTCGATGTAGTCCCTGATGGCGGCTATTTCCTGCTCCGTGAGATCGTCGCTCTTCTTGGCAGGGTCGATCTCGGTGGCCGCCACGATCTCGCCTGCACGGGTATGCCCGATGCCGAAGATGTAGGTCAGGGCGATATCGATTCGTTTGTTCCTCGGTAAATCTACTCCAGCGATACGTGCCATTGGAAAGTCTCCTTACCCTTGTTTCTGATTGTGTCGCGGATTCTTGCAGATGACACGGATGTGGCCGTGCCTCTTGATGACCTTGCAGTCCCGGCAACGTTTCTTGACTGATGCGTTCACTTTCATAATCCAATCCTTTATTTTGATCTGTACACTATCCTGCCCTTGGTCAGATCATAGGGCGAGATCTCCACCTGGACTTTGTCACCCGGCAGAATCCGTATATAGTGCATTCTCATCTTTCCGGAGATATGGGCAAGTATCTCATGGCCGTTCTCGAGCTGGACCTTGAACATCGCATTGGGAAGGGGCTCGATGACCACCCCTTCTGTCTCGATTACATCCTTTGCCATATTCGGTTTAAGCCCCTATCGCCTTTTTGATATCGGCCTGGACGTCTTCCATGCTCTTCGTCCCGTCGATCATCCGCACGATGTTCGCCTTGCCGTAGTACTCGATGAGCGGGGAGGTCTGGTCGTGATAGGTCTTCAGCCTCTGGCGGATCGTCGCTTCCTGGTCGTCGTCCCTCTGGTACAGCTCTGCGCCGCACTTGTCGCACACGCCGTCCTTCTTCGGGGGATCGAACTTGATGTGGTGCATGTAGTTGCAGCCTTTGCAGGTCCTTCTGCCCGTGAGCCTCTCGACGAGGAAATCGTCAGGCACGTCGATGACCACGACGTGGTCGAGCTTGGTGCCCATCTTCGTGAGGATCTCATCGAGCGACTTGGCCTGCTCGAGGGTCCTGGGGAAACCGTCGAGGATGAAGCCCTTCACGCAGTCGGGCTTCTGGAAACGCTCGTCAACCATGCCGCACACGACCGAATCGGGAACCAGGGCGCCCTTGTCCATGCACTCCTTGGCCTTCAGCCCCATGGCAGTGCACTCCTTCACGGCTGCCCTGAACATGTCGCCCGTCGAGATCTGGGGAACGCCCAGCCGGTCGATCATTCTCTTTGCCTGTGTCCCTTTGCCTGCGCCCGGAGGTCCGATCAATATGATATTCATAATTCCCCCTATAAGAATTTTTATCTCCGCGATTTGATGCGGCCCGTCTTCAGCAGGCCGTCATACTGGCGTGAGATGAGATGTGACTCGATCTGGGACATCGTGTCCAGCGATACGCCGATGACGATCAGAAGCGAGGTCCCGCCGAAGTAGAACGGCACGTTCGCCCAGCCGATGAGGATCATGGGCAGCACGCAGATGACCGACAGGTAGATGGCGCCCACGAAGGTGAGCCGGGAGAGCACCTTGTCGAGGTACTCCGACGTGGCCTTGCCCGGACGGATGCCCGGCACGTAGCCGCCGTGCTTCTTCAGGTTCTCGGACACGTCCACCGGGTTGAACACCACCGCGGTGTAGAAGTAGGTGAAGAACACGATGCCGATGACGAAGATGAAGTTGTACAGGAACCCTCCCGGGCTCATCGCGTCGGCAACGGCCTTCATGAATCCCACCGTGGGGAAGAACTGCGCGATGGTGGCCGGGAACACGATGATGGACGACGCGAAGATGGGCGGGATGACGCCCGAGATGTTGATCTTGAGCGGCAGGTGGGTGCTCTGCCCGCCGTAGACGCGACGTCCGCGTATCTGCTTGGGGTACTGGATGGGGATCCTCCGCTGGGCCGTCTCCATGAACACGATGCCCGCGATGACCAGGAGCATCATGGCCGCGATGACGATCAGCAGCATGATGGGGAGCTCGCCGCTGGCGGTGAGCCGTACGCTGTTGTAGACCGCTATTGGCAGCTGCGCCACGATGCCAGCGAAGATGATGAGCGAGATGCCGTTGCCGATGCCGCGCTCGGTGATCTGCTCGCCCAGCCACATGAGGAAGCAGGTGCCCGTGGTCATGGTGACGACGGCGATGAACCGGAAGCCCCAGCCCGGGAACATGACCACCGGCTCCCCTGCGGGACCGGTCATCTGCTCCACGCCGAAGGCCATGAAGTAGCTCTGGATGATGCACAGGAACACGGTGAGGTATCTCGTGTACTGGGTGAGTTTGTGCTTGCCGGCTGCACCTTCCTTCTGGAGCTGCTCGAAGGTGGGATGGATCATGCCCAGGAGCTGCACGATAATGGATGCGCTGATGTACGGCATGATGCCGAGGGCAAAGATCGACAGGGTCCTCAGACCGCCGCCCGAGAACATGTCGAACATGCTCAGCAGCGTCCCCTTCTGCTGCTCGAACCACTCGGCCATGATGGCGGAGTTGATGCCCGGCGTCGGGATGTGGATCCCGATGCGGTACACGAGCAGCATGGCCAGGGTAAAGAGGATCCTCTTCTGGAGCTCGGGGACCTTTGTCACATTTTCAAGACCGTACGCCACGTATCACCTCTTACTTCACGACAAAGGTACCGCCTGCCGCCTGGATCTTTTCCACAGCGGACTGGGATGCCTTATCGAGCTGCACGTTCAAAGCCTTGTCGAGGTCGCCCTGGGCCAGGAGCTTCACGGCCGTGTCCGAGGTGCGGATCTTGCCCATGAGCTTCAGGGCCGCTATGTCGATCACGCTGCCGGGTTCGAAGTCTGCCAGGTCCTTGATGTTGATGACCGCGTACTCCTTGCGGAAGGGGTTCTTGAATCCTCTCTTGGGGAGCCTGCGGTAGATGGGCATCTGCCCGCCTTCGAACCAGGAGGGCACCTTGCCGCCGGACCGGGCCTTCTGGCCCTTGTGCCCGCGCCCTGCCGTCCCGCCCTGCCCGGAGGCATTGCCGCGGCCCACGCGCTTGATCTTCTTCTTCGAGCCCGGGGATGGTGACAGATTGGATAGATTGATCATGACCTATATCTCCTCCCATGTGAGCAGATGGGAAATTTTCCGGATCGCGCCCCGGGTGGCATCGTTGTCGGGATGGATCTTGGACCTCCCGCGCTTGCCCAGGCCCAGCGCCTTGACCGTCGCTATCTGATCCTTGGTGCTGCCGCTTATGGACCGATTGAGGGTAACCTTAATCTTGTCAGCCAACGTAGTATCCTCGCTTTGTATAAAAACTTACGCAGACGGATCGAGGGATATGCCCCTCTTCGTCTCGACCTGCTTCTTCGTCTCCATGTTCAAGAGGGCATCGAAGGTGGCCCTGATGACGTTGTTGTGATTCCTGGAACCGAGCGTTTTGGCAACGACGTTGCGCAGACCCGCAGCCTCGAGGACCGCACGCACCGCATTTCCTGCGATGATGCCGGTACCGGGCGCTGCCGGCTTGAGAACCACCTGAGAGGAACCGAACACTCCGATGATGGGGTGGGGAACGGTGCCGTCGATGATGGGGACCTCCACCATGGACTTCTTTGCCACCTCATAGCCCTTCCGGATGCTGATCGCCACTTCCTTGGCCTTGCCGATGCCATGGCCCACGTGCCCACCGCCGTCTCCCACGACCACGAGCGCGCTGAAGCGGAACCTCTTGCCGCCTTTCACAACCTTGGCGACGCGGTTGATGTACACGACCTTATCGATTAACTGTTCAGTCTCTTCAAAGTTTTCTCTGTCTGCAAACCTTGCCAAAGCTCATCTCCTTGTCTAGAACTTAAGTCCGCCGGAACGTGCACCCTCAGAGAGGGCCTTGACCTTCCCGTGGTAGCGGTAGCCGCCACGGTCGAACACCACATTCTCGATGCCTTTCGCTTTTGCCTTCTGAGCCAGGAGCTCGCCCACCTGCTTGGCTGTCTCAACGGTGAAGCCCTTGACCTTGCCCTTTATCTCGGGATCCATGCTCGAAGCAGCCACCAGCGTGATACCCTTGGTATCGTCGATGATCTGGCTGTAGATGTTGGCGTTGCCCCGGTACACGCTCAGGCGCAGGCGCTCGGGCGTGCCTGTGATCTTCTTGCGGATCCGTGACTTCCGATACTCTCTGGCTTCCTTGGGACTCTTCCTACCCACAGTACTTCTCCTTTATCTTAAATCCGTCACTTGCCCTTGGTCACGCTCTTGCCCGGCTTGATCCGCACCACCTCATCGATGTAGCGGATACCCTTGCCCTTGTAGGAGTCGGGCTTCCTGATCCGCCGGATCTGGGCAGCGATGTCGCCGAGCTCTTCCTTGTCGATCCCGGTGATCTCGATCACGCCGTCCTTGGACACCGTGCCGCTCACGCCCTTGGGAAAGGTGTATTCCTTGGGCTTCGAGTACCCGACGTTCAGGACGAGCGTGTCGCCCTTCATCTCGCCGCGGTAGCCCACGCCGACGATCTTGAGCTTCTTGGTGAAGCCCTGTGTCACGCCCACGACCATGTTGTTCACCAGCGTGCGCATAAGTCCGTGATAGGCTTGCGTCTGCCGATCGTCGTCCATGGTCACCAGCTTGAGAACGCCGTCTTCCAGCCTGTACTCGATGTTGCCCACGCGTTTCCTGCTCAGCTCGCCCTTGGGGCCCTTCACCTGGACGCTCTCGTCGCCGATGGTGACCGTTACGCCCGTGGGCACCTGAATGGGCATCTTTCCTATCCTAGACATGAATCAGCTCCTTACCAGACCCGAATGAGTTCCTCGCCGCCCACGTGATTGGCACGCGCCTTGTGGTCGGCCATGATGCCTTTGCTCGTGCTCACGATGGAGATGCCGAGCCCTTTCCGTACCTGCTGGATCTCGTCAGCCTTCCGGTAGACCCTGCGGCCAGGCTTCGATACCCGCTCGATCCCGGTGATCACGTGACGCGAGTTGAGGTACTTGAGGTTGACCCTGATCAGTCCCTGCTTCCCGTCCTCGATGACCTTGTATCCCTTGATATATCCTTCTTTCATGAGGATGTCGGCGATATCCATCTTCACTTTGGAAGCGGGGATGTCGACGCTTTCCTTCGACGCCTGGGCGCCGTTGCGTATCCTCGTGATCATGTCTGCTATTGGATCAGTATGCATCTCCAGTACTCCTCTACCAGCTGGATTTTTTTACGCCTGGTATCTCGCCCTTCATCGCATAGTTTCTCAGGCATATCCTGCAGATGCCGAACTTACGGTAATAGGCGTGCGGGCGGCCGCACAGGGAACACCGATTGTAATTCCTCACCTTGAACTTCTTCGGCCTCTGCTGCTTTGCTATCATGGATTTCTTTGCCATAGCCTCTCCCGTTACTTCCTGAATGGCATACCAAACGCGCTGAGCAGGCTCCTGCCTTCGTCATCCGAGCCAGCCGTGGTGACCATCGTTATATTCATTCCCCTTAACTTGTCAATGGCGTCGTACTCTATCTCCGGGAAAACAGACTGATCATTCAGTCCCAGGGTGTAATTCCCGCGTCCGTCGAACCCCTTCGGGGAGATGCCGCGGAAGTCCCTCACGCGGGGGAGCACTGCATTGATGAGCCGGTCCAGGAACTCGTACATCCTGTCGCCCCTCAGGGTCACCGTGGTGCCGATGGGCATGCCCTCCCTCAGCTTGAAGGAGGCGATGGACTTCCTGGCCTTGGTGACCACGGGCTTCTGGCCGGTGATGGCGGTGAGCTCCGCCACTGCCCGGTCGATGATCTTCACGTCCTGGACAGCCTCGCCAAGACCCATGTTCACCACGATCTTCGTGATCTTGGGCACCTGGTTGATGTTCTTGTAGCCGAACTCGCTGATGAGTCCCTGAACAACTTCCTTTTGATAGAATTCCTTCAGCCTAGCCATGTTATGCCATCCTTATTTATCCAGCTCTTCGCCGCACTTCTTGCAGACCCGAACCTTTTTACCGTCGTCGTGGAGCTTGTAGCCGATGCGGACGCCCTTGCGGCACTTGGGGCACACGGGGGCGACGTTGGATGCATCGATGCTCGCCTCTTTCTCGATGATGCCGCCCTGGGAATTCTGCGTGGGCTTCTGGTGACGCTTGATCATGTTCACCCGCTCCACGAGAACCCTTCCCTTCTTGGTCAGGATGCGCAGGACCTGTCCCTGCCTGCCTTTGGACTTGCCGGCCAGCACCTCGACGGTATCGCCTTTCTTCACTCTCTCTAACGCATGCTTTTCCATACCATTACTCCTACAGGACTTCGGGTGCCAGCGAGGCGATCTTCATGAAGTTCTTCGCCCTGAGCTCCCGTGCCACCGGACCGAATATGCGCGTCCCGACAGGCTCGTTCTGGTTGTTCAGGATCACCGCCGAGTTCTCGTCGAACCTGATGGATGAGCCGTCGCTGCGCTTGTGGGTCCTGGTGGTCCTCACCACGACCGCCTTGACCACGTCGCCCTTCTTCACCTTGGAGCGCGGTATGGCCTCTTTCACGGAGCAGACGATGATATCACCCAGAGAGGCATAGCGCCTCTTGGAGCCACCCAGGACCTTGATGCACATGAGCTCTTTCGCCCCAGAGTTATCCGCGACCTTGAGTCTTGTCTGTTGCTGAATCATTGTTCGCCTCCACCTCTACAACTATTCCTGTCTCTCCAGGATGCTCACAACCCTCCAGCACTTATCCCTGCTCAAAGGCCTGCATTCACGGATCAACACCTTGTCGCCCATTCTGCACTCGTTCTTCTCGTCGTGGGCCTTGTACTTGGTCCTTCTGCGGATATACTTCTGGAAGACCGGATGCTTCTCCAGCCTCTCGACGGTCACCACGACCGTCTTATCCATCTTGTCGCTGCTGATGGTCCCCGTCATTTCACGTTTAATGGACTTTTCCGTCATGACACCTTCTCCCGGAGGATGGTATTGATCCTCGCCACGTCCCGGCGCAGCTTCTTGATCAGGCTCGGGTTCTCGAACTGACCCATCGAGTTCTTGAAACGGGCGTTCATGAGATCACGGGCAAGCTTCTTCTTCATCTCGCCAAGCTCGTTTGCATTCTTGTCGCGCAGCTCTTTAGCCTTCATGGAGCCCCTCCCGAACAACGAAACCGGTCTTGATGGGCAGCTTGTGCGAAGCGAGACGGAACGCTTCCTTCGCGAGCTCCAGCGAGACGCCGTCGATCTCGAACAGGACCTTGCCGGGCTTCACCACGGCTACCCACTCTTCAGGCGCGCCCTTGCCCTTGCCCATCCTGGTCTCCGCCGCCTTCTTGGTGATGGGCTTGTCCGGGAACACCCTGATCCACACCTTGCCGCCACGCTTGATATGCCTGGTGATGGCAATACGGGCCGCCTCGATCTGCCGTGCGGTGACCCAGTTGGGCTCCAGGCTCTGGAGACCGTAGGTCCCGAACGAAACCCGGGCGCCCTTCTCCGGGCTCCCTCTCATGCGGCCCCGCATCTGCTTTCTATGTTTAACCTTGTTTGGCTGCAACATGGCTCATATCTCCCTTACGCTGTTGCCTCTTCCTGTCTTCTCATGATCTCGCCATGGAATACCCAGACCTTCACGCCGATGACGCCGTAGATGGTGTATGCCTGGGAAAAACCATAGTCTACATCGCTCCTCAAGGTGTGGAGGGGGACCCGGCCTTCGCGGTACCACTCGCGGCGCGCGATCTCGGCGCCGGCAAGCCTGCCCGCGCATGCCACTTTGATGCCCTGGGCGCCCATGCGCATGGCCTGGGTGACGGCCCTCTTCATGGCCCGCCGGTAGGCGACGCGGCGCTCCAGCTGGCTGGCAATGCCGTCGGCAATGATCTGAGCATCGGTCTCGGGCCTGCGGACTTCCTTGATCTCGAGCATGATCTCCTTGTCCACGAACTTTGCCAGGTCGTTCTTTAGCTGTTCGGCGCCCTGACCCTTCCTGCCGATGACCAGCCCGGGCCTGCCCGTGAAGATCACGATCTTGACCTTGTTCGCGGCGCGCTCGATGATGATGTTCGAGATGCCTGCGTGGGCCATGTTCTTGGTCACGAATTCGCGGATCTTCCTGTCCTCGACCAGAAGGTCGCCGAAGCCTTTCTCGGCATACCACTTGGCCTTCCAGTCCTTGGTTACTCCGAGCCGAAACCCATATGGATGTATCTTCTGTCCCACCGGATACCCCTTTCCTATAACTCGTCAAGAACCACGCTTATGTGGCTTGTTCTCTTCAGAATCCTCGTCGCTCTCCCCTGCGCGCGCGGCATGAACCTCTTGAGCATGCTCGCCCCGTCCACCTGGATGGACTTCACATAGAGGTTGTCCACATCGACCTGTCCCGTGTTCATGGCGTTCGCCACGGCGGAGTTGAGCACCTTGGCGACGATGCGCGCCCGCTTCGTGCCCAGGAGGTTGAGCATCCGAAGGGCCTCGGCGATGGGCTTGTTGCGCACCTGATCGGCGATGAGCCTCGTCTTCTGGGGAGAAACCCTGGTGTGTCGTAAGACTGCCCTTGCTTCCATTGCTATTTCCCCTTCTTCTGTGATTTCCTGTCCCCGGCATGCCCGAAGAAGGTCCGGGTCGGGGAGAATTCACCGAGCTTGTGGCCGATCATCTCCTCGGTTACGTACACAGGAACGAACTTCTTGCCGTTGTGGACAGCGAACGTGAGCCCGATGAATTCGGGGAGGATGGTGGACCTGCGGGACCACGTCTTGATCACCTTGCGGCTCCCGGATTCCTGGGCTCCCAGCACCTTCTTCAGAAGATGATCGTCTACAAAGGGTCCTTTTTTCAGTGAGCGGGCCACGATTACTTCCTCCTCTTCACGATGTAGTTGTTCGAGCTCTTCTTGCGCCTGCGGGTCTTGTGCCCCTTGGTGGAGATGCCCCACGGGGTGACCGGGTGGTTTCCCTTGACCCTGCCTTCACCGCCGCCATGGGGGTGGTCGACCGGGTTCATGGCCACGCCGCGCACCGTGGGCCTGATCCCCATCCAGCGCTTCCTTCCTGCCTTGCCGATGGATATGTTCGAGTGGCTGGTGTTGCCCACCTGCCCCACGGTCGCCTTGCACTGCGCGAAGATCATCCTCACCTCGCCCGAAGGCATCTTGAGCTGGACGTAGTCGCCTTCCTTGGCCAGGACCTGTGCGTAGGTCCCTGCGGAGCGGATGAGCTGGCCGCCCTTGCCGGGCTTGAACTCCACGTTGTGCACCTGTGTGCCCAGCGGCATGTTCTTGAGCATGAGCACGTTGCCGGGACGGATGTCCGCGTCCTCGGCAGCCAGGACCGTGCTCCCCACGGCAAGCCCGTCGGGCCAGAGGATGTAGCGCTTCTCGCCGTCCGCGTACTGGATCAGCGAGATGCGGGCGGAACGGTTGGGATCGTATTCGATGCTCACGACCTTGCCGGGGATCCCGACCTTGTCGCGCTTGAAGTCGATGATGCGGTACAGCCTCTTGGAGCCGCCGCCCTGATGCCTGACCGTCACCCTGCCGAGATTGTTGCGGCCGCTCTTCTTCTGGAGCCGGATGGTGAGGGACCGTTCAGGGGTATCGGTGGTGATCTCCTCGAACGTCGACACGGTCATGGACCGCAGTCCAGCTGATGTGGGCTTGAAGTTACGTATACTCATTTCCTATACCCCTTCATAGAACTCAATGGACTCGCCGTCCCTGAGGGTCACCACGGCCTTCTTCCAGTTGGAACGCTTGTAGCCGTGCATGCCGAAGCGCTTGGTCTTGCCGTTCATGTTCATGGTGCGGACGTCCTCCACGTGAACGTTGAAGAGGGCCTCGACCGCCTGCTTGATCTCTATCTTGTTGGCGTCCTTGTCCACGGCGAAGAGCACCTGGTTGTGGTCCTGCCTCAGGCTGGTGCCTTTCTCGGTAACGATGGGCCGCTTTATGATCGTCGTTATGTCCTTCATTACTTCAGCCTCTCTTCGATGTACTGGATCGCTTCCTCGTCCATGATGAGCCCCTTGTACTTGAGGATGTCATAGACGTTCAGGCCGCGCACATCGAGCAGCTTGGAAGCGCTGTGGTTCCGGGAGGCGAGCGACATCTCGGTGCTCATGTTGCCCATGACCACCAGCGTGTTCTCCATGCCGAGCGTGCCCAGCGCGCCGGCGTAGAGCTTCGTCTTGGGCTGCTCGAGGGCCACCTTGTCGATGACCTTCATCACGTTCTCGCTCAGCTTCATGGAGAGCGCGCAGCGCAGGGCCTGCTCGCGGACCTTCTTGGGAAGCTTGCGGGCGTATTTCCTGCCGTTGGGACCGAAGTTGACGCCGCCGTGCCTCCACAGGGGCGAGCGGTTCGAACCCGCACGGGCCCGGCCCGTGCCCTTCTGACGGAAAGGCTTCATGCCGCCGCCGGAGACCTCTGACCTGGTCTTGGTCTTCGCATTTCCGGACCTTCTGTTTGCCAGCTGCCAAACAACGACATCGTGGAGCAGATAGGGCTTCACCTCGGCGGCGAACACCACATCGCTCAGGTCGAGCTGTTTGACCTTCTCTCCTGCCATGTTGTACACATCAACCGTTGGCATCACTACACCCCTTGCTTCTTCATCAGTACGACGAGACCGCCCTTTGCACCGGGCACAGCCCCTTTGATCGCGATGAGGTTTTCATCAGGGAGGATCTGCACCACCTCGAGGTTGCCGACGGTTACCCGCTCGTCACCCAGGTGTCCTGCCATCCTCTTGCCTCTCTGGACCTCTCCGGGGTCTGTAGCGGAACCGATGGAACCGGTTTCCCGCAGGATCAGCGCTCCGTGGGAGCCTGGCAGACCGCCGAAGCCGTGTCTCTTGGTAACACCCGCAAACCCCTTGCCCTTGGACCTGCCGGTGACGTTGATCTTCTCGCCTTTTACGAACAGGGAATCCACCTTGATTTCCTGACCCACTTCGAGGGCGGCGACGTCTTCGCAGGGGACTTCCCGCAAGTGATAGAAGTAACCCGCGCCTGCTCTGCTCTGGTGGCCCTTCTCGGGCTTGTTCACCCGCTTTTCCTTCTTGGGGCCGAATCCGAGCTGGATGGCGTTGTAGCCATCCCTGTCCACGAACTTCTTCTGGATGACATAGCAGGGGCCGGCCTGAATCAGGGTAACGGGGATGATCTCACCCTTCTCGTTGTATACCTGGCTCATACCGAGCTTTTTTCCTAAGATCCCTTTTACCATTGGTCAACTCCTCGTGCCTGTTAGAGCTTGATTTCTACGTCTACGCCCGCAGACAGGTCCAGCTTCATGAGCGAATCCACCGTCTGCTGGGTCGGGTCAAGGATGTCGAGGAGCCGCTTGAAGGTGCGGATCTCAAACTGGTCCCTGGACTTCTTGTCAACATGGGGAGACCGCAAAACGCAGAACTTCTCGATTTTCGTCGGAAGCGGAATGGGACCTGCCACGCGGGCGCCGGTCCTCCGTGCTGCATCAACTATCTCCTGAACGGACTGATCAATCAGCTTATGGTCATAGCCTTTTAATCGTATGCGTATCCTCTGGGTCTCCATTTCCGTAGCTCCTGTTTTCGCTTACTCGATGACTTTGACGATGACGCCTGAGGCAACGGTCCTGCCGCCTTCGCGGATGGCGAACCGCAAACCTTCGTCCATGGCGATGGGCTGGATCAGCTTCACGGTCATCGTGACGTTGTCCCCAGGCATCACCATCTCCACTCCCTCGGGCAGCGCTACGTCTCCCGTCACGTCCGTCGTCCGAAAATAAAACTGCGGACGGTACCCCGTGAAAAACGGCGTGTGACGTCCACCCTCTTCCTTCTTCAGCACGTACACCTCAGCCGTGAACTTCGTGTGAGGCGTGATCGATCCCGGATGCGCCACTACCTGCCCGCGCTCCACTTCCTCTCTCTTCGTCCCGCGCAGCAGTACGCCGATGTTGTCTCCCGCCCTCCCCTCGTCAAGGGTCTTGCGGAACATCTCAACGCCCGTGCATACCGTCTTCTGCGTCGGCCTGATCCCCACTATCTCCACCTCTTCGCCCGTCTTGATGACCCCGCGCTCAACACGCCCCGTCACCACCGTACCGCGGCCCGATATCGTGAAGATGTCCTCCACCGGCATCAAAAACGGCTTGTCCACCGCACGCACCGGCTCCGGTATGTACGAGTCCACCGCGTCCATCAGCTCGAATACGCACTTCGCATCCGGGCTGTCCGGATCGTCCGACGCCAACGCCAGCATCGCGCTGCCCTTGATGATCGGAATCTCGTCCCCAGGAAAATCGTACGCGCTCAGAAGCTCACGAAGCTCAAGCTCCACCAGCTCCAAAAGCTCAGGATCGTCCACCTGGTCTACCTTGTTCATGAACACCACCATCGCAGGCACGTTCACCTGCTTGGCCAGCAGTATGTGCTCCCGCGTCTGAGGCATCGGCCCGTCCGAGGCCGCCACCACCAGAATCGCTCCGTCCATCTGCGCAGCCCCAGTGATCATGTTCTTGATGTAGTCGGCATGCCCGGGACAGTCGATGTGCGCATAGTGCCTCTTCGCCGTCTCATACTCAACGTGCGCCGTGTTGATCGTGATCCCACGCTCCTTCTCCTCCGGAGCCTTGTCTATCTGATCATACGCTACGAACTCGGCTAATCCCTTCTTCGCCAGATGCTTCGTGATCGCCGCCGTCAGCGTCGTCTTCCCATGGTCGATGTGGCCGATCGTCCCCACGTTCACGTGCGGCTTCGTCCTCTTGAATGTCTCCTTAGCCATGTAACTGTCCTCCTCTGGACTCTTTTACGTGTTCTGAAATGCTGGTCGGTACGGGCTCATAATGGGACACCTGCATGGTGAAGGTCGCCCTTCCCTGTGACAGGGACCGCAGAGCCGTTGCGTATCCGAACATCTCGGCAAGCGGTACCTGGCCGGCGATGACCCGAACGTCGGATCTCGTGTCCATGCCGAGCACCTTCCCTCTTCTCGAAGAAAGATCGTTGATGATGTCTCCGAGGTATTCCGAAGGGCTTACCACCTCTACATCCATAACGGGTTCCATCATAATCGGACAGGCCTTCCTCAACGCACCCTTCATGGCCATGGACCCGGCGATCTTGAACGCCAGATCCGAGGAGTCCACCTCGTGGTACGAGCCGTCGTACAGGGTGACCCGTACGTCCTGGACCGGATACCCGGCGCAGGGGCCCATCTGCATGGCCTCTTCCACACCTTTCCTGACAGCGGGTATGTACTCGCGGGGGATGACGCCGCCGACTACTTTGTCTACGAACTCGAGCCCCGTGCCGCTCTCGAGGGGCTCGACCCGGATGAGCACGTGCGCGAACTGGCCGTGCCCGCCGGTCTGCTTTGCGTACTTGACCTCTTCCCGGGCCTCCTTGGAGATGGCCTCGGTGTAGGCGACCTGCGGCCTGCCCACGTTGGCCTCCACGCCGAACTCCCGCTTGATCCGGTCCACGATGATCTCCAGGTGGAGCTCACCCATACCGGAGATGAGGGTGTCGCCGGTGTTCTTGTCGGAGTGCACCTTGAAAGAGGGGTCTTCCATGGACATGCGCGAAAGGGCCATCCCGAGCTTTTCCTGGTCGCCCTTGGTCTTGGGCTCGATGGCGATCGAGATGACCGGCTCAGGGAAGTCCATGGATTCGAGGATGATCGGCTTGCTCATGTCGCAGAGGCTCTGACCGGTGATGGTGTTCTTCAGGCCGAGCACCGCGGCGATGTCGCCGGCGAAGATCTGCTTGAGCTCCTCGCGCTTGTCCGCGAACATCCGCACCAGCCTGCCGATCCGCTCCTTTTTCCCGGTGTTGCTGTTGTAGACCGCTTCGCCCACGTTCAACACGCCCGAGTAGACCCGGATGAAGGTGAGCGTGCCCACGTAGGGGTCGTTCATGACCTTGAACGCCAAGGCGGACAGGGCCTCGGCGTCGTTGGGAAGCCGGGTCTGGTCCCCGCCGTCCGGGTCCTTGCCGGTCACGGCGCCCACCTCGCGGGGAGAGGGCAGATAGTCCACGATGGCGTCCAGCAGGGGCTGGATACCTTTATTCTTGAAAGCGGTCCCGCAAAGGACCGGCGTGAGCTTCAGCATGAGCGCGCCCTTTTTCAGGGCGAGCCGGATTGAGGCGTTGTCCACCTCCTGGCCTTCGAGGTAGGACTCCATGATGGAGTCGTCCACGTCGGAGACGACCTCGATGAGCCTGTCCCGGTATTCCAGGGCAAGGTTCTCGTATTCGCCCGGGATCTCGCCGACCTGGACATCCGCGCCCCTGGTGCCTTCGTCGAAGGTCAGGGCCTTCATCTCGATGAGGTCGATGACCCCGTTGAACTTTTCCTCCTGCCCCATGGGGATCTGGAGTGCCACCGGGTTTGCGCCGAGCTTATCCTTTATCTCTGAGAGGACCTTGAAGAAGTCCGCCCCTACCCGGTCCATCTTGTTCACGAACGCGATCCTCGGGACCTTGTAGCGCTCAGCCTGACGCCAGACGGTTTCAGACTGGGGCTGGACTCCTCCCACTGCACAAAATACCCCGACAGCACCGTCCAGGACCCTCAGGGACCGCTCCACCTCGATGGTGAAGTCCACGTGGCCGGGCGTGTCGATGATGTTGATGACGTGGTCTCTCCACGTGCAGGTCGTGGCAGCGGAGGTGATGGTGATGCCCCGCTCCTTCTCCTGCTCCATCCAGTCCATGGTGGCCTCGCCGTCATGGACCTCACCGATCTTGTAGCTCTTTCCCGTGTAGTACAGGATACGCTCGGTGGTGGTGGTCTTACCGGCATCGATGTGCGCCATGATGCCGATATTTCTGAGCTGTTCTATGGGTACTGTCCGTTTCACTTTCTATTACTCTCTTTATCCTTTATTAATATGGTACCGGGTTACCAGCGGTAATGGGCGAAGGCCTTGTTGGCCTCGGCCATCTTGTGGGTGTCTTCCTTCTTCTTGATGGATGTGCCTCTGTTGTTGTACGCATCCAGGAGCTCCAGGGCGAGCCTCTCGCTCATGGTGTGCTCGCTGCGGGCGCGGGCCGCGTTGATGAGCCACCGCCTGGCAAGCATGTCCCGGCGGTCGGGCCTGACCTCCTGGGGAACCTGGTAGGTGGCGCCGCCGATCCTGCGGGACCTGACCTCAAGCGAGGGCTTCACGTTTTCGAATGCCTTGATGAATACCTGGAGAGGCTCCTCCTTGGTCTTGGCGGCGAGGATGTCCAGCATGTCGTAGAAGATGTGCTCGCTGGCCGACTTCTTGCCGTCCCACATGAGGCAGTTGATGAACTTGGAGACAACCTTGTCCTTGTATACGGGATCACCCGCAACTTCCCTTCTCAGGCTTCCTCTCTTTTTCCTTGGCATGTTCTAAACCCTCTTACTTTGGTCTTTTGGTGCCGTACTTGGATCTGCCCTGACGGCGCTCCTGCACGCCCTCGGAGTCCATGACCCCGCGGACGATGTGATACCTGACACCGGGCAGGTCCTTCACACGGCCGCCTCTGATGAGGACCACCGAGTGCTCCTGGAGGTTGTGCCCCTCGCCCGGGATGTACGAAGTCACCTCGTATCCGTTGGTGAGCCTTACCCTGGCGACCTTGCGCAGCGCCGAGTTCGGCTTCTTCGGGGTGGTGGTGTACACCCTTACGCATACCCCACGCTTCTGCGGGCACTCCTGCAGCGCCCTGGTCTTCTTCTTCTTCGCAACAGCACTCCGGCCTTTCCGTACAAGCTGATTCAGTGTAGGCATCCTTCAAGTCCCTTCTTTTCCGTTCAAAATTGACGATACGGATAGTAAAACCGATTGTCAAAGTGACGCAGTTTTCTAACAGTGGATGCTTGATCTGTCAAGGGTTTTCTACAGTTCATCATCGAAGATGTCCTCTTCTTCCACCTTGATATCCACCCTGTTGTACACCGGGAATCCCGTACCCGCTGGTATGAGCCTTCCCATGATCACGTTCTCCTTGAGGCCGACGAGATGGTCCACCTTGCCTTCGACGCTCGCTTCGGTGAGGACCCGTGTGGTTTCCTGGAAGGAGGCCGCTGAGATGAAGCTCTCGGTGTTCAGGCTCGCCTTGGTGATGCCGAGCAGCGATCCTTCCGCGATGGCGGGCCTGCCGCCGGCGGAGACCACGCGCTCGTTCTCTTCGTCGAACGAATACTTGTCGACGTATTCACCTTCCAGATTAGATGTATCACCCGCGTCTTTGATTCGCACCCTCTTCAGCATCTGGCGCACGATGACCTCGATGTGCTTGTCGTTGATGCGCACGCCCTGGAGGCGGTACACCTCCTGGACCTCGTTCACGAGGTACCGGGCAAGGTCCTTCTCGCCGGAGATCCTGAGGATGTCGTGCGGGTCCACCGCGCCGTCCATCAGGGGCTCGCCGGCGCGCACGAAGTCGCCTTCGAGCACGGAGATGTGCTTGGTCTTCGGGATCATGTACTCTTTCGCCTGGCCGACCTCAGGGGTGATGATGACCTTCCTCTTGCCCTTGCTGTCCTTGCCGTAGGAGACCTCGCCGTCGATCTCGGTGACCGTGGCGCACTCCTTGGGCCTTCTCGCCTCGAAGAGCTCGACGACCCTGGGCAGACCGCCCGTGATGTCCTTGGTCTTGGTGGTTTCCCTGGGGATCTTCACCAGGACGTCGCCCGGGTAGACCTCGTCGCCTTCCTTCACGAAGAGGTTGGCGCCCACCGGCAGGTTGTACCTGGCCTGGTTCTTGGAGTCAGGGATCTTGGCCACCTTGCCGCTGTCGTCGGTGATGAGGATCCTGGGCCTGAGCTCCGGGTCCTTGGGCTCGATGACAACCGAGCGGCTCAAACCCGTCACCTCGTCGATGTGCTCCTGCATGGTGATCTCTTCCACCAGGTCGTTGAACTTGACCCTGCCGCCCACGTCCGTGAGGATCGGGATGGAATAGGGGTCCCATTCCGCGAGCATCTGGCCCGGTTCGACCCTGGCGCCGTCCGGCACCTTGACCCGGGCGCCGTACACGATGGAGTAGGTCTCGCGCTCGCGTCCGTTCTCGTCCTCCAGCGCCACGCCGCCGTTGCGGTTCATGACCACCATCTCGCCTTCGCGGCCCTGGACCGTCTTGAGGTTCTTGTAGCGCACGATGCCGGTGTGGTTGAACTTGATGCTCGACTGCTCCACAACCGTAGCCGTACCGCCGATGTGGAAGGTTCTCATGGTGAGCTGCGTTCCGGGCTCTCCGATGGACTGGGCCGCAATGATGCCCACTGCCTCGCCGATGTTGACCATCCTGCCGCGTGCCAGGTCCTTGCCGTAGCACTTGGCGCAGATGCCGTGCTTTGAGCGGCACGACAGGGCGGAGCGGATGACCACGTGCTCGAGGCCCGCGTCTTCGATCTTGTCCTTGTGGGACTCGTCGATCATGGTGTTGGCGGCCACGAGCACCTCGCCCGAATACGGGTCGCGGATGTCGTCGAGGGCCACCCGCCCGAGCAGTCTCTCGCCCAGGGTCTGGATGATCTCGCCGCCTTCCACCAGCGCCCTCATCTCGATGCCGTCCAGGGTGCCGCAGTCCTCCTCGGTGATGACCACGTCGTGAGCCACGTCCACGAGCCGCCTGGTGAGGTAGCCCGAGTTGGCGGTCTTGAGCGCGGTGTCCGCCAGACCCTTGCGCGCGCCGTGGGTGGAGATGAAGTACTCGAGGACGTCGAGGCCTTCACGGAAGTTCGACTCGATGGGCGTCTCGATGATCTCGCCCGAGGGCTTGGCCATGAGTCCGCGGATGCCGGCCAGCTGCCTGATCTGCTGGGCGGAGCCTCTGGCGCCCGAGTCGGCCATCATGAATATCGGGTTGAACGAGGGGATCTCCTCCTTCCGGCCGTCCGGATAGGTTACGGTGTCGGTTTTGATGGTGTCCATCATGTCCGCGGCCACGTGGTCCGTGACCTTGGTCCAGATGTCCACGATCTTGTTGTACCGCTCGCCGTCGGTGATGAGACCCTCGTTGTACTGGGTGATGATCTGGGCCACGTCCTCCTTGGCCTTGCCGATGATCTCGGGCTTCGAGGCGGGGATCTTCATGTCCTCGATGCCGATGGAGATGCCGGCCTTGGTGGCGTAGTGGTAGCCGAGGTCCTTGATGCGGTCGGCAAGGAGAACGGTCTTCTTGTCGCCGGCCACCCGGAAGCACACGTCCACGATGTCGGCCAGGGCCTTCTTGGTCATGGGCTTGTTGATGGTGGCAAAGGGGATCTCCTCGGGCACGATCTCGGAGAACACGATCCGGCCCACCGTGGTGTCCACGTACTTGCCGTTCATCCTGACCTTGATCTTGGCCTGGATGTCCACCACCTCGGCGTCCAGCGCGGCCCTGACCTCTTCGGGTCCGAAGAAGATCATGCCCTCGCCCTTGGCCATGGGCCGCTCGCGGGTGAGGTAGTACACGCCCAGAACGATGTCCTGGGTGGGCACGATGATGGGTTTGCCGTGGGCAGGGGACAGGATGTTGTTCGTGGACATCATGAGCACCCTGGCCTCCACCTGCGCCTCGATGGAGAGCGGCACGTGGACGGCCATCTGGTCGCCGTCGAAGTCGGCGTTGAACGCCGGGCAGACAAGCGGGTGCAGCTGGATGGCCTTGCCCTCGATGAGGATGGGCTCGAACGCCTGGATGCCCAGCCGATGCAGCGTAGGGGCGCGGTTGAGCATGACCGGATATTCCTGGACCACTTCGGCCAGGCATTCCCAGACTTCCGGCGTCTCGGCCTCCACCAGCCTCTTGGCGCTCTTGATGGTGCTCACGTATCCCTTGTTCTCCAGCCTGTTGTAGATGAAGGGCTTGAAGAGCTCGATGGCCATCTTCTTGGGCAGGCCGCACTGGTGGAGCCTGAGGTCCGGGCCGGCGGTGATGACCGAGCGGCCGGAATAGTCCACGCGCTTGCCCAGCAGGTTCTGCCTGAACCTGCCCTGCTTGCCTTTCAGCATGTCGGACAGGGACTTCAAAGGCCTTCTGTTCGCGCCGGTGATGACGCGTCCGCGCCTGCCGTTGTCGAACAGGACGTCCACCGCCTCCTGGAGCATCCTCTTCTCGTTGCGGAGGATGATGTCCGGGGCGTTGAGCTCCATGAGCCTCTTCAGACGGTTGTTCCTGTTGATGACCCTTCTATAGAGGTCGTTCAGGTCCGAGGTGGCGAAGCGTCCGCCGTCCAGGGGGACCAGGGGCCTCAGGTCGGGCGGGAGCACCGGGATGACCTTGAGGATCATCCAGGAGGGGTCCTGCCAGGGCTTGATGTAGTCCACCTCGTCGTGGGTGAGCCGCCGGGAGTCGATGAGGCGGTCGATCACCTCGTTGACCTTGGGGATGATCTCCTTCTTTTCGTTGTAGGACTTGGCCTCTTCCCAGCGCTTCTGGATCTTGCGGCACTCGGTGAGGATCTCGCCCAGGGCGCGCCTGAACTGCTCGTCCTTCTCCAGGTGGAAGCGGTCCTCGATGAAGGTCATGAGGTCGGAAGGCTCGATGCCCTTGAACACGTTTACCATGCGCAGGCGGCGGGAAAGCTTCTTCTTCTTGGCCTCGCTCTTGGTGTTCTTCACCTCTTCCTTGAGGGTGTTGCTGATCTCGAGGATGTCGAGGTCCTTGATGAGGTCGTCCACGGCCTCTGCGCCCATCTTGGCGGTGAAGCTCCCGATCCCGTGCTTGTCCACGCACTGGCGGAACTTGTCCTCGGTGAGGAGCTCGCACTTCTTGAGCGGGGTGTCCTTGGGATCCGTGACGATGTAGCTTTCAAAGTAGAGAACCCGCTCGAGCTCCTTGATGGAGAGGTCGAGCAGGGCCCCGATCTTGCTCGGAAGGCTCTTCAGGAACCAGATGTGCGCCACGGGGGTGGCCAGCTCGATGTGGCCGAGCCGCTCCCTGCGGACGCGGGAGTCGATGACCTCGACTCCGCACTTCTCGCAGACGACGCCCCGGTGCTTCATGCGCTTGTACTTGCCGCAGATGCACTCGTAGCTCTTGATGGGTCCGAAGATGCGGGCACAGAAGAGACCATCGCGCTCCGGCTTGAAGGTCCGGTAGTTGATGGTTTCCGGCTTCTTGACCTCTCCATAGGACCACGCAAGGATCTTTTCCGGAGAAGCCAGACCGATTCTCACAGCCATATAGTTGGAAGGATCTTTTGGTTTTTCGAAATAGCTATATAAGTCTTCCAAGCTTTTCTCTCCTTATGCTTAGTGATGGCCCTGGCCTTCGATGAGACCGATGTCCAGGCCAAGACTCTTGAGTTCTCTGGTGAGAACGTTGAACGATTCAGGAACGCCAGGCTCGAGCTCGTGCTGTCCCTTGACGATGGACTCGTACATCCTGGTCCTCCCGGCCACGTCGTCCGACTTGACGGTGAGGAATTCCTGCAGGGAATAGGCCGCGCCGTACGCCTCGATGGCCCACACCTCCATCTCTCCGAGCCTCTGGCCGCCGAACTGCGCCTTGCCGCCCAGCGGCTGCTGGGTGACCAGGGAGTAGGGGCCGATGGACCGGGCATGGATCTTGTCATCCACGAGGTGGTGGAGCTTGAGCATGTACATGACGCCCACGCTCACCTTGGAGTCGAAGGGGTCGCCGGTGCGCCCGTCGTACAGGGTGACCCTGCCGCCGTCGTCGATCTCAGCAATCTTCATGACGTTCTTGATCTCCTCCTCGGTGGCCGAATCGAACACCGGGACCGCGACCGTCAGTCCTTCCTCGCGGATGGAGCGGGCGTAGTCGATGAGCTCCTCCCGGGAGCATTTGTCGAGCAGCTTGCCTATCTTCTTCGAGTTGTATATCTTCTTGAGGTTCGAGCGCAGGGTGTTCTCGTCGAACTCCTTCTCGACCATCCTGTTCACCGCTTCGCTCAAGCCGCGCACGCCCCAGCCCAGGTGCGTCTCGAGGATCTGGCCCACGTTCATACGGGAGGGCACGCCCAGCGGGTTGAGCACGATGTCCACCGGCCTGCCGTCTTCGAAGAACGGCATGTCCTCCTCGGGCAGGATCCTGGAGATCACGCCCTTGTTGCCGTGGCGGCCGGCCATCTTGTCGCCGACCGAGAGCTTGCGCTTGATGGCCACGTACACCTTGACCATCTTGTTCACGCCCGGAGGCAGGTCGTCGCCCGCAGAGAGCTTCTCGATCTTGGAATCGTAGAAGTCGTTGATGAGCCTCTTCTGGTGGTCGAGCCTGGAGATGACCTCCTCGACCTGACCCTCGACCTCTTCGCTCCCGGCGACCCGGACGTCCTTGAAGTCGTCGATGGACAGCCCGTCGAGCATCTCCTTGGTAATGAGAGCGCCGGTCTTGGCGATGACCGTGTCGCCCAGATGGGAGAGCATGGGCCCCGCGAGCTTCTTGCCCACGAGGAGCTTTTCGATCCTGCTGCGGGCCGCCGCGGTGATGATGGCGATCTCGTCTTCCTGGTCCTTCTTGAAGTCGTCGATCTCCTTGCGCTCGATCTGCAGCGTACGATCGTCCTTCTCCTGGCCCCTGCGGTTGAACACGCGGGCGTCGATGACCGTGCCCTCGATCCCCGGGGGGACCCGCAGCGAGGAGTCCTTCACCTCGCTGGCCTTTTCGCCGAAGATGGCGCGCAGCAGCTTCTCCTCGGGGGAGAGCTGGGTCTCGCCCTTGGGGGTGACCTTGCCCACGAGGATGTCGCCGGGCTTCACCTCGGCGCCGATGCGCACGATGCCGGAGTCGTCGAGGTCCTTGAGCGCCTCTTCGCCGGCATTGGGGATGTCCCGGGTGATCTCTTCGCTCCCGAGCTTCACGTCCCTTGCCATGACCTCGAATTCCTCGATGTGCACCGAGGTGTAGAAGTCTTCCTTCACGACCCGCTCGGAGATGAGGATCGCGTCTTCATAGTTGTACCCGCCCCAGGGCATGAAGGCCACCACGAGGTTGCGGCCCAGGGCCAGCTCGCCGTTGTTCGTGGCGGGCCCGTCGGCGATGATCTCGCCTTCCTTGACCCTCTGTCCCTTGCGGACGATGGGTTTCTGGTTGAACGACGTGTTCTGGTTGGCCCTCTTGAACTTGATGAGCCGGTAGATGTCGATGCCCGTGTCCTGGGAGTTGTCCTTCACGTGGTCGGCCATGACCACGATGCGCTCGGAGTCCACGTCCTGCACCACGCCGGAGCGGTGCGCGACCACGCACACGCCGGAGTCGCGGGCGACCACCTGCTCCATGCCCGTGCCGATCATGGGCGGCTTGGCGAAGAGCAGCGGCACTGCCTGGCGCTGCATGTTCGAGCCCATGAGCGCGCGGTTCGCGTCGTCGTGCTCCAGGAAGGGCACGAGGTTCGCGGAGACCGAGAAGAGCTGGTTGGTGGCCACGTCCATGAGGGTCACCTGGTCCCGGGTGGCGGTGGAATACTCGCCGTTGCGAACCCTCACCCGCACCAGGTCGGCGATGATCCTGCTGTCCTGGTCGAGGGGCTCGGTGGCCTGCACGATGGTCTCGTTGTCTTCCTCGATGGCGCTCAGGTAGCGCAGCTCGTCCGTGACGACGCCGTTCTTCACGGCATAGTAGGGCGTCTCGATGAAGCCGAACTCGTTGACCCTGGCATAGGTCGAAAGCGACACGATGAGGCCGATGTTCGGGCCTTCGGGCGTTTCGATGGGGCACACGCGGCCGTAGTGGGAGGGGTGCACGTCGCGCACCTCGAACACGGCCCGCTCCCTGGTGAGGCCGCCGGGCCCGAGGGCCGAGAGCCTCCGCTTGTGGGTGATGGCGGACAGCGGGTTGGTCTGGTCCATGAACTGCGAGAGCTGGCCGGACCCGAAGAACTCCCGGATGACCGCGCTCACGGGCTTGGGGTTGATGAGGTTGTTGGGCATCATGGTCTCCACGTCCTGGAGGCTCATGCGCTCCTTGATGGCCCGTTCCATGCGGACCAGACCGATGCGGTACTGGTTCTCCAGCAGCTCGCCCACGGAGCGCACCCTGCGGTTGGACATGTGGTCGATGTCGTCCACCGACCTGCCCTGCACGCCGTCCTTGAGCTCCAGAAGGTAGCGCACCGTGAGCATGATGTCCTCCCTGCGGAGCACGGTCTGCTCCAGGGGGGCCTCTTCCTCGGTCACGCCCAGCTTCTGGTTGATCTTCATCCGGCCGACCCTGGAGAGGTCGTAGTACGCCGGGTTGAAGAACAGGTTCTCGAAGAAGTGGGTCGCGATCTCGAGGGTGGGCGGGTTCGACGGGCGGAGCCTGCGGTAGATCTCGATGATGGCCTCTTCCGAGGTGTCGACCTTGTCCAGGCCCAGGGTCTTCGAGAGCGAGGAGGAGTAGTTGACCTCATCGTAGTAGATGGTCATGATCTCGGTGATCTTCTGCTCGTGGATCTTGTTCAGGAGGTCGCGGGTGATTTCCCCGTTCGCGTCCGCGATGATCTCTCCTGTCTCGAGGTTCACGATGTCGTCCGCCAGGACCTTGCCCAGAAGGTCGTCCTCCTCGAGGACCACGGGCTCGAGCTCCACGCCCTGGAGCCTCTTGATGAGCTTGGGCGTGATCTTTCTCCCGGCCTTGAGGACCACCTCGCCGGAACCCTTGATTTTGATGTCGTCGTCGACCTTCAGGCCCCTCAGGTTGGAGATGTCGATGTGCTTGTAGATCTTGCCGTCGCCGACGAACTCGTAGCGGTGCGTGGGATAGTACATCCCGAGGATCTCCTGGTTGGAGTATCCCATGGCCTTGAGCAGCGTCGTGACCGGCATCTTGCGCCTGCGGTCGATCCTCAGGTAGAGGATGCCCTTGGCGTCGAAATCCAGGTCGATCCATGAGCCGCGGGCCGGGATGATCCGTGCGGAATAGAGGAGCCGTCCGCCGGACTGGGCCCGGGCAGTGGCCTTGTCGAAGAATATGCCGGGCGAGCGGTGGAGCTGGTTGACGATCACGCGCTCGGTTCCGTTGATTATGAAGGTGGAGGAAGGCGTCATGAGCGGGATCTCGCCGAAGTACACCTCCTGCTCCTTGATGTCGCGGATGCTCTGGGTGCCGGTCTCTTCGTCGCGGTCCCAGACCACGAGCCGAACCTTGAGCGTCACTGAGGCTGCAAACGTGAGCCCCTTCTGGATGCACTCATCCATGTCGTACTTTGGCTCCCCGAGGCGATATTCAACAAACTCCAGGGAGGCATCTTCATTAAAGTCCTTGATGGGGAACACAGATTTGAACACCGACTGAAGACCAACGTCCTTCCTTTTCTCAGGTGCGATATCTTTCTGCAGAAAGGCACTGTAAGACTTCTTGGGCAACTCCACGAGATCGGGAATGTCGAGGATCGCCTGCCTTTTTGCAAAACTCTTGCGCCTTACGTGTGGGTCCAAAAGGATTTCTTCTATCATCTACGGTCTTCCTTTTTTGGGTTTGTGTTGTTTTTCAGTACCTATAATTTATCACAAATTTATAGCACAAAAGGGGTTGGCGTAAACCAACCCCATAAAAATGATCGTTTCGGAGAGAGACTACTTGATCTCCACTACCGCGCCTGCCTCCTCGAGCTTCTTCTTGGCGTCCTCTGCGTCGGCCTTGGCAATCCCTGACTTGATGGTCGTGGGGGCGCCTTCGACCGCTTCCTTGGCCTCCTTGAGGCCGAGGTCCGTCAGGGAGCGGACAACCTTGATGACCTGGATCTTCTGAGCGCCTGCGTCCTTCAGGACTACGTCGAACTCGGTCTTCTCTTCCACCTCGGCTGCCGCGGGGGCTGCGCCGGCTGCCGGCATGGCCGCCATCATGCCCACGGGGGCTGCTGCGCTCACACCGAACTTCTCCTCGAGCTCCTTGACGAAACCGGCGAGCTCGAGCACTGTCATGTTCTCGATATATTTGATTACATCTTCTCTGGTAATGTCAGCCATGTCTCTTACACTCCTTGTTTTTGTTTTTCAATTGCACTGAGCACATACAGCAGCTGCCTCAGCACTGCGGCCATGACCCCGACGAAATTGCTCACCGGGGCATTGATGGAGCCGAGCATCTGGGCCAGGAGTTGTTCTTTTCCCGGCATCTTTGCGAGTTCCTGAACGTCGTTGGCGGTAAGGACCTGTTTGCCGAGCACGCCGGTCTGGATCTCCAGCTTCTCGTTCTCCTTTGCAAAGTTCACGAGGATCTTTGCAATGGCGACCGGGTCCTTGAATGCCATGGCAACGGCGGTGGGACCAGCAAAGGAGTCTTCGAGCAGGTGTGCCGGAAGGTCCTGGGAGGCCCGCTCGAGGAGGGTGTTCTTCACCACCTTGTAGGTTCCGCCTGCGGCCTTGACGCTCTTGCGCAGCTGGGTTATCTTCTCAACGTTGAGCCCCATGTAATCGGTCACGAAGACCGCCTGGGATTTCCCCAGCTCATCGCGCAACTGATTGACCGTAACTTCCTTCTTTTCCTTCTTCAATGAATTACCTCACCCCTTTCGTTTATGGTCTATCCTGTCAAAGGGTGCCGGGGAACCTCCCAGATCTCGGCGGGCTGAAGTATTAAGTCTGCCTTCAAAAGCTCAGACGCCCGCTGTCTTTGACCAGGACGCTATACAAACGTTTATTTCAGCAATGCGGGAACTTCGACCGGGTCCACCTTGACGCCGGGACCCATGGTGCACGAGACGGTTACGCTCTTGAGATACGTTCCCTTGCTCGACGAAGGCTTCAGCTTCATGATCATCTCGAAGAGGGCCTTCGCGTTGTCGCGGATCTTGTCTTTGCCGAAGGACACCTTGCCGATGGCGCAGTGGACGATGCCCACCTTGTCCACGCGGAAGTCCACACGGCCCGCCTTCATCTCACCCACTGCCTTGGCCACGTCGAAGGTGACGGTGCCCACCTTGGGGTTGGGCATCATGCCGCGGGGGCCCAGGATCTTGCCCAGCTTGCCCACGGTGCCCATGGTGTCGGGGGTGGCGATGACCTTGTCGAAATCGAGCCAGCCGCCCTGAATCTTCTCGGCCATGTCTTCCGCGCCCACGTAGTCGGCGCCGGCGTCGAGGGCTTCCTTCTCCTTTTCGCCCTTGGCGAACACGAGCACGCGGGTCGTCTTGCCCGTGCCGTGGGGGAGCACCAGGGAGCCGCGGACCATCTGGTCGGCGTGACGGGGGTCGACGCCCAGCCTCATGGCCACGTCGACGCTCTCGTCGAACTTCGCGTATGCGGTTTCCAGAACGAGACTGAGCGCATCTTCCAGCTTATATTTTTTCTGGGGGTCAACCTTTGCTTTGACCTCGAGATATTTTTTTCCACTCTTCGCCATGACTCATTTCTCCTTAATCAACGATCTCAATACCCATGCTCCGAGCGGTGCCGGCGATGATGCGAACAGCCTGATCCATGTCGTCGGTGTTCAGGTCTTTCATCTTCTGGTTGGCAATGTCCTTGAGCTGGTTTCTGGTGAGCTTGGCCACCTTGTCCTTGTTGGGAATCGATGAGCCTTTCTCGATGCCGGCTGCCTTGATGAGCAGCGTCGATGCAGGCGGACTCTTGGTGATGAAGGTGAAGGAACGGTCCGAGTACACCGTGATGACCACCGGTATCTTGAACCCGCGCTGCTTGTCGGTTGCGGCGTTGAATGCCTTGCAGAATTCCATGATGTTCACCCCGTGCTGACCCAGAGCAGGTCCGACCGGGGGGGAAGGCTTCGCTTCGCCTGCGGGTATATGAATCTTGATTTTCGCCAGTACGTTCTTTTTTGCCATGTGCTACCCCTTGGGTCTATTTCTTGGTTATCTGATCAAAATTCAATTCAACCGGCGTGGACCTGCCGAAGATGCTCACGAGCACCCTGACCTTGCCCTTGTCCGGCTTGGTGTCATCAACAACGCCGCTGAAGTTCTGGAACGGTCCTTCATTGACGAGGACTTCGTCGCCTACGTTGAATTCGCTCTTATAGACGTGACCTTCCGCCCCTTCCTCGAGCTGGGCCCGCAAGGTTTCCACTTCCGAGTCGGGGATGGTGGCAGGGGACACCCTGCCGCCGACGAATCCGGTGATTTTGGGGGTGTTCATCACCACGTGCCACGTCTTGTCGGTGAGGATCATGCGCACGAGAATGTATCCCGGGAATGTCCGCCTGCTGGCCGCCTTCTTCTTTCCAGGGGCCGCCTTGGGCGCCTGCTCCGAGGGGACGAGGATGCCGTCGAAGTACTCTTCGACGTGGAAGGCCTTCACCCTCTCTTCAAGGGATTTTTTCGCCTTCTGCTCGTAGTTCGAGTGCGTGTGAACCACGTACCACTTGTGTCCCTGGTCTCTGGTTTCTTCCATACTCATCCCACTCAAGTCATGAAGAGCCGGATCACGGAGGAGATTCCGGCATCGACGAGGGCCAGGAAGATGGCGATCACCACGCTCATGAAGAGCACGGCCACCGTCCCGCTCATGACCTCTTTCCTGCCGGTCCAGGTGACCTTCTTCAGCTCGGCCCTGACTTCCTTCAGGAATCTCTTAATGATCTCGATCTTTTCCTTGATATCTATCATATCCCTCAAATCCAAATTGGCAGGCCAGGAGGGACTCGAACCCCCAGCATCCGGATTTGGAGTCCGGCGCTCTGCCAATTAGAGCTACTGGCCTGCACTCGTTTATTTTGATTCCTTGTGTAACGTATGGGTCCTGCAGAATGCGCAATACTTCTTCAGTTCCAGCTTTTCCGTGCTCTTCTTCTTGTTCCGAGTGGACATGTAGTTCTTCCTTTTGCACTCGGAGCATGACAGGGTTATCTGATCTCTCATCTCTTATCCCACTTTGCTCGATGACGTTCTTACTCGATGACTTTGACGATGACGCCTGAGGCAACGGTCCTGCCGCCTTCGCGGATGGCGAACCGCAAACCTTCGTCCATGGCGATGGGCTGGATCAGCTTCACGGTCATCGTGACGTTGTCCCCAGGCATCACCATCTCCACTCCCTCGGGCAGCGCTACGTCTCCCGTCACGTCCGTCGTCCGAAAATAAAACTGCGGACGGTACCCCGTGAAAAACGGCGTGTGACGTCCACCCTCTTCCTTCTTCAGCACGTACACCTCAGCCGTGAACTTCGTGTGAGGCGTGATCGATCCCGGATGCGCCACTACCTGCCCGCGCTCCACTTCCTCTCTCTTCGTCCCGCGCAGCAGTACGCCGATGTTGTCTCCCGCCCTCCCCTCGTCAAGGGTCTTGCGGAACATCTCAACGCCCGTGCATACCGTCTTCTGCGTCGGCCTGATCCCCACTATCTCCACCTCTTCGCCCGTCTTGATGACCCCGCGCTCAACACGCCCCGTCACCACCGTACCGCGGCCCGATATCGTGAAGATGTCCTCCACCGGCATCAAAAACGGCTTGTCCACCGCACGCACCGGCTCCGGTATGTACGAGTCCACCGCGTCCATCAGCTCGAATACGCACTTCGCATCCGGGCTGTCCGGATCGTCCGACGCCAACGCCAGCATCGCGCTGCCCTTGATGATCGGAATCTCGTCCCCAGGAAAATCGTACGCGCTCAGAAGCTCACGAAGCTCAAGCTCCACCAGCTCCAAAAGCTCAGGATCGTCCACCTGGTCTACCTTGTTCATGAACACCACCATCGCAGGCACGTTCACCTGCTTGGCCAGCAGTATGTGCTCCCGCGTCTGAGGCATCGGCCCGTCCGAGGCCGCCACCACCAGAATCGCTCCGTCCATCTGCGCAGCCCCAGTGATCATGTTCTTGATGTAGTCGGCATGCCCGGGACAGTCGATGTGCGCATAGTGCCTCTTCGCCGTCTCATACTCAACGTGCGCCGTGTTGATCGTGATCCCACGCTCCTTCTCCTCCGGAGCCTTGTCTATCTGATCATACGCTACGAACTCGGCTAATCCCTTCTTCGCCAGATGCTTCGTGATCGCCGCCGTCAGCGTCGTCTTCCCATGGTCGATGTGGCCGATCGTCCCCACGTTCACGTGCGGCTTCGTCCTCTTGAATGTCTCCTTAGCCATCTGCAGTCCCCCTTAAATTTTTTTTCTCTGCACAAGCCAAATGATGGAGCCCAAGCCCGGGATTGAACCGGGCACCTCTTCCTTACCAAGGAAGTGCTCTACCGACTGAGCTACTTGGGCATGTGTCCGTAAAAAGAGGGGTATGGAGCGGGAAACGGGATTCGAACCCGCGACCCTCAGCTTGGAAGGCTGACGCTCTAGCCAACTGAGCTACTCCCGCATCATGCACAAGGATGCGCAGTCTTCTGCGACTTACGTCTCCTGCGGTCCCTCAAAACTCCTGGTGGAGGGGGGAGGATTCGAACCTCCGAAGGCTGAGCCGGCAGATTTACAGTCTGCTCCCTTTGGCCACTCGGGAACCCCTCCCTCGCTACTAATTGGAGCTGGAGATGGGACTCGAACCCGCAACCTGCTGATTACAAATCAGCTGCTCTACCGATTGAGCTACTCCAGCCCTGTCAGCGCACGAATAGCCTGCGCAGAAATCGTCTCTATCTCAATGATCACACAAAAGTCAAGGGTAATAATATATGACACTGAAAAAAATTTCCGCGAGGGAGGGACCCCTGCCGGCAACGAGCGCGGCCAAAAGGATCCGATGTCAGTAACGATGCACGCAGAGGGCTTTTGGATTCATCATTTTTATAATTATTCCCTGCCGCGGGGCGCGCCCTGCCTCCCCGCGGGAGAGCTTATGGTTGACCCCCGGAAATCACCGTGTTAACTATGCGCACAGCTATGGAAAACAGGATCGATCACCTCGCAATCATCATGGATGGAAACGGCAGGTGGGCGCAGAGCCGCGGGCTGTCCCGGCTCAAGGGACACGAGGCGGGCACCCGTGCAGCCAGGAACATCGTGGAGGCTGCGAAGGACAGGGGCATCACCTACCTCACCCTCTACGCCTTCTCCTCGGAGAACTGGAGGAGGCCCAAGGAGGAGGTCGAAGGGCTCTTCACCATCCTCGAAGGGTTCATCGACCGCGAGGTGGAGAGGCTGATGGAAGGCGGCGTGTGCCTGCACACCATCGGCGACCTCTCGAAGTTCCCGGACAGGCTCCGGGAGAAGATCACGGCCACCAAGGAAAAGACCAGGGCCAACACGGGCATCCACCTGGCCGTGGCCCTGAACTACGGCGGCAGGGACGAGATCGTCCGGGCCCTCCGGCAGCTCGCCACCGCGAATCCCTCTCCCGAAGAGATAACCGAGGCCTCGTTTTCCAGCTTCCTCGACACCTCGTTCATGCCCGACCCGGACCTGCTCATCAGGACGGGAGGCGAATGGCGCATCAGCAACTTCCTCCTGTGGCAGCTTGCCTATACCGAGATCTTCTTCACCGACACCCTCTGGCCCGACTTCGACGAAAAGGCCCTCGAACAGGCCATCGCCTGGTACGGGACCCGGCAGAGACGGTTCGGGATGACCCCAGAACAGGTAGAAGGCAAGGGCGCCCCATGAAACGCCTCTTCGGCGCGCTCATCCTCATCGTCATCTTTGCCGTCCCCGCCGTGTTCGGCCCGCCGCTCGCGCTCTTCCTCGTCGCCCTGGTCGTGCTGCCCCTGTGCCTGTACGAGCTCTACCGCGTGGGCATCGAGCCGGGGGGCCGGCTGCTGGGCTGGATCGGCCTGGCGGGCTCGTTCCCATACCTCTATACTATATACATGGGATGGTTCACGGCCGCGTTCTTCACCCTGTGCGCCACCTCGCTGGTCATGATGGCGGCTGCCCTCTTCCTGTTCGAGAAGGGCAAGGCGAGCGCGCTGCAGCTGAGCGTGGCCCTTGCAGGCCTCATCTATCCCCTGGCGCTGACCAGCTTCTGGATCCTGCTGCGCAACGGCGTGGACGGCAGGTTCTGGATGCTCTTCGGCGTCGTCTGCACCTTCGGTGCGGACACCGGTGCCTACTACGTGGGCAAGAACCTGGGCAGGCGGCCCCTGGCCCCCCGCCTGAGCCCGAAAAAGACCCTCGAAGGCCTCTTCGGGGGCATCGGGGCCGCCGTCATCGGCGGGACCCTGCTCTACCTGGGGTACAACCACTTCCTGCCGCTCCAGTCTCCCCGGCCGCTGCCGCTCATCCTTGCGCTGGCGGGGTGCATCAGTATCCTTGATCTCATGGGAGACCTCACCGCCTCCATGTACAAGCGGCAGTTCCAGGTCAAGGACATGGGGAACCTCATCCCCGGCCACGGGGGCATGCTCGACCGCATGGACGGCGTTATCCCGGTGGGCGTCTTCCTCTACTTCGTCATCCAGGTGGCCTTGTAAATGAAGCGGGTCGTCATCCTCGGCTCCACGGGGTCCATCGGCACATCGGCCCTCGACGTGATCTCCCGCAGGCCGGGGGAATTCGAGGTCGCAGGGCTCTCCGCGGGCTCGAACACGGCGCTCCTCGAGGAGCAGGCGGCCCGGTTCGGGGTGGAGACCGTCGCCTTGTGCGCCACGCCCGTAAGCCCCATCAGGGGCAGACAGGTCCTCACGGGTGCCGATGCGGCGTCCCGCCTCGTGGCCCTGACGTCGCCGGACATCGTGGTGAACGGGATCTCGGGCGCGGCAGGCTTCCTCCCCTCGGTGGAGGCCATCAGACAGGGCGCCCTGCTCGCCCTTGCCAACAAGGAGTCCCTCGTCATCGGCGGGCCGTTCATCGCGGACATGCTCAAGGAATCGGGCTCGACCATCGTGCCGGTGGACTCGGAGCACTCGGCCGTGTTCCAGTGCCTGAACGGGGAGGAGCGAAGGGACGCCGCCCGCATCATCCTCACCGCCTCGGGCGGACCGTTCCGGACGAGGCCGAAGGAGACCTTCGGCACCATCACCCCGGCCGAGGCCCTGAGCCACCCCACCTGGTCCATGGGCAGGAGGATCACCATCGACTCCGCCACCATGATGAACAAGGGCCTCGAGATCATCGAGGCGTACTGGCTCTTCGGTGTGGAGCTCGAGAAGATCGAGGTGGTGGTGCACCCCCAGAGCATCGTCCACTCCCTCGTGGAGTTCAGGGACAGGAGCACCAAGGCCCAGCTCTCGCTGCCGGACATGCGGCTGGCTATCGCGTACGCGCTGTCGTGGCCGGGCCGGATGGAGCTCGACCTCGCTCCGCTCGACCTGGCTTCCCTGGGCAGGCTCGAGTTCTTCGCGCCGGATTCGGAGAAGTTCCCGGCGCTCGCCCTCGCCCGGGAGGCCATGGAGCAGCCCCGGGTGCTACCGTGCGTCATGAACGCGGCCGACGAGGTGGCCATCGAGGGTTTCCTGAAGGGGCGCATACCCTTCGACCGGATCGTCACCGTCATCTCGAAAACTATGGACAAGCTCGCCGGTTCACGGGTAGACTCACCTGCTGAGCTGATCGAACTCGATATCAAATCAAGAACGATTGCGGAGACACTGTTATCATGACAACGATTATCGCGTTTATCATCGTGCTGGGCATCCTGATCTTCATCCACGAGCTCGGACATTTCATACTGGCGAAACTCAACGGCGTGGGCGTGCTCAAGTTCTCCCTGGGCTTCGGGCCCGCCATCGTGAAGAAGCGCATCGGCGAGACGGAGTACATGATCTCCGCCGTGCCCCTGGGCGGGTACGTGAAGATGCTCGGTGAAGACACCAGGGAGGAGGACGTCACGGCCATGGACCCGATGCGCTCCTTTGCCAGAAAGAGCCTGAAGGCCCGCGCGTCCATCGTGGTGGCGGGGCCGCTCTTCAACCTGCTGCTGGCCATCGTCATCTACATGACCATCGGCTGGACGGGCCTGCCCACCGTTCCTCCGGTCATCGGCACCGTGCTCAAGGACTCTCCGGCGGACCAGTCGGGCCTGAAGGCCGGCGACCGGATCGTGACCATCCAGAACCAGCCCATCTCCGAATGGGACGACATCCCGCTCGCCATGAAGGACGCCACGGCCAAGCAGACCTACGAGATCATCATCGAGAGGAACGGCACCCAGTTCGCGGTGCACGTGAAGCCGGTCATGTCCAAGGGCACGAACATCTTCGGCGAGGAGGTCTCCCGCGGCATGATCGGGATCTCGCGGCCCGAACAGGTGATCATGAAGAGGCTCGGGTTCGTCGGGGGCGTCGAATACGGCTTCACCCAGACGTGGGAGATCATCAAGCTCACCGGCATCGGCGTCTGGAAGATGATCAACGGCGACATCGACGTCAAGAAGAGCCTGGGGGGACCCATCCTCATCGCCCAGGTGTCGGGCCAGACCTTCAGGGCCGGGCTGCTGCCGTTCATGTCCATGATCGCGTTCATCTCCATCAACCTCTTCCTCATCAACCTGCTGCCCATCCCGGTGCTGGACGGCGGCCACCTCATGCTCTTCGCCATCGAGGGAGCCACCGGCAGGCCGCTGAAGGACAGGCCCCGGGAGATCGCCCAGCAGATCGGGCTCTTCCTGCTCATCGTGCTCATGCTGCTGGCCCTCTACAACGACATCACGAGACTCGTCACAGGAGGCTGACCCGGTGCCGGTCCTTGCGCTCGACACGTCGACGGACGCCTGCACCGTCGCCCTGACGGGGCACCCGGGCCCCCCCTACGAGATCACCATCCCGGTGAGGACCGGCCACGCGGGGAGCCTGCTGCCCGTCATCGACACCCTCTTCTCCCTGAGCCCCTACGGGATGGAGGACGTGGATCTCATCGCTGTGGGCGTCGGCCCGGGCTCGTTCACGGGCATCCGTATCGGCATCGCCACGGCCCGCGGCCTCTCCATGGCCCTGAAAAGGCCCCTGGCGGGCGTAGGCACCCTCGACGCCCTGGCCTGCGCCGCCCTGCCCTGCGCGACCCAGGTCATGCCCGTCATCGACGCCCGCAAGTCGGAGATCTTCTGCCGCCTCTACGCGCCCGACGGCGCACCGCTCACCGGACCCATGAACGTCCGCCCGGAACACCTGGCTGACCTGGTGACCACCAGGACCCTGTTCATCGGCAACGCCGTGCCCCTCTACCGGGAAGCCCTCTCCGCCGTCCTGGGCGGGAACTTTCTCGAGGGCCCGGAGCACCTCTGGTATCCGCGGGCGAGCGTGATCGGGAGAATCGCCGCCGAACAGGCTGCCCGTGGGGCGATCGAAGCCGCGCAGCCGCTCTATGTCAGGGCTTCCGACGCGGTGATTTCCTTACAGAAGAAGAACAGGAAGCACAATCAGGAAAGGTGACAGAAGAAGCCGTAAGCACGACAGGCGGGTGCCTGAACGGATGCCTGCATCCGTGCCTGCTTAAGCAGGGAGATGCTTCACCACATTGAGGAGGTAACAGCATGAGCTCGACACAACCCTTTTCTTACAGAACCGTCATCACTCCCCTTGAGTTCCTCATGAAGCTGCCGTCGATCCTTAGGAGGGGGCCGTCCATCCTCTACAACACGGTCAAGGGGCTCAGGATGCTCTCGAGCGGCGCCAACGTGACCTGGGGGACCGTGCTTGAGGACATCGCGGGCCGCTTCCCGGACAACGTCGCCATCAAGTCGCACGACGGCACGCTCACCTATTCCGAGCTGAACCGCGCGGCCAATCGGTACGCCCACTTCCTGCTCTCCAAAGGGGTGGGCCTGGGCGACGTGGTGGCCGAGTGCATCGAGTCCAGGCCCGAGCTGCTCGTTCTCTACTGCGCGTGCGCCAAGATAGGGGCGATCTGCGCCATGGTCAACACGAACCAGCGGGGCGAATCCCTGGTGCACAGCTTCAACCTCAACAAGGGCAAGGTCATCATCATCGGGGAGGAATGCTCGAGCTTCTTCGAAGAGGTGAAATCCGACATAGACCTCGAGGGGTCCCTGCTCTACGTCATGAAGGACACCGGTTCGTCCCTGCCCTCCGGGATGGAGGAGATCTCAGCCCTCGCATCCGGCATGCCCGATCACAACCCACCGACCACGGGCCAGGTGCCCACCAAGGCCCCTGCCGCGTATGTATATACGTCGGGGACCACCGGGCTGCCGAAGGCGGCGGTGATCATCAACAAGCGGATCCTGAGCGCCATGTTCTGGTGGGGCCGGGTGGTGAGCCCCATACGCCCCGACGACACGGTGTACGTGCCCCTGCCCTTCTTCCACACCAATGCGCTCACCGTGGGGTGGCCTGCCGCGCTCTACAACGGGGCTGCCGTGGCGCTCAGGAGAAAGTTCAGCGCCAGCCTGTTCCTCTCCGACGTCAGGGAATTCCACGTGACGCATTTCGTCTACGTGGGCGAGGTCTGCCGGTACATCATGGCCCAGCCCGCCAGGCCCGACGACCATCACAACCCCCTGCGGTCGGTCATCGGGAACGGGCTCAGGCCGGACATCTGGAAACCCTTCAAAAAGCGCTTCGGCATCGAGAACATCCACGAGTTCTACGGGGCCGCCGAAGGGGTGGGGATCTTTACGAACCTCTTCAACTTCGACTACACCGTGGGCACCAGCCTGACACCCTACGCCATCGTCAGGTACGATGTCGAGAACGACGCCCCTGAGAGGGACGAGAAGGGGTTCCTGAAGCGCGTGAAACGAGGCGAGGCAGGCCTGCTCATCATGGAGATATCCGAGAAGACGCCGTTCACCGGGTACTCGGAGAAGAAGAAGACCGAGGAGAAGATCATCCGCGACGCGTTCAGGAAGGGCGACCTCTGGTTCAACACCGGGGACATGCTCAGGGACATGGGCTTCAGGCACGCCCAGTTCGTGGACCGGCTGGGCGACACGTTCCGCTGGAAGGGCGAGAACGTGGCGACCATGGAGGTGGAGAAGGCCCTCAACTCCTTCCCTGGCATCTCGGCCTCGGCGGTGTACGGCGTCTCCATGCCCGCGGGGGACGGCAAGGCCGGGATGGCGTCCATCCTTGCGCTGGAGGGCCGCTCCATCGACCTGAAGGCGCTGACCGCCCACCTGAGATCATCGCTGCCCAAGTACGCGGTGCCGCTGTTCATCCGCTTCATCGACGACTTCCAGATGACGGCGACCCACAAGGTCAAGAAGACGCAGCTCCGGAAGGAGGGCTATGACCGGGCCTCCGTCAAGGACCATCTCTACGTGCTTCTCCCGGGCAGCGACACCTACGTACCCGTGGACGACGCCCTCTACCAGGACATCATGGGCGGTAAATACAACTTCTAGAGCCAGGGCGGTCAGGGAGGTTTTTCCCTTTTTTAAGCTTCCCTGACCGCTATCCTGACCCGCGACACCCTGTTCCCCCGCATCCGTTCCACCTTGAATTCCATGTCCTGCCAGGAGACCGTGTCGCCCTCTTCCGGGATGCGGTCAAGGAGCTCGTAGATGAGGCCCGAGAGGGTGTCGTACTCCTCGGGGAAGTCGCGGTCCAGGTACTTGCCCAGGTCCCGAAGCGAGATGCTGCCCCTGACGAGGAAGCTCCCCTCGCCAACCGGGATGATCTGGGCGAGGATGGCGTCGTGCTCGTCGATGATGTCGCCCGTGACCTCCTCGATGATGTCCTCCAGCGTGATGGCGCCCTTGACCGTGCCGAACTCGTCCACGACGAAGGCCATGTGGAGGTGCTCCTTCTGGAAGTCGATGAGCTGCTTGAAGATGGACTTCGAGTCCGGGATGAAGTGGGCCTCCCGCATGATGTGCCGGACGTTGAAGGCCGCGGGGTCGTCCTTGTAGCGCCACAGGTCCCGGATGTGGATGTAGCCGAGGATGTTGTCCCGCTCCCCCTCGTACACCGGGTACCTGCTGTAGTTCCTCGTGGCGATGGTCTTCACCACGTCTTCGTAGGTGCTGTCGGCGGCCACGAACTCCAGGTCGTTCATGGGCAGCATGGCCTTCCTCACCGGCACCGAGTCCATGTCCAGGACCGCCACCATCATCCTGGCCTTGGGCTCCTGGATGAAGCCTTCCCGGTGGCCCATGGTGATGACCGACTCCACGTCCTCCTCTGTGAGCTTGCCCATCTCCCCGGTCTTGAAGCGCAGGAGGGACAGGATGCCGCGGGAGGTCAGGGCCAGGACGTGGGCAACCGGGCCGAAGATCCGGATGATGAGGCTCACCGGGCCGGAAAAGATCATGGAGAGCTCGTCGGCCTTGTAGGCGGCGACCGTCTTGGGCGTGATCTCGGCGAAGATGAGCAGGACCACGGTCATGGCCAGGGACGCGTACAGGATGCCCTCCTCGCCGAAGGCGGCGATGAAGAGCACGGTGGCGATGGCCGAGCCCAGGATGTTGACGAAGTTGTTCCCCAGCAGGATGGCGCTGATGAGGCTGTCGGGCTTCTTGAGGATGCCCTCGACGCGCATGGCCTCCCGGTCGCCCTTCTCCGCGAGGCTCCTGATCCTGAACGGGTTTGCCCGCATGAACGAGATCTCCGCCGCCGCAAAGAAGGCGGACAGCAGGATGGTGACGAAGAGAATGACCAGATAGGCGATCTCTTTACCACTGAACTCCATGTATTTCCTGTCCCTCCGTTTCCTTCCCCTGGTGTTTACCGGGTAATCAGCCTTTGAATCATATGTGTTACACGGGAAAAAATCCAGAGGAATAAGCCCACGCCCAGCGGCCGGAGAGGGAGGGCTGCCCGCATCCCCGGTCAGGCCGACCGCGTGGCTGGCTCTGGTCTCCTCCCGCCTTTATCGAAATCGGGGTCGGAGTCGAAAGGAAAAATCGGGATCGACCCCGATACCGATACCGACCCCGATCGGATTTAGCCCTCGGCCCACAGACAACCCCGCGCTCAGCGGTCGAAGAGGACCAGCTGCTCGGACCTGATTTTCTTCGCCTCCTCGTGCCTGCAGGCGAGCTCCCCGGGGATGCGCAGGGTGAACGGGGACAGGGAGCCCCTGGGGCTCACGAGGTACAGGAGCTCGGAGGCCCTGGTCATGGCGACGTAGAACAGGTTCTCCTCCTCGCCCATGCCTTCGCCCGCCAGCGGGAACGTGCCCAGGGACAGCCCGGCCACGAAGACGCACCGGAACTCGAGCCCTTTCGAGGCGTGGGCCGTGAGGATGCGGACCCGCTCCCCCGCGAGCTCGTCCTGGTCGCTGCTCAGACGCAGGAACTGGAGGAACCCCTCGAGGTCGTCCCCGAACACGCGGGCGTACTGGTAGAAGAAGTGGTCGGCCCCGAGAGCGGGCAGCTTGAACAGCTCCGAGGCCTCGAGCGCCTCGACCCTCTCCATGACGCTCCCCTTCAGGCCGGTCACCACACCGTCCGCCTGCTCGAGCCTGCCCAAGACGACGGGGTTCTTCAGATCCCCGAAGGTCATCTTCCGGACGGTGCCCTCGCCCACCCCCCTCACGAGGCCCTGCCAGTCCTTGCCCTCCAGGAGCGCCATGCGCTGGGAAACGCCGGCAGCCGAGGCAAGGGGCTTCGCATAGGCCGTGTCGAAGGGGATGGAGGCCCTCTCGAGGGCCTCCATGACGGGCCGCGCCTGGTGGGCGGTCCTGACGATGACCGCGATGTCGCTCAGGCCGTAGCCGCCCTGCGCCTTCCCGGTGCGCCGGTGGCTCAGGCCCCCGGCCAGGGACTCGATCTCCAGGGCGATGAACCCGGCGCTCCCGTGGGTCTCGACGATGTGGACGTTCGCGCCCGCCCTCAGGCTCGTCACGGCATCGGCGCCGATGAAGGCGTTCGAGGCGCCCGCGATGGGTCCGCTCAGCCGGTAGCTGTCTTTCAGGCTTATGGTGCGGGCGCCGGGAAAGTCCTTCAGGAAGTCCTCGAAGCAGGCCCTGCTGCTGCCCCGGAAGCCATAGATGGCCTGGTTCGGGTCGCCGATGACCATGAGGCTCTTCGAGCCTTCGGCCAGGAGCTTCAGGAACCGGTACTGGGCAGGGTTGATGTCCTGGAACTCGTCCGCCATGACGTGGTCCCAGGAGGGTTTGAACGAGCCTTCCTCGATCAGGGAGCACGCCTGGAGGATGAGCCCCTCGTAGGTGTAGTAGCCCTCGCGCCTCAGGGTGTCGAGGAGGTGCTCACAGCGGCCGTCGAGGGGGGTGCCCGTGCTCAGGGAGAGCATCATGGCCTCCACCGCCCGTCCGGGGTCGTCCTCGCCCCACCCCGCCAGGATGTCTTCAAGCATGGCCTCGTCCGCGATGTTGAAGGCGATGCCGTTCTGACGCATGATCTTCGCGGCCAGGCCGTGGAAGGTGGAGACCTCGGCTTTCATGCTCCCCAGCCGCTCCCCGATCTCCCGGGCCGCCCTGGTGGTGAAGGTGATGGCCAGGACCGATGCCCTGGCGTCCTCGCCGAGGATGGACCGGGCCCGCTCCACGAGCGTCCTGGTCTTGCCCGTGCCCGGGCCCGCCTTCACCACGAGGCTGCCCTGCCTGAAGGCCGCTACCTCTTCCTGGTCGGCGTTGAGCGCGAGCCGTGCCTTGGGGGCGTCGCCCTGAACCTGCCCCTTCACCCGGGCGCCCTTCCCCTTCCGGCGGCCGCCCAGGGGCTTGCCCAGGAGCTGGCCGGAAAACAGGGTGTCGCCCTCGTTTTCCCTGAACACGCGGATGCGGCCGTACTCGCCGTCGTATCCCGCCTCCTTGTGCACCGAGCCTTCGCGCATGCGGCTGATGGCCAGGGCGAGCACGTCGCCCGCCACGGCGCGTATCTCGTCTACATCGGCCTCCATGAGGATGTTGAGCTCGCTGCCCAGCCGGGAGACGAGGCTGTCGTAGGCCTGCCTGACCCTGCCCGTGGCGCTTCCCACCTGCATGATCTCGCCCAGGATCTCCGCGAGGGGGATGAGGGAGAAGAACGGCCTTCCCCGTTCGGGGCGCGTCCCGTCGTGCCGGTCCGCGAGCTCCTCGACCCTGTTCAGGACCCCCACCGTGACCTTCCTGCCGCACACCGGGCAGATCCCGCCCAGCCTGGCCGTCTCGTCGGGCTCCAGGACCACGCGGCAGTCCCGGTGGCCGTCGAGGTGGTACTTGCCCTCCTCCGGGAAGAACTCCACCGTGCCCAGCAGGCCCTCCCCGGTCCTGAGCGCGTGCTCCAGGGAGAAGTAGTCGAGCCCGCAGTCGAAGATGGTGGCCTCTCGGCCGAGCTTGTCTGCGGAGTGGGCGTCCGAGTTCGACACCAGGCTGTAGCCGTCGAGGCCGCTCACCATCCAGTTCATGGCCGGGTCCGACGAGAGGCCCGTCTCCACGGCGAAAACGTGGCCGGAAAGGTCTCCGTAGCACTCCGCGATGCTGTCGAACCCGGACTTCGAGCCCATGGCCGAGAACCACGGCGTCCAGATGTGCGCCGGGATGAGCATGGCGTGCTCGTCCGCTTCGAGCACGATCTCCAGGAGGTTGCGCGAGGTGATGCCCAGGATGGGCCTGCCGTCGGAGAGGATGTTGCCCACCTTCGCCAGCGAGGCGGAGATCTTCCGGACGGAGGGGAAATCCGGAGCCGCCAGGAGGTGGTGGACCTTGCGGACCTTGTCCCCCTGCTTGTAGATGGTGCTGATCTCGGCGGTGAGCGCGAACCGCACCTCCGAGGCGCCCCCCTTGAGCCTGAAGAAGCCGGGCTCGGCCGGGACAAGCCCCGATTCCAGCTCGGAAAGCCAGGTCGGGTGGGTGAAGTCGCCGGTGCCGAGCACCGAGATGCCTTTCCTCTCCGCACCCGCCGACAGGGTGGCCAGGTTGAGCTCTCTGCTGGTGGCGCGGGAAAACCGGGAGTGAATATGGAGGTCTGCGAAGTACTTCATAGAAAGAAGGTTCTCATTATACGGATTTCGATGCAAGGGAAAACTGCTCCCTTCAGCCCTTGCCCCACGCCTTGCATCGCATGCGCTGCTCCCCCGTGTACCCTGAGTGAGATCTCGACTTTTTTTATTCAGCGTGGTCCGTTGCCACCGATGGGCTGCTACGCGCCATGCTTCCTTCCCGCCCTCCTGCCGTAAGGGATTCCGAGAGAGCGCATGCGGTGCCTCAGAGTGTTCGGGTTGATCTCCAGGAGCTCCGCTGCGCCTCCCCTGCCCTTGATCCTGCCGTGGGCAATTTCGAGGGCGGTCTGGATATGCTGCTTCATGGCCTGGTCGAGGGTGAGGATCGTTGCGCCCTGCTCGGGCTGGAAGCGCCCGGCCGCAGAGTCTTCGGGGGGAGCGAACTCCTCGAAGCTGAGCGGCTGGGCTGGATCGACAATGCGCGTCCGGATCAGGGCGCGCTCGACCTTGTTCTGCAGCTCACGCACGTTCCCCGGCCAGTCATAAGCCAGGAGGCTCTCCATGGTGCCCGGCGCCAGCTCGGGATTCACCCGGAGATTCAGCTCCCTCGATTTGCTCATGATGAAATGGTGGACGAGCACGGGGATATCCTGCTTCCTCTCCCTCAGCGGCGGGATGTTGACGGGGAACACGTTGAGCCGGAACCAGAGGTCCTCCCGGAAGGAGCCTTCCCGTACCAGGTCTTCGAGATTCCTGTTGGTTGCGGCAATGATGCGGACATCCACCCTGATGGGTCTCGTTCCGCCCACCCGCTCGATCTCCTTGTCCTGGAGCACCCGCAGGAGCCTCACCTGCACGGACAGGGGCAGGTCTCCCACCTCATCCAGAAAGATCGTGCCCTGGTGAGCGCGCTCGAAGCGGCCGGGCACCTGGGACAGAGCACCGGTGAAAGCCCCCTTTTCATGCCCGAACAGCTCGTTGTCGATGAGTCCTTCCGGTATGGCCCCGCAGTTGATCTTTACGAACGGGCCTTCCCGGCGCGGCGACGAGTAGTGGATCCTGTTCGCGATGATCTCCTTGCCCACCCCGGTCTCTCCGAGGAGGAGCACCGGCGTGGTCAGCGGTGCCACCTGGTCGACGACCTTCATCACGTTCTGCAGCCCGCCATTCGCGCCGATGATCTCGGTGCCCGACGCCTGCTTCAGCTCGTGGCGCAGCTGCCGGATGTCGTCGGAAAACAGGTCCTTGATGTTCACGATGTCCTGGTACTGGAGGTTGTTCGCCATGGCGATGGAGAAGGGCTTTTCCAGGAGCTCTATCAGACGGGCGTGCTCGTCGGTGTACCGGTTGCGGCCCCGCACGAAGAAGTCGATCTGCCCGAGCCTCCTGCCCCTGAACCACGTGAACAGCACCAGGCTCGATTTTTCCACGAGACCGAGCGTCTTCCATATGGTGAAGGGTATCGAGTACTCCTCCGTGATGTTGAAGATCCTCACCGTGTTCTTCACCTTCTCGAACAGTCGCGGCCCGTCGGGGGGCATGGGGATGCTCTTGATATGGGTGTTCAGCGGGATCGCGGTCCTGATGGTCATGATCGTGAAGGTTTCGGTTTTCGGGTCGTAATAACTCATCATGACGCCATCTAAGGGGATGTAGGACTTCAGGAAGTCCAGGCATTCCTGCGCGACCTCTCCGATGTCCAGACTGCTGCAGATGCGCAGCGTCGCCTGCTTGAAGAAATCCGTCTCATCGACCGGCATGTGTTCCTCCCCTGATGCAAAAGGCCATATTTGACACCCTACCACACCGGGACCATATAATGCACCTGAAATGTGTGATATATGACACCAAGATTCCCTGAGAGCCCGTACCTTATTGATTTGACTCACTGACCGACATGGCACACCCGTTGCGTATAAGAGGGCATATTCACTACCTGTTACACGATTCCAGAACAGGGGAGGTCGCAAATGAAGAAGGAAAAGAAGGGGTTCAACAAAGGACGCCGCAGTTTCCTGAAAGGGTCTTTGACTGTCGGCGCAGCAGGGATGTTTGTCGGGATGGCAGGGATCGCCCCCGGGACCGCAGAGGGCGCATCGGCAGGAGCTGCACCGGGGTCGTGCAAGAAGTACTCGTTCGACACCCCGCCCGCCCCCATTCCCGCCAGCAGCATCGTGGCGAGGAAGTCAGCCGACGTCGTCGTCCTGGGCGCCGGGCTGGCCGGTCTGTGCGCAGCCTATGCGGCAGCGGAAAAAGGGGCGAAGGTGGTGCTCCTTGAAAAAAGGGAGACGTTCACCTTTCATGGGGGATGGAACGCGGCAGTCGACGACCGCCTTCACAAAGCCAAGAACATCAAGGTGCCGAAAGACAAGATCATGGCCGAAGTCATGCGCTTCGGCGCCTACCACCCCAACCCGAGGCTGATCAAGCTCTGGCTGGACGAGAACGGGCGCATCATGGACAGGCTGCTCGATCTCGCCGACGCCGCCGGAGTCAAGTACTTCATCGACACGAACAACAAATCGTACTGGCCGTATACGGAATTCCCCACCGCCATCCAGTTCCTGCCGGGCTGGAACTTCACCCTGTGCAGCATGCTGGAGAAATACGTCAAGGCAAAGGGGGTCGAGATCATGTATCAGACCCCGGCCGCCCAGTTGATCCGGAAGAACAAAAAAAGCAAGGTCACCGGGGTGATCGCGAAAGGCAAAGACGGATACATCCAGGTGGACGCGGCTAAAGGCGTAATCCTCTGCACCGGATGTTACGTCAACAATCGGGAAATGTTTGAGAAATACTCGCCGCGCTGCCTCAAGATCGTCGGCGACGGGTACCCCGAAGGCAGCAACACGGGGGACGGCATCCTCATGGGCATGTGGGTTGGGGGTGTGAAGCAGGAGACTGACTGCCCCATGCTCTGGGATGGGTTCACCGCCATACCGGGCGGCTTCAGAAACCGCGTCGTCAACCTGGCGCGCCAGCCCTTCCTGAACGTCAATCTCCTTGGCGAGCGCTACGCCAACGAAGACGCTCCCTTCGGCTATACCGCAAACCAGGACATCCAGCAGCCGGGCGGCTGGAAATGGACCGTCTGGGACGCGAACTGGAACACGGACAAGGACAAGATGCACGGCACGGTCTGCGAGAACATGATCAACACACCTTTATGGAACGACAAGGAATACGAGCGGTTCAAGAAACAGGGCGTCATCGTGGAGGCAGACACCATCGAGAAGCTGGCCGACAAGATGCAGGTCCCCAGGGACACCTTCGTCGCCACGGTAAAACGGTACAATCAGCTGGTACAAAAGGGGGTGGACGAGGATTTCGGCAAGGACCCGGCAAAGCTCACCGCGATCGTCAAGCCTCCTTTCGGGGCCTGCAAGACGGGGGCTGGCCTGCTGGTCACCATGGACGGCCTGCGCATCAACACCGACCTGCAGGTTCTCGACGTCGAAGGCAAGCCCATCCCCGGGCTCTATGCAGCCGGCAACGCTTCCGGCGACTTCTTTGCCAACGACTACCCCATCACCACCACCGGGATCAGCCACGGGCGGGCCTATGCCTTCGGCTGGCTGGCAGGCGAGAAGGTGGCAGACCTGAAAGGGTGACAGCGAGATGACACGATTTTCTTCATCCGGACCGGGCATGGCCGGCAGCGGCCGTTCCGGCTCCGGAGCGGAGAAGAGGGCAGCACACGGGGCCCCGTCGCATGTACGCACAGGGATGATCGCCCTTTGCACGATGGGGCTCCTGCTTTTCCTTTTCGCCGCTCCCCATGCGGCGTGGACGCAAAGCACGCCCGATGCCGGAGCGCTTCTGGGCGACAGGCACAAAGCTGCGGGGATCGAATGCGCTCGATGCCACAAGGACAAGCCATCGGCACCGGTCCCTGCGTCGATCTGCACAGGCTGCCATGCGGACATGGCAAAATCCGAAAAGATCAGGGACAATCTTCCCAACCCGCACAACTCGCATATGCCCTACCCCGAATGCTCGAGCTGCCACCACGCGCACAAGCCTTCGGAAAACCAATGCGCAAGCTGCCACAACTTCAGCTTCAGGATGCGGTGACCGTCCACGGCGAACGGCTCCACGACCATGCGCGCGAACATTTAATCTATTGATTTTACGAGAGCTTGGAGGGCACACAGGGCAGGCAACTCTCGCCCTTGTCCTTCCGGCTCTGTTCTGCTATCGTTTCGCGCATTATGAAGACACGGACATCCTGCATCCTCATCGCATTGGTCATGGTTCTTGCGGGGATCTCCGCGTGCTCGAAGGGCGCGGAGCAGGCGCAGCCCAAAGCCCCTGCGGCGGCTGACAGCAGGCCCGTGGACGGGGACATCCTGGTGCTCTCCTCCATCGGCGACGCGTCGAACCTCATCCCCATGCTCTCCACGGACTCCGCCTCCCACCAGGTGGCGGGCCTCATCTACAACGGGCTCGTGAAGTACGACAAGGACTACACCATCGTGCCCGACCTGGCGAGCTCCTGGGACATCAAGAAGAACGGCAAGCTCATCCGCTTCCACCTGCGAAAAGACGTGTTCTGGCACGACGGCCGCAAGTTCACGGCAAAGGACGTCATGTTCACCTTCAAGACCATGATCGACCCCAAGACCCCCACGGCCTACGCCAGCGACTACAAGCTCGTCAAGGAGGCCAGGGTCATCGACGACTACACCTTCGAGGTGGTCTACGACAAGCCCCTGGCGCCCGCGCTCATCTCCTGGGGGTCGCTGCAGATGCTGCCCGAGCACCTGCTCAAGGGCAAGGACATCTCGAAGAGCGAGCTCGCCCGCAAGCCCGTGGGCACCGGCCCCTTCAAGTTCAAGAAGTGGGAGACGGGCAGCCGCATCGTGCTCGAGGCCAACGAGAGGTACTTCGACGGCAAGCCGCCGCTCATGGGCATCCTCTACCGCATCATCCCGGACCAGAACACCGAGTTCATGGAGCTCAAGGCGGGCAACATCGACTTCATGGGCCTGACCCCGCTGCAGTACCTCAGGCAGACCGCTGCGCCCGACTTCACCTCCCGGTACAACAAGTACAAGTACCTCGCCGACGGCTACACCTTCCTGGGCTTCAATCTCACCAGGGCGCCCTTCAACGACGTGCGGGTGCGCCGGGCCATGGCCTACGCCATCGACAAGCAGGAGATCATCAAGGGCGTGCTCATGGGCCTGGGCGAGGAGGCCACCGGCCCCTACAAGCCGGGCACCAGGTGGTACAACCCGAACGTGCAGCGCTACCCCTACGACCCGGACAAGGCCAGGGCCCTGCTGAAGGAAGCGGGCTATACGGACGGCAACGGGGACGGCGTAGTGGACAAGGGCGGCGAGCCTCTGTCCTTCACCATCATCACCAACCAGGGCAACCCGTTACGGGAAAAGACCCTGCAGATCATCCAGGAGCGGCTCAAGGCCGTGGGCGTCCAGGCAAAGATCCGCGTCATCGAGTGGACGTCCTTCCTGAAGAACTACGTGGACAAGGGCGACTTCGACGCCGTGCTCCTGGGCTGGAACATCACCCAGGACCCGGACAACCACACCGTGTGGCACTCGAGCAACGCGGTCAAGGGCGGCCTGAACTTCATCTACTACAAGAACCAGGAGGTGGACAGGCTGCTGGAGGAAGGCAGGTCGACCTTCAACGAGGAGGAGCGCAGAAAGGCCTACTTCAAGTTCCAGGAGATCCTCGCCTCGGACCAGCCCTACGTGTTCCTCTACGTGCCCTACTCCCTGCCCGTGGTGAGCTCGCGCATCCACGGCATCGTGCCCGCTCCGGCCGGCATCACCTACAACCTCGAGAAGTGGTACGTGCCGGAAGAGCTCCAGAAACACAAAGTCGTGCCATAGGAAGACGATGCTGAGATACCTGCTGAAACGACTGGCGATCCTTGTCCCCACGTTCATCGGCATCACGATCGTGTGCTTCGCGGTCATCCACCTGGCGCCGGGCGAGCCCACGAGCATGCAGGCCGAGCTGAACCCGAAGATCACGCCCGAGGCCATCGAGCAGCTCAAGCGCCACTACGGCCTCGACCAGCCCGTGCACATCCGGTACCTCGTGTGGGTGAAGAACCTCGCGAAGCTGGACTTCGGCACCTCCATCTCCGCGGACGCCCGGCCCGTGTGGGACAAGATCAAGGAGCGCCTGCCCATCACCATCTCCATCAACGTGGCCTCCATGATCATCATCTTCCTGGTGTCGATCCCCCTGGGCGTCATCTCGGCCGTGCGGAGGGGCTCGCTGCTGGACCGCTCCATCACGGTCTTCGTGTTCATCGGCTTTTCCGTGCCGGGCTTCTGGCTGGCGCTCATCTGCATGGACTTCCTGGGGGTCAGGCTCATGTGGCTGCCCATTTCGGGCATCCACTCCCAGGGCTACGAGCACCTGGGCCCCTTCGCCAGGGCCCTCGACCTCGCGCGGCACCTGGCCCTGCCCGTGCTCATCTCGGCCTTCGGGTCGCTGGCGGGCATGAGCCGGTACATGCGCTCGAGCATGCTGGAGATCATCCGCCAGGACTACATCCTCACTGCCCGGGCCAAGGGCCTCTCGGAGCGCGCGGTCATCTACCGGCACGCCATGCGCAACGCCCTGCTCCCGGTGATCACCATCCTGGGCCTGTCCGTGCCCGGCCTCATCGGCGGCTCGGTGATCTTCGAGAGCATCTTCTCCATCCCGGGCCTGGGAAAGCTGTTCTACGACGGCATCATGATGCGCGACTACAACCTCATCATGGGCAGCCTCACCATCGGCGCGGTGCTCACGCTCCTGGGCAACCTCATCGCGGACATCGCCTACAGCGTGGCTGACCCGCGGATACGGGCGAGCTGACATGGGCTTCTGGTCGCGCTTCTTCCGGGACAGGCTTGCCGTGGGCGGGCTCGTCATCGTGCTCGCCCTCTTCCTCATCTCCGCGCTCACGCCCTTCATCGCGCCCTACGACCCGAGCGCCATCGACGTGGACAACATCCTCGCGAGCCCGTCCGCAGGCCACCTCTTCGGCACGGACGAGCTGGGCAGGGACGTGTTCACCCGCATGCTCTACGGCGCGGGCATCTCGCTGAAGGTGGGCTTCGTGGCCGTGGGCATCGCCACCCTCATCGGCGTGCTCCTGGGGGCGGTCTCGGGCTACTACGGCGGCTGGGTGGACATGGTGATCATGCGCTTCGTGGACATCATGCTCTGCTTCCCGTCGTTCTTCCTCATCCTGGCGGTCATCGCCTTCCTGGAGCCCTCGATCTTCAACATCATGGCGGTCATCGGGCTCACCTCGTGGATGGGGATCACGCGGCTCGTTCGCGCGGAGTTCCTGAGCCTCAAGGAGCGGGACTTCGTGCTGGCCGAGAAGGCCATGGGTGCGAGCGCTCCGCGGATCATCTTCCTCCACATCCTGCCCAACGCCATGGCGCCCGTGCTCGTGTCCGCGACCCTGGGCGTGGCCTCGGCCGTGCTCGTGGAGTCGGCCCTGTCGTTCCTGGGCATCGGCGTGCAGCCGCCCACGCCCTCCTGGGGCAACATCCTCACCCAGGGTCAGAGCACGCTGGGAGTTGCCTGGTGGCTCTCGTTCTACCCGGGCATGGCCATCCTCATCACGGTGCTGGGCTACAACCTGCTCGGGGAAGGCATCCGCGACGCCATCGATCCGCGGCTCAGGGGCTGAGGGGCCAGCCTCCAAAAAAGAGGGGGCACCTCTTCACCCCGCGTGCCAGTCAATGAGAGGACAGGAATCGGGTGGATTTTATTCCCCGATACCGCTATACACTATTCGTATTTTGATATATATTTCAATAGACTGCCGCTTTTTTATTGTGATGCAGAAGGAAACCCGCCCGTTACCGCCCTTCACCTGCCATGACGGAGTCTGCCCATACCGTGGTACGCCATCAGGCATCGAGCGGGCTTCTGATTGCCATGGCCCCCTTGTGCATGACATGGGTATATACCATAGTGGTTATTACGAGACCTTTGCACAACTCCGACAGCAGCGGAAGTTGTCAGGGTGGTGATTACCAGCGATCATTACCTTTAATATAATGATATTATGAGAGAATAATGGTATACTTCTCCCAGCATGGGATGAATGGGAGGGGGAATATGGGATTCAAGGAGTATGAGAGGAACATGAGTTTCCTGGATCTTGAGCTGAGCAAGACGTTGGGGTCTTCCAGGACCCAGAAGTTTTTGCAGGAGATCCATGACTATATCAGGTGGGAGCCTTTTGAGCGGATACTTCTTGATGTGTACCCGGTGGGGAAATCAGCGGCAGGCAATGTGGCCTATCCCCCGGTGATGCTTTTA
>Ga0208459_1000071_pt1:82500-136903 | contig 136903 bp, 122 predicted proteins | sample AD_UKC087_MetaG_FD_184433 | JGI IMG/M metagenome (GOLD analysis project Ga0208459, IMG submission 184433) | Active sludge microbial communities of municipal wastewater-treating anaerobic digesters from USA - AD_UKC087_MetaG (SPAdes) (version 2) | ecosystem: Engineered > Bioreactor... | reverse complement strand
TTCCACCTGGTGCACAGGGGTTTCCTGGAGCAGGATGTGGGGAACTATTCGGTGCTCAGACTGAGTACGAAGGCCCAGCCCCTGCTCCGCAACGAGGAGAGGCTCTTCATGGCCGCGCCCCGCCTGAAGCCTGCGTCCGCCCCCAAGGGCCAGGCGCGCAGGAAGGCCGGGGACATCGACTATGACCACGGGCTCTTCGAGATACTCAGGACTGTGCGCAAGCGGCTGGCGGACCAGGAGGGCGTGCCGCCCTTCGTCATCTTCAGCGACGTGTCCCTGGCCCAGATGGCAGCTCTCCTTCCCCGGGACAGCAAGAGCTTCCGCTCCATCCACGGAGTCGGCGACCACAAGCTCGAACGCTACGGTCCGCACTTTCTCGAGGAGATAAAGAGGTTTGTCTGCGTAAAAGAGGGCATGGACACCTGAAGCCGTGTATGGCCTTATGCGCCCATGCCCTTGTGATGCTTTGGAAGGTGTGTCGTCAGCAGCCGGAGCAGCCTCCGCCGCAGTCCGAGGCTCTGGCGAGGGCTGAGGAGATGTAGAACCCCTCGCCCTGGGGCGTCACGATGTAATCCAGCTTGATGGGCTTTGCCTCGTCCAGCAAAGACTTTTCAACCAGGAAGGTCAGTCCGTTCTCTTCAAACACTTCGTCCTTGTCGTTTTTCTCATCCAGAGAAATGCCCAGTTGGGGGCCGCCTCAACCCATGCCCGCGATGAATATCCTCATGGGAGACTGGTCGCGGGTCTTGAAAAACTCCCTGATCTTCTCTGTTGCCAGCTCTGTCACTTCGAACATCTCATTCTCCTCTCGGGTGCCTGAACCTCACCGGCAGCTTCCAGCAGCGGCAACGTCACTGCACCTGTTTTATTACCCCTTTTCATAAGGGTTTGGGGCTCCGAAAACAAGCCTTTTCACGCATTATCCCAGAAGGATGCACTGCGATCCTTCACCTGACGAGCACGAGCAGCATCTTGAAGCGCTCGAGGGCCTTGATCGCATGCGGTTTGTTCGCGGGCATGACGATCATCTCGCCTTCCTCGAGGGTGTGGGGAATGCCCTCGATTGAAACCTCGGCCCTGCCCTCGAGGATGTGGACAAGAGCGTCGAAGGGTGCGGTGTGCTCGCTCAGGCCCTCTCCCTTGTCAAAGGCAAAGACGGTCACCGTGCCCGTGGTCTTTTTGACGATCTCCCTGCTCACTACGGAATGGTCCTGGTATGCAGCCAGGTCCTTCAGGACCATCGCGCGCGCCAGGAGCTCGGCCTTCACTCCCTGTTCCGCCATGTTCGCGTCTCCTTTCCCTTCCGGCCCTGCACCCTGCGAACGGGCCGTGTCATTCCTCTTATTATAATGGATATCATAATAATGGATAGTGACAGGGTGTTCCTTGACCCAGGTCAAGAATGGAAAAACAGGCGATACACAGACGCTGGATGCGGAGCTTCCGCCAGGATGGAGCGGGAGGCCGTCATTCGGGCTGAACGAAACCTTCCTGCAGGGCGAGGCTGTCCATGACCAGGGTCAGGGCATCCTCGGTCTCCGGGTCCCGGGTGATCCTGACCCGGGAGTCCACGATCTTGATGTAGTGGTTGCACGACCGGCAGAAGTAGACCCGGACGCCCTCGATCTCTTCGGTGTCGAAGTACCCCAGCAGGTTGTGGTCGCTCGTGCCGCACATGTAGCAGGTGACCCGGGGGAAACGCCAGGTGTGGCCGCAGGAGAGGCAGGCGAGCGTGCGCTTGTCCTCGGCGTCGAAGCCGATCTTCGGGTAGGCACCGCAGAAGGGGCACACCCCCTTTGACCACTCTTCAGGGACGAGGCTCTGGTTCTTTTCCCTGAGCAGGTGCAGGAAACGGGACACGGTGGCGTTCATGACCCCTTCCGCGAGGTCGCGCTCGGCCTCGGGGATTTCCGGGACCGGAGAATCAGCGATGAAGGACTTCAGAACCTCGGCCATATCAAAACCGGGATCGGCCTGGGCGACCTCTTTCCACACGGCCATGCAGATGGGCGTGAAGACCTGGAGGAAGGGGCTGAAATCGCTCATCTCGCGGCAGGGGGTCTCAAGAACGGGGATCGTGACGTCCGCCATGATCCGCTCCACGATCTCCCTTAGGGACTTGATGCCGAGGATGGCATCGGTGTCGTTCGGATAAGCCTTCAGTATCGTTTCCCAGTCCATGCGGGAACCCTAGAGAATAACGGGCTTGAAGTCAAGGCATTTCAGTTTTCATGTTTATTATGCGCCGTCTTGCATATCATGTTTTATTATGCAATATAATGCATATCTTACGCTGAATAATCATTCATTTTTTCGTTGAAAGTGTTCCCCTTTCATCGTATATTGTGCGAGTTACCAAATACACCATCGTGGGGAGAGTGTGCATATGAATATCTCGAGGAGAAATTTCCTCAAGCTGGCTGGTGGCACCCTCGCAGCGGCCGGGATCGGGGCAGGGGTCGGTGTACAGCCGGCGTACGCACTGCCGAAAAAGGTCCGCTATGCGAAGGAAGTGACCACGATTTGTCCCTACTGCGGAGTGGGTTGCGGCATCATCGCCCATGTTGCAGACGGGAAGGTGATCAACACCGAGGGCGACCCGGATCATCCGATCAACAAGGGGGCCCTGTGCTCCAAGGGTGGATCGCTCTACCAGATCGCGAACAACGACAAGCGCAACAAGCAGGTCCTCTACCGCGCACCCGGAGCAGATGCGTGGAAGGAAGTCGAGTGGGACTGGGCGCTTGAAAAGATCACGGCGAACCTCAAGAAGGCCAGGGACGCGGGGTTCAAGCTCACCAACTCCAACGGCGAGGTGGTGAACCGCTGCGAGAGCATAGCGTCCATCGGCGGAGCAGCGCTCGACAACGAAGAAGTCTACGCCCTGACCAAGATGAACAGGGCGCTCGGTCTGGTGTGGGTCGAACACCAGGCCCGAATCTGACACAGCGCCACTGTCGCCGGTCTGGCGGCATCCTTCGGTCGCGGTGTCATGACGAACCACTGGAACGACATCCAGCACGCGGACGCGATCCTCATCATGGGCTCGAATCCCGCGGAGAACCACCCCATCTCCTTTAAATGGGTAAACGAGGCAAGGAACAAGAGGGGCGCCAAGCTCATCGTGGTGGACCCGAGGTTCACCAGGTCAGCGGCCACGGCCGATATCTACGCCCGCCTCAGGCCGGGCACGGACATCGCCTTCCTGGGCGCGGTCATCAACTACGCCATCGAGAAGAACCGGATCAACGAAGAGTACGTCAAGAACTACACGGACGCTTCCTACATCGTGAACCCGGCCTTCCAGGGCGCCCCCGACCTCGACGGCGTGTTCTCGGGCCTGACCGGCGCCAAGTACGACAAGGCGACCTGGGGCTACGAGATGGACGCAAACGGCATCCCGAAGCAGGACCTCACGCTTCAGGATCCCATGTGCGTCTACCAGCTCCTCAAGAAACACTACTCGCGCTACACCATCAAGAAGGTAAGCGAAATCACCGGGTGCGACGCAGCGGACCTCGAGGCGGTGTGCGAGGCCTACACGGCCACCTACAAGCCCGAGCTCTCCGGCACCATCATGTACGCCATGGGCACCACCCAGCATACCTACGGGTCCCAGAACGTCCGGGCGTTCGCCGTTCTCCAGCTCCTGCTGGGCAACATCGGCGTTGCGGGCGGCGGCATCAACGCGCTGCGCGGTGAGAGCAACGTGCAGGGATCGACCGACCACGGCGCCCTGTTCCACATCCTCACCGGCTACCTCAAGTACCCCAAGGCCAACCAGCCGACCCTGGCCGTGTACAACGAGCAGAACACGCCCAAGAACAAGGACCCCAAGAGCCTCAACTGGTGGGGCAACACCCCGAAGTATATGGCTAGCCTGCTCAAGGCCTGGTGGAAGGACGCCGACCTCGAGACGGCGTACTCCTACATACCCAAGATCGACGACGGCAAGAACTACTCCTATCTGCCCATCTTCTCGGCCATGGCCAACGGAGAGATCAAGGGCCTGTTCGCATGGGGCATGAACCCGGCCGTGGGCGCGCCGAGCTCCAAGATGATCCGCAAGGCCCTGGCGCAGCTCGACTGGTTGGTTGCCATCGACCTGTGGGAGACCGAGACCTCGGCCTTCTGGCAGAAAGATGCAGGCGTCGACCCGGCAGACATCAAGACCGAGGTTTTCCTGCTTCCGGCAGCCTCCTCGGTGGAAAAGGAAGGGTCCATTTCCAACTCCGGCAGGTGGTGCCAGTGGCGCTACAAGGCCATCGACCCGGTCGGCCATGCCGAAGACGACCTCTGGATCATCACCCAGATCGTCAACCGCACCAAGGACCTCTACGCCAAGGAAGGCGGCGCATTCCCGGATCCCATCCTGAACCTCTCCTGGAATTACGGCAAGGTGGGCCTCGACGGCAAGATCCACGCCCCGTCCCCCCGCGAGGTGGCCAAGGAGATCAACGGCTACTTCATCGCCGAAAAGGAGATCGAGGACAAGGCAAAGGGCGAGATCAAGAAGTACAAGCCCGGCGACATCGTGCCCTCGTTCGCCATGCTCCAGGATGACGGCTCGACGGTATGCGGCTGCTGGGTGTACTGCGGCTCCTTCGACGAAAAAGGCGAAAACAAGATGATGAAGCGTGACGCCAGCGACCCCACCGGCCTGGGCATGTACCCCAACTGGTCCTGGTCCTGGCCCGTCAACCGTCGCATCGTGTACAACCGGGCCAGCGTCAATGCCGAAGGCCAGCCCTTCTCCAAAGAGAAGCCCGTACTGTGGTGGAGCAAGCTCAAGAAAACCTGGCTGGGCGACATCCCGGACGGCGGCGGCGGCCCGGATGCCATCCTTCCGTTCATCATGGTCCCTCACGGCAGGGGCATGCTCTTCGCCGCAGGCATGAGCGACGGCCCGTTCCCCGAGCACTACGAGCCGCTGGAATCGGTGGTGAAGAATACCATCAGCTCCACGCAGGTATCGCCGGTCATCACCCGCTGGGACGAGAAGGCCAAGGAAGCGACCTGCAACCCGATCCTGGCCGCAGGGTGCATCGCAGCGCTCTACGGCAGCGAAGAGGCGAAGGAATTCCCGGTGGTCTGCTCCACCTATCGCGTCACCGAGCACTGGCAGACGGGCCAGATGACCCGCTGGCTGCCGTGGCTCACCGAGCTGGTGCCGAACCAGTTCGTGGAGATGAGCGAGGAGTTCGCCAGGGAGAACGGCATCACATTCGGCGACAAGGTCCGTCTCACCTCGGCGCGCAACGTCGAGGGCATCGAGGCGTACGCCATGATCACCAAGCGTCTCAAACCTTTCAAGATTCAGGGAAAAGACATCCACATGGTGGGCATCACCTGGCACTTCGGATACAAGGGACGGGTCACGGGCGGCAACGCCAACGACCTCACCCCGTTCATCGGGGATCCCAACACCATGATTCCTGAATACAAGGCTTTCCTCGTGAAAGTGGAAAAGGTTTAAGGGGGTGACACATGGCTGAATACATCAAGCTCATAGACGTGACGAAATGCACCGGCTGCAGGGGCTGCCAGGTCGCATGCAAGCAGTGGAACAACCTGCCGGCGGAGCAGACCATGTTCACCGGCTCTCTGCAGAACCCGAAGGACCTCAGCTACAACACCTGGTGCCTCATCAGGTTCGACGAGGTGGAACGCGACGGCAAGCTCAACTGGCTCATGCGCCACGACGCGTGCATGCACTGCGAGACGCCTGCGTGCGCAAAGGCGTGCCCGTCACCCGGCGCACTGAAGAAGCTCGAAAACGGCGCGGTGGTGCATGACAAGAACTTCTGCATCGGCTGCAGGGCGTGCATCATCGCCTGCCCCTTCGACATCCCGCGGAACAACCCGGATCTGGAGAAGATGGCAAAGTGCGGCCTGTGCCACGACAGGATCGACGACGGAAAGAAGCCTGCCTGCGTAACGACCTGCCCCACCGGGGCGCTGACCTTCGGCACCAAGGAGGAGATGCTCAAGGCCGCCGAGAAGCGCGCAGAGAAGATCAAGGGCTTCATCTACCCGGCGAACCCGAAATACGAGACCCACGTGATGTACGTGATGCCCGGCTCGGTGACCATCTCCGACTTCTCCCACACGAACCCGAAGCCGAAGATGCCGACCTCGCTGCTCTGGTGGAAGAACATGTTCAAGCCCTTCACGCTCATCGGCATCGCCGGTGTGGCCGGTGCGGCTTTCCTGCACTACATCCTCAAGGGTCCGCACATGCCTCACGAGAAGAAAGAAGAAGGGGGTGAATAAATGTCCGCACATGGAGATAAAATCAAGGTAACTGACGGGATCGAGAGGATCGTGCACTGGGTCCTCGCAGGCAGCTGCCTGTTCTGCCTCATCACCGGCATCGGTTTCATGTACCACTCGTGGAGCTTCATCGCCACCCTGTTCGGCGGGCACTATGCCATGAAGTGGATGCACATCTTCTCGGGCCTTGCCTTCACCGCCTCCTTCATCTACTCGTTCTTCATGTGGAAGAAGGACTGCGCCTTCGAGCCCCAGGACCTGCAGTGGGTCCTCAAGGGCGGCGGCTATCTCTGGCCCGTGGAGAACCTGCCCCCGGTGTACAAGTACAACGCCGGTCAGAAGGCCTTCTTCTGGATCCTGGTGGCGTGCGGCCTGGCCATCATCGCCTCGGGCGTGGTCATGCTCAACCCGCTCTACTGGCCCCTCCTGGTGGCGCGGTTCGCGTACATGATCCATGCCGGCGCAGTGGTGTTGCTCGGCTCCTTCATCGTGGTCCACATCTATCTCGGCACCGCAGGGAACCCGGGTACGGTTTCGGCCATGCTCACCGGCTACGTCACGAGGACCTGGTGCGAGACGCACTGCCCCCGCTGGCTGGCCGAGAGGGATGCCTGGAAGCCTGAGAACGAGGAAGAGACAGCGTAGCAGTACGGATCAGGGAACCACAGTGGGCAGGGCGGCCAGGGTCAACGGCGGCCCTGCCCTTTTCATTTCAGGATCGGCATCAAGGGTTATTTACTGGTAGATCACAGAAAGCGGGATCCCGGCATGGAGCCTTATATAGTTCAAAGCAGCAGGTGCCGGGTCAACAAGCCGGACCCTTCAGGACTTCCGGGCTCCGACTTTCCTGCAGCCCTTGAATAGCCGGTGCCTGGAGCTACTATACAGGCTATGGAAACTATGAAAAAACATCTGCTTATTCTGTCGCTCCTGTGCGTTTTTCCCGTTTGGGCCCTTGCTGCGGACACCGATTTCGGCAAGGCCATCACCCAGGCCAGGCTCAAGGTCCCCGAGGACGCGGGCGTACGCTCTTTTCTGGGCATCAGGCAGAAGAGCGGGCAGATGTCGCTGGCCGACATCGATGCGGAGATCATCATCGTCGAGATCTTCAGCATGTACTGCCCCTACTGCCAGAAGCACGCACCCATGACGAACGCGCTGCACCAGGCCATCGAAGCGGGCTCCGACACCCGCGGCAAGGTCAAGCTCATCGGCATCGGCGTGGGCAACTCGCCCTTCGAGGTCAAGTTCTTCCAGAAGAAGTACGGCATCCTGTTCCCCCTGTTCGACGACGCGAACTCCGCCGTCCTGAACAGCCTCACCGGGATTCGGACGCCCTACTATTTCGGCATCCGCAGGAACGGCACAACCCTGCAGACATTCTTCAGCAGGCAGGGCGCCTTCGACGATCCGCAGGCGTTTCTCAAGACCGTGCTGGAGAAGTCCGGACAGCCATGACGAGGAATGGCATGAAAACCATCAGACTCTATGCCCTCATGGGCGCCCTGATTTTCCTCACCACCGCCTCCCTTCCTCTGTGGGCGGCGTCGGACACGTTTAGGGAAGAGATCTACCACATGGGCACGCTCAAGCCCGTTGACAGCGTACCCAAGCTGAAGGTGGGCGATCACGCCCCCGGGTTCACCCTCATGTCCACCTCCGGCTCCCCGGTTTCCCTGAAGGACTATGCGGGGAAAAAGAACGTGGTGATATCCTTCGTCCCCGCGGCATGGACCCAGGTGTGCTCCGACCAGTGGCCGGGATACAACATCGCCCAAGAGGAGTTCGAGAGCCTCGATGCGACGCTCATCGGCATCACGGTGGACAACGTCCCCACCCTGTACGCCTGGACCAGGGCCATGGGCACCCTGTGGTTCCCCGTGCTCTCCGACTTCTGGCCCCACGGAAAGGTGGCGGAAGCCTACGGCGTCCTGAGATCCAACGGGACGTCCGAGCGGGCGATCTTCATCATCGACAAGAAGGGCGTGATCCGCTTCATCGACGTGCACGACATCAACAGGAGGCCCCCCCTGGAAGACATTCTCAACGCGCTCGAGAAGCTGAACAGGTAAGGCCCCACTTTCAAGCCGCACAAAAGACCCGCATAAAGATATCTATGATCCGCATAGGATACGCGGGTGTGAATACCGAGCTGCCCTCTGCCGGCAAGACGTTCAGGCTCTCCGGTTATTCGGAAGAGCGCATGCTCGAGGTCTCCCGCGGGAACATCGAAGCCCTGGGGGAGATCCTGCGCTGGAACGACAGGCACGGGATCAGGCTTTTCCGCATCACCTCGAACCTCATCCCCTTCGGCTCGCACCCCGTCAACTCGGGCTCATGGAAACGGGTGTTTCGCCGCGACTTCGAGAACCTGGGATACTTCATCAGGGAAAGCGGGATGAGGGTCTCCATGCACCCGGGGCAGCACACGGTCCTCAACACGCCCGATGACCGCTTCTTCGAAAGCGTCCTTAAGGACCTCGAGTACCACGATGCCGTGATGAGCCTGATGGGGCTCGGCCGGGACAACGTGATCGTGGTCCACGGGGGCGGCGGGTACGGGGACAGGACCGGATCCCTCAGGCGGCTGAGAAGCCGCATCAACGGCCTTCCGGACAGGTACGCCGGGCGGCTGGCGCTTGAGAACGACGACCGGGTCTTCACCGCCTCGGTCATCCATGCCCTCTGCCGGCAGACGGGGCTGCCGGGCATCCTCGACGTCTTTCACCATGAGGTGCTGCCGAGCTGCTCAGGCACGAGCACGCGCGAGCTCATCATAAAGTTCGCTACCACCTGGGGCGGCTTCCGGCAGAAGATCCACTACTCCGATCAGGACCCGGACAAGAGGAAGGGATCCCACTCACAGAGCGTCAATGTCTCCGCCTTTGGCACCCTTCTCGAAACCATCGGCGACCTGGAGCTCGACATCATGCTGGAGGCCAAGGACAAACAGGCATCGGTCCTGGCCCTCAGGGAGGCCTATCCCGAGCTCAAGTGACCCTGCTTGCCCCAGGAGCTTGTGAGGAGGCAGGGGCTGGATTACATGTAGTTCCATAGGCACCTGTGCATGCGATCCCCGGCGCACGACCCCATCTGGGGTCATGAGACCGGGAGATACGGGAAGGAGGAGGTCTGTATGAAATACGTGCTCGATGGAATCGTTGTGGCCCTGTCCCTCGCGCTGATCACGGGATGCGCCGAGCTCAAACAGCTGCGCATAGAGACCGCGGACCAGAAGGCAAGGATAAACCAGCTCACCCAGGAGGCGGACACCTGCCGGGGCGATCTGAACGACGCCCGCAGCCAGCTCCTGCAGGCGAAGAACGAAGCGCTGGAAAAGGATGACCAGCTCAGGGAGCAGAAGGTCGCCTTTGCCAGGATGCAGGAGGAAATGCAGGAAGAGCTCGATGCACGGCAGGATGAACTCGATGAGCTCAAGGGCAGTCTCACGCTCACCATGGTGGAGTCCATCATGTTCGAGCCCGGCAAGGCAGAGGTGAGGAAGGAAGGGATCGAGGTGCTGCAGCGGGTTGCCCAGGTGCTCAAGAACACCCGTGACAAGGAGATCCTCGTCGCCGGCTACACCGACAATGCGAAGATCAGGGGCAAGCTCTCCAGAAAATTCCCCACCAACTGGGAACTCTCCATGGCCAGGGCCATCACGGTCATGAAGATCCTGGAGGCCCAGGGCATCGACCCCAAGCTCATGAGCGCGGTGGGATACGGCGAATACCACCCCGTGGCCGACAACAGCACACCGGAAGGCAGGGCCAGGAACCGCCGCATGGAGATCATCCTCATGCCCAGGCGCCGGTAGCGCCGGAAGAGCGAGCGCGCCCTGCGGCACAACGGGGGAGGATCCTGGTTTCCATGCCCATCCGCCTGGATATGGATCTGCACCGGCCCGGGCCGCAGCCGAACTGCAGGCTGGCAGGGCAAGAGCAGGCGATCATCAGGCACGATAACGCATGAAGGCTTCGAGGGAAGACGCGCTGTTCGCGCACGAGGAACGGGTCGTACAGGGACCCTGCAAGGAGAGACTCAATGGCCGGGATGGAAGTGGGCATGATCGGACTGGGCCGTATGGGGGCGAACTTTTCGCTCCAGGCCCTGGAGAAGGGGATCAGGGTCGTGGGATACAGCAGGGGTGTCAACGAAAACGACCTCGTCGCGAAGGGGCTGGTCCTGGTACCCTCCATCGAAGACTTCCGGAGGGAGCTCCTGCCGCCGAGAATCATCCTCCTCTACATCCCTGCGGGTCCTGCGGTGGACACCATCCTGGGCCAGCTCATCGGAGTCCTGGACCGCGGCGACATCATCGCCGATGGCGGGAACTCGTACTGGGGCGATTCCATCGAGCGGGGAAAGCGCCTGAAGGAGCACGTCATCTCGTTTGTGGACCTGGGCACGAGCGGCGGGATGGAGGGCGCACGGCATGGGGCATGCTTCATGGCCGGAGGCGAGAAGGAAGCCATCGAACGGATCAGGCCCCTGCTCACGACGCTGTCCGTGCCGGGCGGATTCGTCCACACCGGCCCCATCGGCACCGGGCATTTCACCAAGCTCGTCCACAACGGCATCGAGTTCGGCATGCTCCAGGCCATCGCCGAGGGGATCGACCTCCTCGCCCACTTCCATGAAAAGCTCGACATACCCGCAGTGCTCTCGGCCTGGAAAAACGGCTCGGTCATCAGGTCCTGGCTGATCGAGCTCATGGAGCGGCAGCTTCGCGAGCAGGGCGGCATGGAGAACATTCCCCCCTATGTGGAGGACACCGGCGAGGTGAACTGGCTCATATCGGATGCCATCCAGATGGAGCTGCCCATCCCGGTCATCATCATGTCCGTCATGAGGCTGTTCGCCTCCCGGGACAAGGATGGGGTCTGGGCTCGCGCCATCGCCATGATGCGCCACGGCTTCGGAGGCCATGCCTTCGGCTCCGACCCCCTGACCGCCAATGAAAGGCGCCGCGGCCGGGTGGGGTGCATCTACCGGACCGGGCAGGAGGTCAAGAGCGAGCTCTAGGTGCCCCGCCTCACCGCGCGGTCTCGGATTCGAGCTTCTCGATGAGGAAATCGATCTCCCGTTTGACCTTGAGGTTTTCCTTGTACATGGCCTCCACGGTCTCGATTGAATGGATGATGGAGGAGTGCTTCCGGCAGAACGCGCCCCCGATGCTCTCGAGGGTGTCCGGGGTGTAGCGGCGGCACAGGAAGATGGCCACCTGGCGCGGGTAGACGATGTCCTTTTTCCGGGAGGGCGAGATCATGGTCTCACGGGTGATGCAGAAATTCTTTGCCACGAAATTCTGGATGAATTCGACCGTGACCTCCTGCTGTTTCTGAAGGGTCCCCTCCAGGAGCTCCTTCGCCAGGTCGAGGGTTACGCTGCGCTTCATGAGCGAGCTCATGGCGGCGATGGTCAGGACCGCGCTGTCCAGATCACGGACGCTGCCGAGCACATGGGAGCTGATGAACTCCACCACGTCGTCCGGCATGACGAGGCCGTTCTTCCTGGCCTTGTGCCGGATGATCTTTTCCCTCGTCCCCTTGTCCGGCCTCTTGATGTCGATGACGAGCCCCGACGAGAACCGTGAGCGGAGCCCCTTGTCCACCTGGGTCATGGAGCTGGGCGGCCGGTAGCCGGAGAGGACCACCTGCTTGCCCGCGGCGATGAGGTCGTCCATGACGTGGCAAAGCTCGGTCTGGGTCTTTTCCTTGTTCTTGAGCAGATGCACGTCGTCGATGAACAGGACGTCGAGCATGGAGGGCGAGTACGCGCTCTCGAACTTGTCCATGCAGTTGTTCCTGACGCAGTTCACGAACTCCTGGGAAAAGTCCCGGGCAGTGGTGTACCTTACCTTGACGGCCTTCTTCGTGCCCACCATCCTGTTCCCTATCGCATGGGCGATGTGGCTCTTTCCCAGCCCGGTGTCGGAGTAGAAATACAGAGGGTTGTACTGGTTGAGGTCCCTTTCCGAGACCGCCATTGCGGCCTCGAAGGCAAAGGCGTTGCATCTGCCCACGATGAACTCGTCGAAGGTGTAATTGCGGTTGAGCCCCAGCAGGGGGGACGGGTCGGCGGCGTACGGCAGGCTCATCTGGACCGGGTTCCTCCCTTCAGCCGCGGGGGTGATGCCCGTCCTGTCAGCGCTGATACCGAACCTGACATCCACCTCCCGATCAAGCGCCTTCCTGACGCCTTCGATGACGAGTTCACGGTACTGCCTGCTGAGATAGGTGTGAGAGAAACTGTTTGGACACAGAATGGTCACGGAGCCGTCTTCTTCGCGTATCATGATCTGCTCTACGAGAGCCCGGTCGGCTTCGCCCGGAACCGACGCAAGAATAGACTCCCTGATGAGTTCGCAGCTATTCACTTCTTCCCCCAGATGTAAATGATGTAACCTTGAACAAGTATGAGCACATAATGCCCTTATCCCGAGCAGATATCAAACCTGACGCTCTTCGGTTATGGGCATCTTCATCCCTGCAGCGAACATCCGTCTTTTAACTAATCATTTTAAATGGTTGAGGAAAAGAATAAGAATATTGCTCTCTTTGAGCCGGCCATGGCCGGGATGAGCTTGCTCCTTGCTCCGGGGGGATTTTCTACAAATTGTAGATAACTCAACATCTCATCATTCCTCTATTTTTCGTCATTTTCTTTCCAAATGTGTTCGGAGTGGCGAAGGTGGAGGATTCGGGCTCGATCACGGAAGCGCCACCGGCAGAGACTGCTGCATCTTCGGGTACGGCACCGGGGCCGAGTGAGCCCTCGGACTCGAGCCCTCGTCACGACGAGGATTTCGCATGGAAAGTGCCCGTGGTCACCCCTGCAGATCTGAGCTCAACTTCCTGGTATTTGTGCATTATATGCGATATCTTTTCCTAGATATCGCGTCTTACCCATTCTTTCTTTCACCGCGGATGAACTCACTTTACTTTCTATTTTAATTATTAACACCTTGCATATCCTACATATGGTTATACAACTTACAGTCCGACAATAATCAATATTTATTCCTCCGGAAGCATTGACATGACCTCTTACCCACTTATAATTACGTTAAAATACATGCAGATATCTTATGGCATAATGAAAGCTTAGACGGAGTTCTCCCATGGACATGAAACGCGACTATTATGAGGACATCAAGCTCTTCAGCAGCGGAACCATCCTGTTCTGGTCCGTCGTATTCCTCCTCTTTCTTTTCACTTTGCCCCTCTTCATCCCCTCCTACTACTTCTACCTCTTCAACATCATCCTCGTTCATGTGATCCTCGCCGTGGGGCTGGGCATCCTCGTGGGCTACACCGGGCAGATATCACTGGGGCACGCAGGGTTCTTCGCCATCGGGGCCTACGGGACAGCCCTGCTCATGTCCAAGCTCGGCATCCCCTTCTTCCCGGCGCTCATCGCATCGGGCCTCATCGCCGCCTTCTTCGGCTTCATCATCGGCCTGCCCGCACTGCGCCTCGAGGGTCCCTACCTGGCCATTGCGACCCTGGGCTTCGGGCTCACCATCATGCACATTATCGGCAGGTGGGAGATCTTCGGCGGCCGCATGGGCATCTCCACCCCTCCCCTGGACATCGGAGTGCCCCAGATGGGCCTCAGCATCCTCGTGGACTCGGACATCAAGATCTACTACCTCATCCTCGTCATAACCGTGATCATGGTCATAGGCGCCAGGAACCTCATGAAGACCCGCGTCGGCCGGGCCTTCGTGGCCATCAGGGACGACGACATCGCCGCTGAGGTCATGGGGGTAAACCTCACGATCTTCAAGACGCTCTCGTTCGCGGTGAGCGCGTTCTACGCAGGGGTTGCAGGCGGGCTCTTCGCCTTTGTCCTGGGCTTCTTCGATCCCTTCACCTTCAACCTCATCCTCTCCATCGTGTTCCTGGTCATGATCGTGGTGGGCGGGCTCGGGTCGGTGCTCGGGGCCGTCATGGGAGCCACCCTCATCACGTACCTCCAGTATGAGCTCCTGAAGAACGTGGAGGAGCTGCCGTTGATCGGGGACATCCTCGTGAAGATCTCCAAGCAGTTCCTGACCGTCATCGGGCTGCAGAACTTCAGCTCCATCGCCCTGGGGCTCATCATGATCGGGATCGTGATCTTCGAGCCGCTGGGCATGTTCGGGATCTGGATACGGATAAAGAAGTACTGGAAGACATGGCCCTTCTAGGGCTTACCATGAGGCAGAAAGGGTAAGGCATGATAGAGCAGCTCATCATCGAAAGCCTAGCCATCGGGGCGTGCTACGGCCTGTTCGGCGTGGCGGTGGCCATCATCTACAAGACCTCGGACGTGGTGAACTTCGGCCAGGGTGAAATGGGGATGATCGCCACCTTTGTCGCCTACCACATCCTCACGGCGTACGGCGCCACCTTCTGGGTTGCCTTCGCCCTGACCATGGTCTTTGCCGTCCTTTTGGGGATGCTCATCGAGTTCCTCTTCCTGAGGCCGGCGAAAGACCCCACTGTGCTCGGGCTCATCATCATCACCCTGGGTTCCGAGATGCTCCTCATGGGGCTCGCGAGCTGGAAATGGGGAGCCGAGCAGAAAGACTTCACCTTCCCCCTGTCGGTTTCGAAGAACGTACAGATCTTTCCGGGCCTCGAGATCAATGAATGGGCCATGGGGGTCTTCATCCTGACCTTGAGCATCATGATCCTCCTCTACCTCTTCTTCAGGTTCTCGAAACTGGGCATCGCCATGCGGGCCACCCAGCAGAACCAGAACGCGGCCAAGATCATGGGCATCAAGGTGGAGCGGGTGTTCTCCTTCACCTGGGCCATCAGCTCACTCATCGGGGCGGTGGCTGCCATGTTCTTCGCAGCCCGCTCCGTGCTCGACCCGAACTTCATGATGGAGCCCTTCATGAGGGCGTTCGCGGCAGCGGTCCTGGGCGGCCTCACGAGCATACCCGGGGTCGTGCTCGGGGGGATCATCCTGGGCTTCATCGAGAATTTCTTCGGGTATGCCTGGCCGGAGTGGAAGCCCATCGTGGCCTTCGTGCTCATCATCATCATCCTCACCATCAAGCCGAGCGGACTGTTTGCGAAACACTATGTGAAAAAGGTGTAACGGCATGAACGGGAAAGGCTTCATGAGCAGGACCACCATCCTGAGAGCAGCCCTGGGGACAGCCTTGTGCGCCCTTGCTGCAGCCCTCCTTCTCTTCGACAAGCCCCGGGGCATGATCGAGATGGCCTTCGAACGCCCCCGCATCGAGAAGACCCTGCACGATTACTTCGCGGCAGAGATGAGCAGGGACCTCGACAAGGTCTACAGCCTGCTCGCCCCATCCTCCGTTTACCGCAGAAGCCACACCTATGATCAATTCATGGACGACATGAAATCGAATTCTGTCCGGATCGTGAAATACAACGTGGTGGACATCTACGGTCTGAGGCCGAACCACGACCCGTCAGCCTACCCCAAGGTGGAGCGCTTCGTTCAGGTGGAGGTCGATGTGGATGTGGGCTTCGCTGACACAGGCACTACAAGCTCATGCAACTACTGCTTCACCTTCATCAAGGAAGGCGGGCGCTGGTACAAGGGATAGGGGAAGAATCGGTCACGCACGGCACCGTGGTGCCGGGCAAAATAGAACGGGGAGAGAAGGAGATGCCATGAAGAGAGTATTGATTGGAACGTGCGCGGTGTGCCTTGTGCTGCTGATGACCGGTCCTGCGGATGCTGCACGGCCCGGGTTCGACAACAAGGAGATCCGCATCGCTCAGTGGAGCCCCCAGACGGGCCCGGCCGCGCCCTGGGGATCGGTGGCCCGCGGGAGCGGCCTGCTCTTCAATATCGTGAATGAGCAGGGCGGCATCCACGGCAGGAAGATCAAGTACTACATCCGCGACGACCAGTACAACCCCGCAAAGACCAAGGCGGCGGTGAAGGAGCTTGTTGAGCGCGAGGGCGTCTTCGCCTTCGTGGGCGGCGTCAGCGCGGCCAGCGGCATGGCGGTCAAGGACTATCTCGCCCAGAACAAGATCATCTGGGTGAGCCCGTCGACCTCAGTGAGCGAGTACATCCAGCCGGTGAACCCTTACCTCTTTGCCATCTATCCTCTCTACGAGGACGAGGCGAGCATCCTTACCAAATATGTTGTGGAAAAGATGAAATTCAAGAAGATCGCGTTCCTGTACCAGAACGATATCTACGGAAAGACGGGCCTCGAGGGCTGCAAGCAGCGTTTGAACGCGCTCAAGATGAAGCTCGTGGAGGAGATCTCGGTCGAGCCGAGCGAAAAGGACCTGTCTTCTCAGATACTCAGGCTCAAGAACTCCGGGGCGGAGGCGGTCATCATGTGGGTTACGCCCACCATCGCGGCCATCACGCTCAAGACGAGCGCAACCCTGGGATTCAAGCCCCAGTGGGTTACTTCGAATTCGCTCTCGGACTACGGCCTCATGAACATGATCACCGGAGGCTTGTGGGAAGGAGTCATCACCGGCGCCTTCACCCACGCGCCGGACTCCAATCACCCGCTCATCGTAAAATACCGTGAGGCCGCTAAGAAGTACGCGCCCGAGGAGCGCTGGGGAACGTTCTTCATGGCCGGGGCCCTGTTCGCGGAACCCCTGGTGGAGGCGCTGAAGCGCGTAGGTCCGAACCTCAGCACCGAGGCCTGCCTGAAGCAGCTCAACTCCCTGAGGAACTTCCAGGGCATCGGACCTGCAGTGACATGGACACCCACGCAGCACCAGGGCACGGACTCGGTGCAGATCCAGAAATGCGGGCCCAACAGCACGCACATCCTGCTCCAGGACTGGACCCCCAACGACCTGGCGACCTGGAAGAAGTAGCTCTGTCATGCACGCAAACAGGACAACAGTCCTTGTGTGAAAGGAGGATACGATGAAGAGGTTAACGTTCATTACTGCATGCCTTCTCGTGATAATGTTCCAGCCGTCCCTTGCGGACGCCGCACGGCCCGGGTTCGACGACAAGGAGATACGGATCGCTCAGTGGGGGCCCCAGACAGGCCCGGCTGCGCCCTGGGGGTCGGTGGCCCGCGGGAGCGGCCTGCTCTTCAACATCGTGAATGAGCAGGGCGGCATCCACGGCAGGAAGATCAAGTACTACATCCGCGACGACCAGTACAATCCCGCACAGACCAAGGCGGTGGTGAAGGAGCTCGTGGAGCGCGAGGGCGTCTTTGCCTTCGTGGGCGGCGTCGGCGCTGCCTGCGGCATGGCGGTCAAGGACTACCTCGCCCAGAACAAGATCGTCTGGGTTGCACCGTCGACGGCCATCAACGAGTACGTGTTCCCTCCCAACCCGTATATCTTCGCCCTGTATCCTCTGTATGACGACGAGGCGAGCATTTTAACAAAGTATGCGGTGGAAAAGCTTAAGGCCGGGAAGATAGCCTTCTTCTACCAGAACGACACCTATGGAAAGAGCGGCCTCGACGGCTGCAAGGACCGCATGAAGGCGCTCAAGATGCGCCTCGTAGAAGAGATCCCGGTGGAGCCGGGCGAGAAGGACCTCTCCTCCCAGATGCTCAGGCTCAAGAATTCCGGGGCCGATGTGGTCATCATGTGGGTGAACCCCACGACGGCCGCCATCGCGCTCAAGACTGCCGCCACCATCGGCTTCAAGCCTCAGTGGATATCCTCCAACACGCTTTCCGACTACCCGCTCATGAACAAGATCACCGGCGGGATGTGGGAAGGGGTCATCACAGGCATGTTCGGCATCCCGTCCGACGCCAATGTCCCCATCATGAACAAGTATCGTGAGGCTGCAAAGAAATATGCTCCAGAGGAGCGTTTCGGGACGTTCTACACGGCCGGGGTCATGTATGCCGAACCGCTCGTGGACGCGCTGAAGCGCGTCGGCCCGAAACTGAGCACCGAGGCTCTCCTGAAGGCATTGAATTCGACGAGAAACTTCCAGGGCATCGGGCCCCTGATCAACTGGTCCCCCACGGTCCACCAGGGCACGGACTCCATCCAGATCATGAAGTGCGGGCCAAACTCGAGCTACGTCGTGCTCCAGGACTGGACGCCCAACGAGCTCGCTTCCTGGAAGAAAAAGTAAGACCGTAAAAACAGCATACGCGTGAGACGGACCGCCTGCCCTTTTCCCCTCATAATGGGGAAAAGGGCAGGAAAAAGAGTGCATCTTCATAGAAGCAAGGAGTCAGCATGGCCCACTTCTCGGTGGAAAACTTGAGCATCAGCTTCGGAGGGATCCGGGCTGTGAGCGACGTGAGCTTTTCGGTGGAGCAGAACACCATCTTTTCCATCATCGGCCCGAACGGGAGCGGGAAGACCACCATCTTCAACATGATCAGCGGGATCTACAAACCCGACTCGGGCAGGGTGCTCCTGGACGGCGAAAAGGTGAACGGGCTTTCCCCGGACAGGATCGCCAGGAAAGGCATTGCCAGGACCTTCCAGAACATCCAGCTCTTCGGCAACGCCAGCGTGATGGACAACCTCATGCTGGGACGCCACATCCACATGAAGACAGGCATCTTGAGCGGTGCCTTCATGGTGGGCAGGTGGACCCCCAGCGCTCGGGAGGAGATCAGGCACCGGGAGGTCGTGGAGCACATCATCGATTTCCTCGATCTCCAATCCGTCCGCGACCAGTTCGTGGCGAACCTGCCCTACGGCAAGCGCAAGCTCGTGGAGCTCGGGCGGGCGCTGGCGCTGGAGCCCAAGGTCCTGCTCCTGGACGAGCCCTCGGCGGGCATGAACACCGAGGAAAAGGACGACCTGCGCATCTGGATCAAGGACATCCAGGAGGACTACCAGGTGACGATCCTGCTCATCGAGCACGACATGAACATGGTCATGGGGATATCGGACAGGATCCTTGCCATCAACCAGGGGATCAAGATCGTTGAAGGCACGCCTTCGGAAGTGCAGAAGCATCCCGAGGTCATTGCCGCCTATCTCGGAGAGGAAGAGACCGATGCTGAGCATAAAGAATATCGAGACGTGGTATGACCTGATCCGGGCCCTGCACGGCATCTCCTTCGAGGTGAAGCAGGGGGACATCGTTGCCCTGCTCGGCTCGAACGGCGCTGGCAAGACCACGACGCTCAAGACCATCATGCGGCTTCTCGATGACGACCAGCCGGAAAAGGGCACCATCGAGTTCATGGGCAAGCGCATCGACCGGATGGACACCGAGGAGATCGTGCGCTTAGGGATCAGCTACGTGCCGGAAGGCCGGGAGGTGTTTCCCGAGCTCACGGTCATGGAGAACATCCTCATGGGCGCCTACACCCGGAAGGACCGCAGCGGCATCAAGGCCGACATCGAGCGGATCTTCCGCCACTTCCCCATCCTCGAGAAGAGGAAGAACCAGGAGGCGGGACACATGAGCGGTGGAGAGCAGCAGATGCTCGCCATCGGCAGGGCGCTCATGAGCAGGCCCAAGCTTCTCATGCTCGACGAGCCGTCGCTGGGCCTCTCGCCCCTGCTCACCAAGGAGATATTCACCATCATCAGGAACATCAACAAGGAAGGCATGACCATCCTGCTTGTGGAGCAGAACGTGAACATGGCCCTGAAATATTCCAACTTCGCCTTCCTCATGGAAAACGGGCGCATCCTCAGGGCGGACAAGCCCGAGGTGCTCCGGGAGGACGAAGACGTCAAGGAGTTCTACCTCGGGGTCGCCACCGAGCAGTCGGTCAAAGGGTACAAACGCTACCGCCGCAAGGTCAGGTTCAGGTAGAGGGGGACAACAATGGAAACGAACGAGAAGCCTACAGACAGCGTACAGACTCTGCCTCAGGCCCTCAAGCTGATCGCATCGTACCAGCCGGACCGGGTGGCCATGCGCATGAAGGAATACGGCATCTGGCACGACATCTCCTGGGCCCAGTATGCCCGGAACGTGCGCCACGTCGCGCTGGGGCTCCATGCCCTGGGAGTGAAAAGGGGCGACCACGTCTCCATCATTGGCGAGAACAAGCCCGAGTGGCTGTTCTCGGCCCTGGGCGTCATGTCCCTGGGTGCGACCTTCGTGGGGGTATACACCACCAACCCGGCTGCCGAGTGCGAGTACGTGGTGGGCCACTCCGAGTCGGTGGTCTACATCTGCGAGGACGAGGAGCAGTGCGACAAGGCCCTCGTGTTCCGGGAGCGCACCCCGGCACTGAAAAAGATCGTGGTATGGGACATGGAGGGGCTGAAGCACTTCAAGGACGAGATGATCATGAGCTTCGACGACCTGCTGGCCCACGGGAAAAAGCTCGACGAGGAGCAACCCGGCCTCTATGACGGCATCCTCGAGCAGGGCACGGAAGATGAGGTGGCTTCCATCATCTACACCTCGGGCACCACCGGGCCGCCCAAGGGCGCCATGATCACCCACGGCAACTACCGGTGGATCGCGAAGAACAGCGAGTCGGCCACCAGGCTTACCGTGGACGACGAGACCATCTCGTTTCTGCCGTTGAACCACGTCTACGAGCAGATCTTCGACCTCATGATGCACCTGCGCATAGGCCACATCGTGAACTTCACCGAGAACACGGACACGGTCATGAACGACCTCAAGGACGTCTCCCCCACCCTCTTCCACGCCGTGCCCAGGATCTGGGAAAAGTACCACTCGAGCATCGTGCTCAAGATGAAGGACGCCACCTGGTTCAAGCGCACCATGTTCAACATCGCCTTCAAGACCGGCACGGTATACAACAACTACCGGCTCGCCAAGAAGACCCCGCCGCCGCACATCCTGGTTGGGTACTGGCTGGCCTACTTCTGCGTGTTCTGGAAGCTCAAGCAGCGGCTCGGCTTCGACCGGGTACGCCTCGGCTTCTCCGGTGCGGCACCCATCTCCCACGAGGTGCTGAAGTTCTTCCAGAGCATCGGCATCCCCATCCGCGAGGGCTACGGTCTCACCGAGACCACGGGCATCACCCACATCTCGGATGAGAGCAACTTCAAGCTCGGCACCGTGGGCAGGAGCCTGCCCAACTCCGAGGTGATGATCGCTGAGGACGGAGAGATCCTCATCCGCCACGGGGGCGTGTTCAAGGGCTACTTCAAGGACGAGGAGCACACCGCCATCGCGCTGGAGGGCGGGTGGTTCCACACAGGGGACGTGGGCGAGATCGATTCCGAAGGCTACCTCAAGATCACGGACCGGAAGAAGGACCTCATCGTCACTGCGGGCGGAAAGAACGTGGCGCCCCAGTACATCGAGAACCTGCTCAAGTTCTCGCCCTACATCAACGACGCCGTGGTCATCGGCGACCGCAGGAAGTTCATCTCCGCCCTCATCGTCATCGACGAGGAGAACGTGGTGAAGTGGGCCCAGGACCAGAAGGTGCAGTACACCACCTTCGCGAGCCTCACCCGCACCCCCGAGGTGAACAAGCTCATCGAAGACGAGGTGAACAAGGTGAACAAGCAGCTCGCCCGGGTGGAGAACATCAGGAAGTTCCGCATCTTGGACAAGAAGCTCTACACGGAAGACGGTGAGGTGACCCCCACCATGAAGGTCAAGCGGACGGCCATCAACAAGCAGTACGGCGACCTCATCGAGTCCATGTACCGGGAGGGCGGCGAATAACGGACGGCCTTGCCGGGGTACCCCGGGACCGTGTATAAAAGAGGCCGTGAGTCTCCTGGACTCCGGATGGGGAGAACCGCCTCAGGACGGCTTGCCCGTTTTCTTCCCGGGCAGGGTTATCTTCCGCCTCTCATCGTCGGGGTTCTGGCGGTAGAGGATCACCACGTTGCCGACGAGGCCCACCGCCTCGCTTGACGTCCCGTCGGCGATCTCCTGGGAGAGCTCCTTGCGCTCTTCCTTGAAGTCCACGAACTTGACCTTGATGAGCTCATGGATCTCGAGGGCCTCGTCCACCGCCTTGATCAGATCGGGCGTGATTCCGTTCTTTCCCACCTGGATGACGGGACGCAGTTTGTGCGCCAACCCCCTGAGATATGTCCGCTGCGATCCCGCCAGTGTCTTTTTCAAGCCCGGTCTCCTTGCACATAGATTCTTGAAAGTTGAATAGTTGGCTCCAGGCTCATTGTCAACAACCATGATTTCCCTCAGACGGAACAGGCAGACTGCGCGGCTTGTCCACCGGCACAGTACCGTAATCCGGCGGGTACCGGTTCTATCGGAATGAGCTCATCTCCTTCCCCCCGCAACCTTCCTCTCCGGCTCGCCCTCCTCGGGGAGGGTTTCCGGTGCAACCTGTTCCTGAGATCTTTTCAGCCTGCTCTTTACGAGGAGGCCCAGGTGTCCCTTCCAGTCGTCGAAAAGGTCGTAGGCTGCCGGGACGACCGCGAGTGTCAGGAAGAGAGAGGTGAGCAGCCCGCCGATGACCGTGATGCCCATGGGCGAGCGGATGTCCGATCCCTCTCCCACGCCGAAGGCCACGGGGATCATGCCGAACACCATGGCGAAGGTGGTCATCAGGATGGGCCTCAGCCTCACGGGGCCTGCCTGCAGGAGAGCTTCCCGCCTGCTCATGCCGGCCTTCCTCAGGGTGTTCGTGTAATCAACGAGCAGGATGGAGTTCTTCTTCACGAGCCCCATGAGGAGGATGATGCCGATGAAGCTCACGATGCTGATGGTCTTGCCCATGAGGAGGAGCGCCCCGAAGGCCCCGATGAAGGAGAGCGGCATGGCCAGCAGCACGGTTACCGGGTCCAGGAAGCTCTCGAACTGGCCTGCCAGGATCATGTATGCCAGCAGGACACCGAGGAGTATGGCGAACAGGAGATAATTGAACGACCTGCCCATCTCCTCGGCCTCGCCCACGTAGGCGGTGGAATATCCGGGGGGGAGGATCTTCGATGAGATCCCATCGAGGTCCTTCATGGCATCGTTTAAGGGCTTGCCTTCGAGGTTGGCGAAGACCCACAGGGACCGCTGCCGGTCTTTCCGGATGATGGTGCTCGGTCCGCCGCCCTCCACGATGCTCACCACATTCCTCAGCTCCACGAGCTTGCCGTCCATCGCCCTGATGTAGAGCTTCCCGATGTCCTCGGGGCTCGTCCGGTTCTCGGGGTTGAGCCTCACACGGACGTCGTATCGCCGGCCTTTTGCCTCATCCTTGAACTTGGTGATCTCCACCTCTCCGGAGATGAGGATATTCACGGCCTCCGCTATAGAGGCCGTGCTCACACCCAGATCCGACGCCTTTTCCCGGTCGATGAGCACGCTCAGCTCGGGTTTGCCCGTCTCCAGGGACGTGTCTACGTCCACGATGCCCGGCTTTTTCGCGAATTCTGCCGCTATCTGCTTTGCGTACGAGCTCATCTCCTCGGGTGAGCCCCCGCTGATCACATACTGCACTGGTACGTTCCGCAAGCCCCCTCCCAGGATCGCCACCTCCTCGATGGTTGACTTCAGCCCAGGGATCGTGCCCAACTGTCTGCGCAGGTCCACCATGATCTCCTGCTGGGACCTGTCCCTGGCAGACCGGGGAACCAGGCGAGTGACGATGAAGGACTTGTTGATCTGGCCGATGGTGCCCAGGCCGGTCCCCTGGGCAAAGAATGCGCCGTTGATCTCCGGGACGGCCCGGACGATGCCCTCGGCCTGGGTGAACATGTCGATGGCCTTTTTCATGGAATAGTCGGGAGGCGCCTCGAGCCTTACCACGAACTGGCCCTGATCGTACTGCGGCTTGAACTCCATGCCGATGAACCTGACCAGGAACATGCTCAGGATGAAGAGGACGAACGCCCCGGTGAGCACGGCACCGCGGTGGTCGAGGCTGTACTCGAGTATGCGCCGGTACATATGCTCGATCTTCTTGTACCAGCGTTCAAGGGCATTCCAGAAGCGGTTCTTCAGGGCTGGCCTCCCGTCTGCCGGCACGACAGCCGGCTTCTTTGCATGGAGGAAGATCGAAGAAAGCATGGGGGTCAGCGTCAGCGACACCAGGAGCGATACGAGTATCGAAAAGACCACGGTGAGCGCGAACTGGATGAAGAACTGGCCGATCACCCCCTTCATGAAGGCAACGGGCAGGAAGATCACGACAATGGCGAAGGTGGTTGCCAGGACAGCGGGACCGATCTCGGAGGTGGCGTAAGAAGCCGCCTCCCGGGGTGACATGCCCTCCTCGATGTGGCGGTAGATGTTCTCGATGACGATGATGGCATCGTCGATGAGGATGCCCACCGAGAGCGTGAGCGCCAGCATGGTGAGGTTGTTGAAGGTAAACCCGAAGGCCCGCATGAGGGCGAAGGTGGAGATGATGGACACGGGCAGGGCCACGGCGGAGATCAGCGTGGTGCGCACGTTCCTCAGGAAGAGGAAGACCGCGATGACCGCCAGGATGGAGCCCAGGATGAGGTGCTCCTGCACCTGCTTCATGGAATCCACAATGTAGGTGGACTGGTCGAAGGCAATGCTCAGCTCCATGCCCGGCGGCAGGGTTTTCCTGATGTGCTCGAGCCTGCCCTTGATCCGGTCCACCACCTGGACCGTGTTGGTGCCGGTCTGCTTCTGAATGCCTATGCCTATGCAGGACATGCCGTTGTACCGGGCATAGGAACGCCTTTCCTCCATCCCATCTTCCGCCCTCCCGATGTCCCTGATCCGCACGGACGCGCCCTGGACATAGGCAACGATGAGGTCGTTGAATTCCGAGACGTTCTTCAGGGAACCCTTGACCTTGATGGTGAATTCCTTGGTGTCGCTTTCGATACGGCCGCCCGGGAGCTCGATGTTTTCCCTGCTCAGGGCCATGGCGACGTCGCTGGGCGATATCCCGAAGGCACGGAGCTTCTCGGCGTCGAGCCAGATCCTGATCTGCCTCTTCTGAATGCCTGCCATGACGATGGAACCCACGCCCTGGATCTTCTGGAGCTGCTCCTTGAGGATCTCATCGGCATAGGTGGACAGCTCCACCTGGGACTTGCTGCCCGTGAGGGTGAGCCACAGGACCGGGTTGCTCTCCGTGTTTTCCTTCTGGATGACGGGCTCGGAGATGTCCTCGGGGAGTCGTGAGCGGACAGCGGCTATCTTCTCCCGGACGTCCTGCACGGCAAGGTCGATGTCCTGCTCGAGCTCAAACTCGACATTCACAAGGGAAACGCTCTCAAAGCTCGTCGAGGTGATGGTCTTCACCCCATTGATGGTATTGACCGCCTCCTCGATCTTGTCCGTCACGTCGATATCCATGATCTCCGGGCTGGCACCCTTGAGCGTCGTGGTGACGGTGACCACGGGGAACTCCACCTTGGGGAACAGGTCTACCCCGATCCCGGGGTAGGACACGATGCCCATGACGACCAGCCCGAGGATGAACATGGTGGCAAGAACCGGCCGTCTTATCGAGGTATCAGAGATCCACATAACCCTCCATCCTTTCGTCCGCACCGGCGGACATTACGGGCGCGACACTGACATCGCGGGGCACGAGCTTACCTGACCACATGGATCTTCATCCCGTCGGCGAGATTGTTCTGGCCCACCACGATGAGCTTTTCACCACCGGTGAGCCCTTCCAGAACCTCCACCATCTCGCCGTACTTGGACCCGATCCTCAAGGACCGCTCACGAGCCCTGTCCCCTTCCTGAAGGAAGGCCTTGACCTTGGTGCCCTCGTAGAGAAGGGATGTGGCAGGGACCACGACTGCTTCCCGGGGAGAGCTGGTGTAGACCTTGACTCTGGCGAAAAAGCCGGGTTTAAGCTCCAGAGTGGGGTTCTCCACCAGGGCCTCAGCCCGCAGCGTCCGTGTCCGTTCGTCCAGGCTCGGATAAATGACCTTCAGGGTGCCTTTGAACTCCCTTCCCGGAAAGGTATCTACGGTAAACACGATGTCCTGGCCGACCTTCAGAAGACCCACATCCTTTTCCGTCACAGAAAAGGAGAGCTTGAGCGGGTTTATCCGGACTATGGTCATCACCGGCATGCTCGTCCTGACAAAATCCCCTGCGCTGACCATCTTCAGTTTGACGATGCCCTGGATCGGGGAGCATACGGTGGTCTTGTGGAGCCTCTGCCGGGCAAGCGACAGGGCAACCTGCGCCCGCTGGAGCTCTTGCGTTTCCACGGCAAGCCGGGTGGAGATGTCGTCGAACTGCTGCAGAGTCACGAGCTCTTCCTTGTAGAGGGCCTCCTTCCTCCTGTGCTCCACCTTCAGGTTCAAGAGACCCGCCTCTGCCTGCTTGACGAGCGCCTCTGCAGTGGAGACATTCAACCGGTAGTCCGTATCGTCCACCTTCGCCAGCACCGTGCCCCGGGATACAGGGGTGCCCTCGTCCACATAGACGGCCCTGAGCATCCCGTCGGCCTCCGAGCTTACCGTGACCTCTTCATCGGGATAGAGACTCCCGATGGAATCGAGGTAGGGCTGGACAGATCTTTTCTCCACCGGCCATACCTTGACATTGTTCATCTTTTCGCTCATGACTGCCTCATCCTTCCTTGCGCATCCAGGGCTTGCGATTGCGATGCACAAGGCTGCCACCATGAGGACCATGAAGCCTGTCTTCCCAAGGCCCACTCCATGACCTGGGCTGACGCGACGGGATGATCTCTTTCTGTTCATTACTGCTCTCCCTTTTCCTTCAGCACATTTGACTGTCTTCTATTGATTTCTTTCATGAACCTTCCTGTGGCCTGCTCCAATGAAAGGATGGAAAGTTGATACGAGTAGTTTGCGAATGCAAGCTGACGCTCCGAAGAAACCAGGAGGTCGTTGGCATCGATGACGTCGAGGCTGTTCGCGAGCCCCAGCTCGAATTGACGCATGACCCCGCGGTAATTATCCTTTGCAAAGGTGAACTGATCTTCGAGAAATTTCACCCTGTCTCTCTGAGTGTTGAGTTCGAGGAACACATTCTCAACCTCCATGGCCACGGTCTTCTTCAGATCCTCGTACTCGAGAACGGCCTGACGCTCCCTTGTCCGCGCCTGCAGGAGCTCTGATCTCCTGAACCCTCCGTCGAAGAAGAGGAAGTTCAGGGTCACGGACCCATAGATGCTTTCATCGTTCAGCACCGAGGATTCCGGTTCCTGGTCGGTTTTCTGGTATACCCCCTGGATGTTGAGATCCGGCCAGTACGCACCTCGTGCATAGGAAACCTGCTTTCTTGCCATCTCCACCTGCTCTTCCAGGCTCTTGAGGTCTGCTCGCTCCGCGTAGGCAATGTTTATGAGCTCAGGCAAGGTGTTGGCCTGGCTTTCATATTGCTTCTCCTCCCTGAGGGCGAAGTCCCCTCCAATACCCACCAGCCGTGCCAGGGCCGTCTGCGCCGAGTCATAGGCATTCTTAGCCCTTGCCAGTTCGGATTTGGCACCGGACAGCTCGCTTTCCGCCCTCAGGATGACGATCATCGTCACCTCATCCACCTTGAGTCGTGAAACAGCTGCATTCCGGTACTTGGAAATCCTTGCCAGGTTCGATTCGGCGATCTCGACACTCTTTTTAGCCGTGAGGACATTGTAGTACGCCTGGGCCACCTGCAGGAGGTAGACCTCCTTCAGGTTGGCGAGATCGTTCTTGCTCTTTCTGATGCCATGCTCCGCGATTTCACGAGCCGTGAGCTCCCTCAGCGACAGGGAGAGTGCCTCGTCCGCCCTTACACCCCACTGAACGGCTGATTCCGGCTGCAGGAGATACTGGAAATCATTGTACTTGTCCTCAGTGAACCTCACATAGCTGCCGAATGCCGATAGTTTTGGTATCAGGAGAGACGTTGCCTTGGTCTTTTCCAGATGCGAATAATACACATTCGCCTTCGCTATCTGGATCTTCTCTGATCTCTTCAGTGCTGTCTCGAACAGATCATTCAGTGAATACTCTTCAGCCCCTGCCGAAAACGGCATACAGCACGAGGTGAACAGAACGAGCCCAATACATGCTTGAATTATCTTCATTTCATGTTCCCCTATTCGAACGTTGTCTTCCGGTTCTTTTCCCTCGAAAGCCTCCCCTCCCCTCTGCTCCTTGCAAGCGGAGGAATCAGTCATGACAGGCAGAGACCTGCGGAGGTCTTCCGTCCCCGAAGCACCTTGTCCAGCTGACCTTCTGGAAAAGCACTTGAATCCTCAGCTGGCGATGCCATGGCAGGGAATGCAGAGAGGTCCCTCTGCTGGTATGCTTGTCAGGACTGGGTCAGGATCAACGGTTTCTCCTCTCATCAGAATTTCATCACATACAATTCAATTGAATCTGAATTACTTACACATCGGGGTGTGTTCCACCCCTACCCTCTCTTCTCGGAACCGCTCACCTGGGCTGTTGCGTCCTGCTGGGTGGTACTGGGCTTGGGCGCCACATACAGGTGTTTTGTTTCGTCAAGCGTCTTCCGGACCCACCTGCCGGTGTAGGTCGGGCCTGCCATCTTCTGCCTGTTGAACAGTCCGAGCCCTTTTGAGCTCAGGTATGTCCTGCCGAAACATCGGGCCATGAGGAGGAGCGTAACGATCCTGCCGGCCATTGCTGGAACCTTGAGCATGAAGGCAAAGGCGTCCCCCCTGTCCATGTGATCGAAGTCATCCGGCATGTTTGCCTTGACCATGCTGCTGAACTGGAACTTCGGGTCGTTGCGGTCAAAGTCATTGGAGCCGGGAAACAGGTTTTTCAGGCAGAAGGGGTAATCATTGTGAACAAGACCTATCTTGTGCTTCTTGCAGTATTCCTCCTTGAGGGTGATCAGCTGTTGTGAGGGTTTGAACGAGCAGTCGAAAAAGATGCGGCTCCAGGAGTTCTTGAAGTAGAAATTCACGACCCTGGGATTGGCGGATATGGACGTAAACACGATATAATCCAGGTTCTTGAGGCAGGGGGTCCTGGTGAAGAACCATTCGAGCGTCATGATGACGAGCTTGCGGGCGATGTCCATACCCCGGCACTCCTTGATCACCATGGTCTCGTCATTGCTGTACACACAATATCGTCCGCTGTACAGCAGGGTAACTGCATCGAAGCCGACCACCCGGCCCTCCTTCTCAGCATAGCTCAGGACATCGCATTTCCGGAGATACTCGAAAAAGTCCTCCTGCGGTTTCCAGCATGCTCGCTCGACCGCAGCACAGGCGTTGATGATATTCGACAACCTGCCCCAGTCGGCCACCTTGAGGTCGATGAGATAGTAGTTGATTCCCTTGTACCTCTGGATGAAATAATCCCCGCAGGTGACAGGCACTTGGTCGTATTCCCCTTCAGAATAGTACCTCTGCTCATTCTTCACGGACTCATACACAAGCTCCATAGAACCTCCTTTCCATCATAGCACTGTAACAACAATCCCTTATTCAAAAGCGGGCTGCCAAGTCTCTTCGTTGATGCGCACATAGCGATCATTGACTTCAATAATCCCGCCGTCCTCCCAAACAACTTCTCGGGCTACATACCTTGTCATAAATGACGCGGTCTGAAGATTACCCTTTCACAGCATATCTTATGATTATTTTTCATTTTTATGATTTCTCCTGTTTAGCAAAATTTTGCTTCACTTCATTGATGGTGTTGGCAAAAAACAGACCGATCAGGCTGCGGGACAAGATAATGGATGTCGAATAGGTAAGTCCGAATGCCATGATGTTTTCACTCGTCCCGTACCCCTTGAACAGATAGATCATCGCCGCCTGTGCCGTACCGAACCCGCAGGGTGCTATGGGCAGGCTTATGATCAGCAGGATGATGGGCACATAGGCGATGAGGGTGGTGAGTGGGATGGTCATGTGGAAGGCCCTGACAGCCACGTAGAAAAAGGCGATGAAGAGAACGTAGTAGATTCCCCGCCAGAAGGTCAGTGCCCAGTAGGTTGCCCAGGGAGCCTCGTGGAAGACCTTTATCGCATTGAAATTCTTGATCTTGAGCATAAGACCACGGTTGGGGAGCATTTTGAGGATACTCACGATGCCCACATCGATCAGTATGAAGCTGATGCAGAAGATAAGAAAATGCTGAAGCACCGGCGAGGAAGGCGTAAGGATGAGCAGGCCGATCACAGCCATAATCACGAGGGCGAAATGCGTTATCCCATTGAAATACAGCATAAGCCCGGTGGAGCGCATGATGGGTATGGAAAGGTTCCGCTTCAGATAATAGACCAGTGCACCGAGGCCGAGGCTGTAGTCGATTGTCATCAAAAGGTAGGTTACCCCGCGGATGCTCAAGGTATCCCGAAAAGAGATGGGATATCTGAAATGCCTGAGGGTTTCCATAAGGTTCTGCGTGTCCATGATGAAGCTCGCTCCGATAAAGACGATAAGCCAGGGGATGTAGAGGGAAATGTCGGCTTGGGTAAAGGCCGCAAGGCACTGCCTGGTGTCGATGTGCCAGAAAAGGTAAGCCAGGATGCCACCTGCAGTGAGAAAGGGGAAAACCCGTTTCCACAACGGCGTTCTCCCGCTCAGCGTGCGCGTTTCCTGCTCCTGGAGGGCATCAAGGTCCGGAGGATTGATCACCTGCATATCAGCGCTGGATTCAATTATCTTCTCATCACATTCCATATTTCCATCTCATCGCAATGAATTATGTTCGTACTTCACTATGATCCTGATCAGCCACCGGTCCCGTCCTGTCTACGGAATGGGGAATGTCCACGGAACAGCCGTAGATGAGCCCTCCGTGTAGTTCCAATAGGTAAAATCCGCGCAGTAGTCAGCAAACCCGCGCAGGTTCTGCGCGAACTGGTTCGAGGACATGTCAGGACTGTTGTCTTCGAGCCAGTTCAGATAGCTCTTTGTGTTTGACCAGAGGATGTTTTCGATCTCAAATGTCCAGGCCTGAACTTTTGCCAACTCGAGCTTGTTGATGTAGTTGTTGTAGGGACCGTAAATCGTGTTTCCCCTGTTGGATCTGTAGATGAGACGGCCGTACGTTTCCCTGTAGTCTTCCGCCATATTGAGGAGACAGGTGTCGTTTCGATCAAGATATTCGCCTGTTATGGTCATAGCATCGGCGTATGCATAAGGTGAAACACCATGAGCTGAAGCGAAGTAGGGGACGAAAACAGATATGGAAGGTTCGCCGAGGGCACACCAGAACGTTGTCAGACGAGGGTCCCCCCCATCGGGAACACCCTCGACAACAGTGCCTGACCTGGTGGCACTCCTGCTGATGCAGTAGGTGGTGTTGTAATTGGACTGAGAGTAGGTGCGCGTCTGCTTGCCTGTGATGTCCCTGGAAACGAGGTGCATCATATTTTCAGGACTGAGTGCCCCTGTATTGGCCAGCCCGGTCAAGAGTTCCAACCCCCGTTTGTACCGCTCACCACCAGGATTGTTCGGAAGCCAGAAATGGGTGTTGGTGCGGTTCACGAACCCGATGAAACTGCTCTGGGCAGCCTGGATCTGAGTACCGTTGTGATCTGTGACCCTGCCGGTGTTGGCATCGTATTTCCTGTACATGATGGGCATGAGACCGTAGGTGGTGTAGCCGGTGAACATCTCGTACAGCGCTGCACCTCCTTGCGCATCGATGGCCACAAAATTGCCGCTGATGGCATGATTAATGTGTTCTTTTTTTGTTGGCCAGGTTTTCACCAGGGCCTCGAAATCTTCAAGGGTGGTGCATTCCTCCACCGCATGCTGCATGAGGTCTGTATTGAAATTGCCCAGCTCGTGGGCAGGATTGAAATCCTCGTAAACCGAAGACAGCGCCATGGCGAATCCCGCCTCATTGACACCAGCCTGCGGCACCATCGGAGAGCCGTTGATCCTCTGCATCCAGCTGTCGTTGTGATACAGCATGAGGTAACCACCGGGGCCGGGATTTTTCGGTGAAAAATATTTTATCTGCTGCTGCCATCTCCCGGAGCAGTCGTAGTTCTTCCAGATAAACGGCCTGCCATTGGTGGACACACGAGCGGAAACGACAGCCACATCACATGCCCAGGATTTTGTCTCAGTCATCATCAAGATGCCTGTAAGCCCTGCGACTGCGACAATGAACAATAGTGGAACCCGAAGTCTACGTGGGTAACACATCTCAAAACCTCCTTTTCAATGTATGACCCAACGTATGCTTCCGCGAATGAAACAATGCTTCATCAGATATCACCGATTTTTCATTCAGGTCAGGCAGACAATCCACTGGATGAGGAGTCAGTCCCCACCGACGGTGCATAATTCTTCCCGACAAAGGATTCTATTGCCTTGCGCTTGATACCGGATGTGTTGTCGATGCTCTCGACGAATTCAACATTGATGGTGACCGGTTCGTCGAGGATTTTCCGAATGTCGCTCAGCAGCTCATTGAGATGCTCGACATTGTAGTCCCGTCCTTTGATGATCTTGATGGTGATGAGATCCTTGCGCACCTGCGAGACCTTGAACTCTTCCAGGAGGTGCAGGTATTTCTTGATGTACATGGTGAAGGTATTGAGTATTTTCAAAGATGAGACATACTTGCCGCTCGGCAGTATGAAGCAGTCGTCTGCCCTGCCCTCGAATGACTCGAGGATGGGGAAACCCGATCCGCATGGGCAGGAGGAGTTGCTGTATCTTCCCATGTCGCCGATACGATAGCGAATAAACGGCATTGCCTGGCTGCGGGTGGTCGTGAGCACGATCTCGCCCATCTGACCCGGCTCAACGTCGTTGCCCATGCCGTCGATGAACTCCACCCAGACATTGTCGGTGAATATGTGATACTTGTGGCAACGGCACTGGGAGGCGACCATCCAGGTCTCTTCGGTGGAGTACTCGTCGTACACCGGGCAGCCGAAAATCGATGATATGAAATCCCGCTGATCCTGGGTCGACAATTCCGAGTTTATCCCGATGAATTTCGGTTTGATATGTTTCAAATCCTCCGGGCTCATCCGCCGCGCGATCTCATACACGAGGGATGCATAGCCAATGATCAGGTCTGCCCGGGAAGAACGGAGCAGTGCTATCTGCTGTTCAACAGGGAGTGTGGACTTGATGTGAGTCGTCCTGAAAAAAGGCCCGAAGGTGGGGTAATCGATTTTTGTGTACTTGATATAGGCTACCCTGTGCCACGGCCGGTACCCGATCATGGTGTACATCCTGACCCCGGTGGCGATATAGAAGGCAAAGGTATCCTCCGTAAATATGAACGGGAGCGACCTTCCGGTTGATCCGGTGGTTGCGGAGTAGTGGCAGTCATCTATGTTTATGCCCCGTGCGACAATGCCTTTCGGGAAATTGCTCCGGACTTCATCCTTGGTTATAAAAGGGAGCTTCCTGATGTCTTCAGAAGTCCTGATGGAGCTGATGTCAATACCTGCATCATCGTACTTCTGGCGATAAAACGGTACGCATTCATACGCATTGTGTATTGTCTTGATCAAGCGCTTTTCGCTGAGCTTCCTGTGATGGGCGGGGGAGAGGAGCTGATTGAAGTGGACCTCGGCACAGGACGTAAATAAATTCCATATGAAACGCTGCTTCTGCATGCAGCGACCTCCTACATAAAAGTCAATCTCATATCAAAGATGAACCTGTATAAAGCTCCCTGTCATAAAGCACAATTCATGCCACTGGCAAGCAGGTTTTCTCGGGCAAGTAAGGTGCATGCGGCTTCTCGAAGGGTATTCAACACGCACCAGGTTTGGCACATGACAATATAAGTTGTTTATTGTTCACCTACCGTTTTGTTTTTTCATCATGAATGAATAATGATTACGGCTTAACGCCTCTCAATTTTAATTATATGATATTATGTTAATTTCTGTATCAGTTTCTGGTCGCGATACGGCTTCACGGCTGATTTCAATGCCGTTGAGCCCTTGAGTTTTTCTATGAATTACAAATTATTCTAACTATTTCTGTCCGGTCGGTGAAAAGATACTGTGTCCGGCGCTGCTCCCGGCAATTGACAGAGAACACGTGCATGCCGGCATGGTGCAGGCATAAGCTCACAATTCATAGGATTTTTTACGGAAGCACAGCTTTCAGCCGTACCATCCATGGCTCATGGAGAGGCTCATTCAACGGGTACACAGGTTCAAAGGGATCGGTGACGTAGAAGAACACGTTCAAGAAAACTTAACTCCCCTTGGTCATTTTTGAATGAGCATGGAATGACAGGCTTTTTTAACACTGAGCATCAATCCTCTAATGTTGTCATGAATCCCTATGGTCAGGTTCTCTGGGATCTGCTGAAGATGACCCATTATTAAGCCAGCTCAGATTTCAGATCCCCTATCCGAAGGAGTTTCCGGGCAGTTCCCGGTCATGGCTTCCTTTCTCATTTAAGAAAATAATTTCCTTCATTGACGAAAAGATTTTCCACACACCCTCACCTCCATCCGATCGCACGTCGCGCACGAAAGGGGGTACACCGCCACCTAACACACCCCTCCCATGCGTGCGGATCATATTTTATATTTTAAGTATAATCATAAGATTAGGTATTCGTTCTCTCTCATTTCACCCTGCGGCTCTATATGCGCCCTCTTTATCAATGCCCTTTGACACTAAAATTGCATAAGGCACTCCATTGTTCGCTGATATGAGGCCCCTGGGCCAGGTTATAATAATAAGGAGGTAAGACAATCAAATGAAACGGGCTCACCTCTTCCACCTTTAGACCCATCACTCCCAGGTGATGACGAACATGAAGAAAGCACTCCGTCGTGTGTCAATTGCCTCACGGGTCTGGCTGGCAGCCCATGAACTTTGTCCGCCGTTCTCAAACCAGTTAATATTTGAAGGGAATGGTATCCTTGATGTCGAACGCTGGCAAAGGGCTGTTGCGATCGCCTCTGCGGCTAATCCAGGGTCAAGGCTCGTCCTCAGGGGATATCTCGGTGCCAGCAGATGGGTGGATTCCGGGGTGACACCGAGGGTAAGGGAGGTCGATGGAAGCGCCTGGGATGGAATGAGTTCCGAAGGGGCTGACATCCTGTACGGCGGCTATTCACCGAGAAGGGGACCCATGGCAGAGGTTGTCCTCGACCACGGGTCTCCCCCGCGCGTGATCTTCCGATCGCACCATGCCGTGATGGACGGTCGAGGATGCATCACCTGGGCAGAGGACGTATTCAGAGCCCTGCGGGGCGAGCAGGTCCTCGGTTCGGATGATACCATCATCGAGGAGGACCTCCTCCACCTTGTCGAAGGCGATCCCATAAGCTATCCAGGCAGACGCTTCCTTGCCCCAACGGGCCGCGCACAGGGAACCTGTCCCGGAGTGGTATGGCAACGGAGGAAGGTCATTGGGAATATACCCAAGCTCCTCCCCCAGGTCCTGATTCTCACGGCAAGGGAGGTCTGGAGACAGGGCGAAAGCGCCGTGCGCATGGGGATACCGGTCGACTTGAGAGGACGCAGACCCGGCCTCCGATCGACCGGGAATCTCACGAATGCCATCTTTGTGGACATACCCCCTTGGAAGACCGTCGACGACCTGGCCTATGACATCATACGCAGGCTGAAAGGGCAACGGGACGGGTCGCTGACTCGGGAAGAGAAACTGGTCCCCCATATCCCGCTGCCCCTCATCAGAGGGATACTGCGGAGGGAAGCCCTGCAGGGGCATGCAAGCAATGGGTACCGCTTTTCAGGACTGGTTTCGAACCTGGGTAAACTATCCCTCGCACCTTTTCAGGGCGGAGGCTTCACCTCCCATTCCTGCACGGCAGTACCCGTCTGCATGGAGTCCTTCCCCTTTTCCATGGTCTTGTGCGGATACGGGGATACCGTTGAGCTCGTCCTGTCCATGCCGCGGGTACTTGCGAGCGGAGGTCGCCTGGAAGGGATCCTCGAGCGGATCGCACGGGGGTTGAGATCCACAGGAGAAGAGGTATGCTTCAGGAACAATATCAGTATGACACGCTGAACGAGCCAGAAAACCCGGAGGAGCGCCTCCTTCGGCGAGAGCTCCCGAAATTTCCGGGTGGGAGATATTCAAGACCTCTCTCATTTAACGAGCGTCTTTTCCTGGCCCTGGATGAAATCTGTCCGCCTGTCTGCAACCAGCTCTTCTTCGACGGCACCGGTATCCTCGATCCTGACCGGTGGACCAGGGCCGTGGAACTCGCTTCCTCGGTTAACCCGGGTAGCCGCCTCGTCCTGAAGGGGCACCTGGGATTCAGCCGCTGGGTGGATACCGGCATCACGCCGCGGGTACGCGAGGTGGATGGCAGCAGGTGGAACGGGACAGGGGCAGAAGGTGCGCCCTTCCTCCAGGACAGGCTGACCTGCAGAGAGGGTCCCACCTGCGAAGTGGTCCTTGTCCACGGCCCGACCCCCCGGGTGGTATTCAGGACCCACCACGGCGTTATGGACGGACGCGGCACCCTGCTCTGGGCAGAGGATGTCTTCCGGGCCTTGAGAGGCGACCCGGTCCTGGGGGCCTTCTCCACGCTCACTGACCACGAGCTGGCACGGAGCTTCCAGAAGCGTAAGCTCAAGCCTTTCCCGGCCAATCACATAGCACCTACGGGCAGGGCGTCAGGACAAGGGCAAGGAGTGGTGTGGAAGAGGGTCCAGGTAAGGGGCGGAGCCAAGAACATCCTGGCCCGGTGCATCATGCTCGCGGCCCAGGAAGCCTGGCGGGTCGCCGATGGTCCTGTACGGTTCGGCATTCCCGTCGATCTGAGGCCACGGCTGGGAAATCAGCGCAGCACAGCGAACCTTTCCTTTGCCATTTACGTGGAAGTGAGGCCCGAGACCACTATCGGCCAGATCGCAGACGACATTGCCTCACAGATCAGCCAGGGCCGTGAAGGCATGATTTTCCGGGGAGACAGCTTATACCGCCATGTGCCCATACGCCTGATGGCATCCAAGGCCAGAAAGATCATCCAATCGCGGCATGCCCGCGGCGTATACAGCCTGTCCGGCATTATTTCCAACCTTGGCCGGGTGAATCTGGACCAGTTCCAGGGGGGTGGATTTCAGGCAGAGGCGTTCTGGGCCATCCCCCCCCGGAATGAGTATCATCCGTTTTTCCTGGCGATGGCAGGTCATGGAGATACCGTGGAATTGATCCTCAGCATATCTAAGGTGCTGGCCGACAACGGCCGGATTGAGCAGGCCCTGGAGCATATCGCCCTGGGCCTGCATGGAATTGACAAAGGAGGATACAGAGAGCATGAGCTTTTCAAGACCCCTCTGCCGTACAGAGAAAATCTACCTGGTATTTGACGAGAACTGTCCGGGCTTTGCAAACCAGTTCTTTTTCGAAGGCACCGGTGTCCTCGACAGGAAGCGCTGGGAGAAGGCCGTTGAGATCGCCTCTGCGGCAAACCCCGGAAGCCGTCTTGTCCTCAAGGGGAAGTGGGCCTTTTCCCGCTGGGTCGATTCGGGCATTACTCCTCGGGTGGTGGAAATAGACGCCTCGAACTGGGATGGGCTCGGTCCTGTGGGGGCGCCTGCCCTTTTGAACGAATCGCTTCCCCCCAGGGAGGGGCCGACCTGCGAGGTGGTTCTCATGCATGGGGACCCTCTGCGGGTCATGTTCAGGACGCATCATGCCGTCATGGACGGCCGAGGAACGCTCCACTGGGCTGAGGACGTCTTCAGGGCCCTGCGCGGCATCAACCCCATCGGTTCCGACTCGCGCCTCACGGAGCTCGAGATGGCAAGGACCTTTCAGAACAAAGGCAGGACGCCGCCACCGCCCGAATTCATCGCCCCGACCGGCATGCCGCAGGGCAGCGAGCCTGGAGTCACCTGGCAAAGGATGCGCATACCCGGCAGGTACAAGAATTTGATCGGCCAGGTGGCGGTGCTGCTGGCACAGACCGCCTGGCTGCACGGACAGGGAAAGATCCGCTTCGGCATCCCGGTGGACATGCGTTCGAGGCAGCCCTATGTCAGGTCCACGGGGAACCTGACCAACATGATCTATCTGGAAATCAAGCCAGGAGACAGTGCCAGGGACATATCAAAGGAAGTTGCCAGACAGCTCGAGGCGCGCATGGATGGCATGCTTTACTGGGGTGACAGGATAATCCCCTTCGTCCCCTACGGCATCCTCAGGAACACAATCCAAAACGAGATCAGGGTAAAAAGGACAACCGGGCTGTATCGCAACTCCGGTGTGCTCTCGAACATGGGACGCGTGCCTGTGGAGCAGTGCCACGGCGGAGGCTTCGAGGCGAATTATTTCTGGGGAATCCCCCCCGGGCAGGAGCTCCTCCCTATCTTTGTGGGCATCACCTACGGCCACGAAGACACCACCCTGATCACGTCGATACCCAGGGTGCTGGCGAGCAACGGTCGGTTTCATGCCCTCATGGACCATATCCGTAACGGACTGGTGCCTGACGGTCAGCCCTGATCCGCGCTTGGGCCCACGGCCTCTCCGAACAGTGGGCAAACGGGGGAACGAGCATCGTTGTCCCCCGCCCTCTGTTCACCAGTCCCCATCACACACCCGACCATTGCCTGCACATGCATGCGGCATATGAACGAGGTAGTGATTATCAGATATACTAATACAACAAATCGTTGTGACTATAAATTGTTGCCATCCAAACATGCCTTACAACGGTTCTTCCCCGGGCAGGGATTGACCGGGCCTGAACTCCACTGGGAAGCATTTTACCAAGCCCATGCTGTTACAATTTTTTACACCTTGCGCACAGTACTGTCTCCCCCATTGGTCGGGAAGTTGTTCCGGGTCCTGCATACGCAGATGAGTTCTCAGGGGATGACGACGTGGGTTGGTGTGGAATGGGGATAGTGTCGATACTGCGGTACGTGGGGTCTGCAGCCCCTCGCCGTGAGGGGCTGCGGCTTACTGATCCGGCGAACAGATCACAAAAAGCGGGGTCCCGGCAGGGAGCTGTATGCCGTTCGCGGCAACAGGCGCCGGGTCAATACACGTGAGAGCTCACCAGGCAGCCTTCACCCTGCTGGACAGTTTGAACAGAGAGATCGCCTCGTTCTGGTTCCTCGGATGCTTCTGATAATACAAGGCATTGGCCTGGGCCAGAAAATGACTGCTTATGGCGTCACGCAAGGTACGGTCATGCCCCTGCTCGAAAACCCTGGTAACGAATGTCTGGATGACGGCCATCTCGTCATTGGTGCCTTTGATCTGGTTGAGGATCCCCATCAGCTCATTGGTCTTCCGTACGGCCTGCTCCCTTACCCCGATACCTTGGTCCTTCATGCTTATCCCCTCCTCTGGCTGTCAATAATCTCGCTGCACTCCCTAACCTGTTTCCAAATCCTGTGCCAAGCCGAGGCAGTCTCCATGCGGTTTTCCAGGCTATTTGAAAGCAAGGCCGGATAACGTTTCGAGTTTCTCATGAGCAAATGAATTAAAGACACGAAGATTCAATCTTTGCAGGAGGCAGCGGCAGGTTACCGCGTCAATCGGCAACCCGACAGGCCGGCATGGCTTTTTTCCCGGGATTGGCGCCTACATCCGGCGAATCCATAACAGGATGTTGTACACCAGCAGATGCATCGACGTAAATGAGCATCTTAAACCCCTTCACCCCTTTCGGGGGCAGGCGGTTATGCAGTCCCCGGTTTGAGCATTTTGTCCATGATGCCGGTCAGGATGTTCATGAGAAAACGATAGAGGATCGGGACGTGGTGCTTCAGGAAGTAGAGGATCCTGATGTCCATGGCCGTGATCACGAGGAATCTGCCCTTGCGGACGGCATCGGTGATGATATCCGCAACCTGCTCGGGCGGGACGGCATACCTGAAGAACAGGTCCTTGAGGCGTGCCGTGCTCACCTGAGTCCGTATGTCCACGGTGTCCACCAACCCCGTCCTGACGGCTCCCGGACAAACGACGCTCACCCCGATCCGGTGTTTCTTCAGGTCGTACTTGAGGGATTCGGACATGCCCACGAGCGCATGCTTGGTCCCGGCATACACGGAGTGCCAGGGAAGTCCGATGATTCCTGCGGCTGAAGACACGTTCACAATGTGGCCGGGCTTGCGTGCACGGACCATGTCGGGGACAAAGCACTCGACGCCGTGGACAGGCCCCCACAGGTTGACCCTGATGACCTTTTCCCAGTCCTCGTGCCTCATGTCCTCCACCTGCGAGAAGAGGGCAACCCCGGCGACATTGACCAGGATGTCCAGGGGGCCGAAGCGCTCGTGCACCTCTCGCGCGAAGGTCTTCACCTCCTCATACTCCCCGATGTCCATCACCCTGGACATGGCCACCTCGCCCCCTTTTCCTGCCACGATCCTGCAGGTTTCATCGAGGCCGGGTCCATTGATGTCGGTGAGGAGCATGACCCCGCCATCGCGTGCCATGCGGATGGCAGTCGCCCTGCCGATGCCGCTGGCAGCGCCCGTGACGAGGACCTTTCTGCCCTTGATCTCCATGGGACCTCCGTTCCAACCGATTCACGTCCCTCCTGCTCACATGAAGCCGCATCACCGGGGGGACCCACATCAGTATACCCCTTTGGGTAACAGGGGACGACACATCATTTCAGTGTCAGCTTCAGTATCCGGTCATCGCCTTTCCGGACAGTGCCCCTGCCGTCGCGGTTGCTCGTGAGCACATAGAGAGAACCGTCAGGGCCGGCGACCACGCTGCGGAGCCTGCCGTATCTGCCGCTGGACGGGCCCTGAGCGAACAGCCTCCGTATGGACGTCACCCGGTACTCCTTCCCCTTCCTCGAGAAGCCTATGCGGATGAGGGCCTCGCCCTTGAGTGTGGCCACGAAGAGATCGTTGCGGAAGAACGCCATCCCGGCCGGAGGCGTAGCTTCAACCCAGTGTACGATGGGATCGACGAAGGGCTTGACGTTCGCATCCCCCAGAACGAGGGGCCATCCATAGTTGCCCCCTTTCCGAATGACTTTGATGGAGTCGTTGCCGTACAGCCCGAACTCCCCTGAAGGACCGTGATCGGAAGCAAAGAGCACACCTGTGCCCGGATCCCACGCCAGCCCCTGGGGATTCCGGAGCCCGTACGCGTATACCGGGGATCCCTTGAGCGGATTGTCCTTGGGTATCCCTCCATCCGGGGTCAAGCGCAGTATCTTCCCTCCCAGGTCGCCCGGGTCCTGAGATCTCTCGGGCCTGCGGGCGTCACCGGTGCACACGTACAGCATCCCGTCCGGGCCGAAGGCGATCATGCCGCCGTCATGGACCCTCGCGCCGGGGATCCTCTCGATGATGACCCTGTCCTTTTCAGCCTTGTCCCCGGTGCTTCTCAGACGCTCCACCCTGTTGTACAGCCTGATGCCCTCCCGGTAGGTATACATGGTATAAAGATACGGCTGCCGGGGATAGTCGGGATGGAGAGCCAGCCCCATCAGGCCTCCTTCACCGATGTCGGCGACCTGCATCTTCGCATACGGCTGCTCCAGGAGCTTTCCGTCCCTGATGATGCGGATCCTGCCCGGCCGTTCGGTGACCAGTGCGCTGCCGTCCGGGAGGAATACGAGGCTCCAGGGCACCTCCAGATTCCCGACGTAGGTCTCTACCGTGAAACCATCAGGATCCGAAACATAGGTATCCTTGACCTTCTGGGGAGGAGGACCGACAACGGGGTCGCCCATGACGGGCTTCTTCGACTGGCCTTGAGCCTGCAGGGCCAGACCCAGCAGGATAAAGGCAACAAGAGCAGCCCGCAGGGCGGTCGCCCCGGTCTGTCGGCCAAGGGAGCTTGTGCCTCCACTGCCTCTTCGCATGATAACGCTCATACGCCCTCCATGAAATGGTGGTCAGCCCATGAAATAATCATGCGGATTACACTGCAGACGATCAATTGCCGGGGCAGTGCGTCACCTGTCCACCCTGTTCAGCAGGTGCGGACAGGAGTCACACTGCTCCCCATGAGGACGGCACCTCTTCTGCTCGAATCGGACCGGACGCCTGCACGGCGCTCAGCCGCTGACGGTGCTACACCCGCTCGTAGATGGTTGCCGGGGCCTGCCCGCCGCCCGTGCAGAGGGTGACCAGGGCATACCTTCCCTGGCGGCGGCGGAGCTCGTGGATGGCGGTAACGCTCAGGCGGGTTCCGCTGTTGCCCACCGGATGACCCAGGGCAAGCGCGCCCCCGTTGACGTTGAGCCTGCTCCTGTCAGCGTTGAGCTCCTTTGCCCAGGCAAGCGGGATGGGCGCAAAGGCCTCGTTCACCTCGAATATGTCGATGTCCTCCATGGACAGCCCTGCCTTGGCAAGCACCTTGGGCGTGGCAGTGAGGGGGCCGGTGAGCATGAGCACCGGATCCGAGCCCACGACAGCGTGTGCAACCACCCTGGCCAGAGGGGTGATCCCCAGCTCCTTGACCCTGTCTCCGCTCATGAGGAGCATGGACGACGCGCCGTCGGTGACGGTGCTCGAGAGGCCGGCAGTCATCCAGTCAGTACCCGCGAGGACCTTCAGCCCCTCGAGCGCTTCCCGGCTGGTGCCGGGACGTATGGGTTCGTCCACTTCACACTCGATCCGGTTGCCGTCCTTGTCGAGGCCCGGGACCTTGAGGATCTCGTCCTTGAAGCGGCCCTCCTCGGTCGCCCTGTGGGCCTTTTCGTGACTGCCTATGGCAAAGTCCTGGCACTCCTCCTTGGTGATCTCCCATTGATGGGCGATGGCCTGGGCGGCATTGATCTGGCTCGGGATGCCGTACTTGTCCAGGTAGTACTTGCCGATGGGATGGCCTGCGTTTGTCCCGTTGGACAGGGTGCAGTTCAAGTCGGAGGCGATGCCGTACTTGGACATGACCTCGCAGCCGCTGGCAATGACCACATCGTGGGTGCCCGAACCGATCATCCCCGCAGCGAGCTGGACAGCGGTCAGACTGCTCCCGCACTGGCGGTTCACCGTGACGCCGCCCAGGGTTTCCGGAAGCTTCGATGCCAGAACACCCATGCGTGCCAGGTTGAATCCCTGCTCCCCCACCTGGTACACGCATCCGGTAATGACGTCGTCCACCAGAGACGGGTCCAGACCGACGCGGTCCACCGCCTCGTTCAGGGTCAAGGCCAAGAGCTCGGGGGCCAGATACTCACGGAAATAGCCCTTCTGCTTTCCCACTGCAGTCCTGACAGCACTGACTACGAACACGTCTTTCATAATAAACCTCCACTTCAATTCTCCCACCCGAAGGAACAGACTCAAAGCTGCCCAGGCGGGTTTCTCTTCACATCATGGTAAGTTATCTTATTGTATTATAATAATTCAAGTAGCGGACGAAACCCTTTCTGTCAATGACTTTCAGCAGGGCGGAAAAACGGGCGATCGAATTGACCGCCCGTATTCCTCGTTTGCGGGGTTACAGGTAATAATACATCAGAACATGATTCCCACAAGCCCGCCGGCTGCGGCTGCGAGACCGGAGACCAGGGCTGACCCAAACACCCACCAGGCTGCCGAGGCGGCAACTTTCCTCACCTCATCGGTCCGTCTGAGTGCCTCTCGCTCTACCTCCCGGGTCTTCTCCTCCACCTCTTCCCGCATCATCTCCGCCTTGTGGATAAGCGAATCCCGTGCGTTCTCTATCCTTTCCACCGTCCGGTCGATATCCTCATCACTGATGTCCATGCCGCTCCTGGTGATCATCTGCCTCAGGTCGTCGCGGTCGATGGACTCCAGACGGTGGATCAGCGACATGGTGCCGGCCTTTGGATCGCGGAACAGCTCATCCAGGTCGGCCCTGACTCCGGAGTAGTGGAGCTCGGGATTGTCGAGGGAATCCAGGTAGCTTCTCACCCGTGCCTCTATGGAGCCCTGTGCTTCCTGGACACCGCCCGCTGCGGCTGCCGCGGCGCCCTTGCTCTTCTCATACTGAGACTTCAGACTGCTCACGGTGCCCGCAACCATGTCCACGACACGGTTTGCCTCATCCCTGCTCATGTCTTTCCGCTGGGACAGGATGGAGGTGATGGTGGACCGGTCGATGGTGCTCAACCTCCCGATAATGCCCTGGACACCTGCCCTGGGATCTTCGGACACGAGTTTGTCGATATCGCGCTTGATGCCTTCGGGGTTGAGCTCCTGCTTTCCGGTCCTGGACAGGTAGTCTTCAACCTTGTGCCGGTAATCTTCCGCCTCCTGGCGTGACATGCCGGCCAGCTCCATCATGGTGTCAGCGATCTTTTCCGCTGTATCCTTGTCGGACCGGGCTTCCGCGCTGATCTTTTCCCTGGCCTCTTTCGCCATTCCTGCAGCCGCCTGTGCGGCACCTTTCGCCTCCGCTGCACGCGGGGCGCCGGTGCCCGTGTGGACCCAGGCAGTAGCGCTGTGCTGCTCGGGGGTCGCCTTGATCTCGACCTGGGCATTGTCGAGTATGGCGGCGAGCTCATCCCGAATCCTCTGATAGTCAGGTCTGAGCTCCCTGATGTAGTGCTCGATCGTCTTTCTCATGTTCACGTCGCCGAAGATCTCCTGTCTCACGGCCTCGGCAACCTCCCGGGCGGTCTGAGCGGCCTGCTTTTCCCGCGACGGCTTCAGAAAGCCCGTGGTGGCTTCACTGACAGACTGGAACCCGGATCTCACGAGGCTCATGAGTGAGCCCACCATGGATGAAAATGCCGTTATCTCCAGGGCCATGGTGATCAGGTAGAACAGGCCCCAGATGGCAAGGCCGAGAACCACCGCGCTGAGTGCGCTGCTGAACGCAGTGCCCAGCTCTACCGCCAGCCACGACGCGAAGAACAGGGAAATGCTGGCGGTGATGACCGCCCAGACGCCGAATCCCGCGTTCAGCTTCCGGGCCTTGGCCTGGAGCGGCTCAGACGTTTCCTCTCTCTTCCCCTCTCCCACCTTGACCTGCCCGGCCTCCTTCCCCTCGCCCATGCGGACCGACCCGACCTGTTTCTCCGCCTTTTCCATACCGATATGCAGCGCGCTCAATCCGAGGGCGGCCGACAGGTTCGTGAGGAGGAGCTGGAATCCGAACGCCAGAATGATCCCCGCGATGAGCGAGGTCAGGAAACCAGGGCCTGAAATCACGGCAAGAGCCGGTATCGCTTCCCTTTGGGCGAAAAGAGCAGCAGGAAAGAACACCATTGACAACGTAAGGGTTACTCTTTTCATACACCTTCTCCTTTTCCGAGAGCTTATCCGGATATGGGCGTTCCGGGCCGTTGTCCCGGGCGCCGCGTGGGTCATCGGATGTCAATCGTGGGGAGGTGTTCGTGTGTCCTTCATCCGGAGCTCTGTTCGATTTATGGTTAATATAGGGGGGGCGTTTCCATGAGACAAGCGCACCTCAAGCCCACAAAACCGGGAAGAAGAGCCGTGAGTGAAGATTTCCCTGTGCTCCCTGGCGCCGGAACGGCGCGGCGGAAAACGGGATACACGAAAGGCCTAAAATGCCTGCACGGTGAGAGGATAAAAAAAAGGATGGCGGTTAGGGCATAGGACTCGCCATCCCAAAGAGGAGGTTAATAACCTTTGTTGCTAACTATTCAGATGATCGGGCTCACAAAAGGATTCATGCCTTCCAATCGTACTTTTTTGCGCTGTCCGTGAGACGTCCGAGCCGGCGGGCCAAGCACGGACGGCGAGGCTGTTCGAGGATGCTACTCCTCTTCCCCTCCGAAGAACCGCCCCTCTTCCCAGGAAACCTTGTGCTCCATGATGACCTGGAACTGATGGTTCAAGTCGGATATCTCGCGGAGCCAGAAATTCTCGCTCCCCCAGTCCGGATGGTTCGCCCTGAAGGCATAGTCGTTCACCTGCCGGGCGGTCCAGGCGAGGAAATAGATGATGCGCATGAAACGCAAAGGCTCGATGAGCCGGATGGAGGAGTATTCGAACTCCCTGAACTGTTCGTAGCCTTCGAGCAACAGATCGATCTCCCTGCGCGAACGCCCCGCGTGGTCGGGCAGGAGCATCCAGAGGTCCTGCACCGGAGGCCCCACCATCATGTCGTCGAAATCGATGGCCATGAGGCCCTCTCCCGGCCTGTCGAGGATATTGCCCCGGTGGCAGTCGCCGTGTATCCGGATGAACTGAGCCCCCTGGAACATGCCGCTGATGCTCTCCACGATCCGAAACGTGAGATCCTGGAACTGGGACTCGAGCTCCCGCGTGACGAACCCGCCCCGGATGATGAATTCCAGGTCGGCCAGAGTCGATTTCTCCGGGTGGAGGGTGATGCGGTCGACGGGCATCCGCCGCTCTCCGGCGAGGTGGATGCGGGCAACGAGCCTGCCCACCCGCACGAGGTCCTCCCCTGTGTTCAACTCGAACTCCCGTCCGGCCTTCCTCGGGAAGAGGGCGAAATAGCCGTCGTCACTCCTGCCGAGCGTGTTGCCGTCGGCAAGCTTCAAGGGGCTCACCACCGGGATTTCCTCTTCGGCGCAGTCCGCAAGAAACCGGTGTTCGTCCTCCAGTGCGGCCCTGCTCCAGCGGTTCGGGCGATAGAATTTGGCGATGAGCCTCTCGCCCGCCCTCGACTGCAGCTCGTACACCCGGTTGATGTAGCTGGGCAGGGGGATGGTGAGCCCGGTCAGGGGGATGCCCGAGGCACGCTCCACCACATCAAGCAGGGTCTCCGGGGTGAGGTTCTCGAAATCGGCAGTCCTGTTCATCCTTATCCTCCGCTTCAGGGGCCGCAGCCCTCACCCTGATCCGCAGCCGGCTTCCCGGCACGCTGTCAGGCTAAGACACATTATGCTCCCGGGTCCTGAGGAATTCTACCTGCGGCCACTCCTCCATGGTGAACTTGAGCCGCCAGGAGCTGGGGGAGAGAAACGTGAGATGTCCGCCTGCGTCCCTGGCAAGGTGGCTCTGACAGCTCTTCTCGAACTCCCGCAGCACCTTCTCGTCATCGCATTTGACCCAGCGCGCCGCCGTGTATTCCACGGGCTCGTAGATGGCCTCTGCTCCGTACTCTTCCTTGAGCCTCTCCATGACCACATCGAACTGAAGGACTCCCACCGCGCCGAGGATGTAGTGGCTGCCCACAAGGGGCTTGAAGACCTGGACCGCCCCTTCCTCGCTCAACTGGATCAACCCCTTCTGGAGCTGCTTGAACTTCATGGGGTTCTTCAGGATCACCCTGCGGAAGTGCTCCGGGGCAAAGTACGGTATGCCGAGGAATTTCATGGGCTCCTTGTCGGTGAAGGTGTCGCCGATGCTGATGGTGCCGTGGTTGTGGATCCCGATGATGTCCCCGGGGTATGCCTCTTCAACATTCGCCCGATCCTGGGCCATGAAGATGGTGGCATTCGAGAGGGTCACCTCCTTGCCGATCCGATGGTGCATCACCCGCATGCCGCGGGTGAACTTGCCCGAGCAGACGCGGAAGAAGGCGATTCGGTCGCGATGTGCAGGGTCCATGTTCGCCTGGATCTTGAAGATGAACCCGGAGAACTGCTCCTCGTACGGGGAGACCTGCCTGGTGTCCGCAGGCCGCAGGCCCGGGCACGGCGCCATCTCCACGAAGGCGTCGAGCATCTCCTGGACCCCGAAATTGTTGATGGCGCTGCCGAAGAAGACGGGGGTCTGGTTGCCCTTCAGGTACTCTTCCCGGTTCAGCCTGGGAAGGACGCCCTCGATGAGCTCAACGTCCTCGCGCAGCTGCGCAGCCTGGCTCCCGAGGAGCTCGTCCAGCGTGCGATCGTTCAGGTCGGTGATGACGATCCCCTCCTGATCCCTGGTGGCTTTGCCCGGCGTGAAGAGGTGGATCTGCCTGCGGTGGAGATTGTAGACACCCTTGAACTGGCTGCCCATGCCGATGGGCCAGCTCAGGGGCACGCACTCGATCTGGAGCTTATCCTCGATGTCGGTGAGCAGGTCCAGCGGGGAGAGCCCGTCGCGGTCGAGCTTGTTGATGAAGGTCATGATGGGGGTGTTGCGCATCCGGCAGACCTCCATGAGCTTCTCGGTCTGGGGCTCGACGCCCTTTGCGCTGTCGATGACCATGAGCGCCGAGTCTACGGCGGTGAGCACGCGGTAGGTGTCCTCGGAGAAATCCTGGTGGCCCGGGGTGTCGAGAAGGTTGATCTCGAAGTCCCGGTACGAAAACTTCATCACCGAGGTGGTCACGGATATCCCGCGCTCCTGCTCGATCTTCATCCAGTCGCTGGTGGCATGCCGGGCTGCCTTGCGGGCCTTGATGGTGCCTGCGAGCTGGATGGCCCCGCCAAAGAGGAGCAGTTTCTCGGTCAGCGTCGTCTTGCCCGCGTCCGGGTGGCTGATGATGCCGAAGGTGCGGCGTCTCGCCACCTCCCTCTCGTTGTGACGGCCACCCTCCGAACGCCCCCGGATGTCTTCCAGGTCTTCAACATTCTGATAATTCTGAAGTGCTTCCATTGCCTTTCCCCCTGCCTCTGCAGCTCTGCCGGGGGCTCCTTCGCTCAATTGTGGTTCGCGTTTTCCTCTTACAGAGAAAAAAACAGAAGTGTGTTCAAGACCACTGAATCAATACGCTTTAATGCGCATTTCCCTGTGTGTCAACGGAAAAATGGCCGGACCGCCCGGGTGTGACACAGGCTGGTCCGGCCGTATTCTCAGGCTATTTCACGTTTTTTGCGAGCTGGAGTATCTGGAGGGGGAGCTGAATGCCGAGAGACTTCATGGTAGCGGTGTCCACCATGATCTTCAGATGATCCATCCGGGCGAAAAGACCGGCCCGGCCTCGGTGAGGTACTTGCAGCCCGCCGCCCGGGGGATGGCCGCCCCGGTGAAAACAGAGGCGAAGTCCTCGTTTTCCCGAGTGTGCGTTTACTGTTGGTCCGGCAGTTCCCCGTCGTCCTCGTCCACAGGGGTCTCCTGCCGGTAGGGCGCGTACGACCCCGGCGTCAGCTTCCGCGCGAAGACGAGATACCCGGTGTGCGCGATCATCCGGTCTTCGGGCCTGAGCCTGCCGAAGTTGTTCTTGTAGTCCCTCAGGAGGATCTCGGCGATCTCGTTCACCCAGATGTCGTATTTCAGCAGGTTCTGCAGGAGCCGGCTCACCTGGTTGGTGGTGGGCATGAGGAAACCCAGGTGGCCGCCCGGTTTCACTGCATCATAGATCTGTCTGATGAATTTCCACGGCTCGCGCACGTCCAGAAAGAAGGCGTCCAGGTCCTGCTGATCGATGCCCTGTTCCAGAGAGCGATGGCTGATGGTCACATTGGTGCCCGGACGGTCGAGGCCGAGGTTCTTCACGGCGTGTCTCACGAGTCCGATATCCTGCTCATAGGTGTATACGCGGCCTTCCGATCCGACATACCGGGAGAAGATGGAGGTCATGGCCCCCGAGCCTGTACCCGCCTCACCTATTCTCTTCCCCGGCGCGACATCGAGCTTCAGGAGGATGTACCCCGCATCCTTGGGATACACAATCTGGGTGTTGCGTTTGAGGGAGAGGAGAATTGAGTCGTGGAGGTCGCAGGGAAGGAGAAAATAGCGCTTGCCCTTGAGCTCGAACGACGACCCTGGAACGATCTTCCTGAGCTCCTCCCGGGAAATGTGGCCCGAGGGCAGGCCCACCATGTCTGGCGCTTCGGAGAGATCGAACACCCTGGTGTAGCGGGACATATCGGTGATAAGCACCTTATCGTCGGGCAGGCCAGCCATGGGATATCCTTTCTTTCATGTGCGAGCTCATGCTACATCCGAGGGATACACAGCATTCTTCATCCAGAATGCATTTTCCCGGGCAATGCATATTACTCACACATGCAGGCAGGTGTCCAGAATGAAGATGGAATCCAGATTATAATCACCTCTCCGGTACGCGGGGCTGGCGAGGGCAGGATGGCTCGGAAGCATGCGACAAGGGCAGGATCATAAAAAAAGGCAGGGCACTGGGCCCTGCCTTGACTGGACTTCTGAATCGGTTTTCCGGAATATTCAGTTGCCGGAAGCGGCCGCAACCTCATCACCTGGCTTCCTTCCAACAGCCGGATGTGAAACAAGCCAGGTAACTCTATTCTTTATACATCCCTTCGATGATATCGTGGTAGTGCTCCTGAACCTTCTTCCTCTTGATCTTCAGCGTCGGGGTGATCTCGCCTTTTTCCTGGCTGAAGGGGTGCTCGAGGAGGGTGAACTTCTTTATCTGCTCGACCCTGCCCAACTCGCTGTTGATTTCAGCAACTATCGAATCGAAGAGCTGCAGCACCTTCTCGTTCTTCACCAGAGCTTTCGGGGATGTGTCGTCTATGCCGATTTCCTTTGCCCACTGTGCAAGGGCAGCAAACGAGGGAACGATGAGCGCGGTGATGAACTTCCTCCTGTCGCCGATGAGGGTCACCTGTTCGATCATGGGATTGAGGATCATCCTCCCCTCGATCACCTGGGGAGATACATTCTTGCCGCCCGCAGTAATGATGATATCCTTCTTCCTGTCCGTGATGTACAGGTAGCCGTCTTCGTCGATGCGTCCTATGTCGCCGGTCAGGAAGAACCCGTCTTCGGTGAACGCATTCCTGGTGGCTTCTTCGTTCTTGTAATAACCCATCATGATCTGCGGGCCTCTGAGGAGGATTTCCCCGTCTTCTGCGATCTTGCATTCGGTCATGTTGATAGTCTTGCCCACGCTGCCGGGCTTGATGGGGTATATGGTCCTATAGTGCTGGACATTGGTCACCGGGGCGGTTTCGGTCAGACCATAGCCCGGAAGCACGGACACGCCGATTCCGCTGAAGAAGTTCTGGATTTCTTCAGACAACGGAGCACCCCCCACGCCGAAGGCCTCCAACCTGTCCATGCCGATGGCTGCCCTGAGCTTCGAAAGGACGAGCTTGTTTGCGATGGCATACTTGATTTTCAGCACCAGGGGAAACCCACGGTTGGCATTGAAGAAGGGCGCGGCCTCATAGGCGACCTTCATGGACAAGTCGAACAGACGTTTCTTCATTTTCGGTGCTTTCGCTGCCTTGGAGGTAATGCCTTCATAGAGCTTCTCCGCAAGGCGCGGTACGGCGATGATGGCCGTGGGGCGCACCTCAACGAGGTCTTCCAGAAGCTTGTCCATGCCTCGTGAATACGAAATCACTCCCCCGTTGTACAGGATGAGGTTGTAGCCGACGCTCCGTTCGAGCGCATGGGAAAGGGGCAGTATGGACAGAACGATCTCCCGGATGGGGTGCGGCTGATGCACGTACAGGTTCAGGACCTCCGACACCATGTTCCTTGCGGACAGCATGACCCCTTTCGGATTGTCGGTGGTTCCCGAGGTATACATGATGGTCATCACTTCTTCAGGGTCGATGGATCTGATACGGCGGTCTATCTCTTCGCCCCTGTCTTCTTTCAGCCCCGCCTCGATCACCTCGTCGAGGGTGACCACCATGTCGCTTCCGTATTCGCCTTTGTTGAAAACGATAATCTTTTCCAGCGCCGGGAGCTCTGCTTTGACCGAAAGAAGCTTCTCGACCTGTCCCTTGCCGGAGCAGAAGCAGATCTTGGTATCGGAATCATTGATGATGAATGCCGCTTCGGGTGCCGAATTCGTGGGATATATCGTCACATCGGCCGCCCCTGCCGAGAGGACCGCGAGATCCGCGAACACCCACTCCGGCCTGTTCTCAGAGTAGATGGCGATTTTGTCTCCGGGGTTAACGCCGGAATTGATCAGGTAAGAAGAAATCGCATTGACGTTCCTGGACGTCTCATCCCATGAGATGTCAATCCAGGAATCAGGGCCTCTGTGCCGTAAGAACGTTTCCTTGTTGTAGACGAATGCCCTGTTTCGAAATATGCCCGGAATGGTTGACTCGGAATAATAGTTGAACCGCTTCATGATGCCTCCATTTGAATGCCCGTTTTTTGAACCTTACCTTTTGCGCCACTCTTTATATCATGAAGCGGGAATGTTTTCCAGGACCTTGTTTATCGGCAATATTTTCAAATATCAGGCATGTTATTGATAACATTATCGATAACTTCCACATGATCGTTGATAAAATTTCATGCGGACGCATCGATCGATTCGCAGTATGTGAATCAGGCAGGGGGAATGGAAGGAGCAAAATGAAAAAGCCCCTCAAACTGTTCGTTTGAAGGGCTTTCGGTATATAGATGATCCCGGCAACGTCCTATTCTCCCACACAGTTACCCATGCAGTATCTTCGGCGCTATAGGGCTTGACTTCCGAGTTCGGGATGGGATCGGGTATTTCCCCTATGCCATGGTCACCGGGAACATTCTCTGAATCTTTGAATAATGTTCTCGTATGAGTGCAAAATAAAAGGAAGAGAGTGATTGATGGGTCAAGCCTCACGACCGATTAGTACTGGTTAGCTCAACGCATTGCTGCGCTTACACACCCAGCCTATCAATCCTGTAGTCTTCAGGAGGTCTTTAGTCGACCGAAGTCGAAGGGAGATCTTATCTTGAGACCGGCTTCCCACTTAGATGCTTTCAGCGGTTATCCGTTCCGCACGTAGCTACCCTGCTATGCCGTTGGCACGACAACAGGAACACCAGAGGTGCGTCCAACCCGGTCCTCTCGTACTAGGGTCAGCTTCTCTCAAATCTCCTCCGCCCACAGAGGATAGGGACCGAACTGTCTCACGACGTTCTAAACCCAGCTCGCGTACCGCTTTAAATGGCGAACAGCCATACCCTTGGGACCTGCTCCAGCCCCAGGATGCGATGAGCCGACATCGAGGTGCCAAACCTCCCCGTCGATGTGAACTCTTGGGGGAGATAAGCCTGTTATCCCCGGGGTACCTTTTATCCGTTGAGCGATGGCCCTTCCATTCGGAACCACCGGATCACTAAGACCTGCTTTCGCACCTGCTCGACATGTCTGTCTCGCAGTCAGGCTCTCTTATGCCTTTACACTCGACGGCTGGTTTCCAATCAGCCTGAGAGAACCTTCGCGCGCCTCCGTTACATTTTGGGAGGCGACCGCCCCAGTCAAACTACCCACCAGACAGTGTCCTTCTCCCGGATAACGGGAGCAAGTTAGTAGCCCGAGCAGATCAGGGTGGTATTTCAAGGATGGCTCCACCGAAACTAGCGTCCCGGCTTCAAAGCCTCCCACCTATCCTACACAAACCTGCCCAAGATACACTGTCAAGTTGTAGTAAAGGTCCACGGGGTCTTTCCGTCCTTCTGCGGGTTGCCGGTATCTTCACCGGCACTGCAATTTCACTGAGCCCCTCGTTGAGACACCGCCGAGATCGTTATGCCATTCGTGCAGGTCGGAACTTACCCGACAAGGAATTTCGCTACCTTAGGACCGTTATAGTTACGGCCGCCGTTTACTGGGGCTTCGGTTCAACGCTTCGCCCTAGAGACTAACGCATCCCCTTAACCTTCCAGCACCGGGCAGGCATCAGACCCTATACATCATCTTGCGATTTAGCAGAGTCCTATGTTTTTAGTAAACAGTCGCCCCGGCCATTTATCTGCGACCCCCCTCGGCTCTAGCAGTGAATACTATCACCAAAAGGGGCACACCTTCTCCCGAAGTTACGGTGTCAAGTTGCCGAGTTCCTTAACGAGGTTTCACTCAACGCCTTAGGATTCTCACCCCACCCACCTGAGTCGGTTTCGAGTACGGACACCAAAAGAACTCGCTAGAGGCTTTTCTTGTCAGTGTAGGATTTGCCGCTTCGCTCAGAATTGAACTCGTCATCACCCCTCAGGATTAACGGATCTCCGGATTTGCCTAGAGATCCTCCCTACAGGCTTGAACCAGGACAACCAACGCCTGGCACGGCATACCTTCCTGCGTCCCCCCATTGCTCGGACGCTCTTTCAGTGGTACAGGAATATTAACCTGTTTACCATCACCTACGCCTTTCGGCCTCGGCTTAGGCTCCGACTAACCCTGCGCGGATAACCCTTGCGCAGGAAACCTTGGGTTTTCGGCGTTCCGGATTCTCACCGGAATTATTGTTACTCATGTCAGCATAAGCACTAGTAGGACCTCCACCGCTCCTTTCGGTACGGCTTCGCAGGCAACTACTACGCTCCCCTACCATCTGTCAAAGACAGATCCGAAGCTTCGGTTAGATGCTTAGCCCCGTTACATTTTCGGCGCAGGACCACTCGACCAGTGAGCTATTACGCTTTCTTTAAATGATGGCTGCTTCTAAGCCAACATCCTGGTTGTTTATGCAATCCCACCGCCTTTAACACTTAGCATCTATTTGGGACCTTAGCTGTCGGTCTGGGTTGTTTCCCTCTCGTCCACGGAGCTTATCCCCCGTGGGCTGTCTCCCAGACTAAAATATCCGGTATTCGAAGTTTGATTGGGGTTGGTAATCCTCGCGGACCCCTAGCCCATTCAGAGCCCTACCCCCGGTATTCATCGTCTGAGGCTATACCTAAATATATTTCGGGGAGAACCAGCTATCTCCAAGTTTGATTGGCCTTTCACCCCTATCCACAGGTCATCCG